>Ga0247736_10000728_pt1 | contig 11036 bp, 20 predicted proteins | sample UWRJL193509B2_FD_180935 | JGI IMG/M metagenome (GOLD analysis project Ga0247736, IMG submission 180935) | Plant litter microbial communities from Arlington Agricultural Research Station in Wisconsin, United States - UWRJ-L193-509B-2 | ecosystem: Environmental > Terrestrial > Plant litter >...
GGGTCGATTTCATTACAAATTATAAGTAAGTGCTTATTGGCAGATAGTTTTAGAGCTTGATTTAATTCCTCTTCTTTTTCTATGCGGCCAATATATAGAAGTACGTTTACATTTGTGTCTTCGTAATACTTTTTCATTTGCCCCTCGTAGTACATCGCTACAGAATCAGGATACATTTTAAATTTCAGTCCTTTGTCAAATTCAGTGAATGTCTTAGAACTTTTAGATTCATCTACAGAAATAAACCCGTATTCGCCCACTTCTTTAAATGTGTCAGCTATTAGTTTTCCTATGTCGCGGTCATTGTTTGCGGAGATAGTTGGGATGTCAACCATCTTAGTGTAGTCATCCTTGATTACTATTTTATTTTCTTCAAGGCTTTTCACTACTTCTTCTACAGCATACTCCATTCCTTTCTTAACGTCATAGAACGAATATTCTTTATTTTTTAAAGCTTTGTCGCCTGTATTTACTATTGATTGTGTTAGTACTACTGAGGTTGAAGTTCCGTCGCCTGCTGCATCATTGGTTCTTTTGGCCGCATCTATAATCATTGTGGCTCCCATGTTTTCAAGTGGGTCTTCCAATTGAATTGCCTCTGCTACACTTACACCATCCTTAGTTACTATTGGCGTTGAATATGGGCGGTCTATGGCCACAGGAAGCCCTTTTGCTCCCATAGTTACCTTTACAGCATTTGCTACCGTATCAAGTCCTCTTTTTAATCCTTCTCTCGCCTCTTTTCCGTATAATACTTTTTTACCCATGTGTTTAAACTACTGCTATTATGTCTTCTTCTTTAATAAATATAACTTCTTTTCCTTCTAATTCTACTCCGAGCCCGTGTTGCATGGCTTTGACAATAGTTTTACCTACGAGAGTTTGGTCTAACACTTCTTCTCCTATGCCAACCACTTTGAATTTATAGGATTCGTATTCGTAGTTTTGTTTGGCGGTATCTACAAGAAAGCTTTGTTTCTGTATTTTTTCTATGGCCACCCTGTTCTTCTTTATCTCCATTTGTTATATCCGCTTGTGTTAATGAATTTATTTCTTCTTACTTTTCTTGTTTGTTCTTTTTTTTCTTGCTGCTCCCCGCTTTCTACTTTTACACCTATTGTCTCAAGGTAATCAGCCCATGCGAGTGCGTGAGCAAACGCAATCATTCTGTCAAAATTTCCTCCCGGTTTATAGTTTATTATTTCCTCTAATAAATAAATATCATTTATTCTTACTATTCCGAGCACTTTTTTAGGAGTGCCGTCTTCTTCAAATCCTATTACTAACTCTTCGTTGCAGTAGTTTAGTAAGCCTTTCATTAAGTGGGATTGATTTTTTGGCGTTGGATATATACCATAAGGTGTATTAGCAGAGGCATTAGGATTTATTTTTTTTGAAAAGTCTACACCGTTAGCAAGTAATAAATCTGCTTTATTTTTACGTTCAAGGTACCTAATGAACCCAATATCCGCATTTTCCATTAAGCACTGCGCATTGAAAGCTTCAATAAGCCACTCACAATTTCTGTCAAAGTTGTCTGGGATAGGAGGTCGGGAAGCATAAGATGCTAATATACATCCTGCAAAAGGGTCGTCTAATATGCCCTCTCTTCTTAATACGTATAAAGAACCTACCGATTCTGTACCCGCTTTTGTTTGCTTATACGGGTCTAATCCTGATACATTGAGACCGTAGGGCGGTGTTTTTTCGGGAATTTCATCAAATAATATTACAGGGGCATCATGTGTACCACCTCGGAAAGGAAAATCAGAGATGGGTTGCTTTTGAGATATTGAGTACGAAACCTTCCCGCCCTCTAAATGTAAATCTACAAACTTACCTATCCTATCCGTATCTATTAAATCTTGTTTATGTTTTTGAGCTTCTTTTACAGGAAAGGGATTATCATTACCCGCTTTAAGTAAATCATCTATATCTAATGGATAATACATGCAATACTTAGTGTACTCATCGTTATCCTTAAGAAGTTTTTTCCTGTTATTTAAAAATAAATTCTTAGCTAATGCCCAGTCGGTTTCTTGTATTTTTACTTTTTCGAGCTCAGGAGAGGGTTGCTTTATTCTGAGGTATTCTTTAAGATTGGTATTTATTTTGATATTACCATCCTCGTATCCAAATTGTCCGGGGACAAAAACTCCAAACATCCTTCTTTTCCAAGTAATTAAATCTTTCTCGTCTATTCTATTTTCAAGCCTATCCCAGTTCATTGGGAGTAAGTCATAGGCTTCGGGATTCATCATAACTTTCATGGCATCTTTACTCAACTTGTCATTACCCGAGGTACCTGCCAGTATGGGACAGCATTTCCACCCATAGGGAGTTTTAAAAGATGGTAGTGCTGCTGTATAAGAAGCAAGAAAATCGACTTTTCCTATTTCATCAAATATGTACGCACTTGGTGCTGCGCCTGCTGTTTTTTCTGATTTACTCTCTGTTCCACCCTCTAAGTTTCTTATGTAAATATCGGAGTATACAAGTTCCCTATTAGCTTTTGTTTTTAGCCCGAGCTGTATATGTTTACTCCAATCATTCTTGTTATTCTCCATAAAGAATGCTGGATTTACATTCTCCATAGATGTCTTTATCATCTTGGTAATCATCTGTAAATCCTCTGTACTTCCCCCTGCCACAGTTGCCTGCATATTAGGCTTAGTTATAGATTTCCAATGAAGAATCGACCCCATCATCGAGCTCTTAGCGAACCTTCGACTTCCGTAAACCACTAAGCCTTTATTCTTTAGCTCTGCGTCTTGGTAATTTTCTGCCAAAAACCATTCGTTATCCCTTAGTTCGGGAACTATAATAGGTTCGGACTTATCTGCTTGGGGTATAGGTGTTTTAAAAAAGTTTATATGAAAGTATAGCCACGGATGAATAAACACACCATTTATATTGACACCCTCTGTAAACTTTCTTTTTTCTTCTGCGTAGAACTGTAACACGTCATCAGGTTGCTCCCAATAATTCTTAGACCCGTCATACACAGGTGTAGATTTCATATTTATGAACAACTCAGGACTTGTAATTATTGACATTTATTTTTATTCTTTTCGCGGCGAATAAGTGGGTTAAATTGGACAATTTCATCTATTAAATGAATATTTATATCGGCTGTTAGTTTTTCTTCCTCTGAAGTATACCATGTAACTTCTTCCACTCCTCTGTGGAGTTCTATATCTGTTCCTTCTATCTCTCCGTATTTTTTATTCATACTAACTAAATTGTTTTGGGAATCTTTTCTCTATTATTTCTTTCATCAGAAACGGTACTTTTTTATCGCCGTGGATGGGGATTTTTTTGGTTTCTTCTTTCGCGTCGTCCAAGTTTATCTGCCCCATTATCTTGTTTAGGGAATGTACGTTTTTAAGCAAATCTTCCTGAAATTTCAACTGCGAGTCCATGTAGTCTGGGTTTTCTATTTCCGCCCACTTATTAAGTTTTCTGAAAATATTTACCCGTTCTATGTATCCTGTGAGCATTCCTTTTATCAGGCTTACGAAATCTCTGATGTATTTCCTGTGCAGGCTTCCTTCCGCCTCTTTTATAAAGTCTTTTAGTTTTGCAGACAGGTTTGCCATTATCTGCCACTCTATGCCGTGCTCTTTTACTAATGCTGAGAAATCTGCTTCATCTACTTTTCTGCCCCAGTTTCTTAGTTCTATGTAGTCGGCGGAATCTTTTATGTGACCCTCGTTTATGTCTATAAATCTTCTGAGTACTTCGGGGGTGGATTTACCGTCATCTATTTCTTCTTCCTCATCAAACATTTTTGCGGAAATTTCTAATCTGTTCTAAAGTGAGATATTTAGCTTCTGTTTTTTCTGAAATTTGTTTTTGTAGCACTTCTTTTATTCCTGCGAACCTTGGCTTTAGCTGTCCGTGGTCTATTGCGTAAGTTGATTTACCGTTGCTTGAAAGATTTTTTACAAATGTATCATCTACTTCTGACAGTTCTAAATTCTGCTTGTTCCTTACCGCCGCCTCTGAAATATATAATATTCTTTCAGCTACTTTAGACATGTCGTTTAGAATAAGATGTATTTCGTTTGTTATAAGCATGTATTCTTCCAGTAAATCCATTTTTTCTTTAGATTCAAATTGGGCTTCTATGTCTTGCTTATCTTTTTCAAATATTTCGTCTTCAAGTTTTTTTGCGGCGGTTTGTTTATCCTGAAACGCATCAAAATAGACGTTATAAATGTGCCTGTATTCTTTAAACTCTTGCTTTAAATCCATTCTGCTTGTTCTTGTTTTTCTTCTTTTATAGCTTTTTCTATCGCGGCGTAAAAAATCTCGTCGTCAAGGTCTTTGATAAAACCTACGTTACAGTTTTTTGGTTTTTCTATTTTGCGCAGTACGCTGTACAATACTTCTCCGAATGAATACTCTGAGGAAATATCTAAAAACTCCCTAAGTTTGAGGGCGGCTATTTCTTTGTAATTGGGTTTGGACATTATTCTATATGATTTTACCTTCTATTTTAAACACTATTTCTTGGCCGTCTGTTGTGAGTTCTTTTGCTGTCTTTGACACATTTCCTTTTGAGTTTGCCGAAAATATTATGTCAAGCTCTACATCACTTCCAACTTGTTTTCCGTCTGCTTTTGTACATCCGCCGCAACTCACTGCGTTACCTCTGTGGGTTATATCTTTTATTAGGTATTTGAAAGAGTGGCTTGTTCCTTTCTTTACTGTTCCTAATTTTATTACCCATGTTTCTCCTTCCTTTACTAATTCTATTTCGGGGGTTAGGTTTTCTACTATCATTATTTATTGTAAACTTTATTTATACAATCCTGCCTTTGTTCTTTCGTCATATTTGTTATCTTCCTAATCATCATTGTCTCATTAAATACCATGATAGCGACTCCTAAAATCATCCATATTAAGCTAAGATTGGAAGTATTATCTAAAATGAAATAATTTATTAACCCTCCGTATTCTACGAATGCCACTATTAAGCTTATGAATATAAATAACTTTTTTATATCTTTTAACGGTGCGTTTGTAAAAAACTTAATTCCCGGCTTAGTGTTTGTTAATTCTACTTCCATATTTATTTTTAAAATTATTTACCGTTTATTTTTCCTGATGAGTTTGGGACATATATTGATTTCCATTTGTCGTCGCCGTATTTTTCTTTCGCCCAGCACTCCTCATTTATGTCTTTCGTCTTAAACCATATCGAACAAGTACATTCGCATTCTCCTAAATCCTCATTTTCAGCCCTTGTGAGCCACGTATAAAAGTCTGAGAGATATTTGTACAACTTCTGCTTAAAAGTCCATGTGCCGCGGTTAAATGAATTGTAAGGACAGGTAGCGCAAATCTTTCTACGCTCTTCTACAAACGGCTCATCTGGTTCTTTATCAAACCGGGATTTAATTATTACCCATAAGCTCATCATCTTTTTTCTTATTCCTTTCAAATATTTCATTTTGAAACTCTTGTAATTTTTCTGGTGTCCAGCCTCTCCTTGTTATTATTCTGTCAAACCGTTCTGTTTTGTGGTGGTTGCTTTGGGAGAGAGGTCTGTCCATTGCCATTATAAACTTTCTCATCAAATCCCTCTTGTGCCCCAAAGCTATTTTTTGTTTTTTTACAGTTGTGTTATCAGGGTCTTTTTCTAATTCCGCCGCCTTATCAAAATATTGGTTAGTTATTTCTTTTTCTTTGGCGTACAGCACTCCTAAATAAGGTATATAAAAAGCCGAACAGTTTGTACTTTCTATGTTTTTATGTAAATAATCTATAAAGAACTGATAAGCGTAGGCAACTGTTTTTTGTGAGAAGCCTAATTCTCTTGCTGTCTTATTTAGAATTTGCTTTGTAAAATATATTTCGGGGTTAAAATCATTACTGCTCATCTAACTTAATAAAAAACATTTTCTCTCTGTTAGTTTCATCCATGAAATACTCTTTTATCTTCAAGAGCTCTGCGTTAAAGTGCCTGTGAGTGAAATTTCTTTCGTCGCGGATTAAATATCCTGACTTGGTTAATTCTGAATTTATCTGGTCTAAATTTGGCTTTGTTATGCCTATTGAGTATAGTAGTTTTTTAGTGTCGTCGTTAAAACCAAAAACCATGTAATAAGAAAGCACTTCAACACACCTCGGGCGTATGTGCATCACTCCAAGGTTGCCGTTTTTGATTATGCTGAATATAGTAACGATTTTGTTTATCTTGTCCAAATCGCTATTTACTTTCATTTTACGGACGTAGACATTTTTACTCATTGCTGCAAATATACAACCCTTATTTCTAATTCCCAAATTTATAATGTTAAAGTTTTCATAAATATTTGCATGGTAATTTATTTTTATGTATGGCAATGAAAAACTTTTAGGAATTTTGCTATGTCGAATTAAATAACTATATTTGCTGTGAAAGAAATTGAAAGAAAAGATGATATTAAGTTACGAAGATTTTTACGAGGAAATGTGGGATTATATCTCTGGTAAGGTGGTAGATGACCATTACTTTTTTCAGAATGAAGATATGATGCGGGCTATTACTAAAGATGTTTATGATATCTATTGTATAGAAGATGCCTGTATTCATCCAAAATATTACGGTCGTGTTGTGGAGAGTTTCTTTTTTAATCTTTTTGCCGCGCAGAAAGAAACTAAAGAGCAGGACTACAACCGCTACGAATTTGAATAGTTGTTTAATTTTTGTTTAAGTCTTAAGCCTCCTTCGGGGGGCTAAGATTTATTATTAGAAATTTGCATAAGTTATATAAATGGCGTATATTTGTAACGAAGAACTTGAAAGTTGAATGACTGTAGGGTTTTGGTTGAGGTAGGCGCGTTTAGGACGTGATGTCCCCCTCATGCACAAGCTGTATCGCTGGGCAAAATAAATAAAGAGCAGGATGCGCATCTGAGCAGTTCTTTATAACGGTTTTAAATATTGGATAATTTCTCCTGTCTATGTTAACCGTGTAGACTTTTTTAAAATTTAACATTAGTTATTTGGTTTTTAAATTCGTATTGCTTATATTTGCATACTTAAATTGATAATCAAAGTTTTTACATTAAATCGGAAAGGAACACTGGTTGAAATGTAAAGTTTAAAAAGCATATACATATAAAAGAGGTCGAAATCCTCTGATTACAGAAACGAAGTGTTCCCTTAGCTTTCCTCGTTAATCTGTTTTCAGGGGGTTTTGCATTTTATATGAATAATGACAACAGTAAGAATTCCTTCTAAATTATATTTTGACTTATGGTCACGAGGGAACTCCATTCAGGGATTGAGTGGGGATAAACTTATTGCTGTTTATTCTATAATAAAATCAAGCAGGGATAAAGAAATAAAATATTACGCTTATAAATCTAAAAATAATAAAACGGTTTCTGGTTTTTCTTTATTGCGCGCCCAAACTGTTTTAAATCTCCAAGTTATTGAAAAGTATGTTTCCGTTCTTATTGAAATGGGACTTTGCTTTATTGATAAAAATGGGGATTTTGTTCTTTTAGGCGGCGAAAGAATAAAAGAATTATATAACTCATATAAATTAGTTCCAATAGTTGTAGGTAAAAATCTAAATGAAACCGCAACTAATTGTATAAAAGTCCGTTTGTGCTCTAAAAGAGATGAACAGCAAACAATGATTGCCAAAAAGAAGTATCGAAGTGAAATAATTAGTCATGGCGGAAGATTAGCTCAATATTTTGAGCGAACTTTTACAGATTTAAAAATAGTCGATAATACTGTCTTATCTAATCAGGGTTTTGCTTGTCTTAAAGACGGCCAAATGGATAAAAAATCAAAAGGTCACTACTGGAAGAAAAAACTTAAAGCGGCGGGAATAATAAAGACCAAAAGGGTTTTTACAGTTATTTGTAAAATGTCTAAGTCAGATTTTATTCAGGCTAAGAAGTACGGTAAGATTTATGAAAATCATTTCCAGTGGAAAGATGGCTATTTATATGAAGAACAGGTGTCACAGTATTCAATAATGGAAAAGGGTGTTGTAGCTCCTATTATAGTGGTTAAACCTGTAGAGGTAGTTAAGGCTAAGAAACCATTGGTACCCTCAATTGACTTCTTAGGGTGGTGGGAGAAGCAGCCTATTAATACAGCCATGACTAAGATGGTGTTAAAATAATACAGTGGAGAATATGATAGATAAAAATAGTTATATAAAGACATCGAATAAATTACTTAGGGAGGTAATGTACAAAGTGTACAAGGGAAAATGTTTTTATACAGGAGTGACTATAGAAGATTTTGAGATAGACCACATATACCCGAAATCATTGGGTGGGAAAGATTGCATATCAAATTATGTCTTATGCTCTAAAGGTTTAAATAGGACTAAATATAACAGAACTAACGCCACTTTTTGCGAGGTTATAGCACAAACTGCTAATCTACTTTACGTAGATAAAATAATAAATTTAATAAATAAGAAACTTGCAAAGAAAAAATCAAAAAAGTTAAAAGTTGTAAAGCCAAGAACTTACACGCATATTTCAGAGAGTAATATTCGCAGAGGTCTGAAAACAAAACTTTTATTAATCAGGGCTATTGAAAACTGGGACTTTATTAAGTTTGGGAAAATAACTTATATAAAACTCGCAGAGAACTTAAAAATTTCTCGGGCAACAATAGCTCGTAAGAAAGATGATATAAGAGGCTTAGTTATAAATATGAATAAAAATTTTGCTGATAATAAATAATTCACTATATTTGCAGTTACTAAAGTAACATACATTATTAGAGAAAGATTAGTATACTTACCATTATGTGCCTGACTTTTTATTCAACCAGTTGTAAATAAACATATTAAACTTTTAAAAATGGATTGGAAAATAGAAAACCCTAAGAATAGGTTCATAGATGATATAAAATGGGGAGAAGCAAAACAAATAGCTTTCTTGGCCGCAGGAAAACCTGAAGAATTTGAATTGATAGAAATAGACGCAATATGTAACGGAAATAATATTCCTCATGTTAAACTTTTCTATCGGTATTATGAGCCTGTACTTGGAGACGGGGAAGAAAACTTTATAGGTATATTCTGCAATTTAAACACTTACATGGGCTCAAGATTTGGCAGTGTATATTGTCAGGCGGAATTATTTAACGAGTTTAAAAACATGAGATTTGATTATGAACAATAAAGAATACTTTTACCTTAGAATCGAAGGCGACGTAGAAGAAGTAGCAGAGAAGAATTTTCCGTTGACTATTTTCAGTTCTTTTCGTCGCGAAACAAATGAGACAGTAATAAAAGTTCATTGCGAGAATTATAGCTTTTTTGAAACAGTGCTGGATATGTATGAGGTGTTAGGAGAAATTAAGTTTGCAGAACATATAAAAGTATAAGAAATGAAAAAATTATTATTAGCACTATCCCTGACTTTATTAATTTGGTTTGCTTTATTCGGCGGAATAATTTACTTATTACACGACATAAAATTTAGCGAAAATGGATTTTTACATGCGTGGGAATTTATTTCACTTTTGGTAGCAGGAAGGGTAACTATGATTTTTGTAAGAGATATTGTTTATAAAGAAATAGGAGTAGGTGATGACTAACGAAGAAAGATTTCTTTTAGCAGAAGCAGTTGAGGTTGTTAATTCTTTTAACCGTGCTTTAATCCGTGCCGAATATTTAATAAATCAGTTAGAAAAATTGCCGCAAGACGATAAAACAGAACAGTTGATAAACCGATTGAAGTTTATAGACGACATTAATTGTATAATGTAATGGCAACAAAAATAGATATAGATAAAGTCTTAGTAACACCTCAAGGAATAAGGGAACACTGCGCGGTATTTAAAGTCACAGACGAGATAGAGGAGTGGGTCGAAGATAATGGACTTGAGGCGGTAAAACATCCAAAGGGCTACCTCAATATCTATATAGAGGGGCTTAAATACAGGTGGGAAGATATATTCTCAGTTAAGCAGCAGGGCTATTACTTCGACGGATTCAGCCCAAATCTAAATAAAGAATTGCATCTGGGTCACTTATCTAATTTAGTTTATGCAAGTACGATAAGTAATTTATGTGATTACCTCACTCCTGTATCTATTTTAAACGATACTGATAACAATGTAAATAAAGAGGCATATTATGGACAATATCAGGAATTCTGTAAAATTTTTAATTACAATAGATACAGAGATTATTTTGCCAGTGAAATGAATATAGTCGATGGGCAATTAGGAGAATTTGGATATGTCCTTAATGATAAATTTGAGTTTCACGATAGATATTTAAAGGATAAAGAATTTAATTATTATAAAGTTAAAGATGGTAAATATTTAGGTTGTGTGGCAATAGATACGCCCGATCCAAAAATACTTATAAAAAACGATGGGAGTACAACTTATTTGAATCAAGATTTAGCCTTTGCCAAAAAATTATACGAGCCTATAATATATTTAACTGGAAGCGAACAAAAGTCGCATTTTGAAACTGTTTGTAAATTCTTTCCGAATAATAAAAATTTAAGTATTGGGTTAATAAAATTAGATGGTAAGAAAATGGCATCGCGCGAAGGTAACGTAATATTTTTAAAAGAGATATTAAAAGAGTACGCAGTTAATGAGTTAAAAGATACGTTTTTGAATTATAATTACAGTACCTCAAAAAATAACGTAGAAATAAAATTAGGATTATCTGATAAATTTAAAGATAAATCAACTACCTTTGAGAACGAGAAACTTTATTTAATTTATTTGGCCGCGAAAAGTACAATAAATCCATCGCTATTATACAACAGTTTAAAGAAAGAGTCAGACAATGACATAGATTATGGTTTAAAACTATTAGGATATGCCGCCAAAAACTAAAAAGCCAGAAACTGTTCAAATAAGACCCTTTACTCTCGATAAAATAAGCTGGTGGGCGGGATATAAACATATAACGATACTTAACGGTAAACTTATTTCTGCCGCAGGAGGAGAACCAACAGAAGAAGAATGGCAGGCAATGAAAGAATATTTGAATAATAAAAATATAAAATTTACATGAAAAAGACAATAATACTTAAAG
>Ga0247736_10000729_pt1 | contig 11034 bp, 3 predicted proteins | sample UWRJL193509B2_FD_180935 | JGI IMG/M metagenome (GOLD analysis project Ga0247736, IMG submission 180935) | Plant litter microbial communities from Arlington Agricultural Research Station in Wisconsin, United States - UWRJ-L193-509B-2 | ecosystem: Environmental > Terrestrial > Plant litter >...
ATTACGGCATTGCAAACAGCTCATTAATAATTACATGGTTATAATAATATTACAATTATTATTTTGTAAATCTTAAACGGATAAGCATATTGATTGCTGCCTCACTTTATTAAGTACTTAGCAGGTTAAAAATCGAATCAATTAATTAATTATCACATATATAATTTAAGTCAGATTTTGACTGAGTAAAAGCCTAATAAGATTTCTACGCGTTGTAACTGGTTATTTATCCTGAAAGGACAGATGGAATGAATTTACTCGCTGACAATAAAATAGTTGTACATAATCAATTTGCATTAAAAATCGTTTTTTTATATGTTTTGATTGGAATTTTGTGGGTTCAGTTCAGCGATGAAATTTTTAGTCAACTTCTACAAAATACAGAATATTTTCCTCAATATTTATATTACAAACGTATCGTTAACATTTGCATTACAGCCGGTCTACTTTACTTCCTAATTCGAAAAACTTTACAACTCAACAAAACCCAAAAGTCTTTGAACACAAGTGTTGAAAACTGGAAATTCGTTCTTGAGGGTCCAGGGGATGGAGTGTGGGATTGGAATCTAAAGACTAATGAAATAATACATTCCAATCGTTGGAAAGAGATGTTGGGCTACTCAGGCACGGCTTTAGGTATGACTTTTGAAGAAAACTTAAAGCTTATTCACCCCGAAGATTTAAAAAAAGCAGTTCAAGAAATAAATGATTTCATTTCTGGGAACGTTACGGTGCTCGATTCCGAATTTCGCATACTTTGTTCTGATGGTTCGTGGAAATGGGTTTCCAGCCGCGGAATGTTATTTTATGAAAAAGGCAGTGAAGAGCCCGTACGTATTTTAGGTGCCCATTCAGATATAAACGCCCGCAAACTTTCCGAAGAAAAATATTTTCATCTTGCTCATTATGACCAAATCACCGAGTTGCCTAATCGCGTTCTCTTTTTGGACCGTTTGCAACTCGATATTAAACGTTCTAGAAATGTCGGAAAATCTTTAATACTTATGTATATTGATTTGGATAAATTTAAGGAAGTGAATGACACTTTAGGTCATAAAATGGGTAACATTTTATTGAAAGAAGTCGCAGATCGATTATCAAGCTGTGTGCGGATTTCAGACACTGTTGCGCGAATGGGTGGTGATGAATTTACTATTATATTAAATAATCTGGATGGGAAATTTATTGCAGAAAAAACTGCTGAAGCAATCTTAACTAAAATAGCTGAGCCATTTTTACTGGGCTCTGATAGCGTATATATCACTTGCAGTATTGGAATTACAACCTTTCCAGAAGATGGGAAAGATGTTGAGACACTTCTTAAAAATGCAGATCAAGCCATGTATGCTGCCAAATTATCAGGCCGGAATCAATACAATTATTTTACTGCAAGTTTGCAAGAAAAAGCTATTGAAAGGATGCGTCTTGCAAACGATTTAAGAGTAGCTTTGCAACGTCAAGAGTTTTACTTACTTTACCAACCAATTGTACAACTCAATACGCTAGAAATTCACAAAGCGGAAGCATTGATTCGATGGCAACATCCCTTGCGCGGGCTCGTTAATCCAATGGACTTTATACCTCTAGCTGAAAGTACTGGTCAAATTGTTGAAATTGGCAACTGGGTATTTGAAGAGGCGGCTCTGCAAGCCAAAATATGGAGAGAGTTGAAACCCAACTTTCAAATTAGCATTAATAAATCACCAGTCCAATTTCGAACTGGTATTAACCATACAGGATGGGTAGACTTTCTTAAAAAGCTTGATTTGCCGGGTAATAGCATGGCGATTGAAATCACAGAAGGCCTTCTTTTAGATGCTAATAAACCCATTATTGATATGTTAAATGAATATCGATCAGCCGGAATACAGGTAGCCATCGATGATTTTGGCACTGGCTATTCTTCGCTTTCATATTTACACAAGTTTGAAATGGATTATTTAAAGATTGATCGTTCGTTTACTAATAAAATTACTACAAGTGCATCAGATTGGGCTCTATGTGAAGTAATCATTCATATGGCACACAAACTGGGGTTAAAAGTTATTGCCGAAGGAGTGGAAACTAAGGAGCAAATGGATTTGTTGCTAAGTGCAGGTTGTAATTATGGACAAGGATTTTTGTTTTCTAAACCTGTTTCTGCAAGTGATTTTGTAAACATAAGAATTAATAATTTATAGATGCAGAAAGAGAATTCTCAGTAAAGTATGTCAATTTATAAAAATCAGATCGGTACAGTCTTAATATTAAAATGACATCTCCAGCTTCATGTCCAAATTGATCATTCGCTTGCAAAGGGCCTTACCTTCATGTAGCAAGTGGTCGGCAAGTGCACTTTAAAGCAGAAATAATAGAATTAATAAATATGTATATAGCTTCAAATCGCTCCATTCACAAATAAGTTTATTAGTCAGACTTTTTGATTCCCACAATTTCTACAGTGACCCTGCGGTTTGGTTGCAGACAATCTATTAAAGCTTTATTCGCTTTTTCTGTTGTGCCGCATTGCGCTAATTGATTTTCCTCACCATGTCCTTCTGTATGTATAGAGGATGTAATGCCTTTCCCTGTTAAATATTCCTTAATAGTTTGAGCACGCTGCATTGAAAGCCTTTTGTTATATTGTTCATTGCCTAAACGATCTGTATGTCCAATCAGGGTGATCTTCTCTATTTGAACATAGGTATTCTGTAGTCGTGTGACAAGCATATCCAGTTCTGCTTTACCTTTATTCATTAAGCCATCTATATCCGCTTTATTAAATTTAAATAAGGCATCCGCTGAAATCTCTAATCTTTCTAGTGAAGGTTTCGGGGATTCAATTGATTTGGTGACTACAGTTACAACAGGCTTAGAAAGGCAGCTTTCGCCTGTGGTATCTGCTTCTGCAATCAAATCCTCTGCAATTTGAATGTAAGGTTTAGCATGTCGCCAGCCCTGCTGTTTGTGTTCATTACCGGCATGCACAAGCTCTACTTCCGCGCAGGCTAATTGCTGCGCATAGCATGAGAAGCCTTTTGCATTTTTAAGATGACCAATCCGAGCCCATAGGTCTTCCCTTAATCGGTCCGCATTATTAATTAATGGCGTTTCAGGATTAACTTCGGTTTTTGCTTCCAAAGAAGTAAGGATGTTATCCGCTTGCGCTATCGCTTCCTGTGGGAAAGCTGAGCGATCATTACGTGTATATTCATGTAATGACACATCCAGCCAGCACTGTGCTTTTGAAAGTGAGTAATCGGCAACCCGAAATCCATTTGCATTGATGGCTGCTATCCTAGACTGTGTCTGTTCATAAGTGGCGAGATCAGCATTGATAGCCTGATCCGTAATCCGATCTTTTGCTTGGTTTAATTGAGTTTCGGCATGGGTTAAACCACTTAAAAACATTAAGCAGATTAAACTTTTTCCTGTTAGTTTGATTACTGATATTGGATTCATTTTTTTTCTATCCTATATTGCCAACGTGGTTAGCGATTGGTCTATTTAGTTGATCTCATTCACTTATTTATGTCTATTCAAGAACTCTTATTTCAGGCTCTCAGAATCACGTTGAAGCGCCAGGTTTTCCTTAGGATTTTTTCCGCGGAACAGGTTTTCGTCAAATTTAAAGCGTAAGCGCACATACATACCTTTGGCGGTATAGTCAGAGCCACTTAGATCATCATCCGAAAATCCAGAGAAGTTATAACCACCGGAAACCCACAAGTTCTGCTTCAATTGATATCCGAGTTCAAGGCCACTTGCCCATTGTGTGGCTTTGCCCTGTGGGCTATATAGAGCGCTACCTAGCACACCAATGTCCCATTTTTCAGCAAAGTCGTAAACAGCACGTCCGCCTAAAAGAAAAGCTTGATATTCCTGGTCAGTCGGCAAGGTGAGATCCTTGGTTATTTTTCCGGCAAAGCGACCTGTGAACCACCATGGGCGACTAGGATGATAATCGGCATGCGTGGATACGATATGCGTACGATAATTATCTCCATCCAATTGAGATTTATCCTTCACCATCTTGTATTCATAACGTGCAAGGCCATTGATTTTGTTATTATCAACTGGTCGCCATGCCATACCAACTTGGTAACGATCCTGCAAGGTGTTGCCTTGATCCTGGCTTAGACCATCGTCATTATTCTGGGTAAATAGCAGATAGTTACGTGTCAGTATTGTCCAGTCACGATTCAGTTTATGTGCAAAGGAAACTGTACTGAGCCACTGATTCTGCGATTGATCACCTGAAACGATTTTATCGTCGAATAGCCGGCGGAATTCAAGACGTCCAGAAGATTGCCACAATGGATTGGCGGTGTAGTCTATGCCGCCAGTGATAGCCATTGCATCCTGACTATCACCTTTTACAACCCTTAAATATTCAACACCCGTAGAGGCTGCGACACCTTCTTTGATATTCCAGGTATTCCGCAAACCATTGGCCACCTGCATATCTCGGATACTGGCTTGCTGGGATGAAAGCGCATCGCGCAAACGATACTCTGTAAACACACTGCCACCTTCCATATAAGTGGTGTCGACACCAGCCCCGAAACTGGTACTGTGATCTGCAGAGTTTATAGAATAAGCCGAGGCTAAACCTGTTTGTGTCTCAGCGCGGGCATATAAGCGCGTACGCTCAGCAATCTGATATTGCGATCCAAGTACAACCCGGTGCTGATCTTCCTCGCCTACTTCTGCACCCGCCTCCAGGTTAAGTTTATCTGTCGCTTTATAACGGGCTGCTGTACCGATAGTCGTTGCATTTAGATTTTCAGATAAGCCGGGGCCGGCACTTGCGATACCTGTTGATGCCAAGCCATTCTGGTCCATACCCAGTCCATAAAATCCACCTGTTTCGCCTAATGAACCACCCAGCGGAGCATTGTTGCTGCCAATTAATGCAGTGGGTGTCATAGTGGAGTCTTCGCGAATATGCCGGACAAATACATCAACAGCTAAGCGATCTGTGAAGGTAGTAGTGACGCCTACTTTTTCGCCGGAACGTGCCGCATCAATCAAGTCATCTTCACTACGAATCGCTTCCCCAAATAAACTGAACATATCAGTTAATTTGTAATTACCCTTGATCCCCGCTTCGCCCCTGCCCTGAGTATAGCCACTGGCAATATTATCGAAACCTGTATCGGACATTGCCCACCAGGTTTTGGCATTCCATAACGCACCACTGCTAATCATTTCGATTCGATAAGCAGTGCCGCTATTATCCATGCGCATTTCGCCGGGCTGACCTGTTGGCGTAGCAAACAAGTTGATACCAGCCTGGTATTGCGTCGATTCAGAATGGGCTACTTCTGCCACAATCATCGTGTTTTCGCCCAGTTTTATACCAGCGTTTGCACTCTGTAAGCGATATGGTGATAAAGGATTACGATCTTCCACCCATGAGCCACCAACTTCGAGTTTTTCATTTATCTTGATCTGGCCATCAATACCTCCAACCCAAAAATCAGGCCCGCCTTGGTCCACCTCATAAGTAATGCGTAAGGATTGACGGTCGCCATTAGAAGTAAGTGCCATTAAAGGGCTTTTTAATAAAATACGTCCGCTAAAGGGCTCAAACACGTAGTCTTGAAAGCGAGACAGCGTGATGACTTCCTTAATGATATTGATCTGGTTTTTATCACGGATGATGATTTCTATTTTTTCGGAATTTTCCAGCGCAGTATTATTCCTCACTGCAAATGGGCCTGAGGTTCCATTTGCGGGATATTCTTCTATCACTTGTTTCAAACTATCGCGTGTTGCAAAAGCATTACCTACTAACTTGCCTTCTTCAAAATGCCCGCGCACACCTGTAGCCGTACGGTTGTACTGACCAAGATTACGCAACTGTATTGTCGCTACATTACCGCCACCAGTGATTTGGCTAAATCCGCTACCTGTAGCGAAATCGCCGTACATGGCATAACTTTTGTCTTTATCGACACGCACATAAAGCCGGTCGCTAGAGCGAGCATCAAAACCATGAATAGCACTATCGCCGTATACCGGGTAAAACTCATCGGGCCTGATATCCCGTAATAACCTTGAGCGCGTTTGTTTATCGGAATCATAAGCGGCTGTAAGTAGCAATTCTCCTTTGATTTTTCCTTTCACAAAAAACGCCGTGCGCGCTGCTGCATTGGCTTTGCCATTATTAAACTGACGGCTCCATCTTTGTATTTCTTGCTCAAAGCCGTCCCCTTGGCGTGCAGGTGATAGATCTCCCGCGGAAATCGTACGTTTGCTGATAATGCCTTCGATAAGACCGACCGCTAACATATCGCGTAGCTCAGGCAAGAAACTCACCGTGCCCGCTGCAGTGACTTGTCCGGCGGTAATACGAACATTTATATCTCTGGGTTCAATAGGCGATAACAGTTTAAAAGTTGCTATGCCTTTTTCTACTTTGATTTGTGTGCCTGGGGTAACCTTATCAAGATCACCACCTGCGGGCCCTAATTCGTCTGTTTTAGCACCTGGCAATAAAACACGTCCGCCATTAGTTTCTACGGTGATGAAAGTGGTAATAGTCAGCTGCTTCTCATCAAAATCAAATAAGCGTACTGTAATTTCCGAGGCGCTTTGCCCATCTGCAGGCAACCCATCCTTATCGACTTCAACCGAAATCTTGCCGACACTTGCATTGGCTTTGTAATCTACCAAGCCATTCTGGCTGGCACCTTGATATATACCGAATGGTCTTTCAGAACCAGGATTCGTCACCGGCGTATTTGGGTTAACTTCGCTAGCGGCTGTACCAACGGATGTATTATCGGTGATGCCTTCATAGCGAACACTGTCGGCATAAGCAATATTAGAAGCATATAATCCACTACCGTAAATGGCCGTCAACATCATCGTTAATAAACGGCGCTTCAAAATGCGGGCATCATGCATGCTCTTTTCCCCTTTTATACCCATGTTCGATGTCGGTGATTTCATTAATCTGGAGAGGGAGTTCAAAGGCTTATTCATTTTGCCTCTCCCTTCTTATTCATCGATGGGCTATCGGGTGCATCTCCTCCACCTCCGCGAGGTTTAACCAATTTCTGGTTAGCACTATCAGTGCCTTGTTTAGGGTAACTCGGCGCTTTACCTTCAAACTTCAGTGCCGGTCCGGCTTTTCTCTCCGTTTCAGGTGCTCTAACGCCACCTTGTGTACGGCGTGCTTTTACCTGCTCCATCACAGGATTAGCGCAACTGCCTTCCGCAAAATCTGCACGAATCAACTCCCCGTTTTTCACATCAAGGAAAATGCTGTTGCCGTCGCCTACATTCCGGCTGCTAGTAGTGGTAAGCCGACTGCCCAGCGGTAACGTAAAGCTGTCAGCTTTGAGCACATGGGTCCGCGGAGTAAGGCCGCAATAGCTGTATTTACCTTCACTATCCGTAATGAAATAGGTGCCGTCTTCCATATATAGCCGCACGCCCGGAATACCAATTTCTTCAGCATCTTGGATATGGTTGTTATTGCAATCCACGAACACCTTGCCAGCTACACAAGCGAGATCGGTAAATACCCCACCTGTTATCTTCACTTTAAACTGGGCAACATTGGACGACATGAATGGCGAACGCCCTTGCACCCGGTTGATGCCATCGCCTTGCATGGCGCCCACACCTGCACGCACCCTATAAGTGACTGTCACTGGCGTTAAGCTATTAAACGCGCCAATCTCGAAAGTGAGTTGCGGTCCAGGGCTACCTGCAGGATCAGCTAATGTCATTGCTGTAGCGCCGCCTTTTGCAATTTTCGCGCTGCCGGGTATATATCTAAAACCAGCTGGCAGGTTGTCGACTAATTGTGCTGCAGGTAAAGCGACACCATTAGTCAAGCGTGCTTGAACGGTATAAAGAATGGTATCGCCCAATTCAACAATAGACTTGTTACCGACTTTGCTGACCAGGAACGAGTTAGATGTCGCAGGGTCAAGTGGAATGTGATTGTTCACAACGTTACTTGAACTAGTGGCAGGATCGCCTGTAATGGTAAAAGTAAAGCTAAAGTAATATGTAGTTGGCTGTGCACCTGTTGGAGGTACGGCTTGTGACTGTATTGGATCGACACCCCCGTTTGGTGGAACATGTGAGCCCACTGAAGGTGGAATGATCGTCGAAGCTGGGGGCAGATAACCGCCAGGCTGTAACACTTGAATCGTATATTCGCCACTACCTTGGCAACCAGTAGGCGCAGGATTGAATAACAAGTATTGGTAATCTCCGGTCGGACCCGTGACCTGCGCATTCTGCCCACCAACCAAGCAGCTTGCTGGAACCAATACGCCGTTAGATAGCAACGTAACAGTTGCGCCAGACACCGGCAGGCGAGACACGCTGTCATATACGACACCAGAAGGATCCAGCGGCAAATTCTGTTCGGCTGTGTTTACACCCGCAACAAGCTGCAAGCCCGTAATCATCCCATTGCTGATTGTGCCATTGCGGGCAGGTGTAGGATCTTGCGATGCGGGCAGGCCATAAATGTTGCCGCTGATTGGATCACGGAAGCGTACGCTATAAGCTGTAGCTGGGGTGCCATCCGATGGGAAAAGGTTAGAAACAGTATATGTACCATCTGCAGCAGTAATGGCTCTCCCGACTATCTGCCCGGCTGCGTTCAGGACTTCCGCAATAAATCCGGCAACGCGTGGCTCTCCTCCATTATCAGTTCTGCTATGGTCAGTATCTCGCCAAACCTTGCCAGACACAGATGCTAGAGAACCTGAGGAGAAATCAACCGGAGTTGGCACATTTTCTCCACTCTCATTACCGTTGCCGTTACTGTTAGGGTCAAAGTTATTGCCGTCATTGGACAAGTCAGTTGCAATCACAGTACCGCCGGGTGATTGAGCTGTGGTGGCGACTGCCTGATTATTTTGTTTCACACTAGGCAGTGCGCTGGCTCCGAAATCAACCTCTGTTGTAAAAGCGATCGTGCAACGCTCACCAACCTGAAGATTTTGATTACCCACCAGCAAGCTATTTAGTCCAATACCGTTGAATGTAGTGGAAGCTGCCAGCACTGTACCGGTACATGCCGATACAGCAGGCGGCGTATTTATTTTTATAGACAGTGCGGTGGGGAAAGTAGCCACAAGATTGTCGCTTACCTGGACATTGGTTGCAGTAACGGTTCCAGGGTTGGCAACAATAATGCTATAGCTAATGTTGTAACGCTTTTCTCCTGTCTGGACTACGGCTCCAAGCTTCTTGGCGATAGCAATGGTTTGCCCAGAAAGATTGATTACGGTAGGTGATTCGTTGTTATTGGGATTGCCGTCGTTATCAGGATCAGGGTTCGCTCCATCAAAACTGTTATCAGTTGCCGGGTCACCGTTTGGAGAGGTGCCTGTAGTCACTGCATTATTTTCAAATGGCCCAGATGTAGTTGGGAAGAATCTCACAGTGAAACGAACAGTTGCCGTTGAACGTCCGCCGTTCACAAAATTAGGCAGATTACTTGTCGCTGCAACTAATAATGCATTACCTGCCCCGCTGCCCGTAAACACGCCACTGGCAACTGGTGTCAGGCTTGCACCATTGGCCTGGGTGCCGATCGTGGGTGACCCAACTATCGTGTATTGGCCAGCAGAAGGAAGCGGATTAGAGGTAAAAATACCTAAAGATAGCGGCCCGCCTACATCGATTGAATCGGTAATCTGTACATTAGTCAGCGGTGTTGCGCCTGCATTCGTTACCGTCAACGTAAAGGTAACCGAATAGGTTCCATCCAGATTATTGATGACTGCCCCTGCGGATTTTGCTAGCCCTATACGCGGTAAAGGTCTTTCAGCAAATAAATAGCCAGTAGCATCTGTATTGGAAGGCAAAGCAATTGCAGAGATCACATCATTAGTTACAGTGCCTCCGACACTCCCTGCAGTATCAATACCATCTGCCAGGTTTATATCTGTGACTGCGCCCTCTGCAACCGAATAAATACCTTGCGGAAGATTAGCGAAAATATAATTTCCGTTGGCATCCGTATTGACAGTGCGATTCACTGCAACCCCATCAAAAGTAGTACCAGTCAAAGTAATGACATTGCCTGTGATGCCGTCATCGGCACCATTTACAGTACCGTCGTTATTAAAGTCTCGGAATACTCGACCAGCAATGCTGGACGAATTGACGGTTACGCTTCCACTGTTGAAGTTATTGCCGCCAACAGGATTAGTGCCTCCATTGATATCCAGAGAGGTGGTTGTGACAGATGCAGTGTTGCTAAAAACTTGAGGATCTGTCGCAGTTGAAACGAGTTGAACAGGAATGGTGATGTCAATTTCACCACCTAGACTGACTGTGCCTAAACTACAGGAGAAACTCGTACTACCTGCACTACCCGTACAAGTAGTGAGTGTAGTGGTACCGGAGATAATACTAATTACTGGCGCACCTGTCAGTTCCATTCCACTGGGTAGCGTATCCGTTACTACCACACTGTCTGCTTCAGCTAATCCCGCACCGATATTGTTTCGGACTTTTACTATAAAATTAAAGTTATCACGCAGGTTTACTGGTGTGATGGATGGAGTTTTGCTGACTACTTGCATGTCAGTTTTACTTCTAACAGTAGTGGTTTCATTGACACTATTATTGGCAGCATTTTCGAATCCAAGGGCTGTTTCAGCAGAAGACACCGTGGCGTTATTAGTTACAACGCCTTTACTGACACCTTTCATAGTAACTGTCACAGTCCGGGTTGTTCCGGCCAGAACGCTGCCTAAATTACAGGTAACAGTTCCACCAACAGCACCCACGGCTGGCGCAACCGGGCAACTGCCAACACTCGTTGCAACAGATTGAAAGGAAAGGCCAGTTGCAGGTAGCGTATCGGTTACCACAACGTTTTCTGCCGTGGATGGCCCGATGTTATTCACCGTGATGGTATAAACGGTGTTATCGCCTATTGCCAGTGGGTCTTCAGAGTCATCTTTGTTTAAAACCAGGTCAAGCGCAGGCACATTGATTGAGGCATTTGCCGAAGCTGAGTTATTTCCTGTATCGGTTTCGGTCGTTGAAGTTACCACTGTGACA
>Ga0247736_10000731_pt1 | contig 11028 bp, 7 predicted proteins | sample UWRJL193509B2_FD_180935 | JGI IMG/M metagenome (GOLD analysis project Ga0247736, IMG submission 180935) | Plant litter microbial communities from Arlington Agricultural Research Station in Wisconsin, United States - UWRJ-L193-509B-2 | ecosystem: Environmental > Terrestrial > Plant litter >...
GATGTCGAGGTCGATGGTGCTGAGCGAGTAGCGGTCGATGACCGACTCGTAGGCCTTCTTGAGCTCGTCCGGGTCGGTGCAGCCCGTCGACAGCTCGTCGTTGAGAAGCCCGCCGAACGACACGATGACGTCGCCGCCCTGCTGGTCGCGTCGGGCGATGCGCCTGTCGAGGTCGAGGGCCTGGTCGGCCTCGTCCATCGAGTAGTACGTGCCCCACGACGGGCTGCACGGGTCGGTCTTGGATGCGACGACGAACGACAGCACGACATTGTCGCCGGCCGAGTCGGTCGGGTTCTCGAAGGCGAAACTCGGCGTGGCCGTGACGTCGACATAGCCGGCCATCCAGGCCTTCGCGGTCACCGAGTTCGCGTCCTGGAACCACCTCCACCCCTGGAATCCGGAGAAGACGAGACCTGCGATGAGGATGAAGACACCGGACAACCGCAGTACGGACAGGCGGCGGCCTGGAAAGCGTGTGGACAAGAGTTCCCCTAAAAATTGATCAGCACTCACTTTCGCACAAAAACGTGAGACACTGTCAACTTTGTAGGATATTCAGAACTTCCCGGGGAGATGTGCCATGGCGGACGGAACAAAGGGCCGGCGACGGCAGTGGGGGTCGGAGAGGCGCAGCGAACCGCTGTCGATCGTCCACCCCAAGCCGAGCGGTCGAAAGATCACCCTCGGGCGCCTCGCCATCGTCGCCACGATCGGATTCTGGCTGATCTACGTGATCACCACGGTGCTTCGTGAACTCGTCAACAATCCCGGCGCCGGTTTCCGCTTCACGGTCGAAGCGGTGAGCTACCTGCTCGTGGTCACGATCCTCACGTTCTCCGCCCTGATGTATCTGCTGGCCAGGCAGGGAGCCCTCTACCGGTTCCGCAGCCACGTGCGGGTTCCGCGCGGAGAGCTCGACCGTCACTTCGCCGACTACTCCGACGGCATCACGGTCCTGGTCCCGAGTTACGCGGAGGAGACCCTCGTGGTGCGGGCCACCCTGTGGTCGGCCGCCCTGCAGGAGTTCCCCGACCTGCGCATCGTGCTCCTCCTCGACGACCCGCCCTTCCCCAGCGATCCCGAGAAGGCCGAGACGCTCGAGGCCACCCGCGCGCTCGCCGCGCAGATCGAGGGCGCTCTGAGGGTTCCGGGCGAGCGATTCCGCCGCTCGGTCGCGTCGATGACGGCGCGGTTCGCCACCGACGACACGGTGCTGCGAGCCGACGTCGAGGCACTGGTCGACGACTACGTGGCGGCGGCGGAGTGGCTCGAGGCGATGGCCGATACCGAGCAGGTCGGCGATCACGTCGACGAGTTCTTCGTCGACCAGGTCGTCATGGGACTGGCTCGCGAACTCCGGCTCACCATCGTGGCCCTCAATGGTGCACTCGACCAGGACTCGTACCCGGATGCGGACCGCCTGATCACGCTGGCACTCCGGCTCTCCCGCATCTTCACCGCGAAGCTCGACTACTTCGAGCGCAAGAAGTTCGCGTCGCTCTCGCACGAGGCCAACAAGGCGATGAACCTCAACTCCTACATCGGTCTCATGGGCGGCGCGTGGGCAGCGGAGGAGACTGCGGACGGCGTCGTTCTCCGGCCGGCCGACGACGAGGCCTCGGCCGATCTGGTCATCCCCGAGACGACCTACCTGCTGACCCTCGACGCCGACTCGCTGCTGCTGCGCGACTACTGCGTTCGACTCGTGTACCTGCTCGAGCAGCCCGAGAACGCGCGCGTGGCCGTGACCCAGACGCCCTACTCCGCGTTCCGCGGCGCCCCGACGCGCATCGAGCGCGTCGCCGGCGCGACCACAGACCTGCAGCACATCCTGCATCAGGGCATGACCTACTACAACGCCACGTTCTGGGTGGGCGCGAACGCGGTCATCCGCAAGCGTGCCCTCGAAGACATCGTCGAGGTCGAGGTCGTCGCCGGCTTCGAGGTCAAGACGTACATCCAGGACCGCACGGTCATCGAGGACACCGAGTCGAGCATCGACCTCGGCACCCACGGGTGGACCCTGGTGAACTACCCCGAGCGTCTGAGCTACAGCGCCACCCCGCCCGACTTCGGCTCGCTGATCGTGCAGAGGCGTCGCTGGGCCAATGGTGGACTGCTCATTCTTCCCAAGTTCTGGGATCAGCTCAGGGAGCGCCGCTTCAACCGCGACCGCGTGCTGCTCAGCGAGGTCCTGCTGAGAACGAACTACATGGCCTCGATCGCCTGGGCGAGCTTCGGACTGCTGTTCCTGTTGGCGTACCCCTACGACAGCCGGCTCCTGAGCCCCTTCGTGTTCCTCGCGGCTCTGCCGTACTTCATCGCCATGGGAAGCGACCTGCGCACCGCGGGGCATCGCTTCAGCGACATCTTCCGCATCTACGGCTTCAACCTCGTGCTGCTGCCGGTCAACCTCGCGGGCGTCTTCAAGTCGTTCCAGCAGATGATCACCGGCGAGAAGATCCCGTTCGTGCGCACGCCGAAGGTCAAGAACCGCACGGCCGCCCCGGCGCTGTACGTGCTCACGCCCTACCTGATCGTGCTGTTCTCGCTCTTCACGCTGTACCGCGACATCGTCCTCCAGAACTGGGGCAACGCCCTGTTCGCCGCTTTCAACGCCGTGATGGCCGCCGGCGCGATCCGTGCCTACATCGGCATCTGGAACTCCGTGGTCGATGTCTGGCTCGGATTCCTGAACTTCCTCTACGTCGACCGCAGAGCGAAGAAGCAGCCCGAGCGTTCGCTCGTCGACCCGGATGCGCCCGTCGACTGGCAGACGATCCTGTACCACGGCGACCGGCGACTGGGCCGCGATCTCCGGCAGTCGAAGGACCGCCGTCGTCGCATCGGAATCCGCAGCACCTCGCCCCGCAGCCGCGTGAACGCCGGCGGGGCAATCTCCGGGGGCGACCGCTCCGAATAGACCCACATGACATCACGGCGACCGGCGATACTGCTCGGCGTGCTCGCCGTGCTGGCGGTCCTGGTCGGAGGGGGAATCGTGTTCGCGTCCCACGGCTCGGATTCGACGACGGAATCGAGCACGGGCAACGTCGCGCCGGGCGGACCGGTGGTCGCCTTCTACGGCGACTCCTACACGCTGGGCACCGGCGCGAGCGATCCGAGCAAACGGTGGTCGACGGTGATCTGCGCCGATCGCGGCTGGAACGAGGTCAATCCCAGCGTCAACGGCCTGGGGTTCGTCAACAACCGTGACCTCCTGCCGCCGGACGGCGATCTCGTCGACCTCGTCATCGCATCCGACCCCGACATCGTCTTCGTCACCATGGGGCTGAACGACAATTTCTCGATGCCCGCCCGCTCCGACGAGGTGCACGCGGCCATCGTCGCCGACTTCACCGCACTGCGCGCCGCTCTGCCGGATGCGCGCATCATCGTGGTCGAGCCCTTCTGGTACACCGATGAGCGCCCGCAGAGCCTGGAGACCATCAGCTCGTGGGTCGCCGACGAGGCACGCGCTATCGGAGCCGACCGAATCGACGGGGCATCGCACTGGATCGAAGGGCATCCCGAGTGGATGGCCGCCGACGGCCTGCACCCCGATGACGAGGGATACGCCGAGATGGCGCGGCGGATGTCGGACGAACTCGATCAGCTCGGCCTCTCGTGATCGGTCGGCCCCAGCGAATCCGTGCCGGAGCGAGTAGTGTGAATGCATCGCGCGCCTCTGGGGGGAGTCGTCCCGCGCGAGTGCGTCAACTCAGGGGGAGAACGTGAAAACGCAATCGACTGTGCGATCGTGTCGTGTCGGGATCGTCGATGACCACGAGCTTCTGCTCGACGGACTGACCATGTACATGCGCAGCAATGCCCCCGACCTCGACATCGTCATCAGCGCCACCGGATGGTTCGAGCTCATCCGCCATGCTGCGTTCGCCCCCGACATCGTGGTCATGGACCTGCAGCTGCAGGAGCCGATCTCCATCGAGACGAGGGTGAGAACGTGTCTGGCCGCCGGTGCGCTCGTGGTGGTCGTCAGCGCCCTCGAGACCGACGAGATCCGCGAGCGGTCGCTGGCCGCCGGGGCTTTCGCCTTCGTGCCCAAGTCCTCTCCCGCCGATGCCGTCGTCGATGCCGTTCGGTCGGCATGGTCGAGCGCCCAGGAGGCGGGCGCATTCGTCGACGCCGAGCTCGAGACCCTGCGGCTGTACGCCGACGGGCTGAGCCCGGTCGACATCGGACTGCAGCTCGGCCTCTCGTTCGAGGTCGTCAAGGGTCACCTCTCCCGCATCCGTGATCACTACGCGGCCTCCGGGCGGCCCACCCACTCGAAACAGGACCTGATCCGCAGAGCGGCCGAAGACGGGCTCGTGTCCTGACAGGCCTCTCGCTCGGCACCGATGCCGAAGGCGTCTTCACGTCTCGGGCCCTCACCCGCGCGGCCGTGTGGCTGTCCTCGATCCTGCTCGCCGCGGTCGCGATCATCGTCGGCGTGCTCGCCACCTTCCACCCGCAGACGGGTGGCGACACCGATCCGTGGCGCGCGGCGGTTCCCATCGCATCCCTCGCGGTAATGGGCGGCGGTGCCTACGCGCTGCAACGCCTGCATGGGCGGGTCGAGACGGTCATCGGGCTGATGGTCCTGTGCACGGCCGCGTTCGCCTACGCACTGAGCGTCGAGCCCCTGCTCACCCCCGGGCAGAAGTCAGACAGCATCGTGCTCAGCCTGCCCGTGGTGGCCGCGACGGTCTCGGGGGTCGGGCGTCGCTCGCTCACCTCGTGCCTGGTCGTCTGCGGCCTCGCCTATGCGGCCACCTCCAGCGCGGCGCTTCTCGGGGCCGACCTCGGGGGGCGGGAGATCGTGCTCGACTTCACGGCCTTCGGCTCCTTCGTCTCGGTCTCGCTGCTGCTCGTCGTGCTGTGGGTCGCGCGCAGGGGCGCCGTGCAGCAGGCGCCCGCCCTCGACCGTGCGGCGAAGGTGCAGCAGAGCGTCGTCGAGGAGGCGCGACTGCTCGGCCATGCCTCCAGCCTGCTGCACGACACGGTTCTCGGCGACCTGCACGCTCTCGCGATGCTGGCGCCCGGCACGATCCCCGACAGCCATCTCGCGGTCATCCGCCGCGACCTCGAACTGCTCGAACGCAGCGACGACCTCATGCGCACCCCGGGCACGGTCGCCATCCCGGGGCTGATCGAATCGACCAGCGAGAGCAGGCTGGCCCACGTGCTCGACCGCGTGGGTGCACGGGGCCTCCGGGTGATCGTGTCCGGCGACGCCGCCGAGCTGACAGCACTCGATCCGGTCGCGGAGGAGGCGCTCGTCGGCGCCGTCGAACAGTGTCTCGTCAACGTGATCCTGCACGCGGGGGTGTCGATCGCAGAACTCGCCATCGCGGTGACCGGCGACGAGGTCACCGCGATGGTCGCCGACTCGGGGCGTGGCTTCGTCTCGTCGTCGACACCGGCCGATCGGCTCGGCCTGCGGATCTCGGTGTACGACCGGATGCTCGGGGTCGGGGGATCGGCGACGGTCTGGTCACGACCGGGCGCGGGCACCTCGGTGCTCCTCACCGTTCCGAAGCACAGAGCATGACGGGCGTGGCGCGGCCGACCGCGGCCGAGCTCGACCCCATCTCCAGGGTGACGGCGCGCATGTTCGTGATCGCCGTCGGCGTCGTGAGCGTGGCCCTGTCGATCGCTCTCTCACTCACGCAGTCGGGGCGCGACCAGATCTCACTTCCCGTCGTGGCCGTGGCGGCGCAACTGGTGCTCGCGGCGTCGTACGTGTACTTCATCCGAGCAGCCGACCCGTTCGGCCCGCTCGTCTCCCTCGGGCGTTTTCAGATCTTCCTGGGCGGGGTGATGCTCGCGAGCGTGCTCAATGCCGTGAGCCAGTTCGGCTCGAACGCGCTCATCAGAGACGACTGGGGTGCCGTGTGCCTCGGTCTCGCGCTGATCCTCGGGGCGCCGTACCGACGATCGGCCGAGATCGTGTGGTTCACCCTTCAGGCCGTCGGAGTGACGTTCGCCCTGGCTATCGTGCAGAACCTGAGTTCGACCACCTCGGTCACCCTGAGCATCCTCGCTCTCACCGCCGCGACGCCCTCCATCGCCATCGGCCTCGGATCGGCCGCCTACGCGCGCAGCCTCATCGGCAGCCTCCAGCAGTCGAAGCGCGACGCAGACGCGGAACGCACACAGCATGTCGGCGCCGTGCTCACGCGTCTCGCCGAGACGGATGCGATGGGCGAGCTCGGATCTCTACGACGAGACGTGGTGCCGTTCCTCACGCGATTGGAGCGGACGGGGTCGATGGGGCCGGACGACGCCGTCAGGGCGGCCGGACTGGCGTCGGTGCTCCGCAGGGCGATCGTCGAGCGGACCTCGCAGGGCACCCTGGCCGACGCGGTCGACAGCTACAGCGACGACGACCGGGTGGCCGTGCACCTCGACGACCGCCAGACCGCCGCCCTGCGGGCCCTCATCCGGCAGATCGTCGAACAGCTCGGTGCATCGGCCAGGCCGTCGCTCGTTCTCGAGCGACGAGAGACGGATGCCTGGGGCTCGGTCGCGTTTGCGGCCCGGCCGGGTGCGGTGATGCCGCCCTCCCTGACGCCGTTCGTGCGCATGGTGCGTCTCGTCTTCGACCAGGTCGAGGTCATCGCCGTCGACGGCGGCCTTGCCGTGACGTTCCGCTTCGACTCGTCGGGCGGCCGGGCGGCCGTATCATGGGAGATGTGAGCGCAGCAGGCAAACCCGTAGACGTCGTTCTGATCGGTGGCGGCATCATGAGCGCCACGCTCGGCACCTTCCTCTCCATCCTCCAGCCCGACTGGTCGATCAGGATCTTCGAACGGCTCGGTGATGTCGCGGGCGAGAGCTCCAACCCGTGGAACAACGCGGGAACGGGTCACGCGGCGCTCTGCGAGCTCAACTACATGCCCGAACAGCCCGACGGAACCGTCGAGGCGTCGAAGGCCGTCGCGATCAACGAGCAGTTCCAGGTGAGCCGCCAGTTCTGGTCGTACCTGGTCGAGAACGGCGACATCCCCGACCCGTCGACCTTCATCAATTCGACGCCGCACATGACGTTCGTGCGGGGCGAGAAGAACGTCGAGTACCTGCGCAAGCGCTACGAGGTGCTCCGAGACGAGCCGCTCTTCGAGGGTATCGAATACACCGAAGACCCGGCTGTCATCTACGAGTGGGCACCGACCCTGATGCGTCGCCGCAAGAAAGACGAGCTCGTCGCGGCGACCCGCATCACCGCGGGCACCGATGTCGACTTCGGTTCTCTGTCGCGGCACCTCTTCGATTTCCTCACCAGTCGGGGGGCGAGTCTCAAGACCGAGCATTCGGTCACGAACCTGAAGCGCCAGAAAGACGGAACGTGGAACGTCTCCGTCAAGGAGCTGGTCGGGTCGACCCCCACCACCGTCAACGCCCGATTCGTCTTCGTCGGGGCCGGCGGCGGCGCCCTGCATCTGCTCCAGAAGTCCGGCATCCCCGAGATCCGCGGCTTCGGCGGGTTCCCGATCAGCGGCCAGTTCTACCGCACCGACAACCCGGCCGTCGTCGCCGAGCACCGGGCGAAGGTCTACGGAAAGGCAGCCGTGGGAGCGCCGCCGATGAGCGTTCCCCACCTCGACACCCGCGTGGTCGACGGAGAGCCGTCTCTGCTCTTCGGGCCGTACGCCGGGTTCAGCCCCAAATTCCTCAAGAAGGGGTCCTGGCTCGACCTGCCCGGATCGATCCGGGCGCACAACCTCGGTCCGATGCTGGCCGTGGCGCGCGACAACATCGATCTCATGAAGTATCTGATCGGCGAGCTGCTGGCGGGCAAGAAGAAGAAGTTCGCAGCGCTGCAGGAGTTCATGCCCACTGCCGACCCGAAGGACTGGTACCTCATCACGGCCGGGCAGCGCGTTCAGGTCATGAAGAAAGACGCCGACCGCGGGGGAGTGCTGCAGTTCGGCACCGAGGTCATCGCGTCGGCAGACGGCTCCATCGCAGGTCTTCTCGGCGCATCGCCGGGGGCGTCCACAGCCGTGCCGATCATGCTCGATGTGCTCGAGCGATGCTTCCCCGACGACTACCTCCGGTGGGTTCCGCAGATTCGCACGATGATCCCGTCGTTCGGAACCAGACTGACCGACTCGCCGGCGACGGCCCGAAAGGTGCTGTCGAGCACCGCAAAGGCACTGCACCTCGCATCCTGAGGGGCAGGGCGCCGCGCCAAAGGGGACCCGGGCTCATGGTCGATCGCTTCAGACTGTCGTTGTTCGACCGCATCTTCGTCGCGCCGTTCATCGTGCTCGCGGTTGTCGTGCTGGTCTACGCCGTGGTCGGGGTCATCGTGACCCCGCCCGAATCCTGGACCGTCGAGCTGGTCACGGTGCTCGGATGCATCATGTGCGCGCACCTGCGCATGCCGATCGGGCGCATCAGCGGACTGCCCATGCTGGGGGTCGCCGTGACGCTCCTCGCGATCTCGCGACCGGCATCCGAATACCTGCTCACCGTCGCGGTCTGGGCCGTCGGGCTGATGATCTCGCAGACGATCGTGCTGCGCAGCGTCGCCATCGGCCTCTACGTGGTCGGCATCAGTGCCCTGGGCGGGGTGGCCTTCGTCGTGGTGCACAACGAGCTCACCCGGGCGGGCGTCTGGCAGTTCGTGAGCTACGCGGTTGCGAGCGTGTGCTACTTCGGCATCGCGCTGCTCCTGGAGTTCATCCGCGCCCGGGGGCGGTGGGGGCTCGACCAGCGGTTCGGGCTGTCGGCACTGAGCCCCATGCGTCTGGGCGCGGTGGTTCTGCTCGTGGCGGTCGTGTCGACGCTCATGAACATCGTCGACAGCGCGGTCATCCCGTGGCTCGAACACGATCCGGATGCGCGACTCACCCCCGCGGTCATCCTCCTCGTCGCGACGCTGTTCCTCGTGATCGCACAACGCGTTCGCTTCCGTGCCGTGCACCGGCGGCTCAGCGGCGTCGTCACGGCGGCGGTCGAGCTGCCCTGGGCCACGGAGACGGGCCTGCGCAAGGCGCTCGAGGTGCGGGCGCAGATGGTGCTGCAGGCCGGTGAGACCGAGGTCAGGGACGAGCCGCCCGGCCCCGGCGAGATCGGTGCGCCGGTTCGGCTCGAGCCCGGAACCGACGAGTACATCGTCGCGTCGAGGCGGCTCGGCGCCCTTCCTCTCGGTCGCGAGGAGGAGCAGGCCCTGACCGCCCTGGCGCACATGGCGAGCGAGACGGCGCGCATCCAGCACGATGTCGACAGTCTCGAGCGCCGGGCTAACAGCGATCCCCTCACCGGGCTGCCCAACTACGGCGCCTTCCAGGCCGCGCTGATCGAGGCGAACGAGAACCGGTCCTACCATTCGGGCATCGCCGTGCTCTTCATCGACCTCGACAACTTCAAGAAGCTCAACGACTCGCGAGGCCACCACACCGGCGACGAGCTGCTGAAGGCCGTGGCCGATCGTCTCCGCAGCTCGGTGGGCGGCCGCGACTTCGTCTCGCGCATCGGTGGCGACGAGTTCGTCGCGATCCTCACCGAACTGCAGACCGTGGCGCAGAGCAAGGAACTCGCCGATGGCATCATCCACGACATCGGACGACCGCTCACCCTGGACGGCCAGGAGTTCCGACCCGTCGTCAGCGCCGGCCTCGCCTTCTCGGGGCACCGCGAGATCGATGCGCAGCTGCTTGTCGTCGACGCCGATCGCAGCATGCTGCAGGTCAAGCGCTCGAGGCGTCAGGGCGGCCCGGCCGAGGGCAGCAGCGTGAGCATCGCGTCGCATCGCTCCACACGAACCAACGACATCGTCGCCCGCGCCATCACGGAGGACAGGCTCACGCTCGCCTTCCAGCCCATCGTCAGCATCGACCAGGGCCGCATCTGGGCGTTCGAAGCCCTCGTGCGGTACATCGATCCGGAACTCGGCCCCATCTCTCCGTCGTCTCTCGTCGCCCGCGCGAAGAGCCTGGGTCTGATGGACGAGCTCACGAGGCAGATCATCGTGAAGGCCATGGATGCGGCGGAGAAGTTCCACGCCCTCGAACCGAGCATCGCCTGCATGACGGTGAACCTCGAGCTGGGGCAGATCGGCGAGGAGCACCTCGGTCCGTTCATCCGTGAGGTCGCGAAGTCGCATCCGAACGTGTCGCTCTGCATCGAGCTGAACGAGCGCTCCCTGCGCTCGGTCACCGACGACCTGCGACGCGAGGCCGAGGTGATGCAGGATGCCGGCGTCATCATCGCCCTCGACGATTACGGATCCGACGACTCGTCGGTGGGCGCGCTCGTGCGCTTCCCCATGGACATCCTGAAGATCGACAAGAGCCTCATCGACGATCTCGGCGATGTGCGGCAGCGCGAGGTGATCAAGGCGCTGCAGGGGTTCGGCGACAATCTCGACTACACGATGATCGTCGAGGGCATCGAGAGCCCCGACATGGTCGACGTGATGGTCGCGCTGGGCGTGCGGAGCGCCCAGGGCTATTACTTCGGCCGGCCGCAGTCGTTCAGGCAGACGATGGACCGCATCCGGTCTCACGGCACGACGGCGGTGATCTCGTGAACGATGCCGCTCGAATCAACACGATCGCCCTCCTCGACGACCATGTTCTGATCGTCGACGGCCTCGCGCACTGGATCAGCGTGAATGCGCCCGACTTCCACGTGGTCGCCGCCGTCGGAAGCTGGGAGGAGTTGATCGCAGACGATGCATTCCCTCCCGATGTCGTCGTGATGGCGCGCACGATCGATTCGCCTGCGCCGCTGGAGGAGAGGATCCGGGTGTGCGCCGACGCCGGCGCGCGCGTCGTGGTCATGAGCACGGAGGCGGGTCTCGAAGCGGAGGGCGCCACCCTCGCAGCCGGCGCCGACGCGTTCGTTCCCAAGTCGCGCCCCGCCGAAGCCGTGCTCGTGGCTGCGCGGCGCGTGCTCGGTCGAGACCAGCCGGAGACCGACACGGTCGTCGACGACGCCGACGGGCAGCATCCACCGTTCGACGACTGGCACCTGCGCGTGCTGCGACTGTATTCGCGAGGCGAGAGCACCGTC
>Ga0247736_10000732_pt1 | contig 11027 bp, 12 predicted proteins | sample UWRJL193509B2_FD_180935 | JGI IMG/M metagenome (GOLD analysis project Ga0247736, IMG submission 180935) | Plant litter microbial communities from Arlington Agricultural Research Station in Wisconsin, United States - UWRJ-L193-509B-2 | ecosystem: Environmental > Terrestrial > Plant litter >...
CTGACACTCTCAAAATGCTTATGAACGTACAATAATTATACCATGAGCTTTATGAAAAGGTTTAGTGGCGTTCGTTGGCGTGCATATGGTCAAAGCCCTCAAGCTCGTCAATGCGGTTGTGATTCAAACCGTAGTAATGGGCAATTTCGTGCCACAGGGTACGTTTAATCTGTTCGGCAAATTCTTCTTCACTATGCGAGACCATTTGGATAGGTACTTTAAAAAGTGTAATTTTATCAGGGAGTACATAGGTATAACCTGAACCGCGCTGGGTTAAGGGGATGCCTTCGTACAAGCCAAGTAATAAGTTACCCTCTTTAAGGTCAGACTTCTGAGCTTGATGTTCATCGGGCCAGTCACTGTATACAATAGCGACGTTGTCTAACCCTTTGATATACTCTTGGGGTAATTCGTTCATCGCTTTGGTAACCAGTTGGTCAAATGCTTCGTCGGAGATTATTTGTTGTTCTTGATTCACTATACTAAGTATATCACTTTTCTTCGTGCATGGACTTAGTTATCTCTGACCATTTTTGATCGAGGGTTTCACCGTCTTCGTCGTTGTTCAAGTCAATAGTTTCGTCTTCCTCGTACTGGTCGAGGTCGCTGACGGTACCATCGTCTTGTGGATCAATTGTTTGTAATTGTAAATATGGGAATAATGACATAATTTTTTTGTTTTTAATTTGTTATGCATGTATTTAAGCATAAATGGTTTAAAATGTCAATACTTCCCTACCCGTCAAAGGGTTGGAAATAAAATGCCCCGCCTAATCTTTCGACAGGCGGGGCATCATGGTGCTCAACGCGGGTCGGTGATTAGACGGGGTGAAGTTCTTCCGAAGGTTTCTCCGAGACGGATTCAGCCGAAGCCGAATCGTCTTCCGGGTCTGCCCATAGTTTCTTGATTGACGGGAAGATGAAAATCAGCAGTACAACGCCGGCAGCCATGAACCAGATGTAGACCTGGTTCAGCTTCATCCAGTCCTGGATAGCTCCGACCAGCGGGATCTGCCAGACTACCTTGCCGAGGATGTCGTTGGTAGTGACAGCCACGGCTGGTGCATCGGCGTCCTTGTTGGCGTCGCCTTTCGTCAGCAGCGTTCCGTCGGCATTGAAGCCGATCAAACGATGCGTCACAACATGCGCCGGTTCGTCGCTGACCATGAATGCCCGGAAGGAGATGACGTCCCCTACCTGATACTCAGCCTGCTGGGCCGTGTATACCTTCGTGCCGACCGGAAGGGTCTGACGCATGGAGTCGGTGTGGATGTTGTAAGTTCCCGGGAACAGGAAAAGCACGAAAACTACCGCCGCTACAAAAGCGAGCAGGCCGTAGAAAAGAACGTTCTTGATGATGGTCATTTTTTCCTTACGGGATGAGTGGCTCGGCATCGTCAGATACCAAACTTGGGTTGGTTTCTGAAACGAGTGCTAGGGTCGGGTCGGTTTCCTGGCTGACTTCTTCGGGTGTCGCTGGCAACGCAACTTCGATAGCCTCGGGTTGAGGGATAATCGGAGTTACTTCAACAGCAACCGGCTCGGAACTAGGTTCAGAGACTGGATCAACAACGGGTTCCGGAATTGCTACCGGGTCCGGCACAACAACTTCTGGCACGGAAGGTGCCGGAAGCGGTGCAGGTGCGGCGGGAGTGGGTTCGACAACAACCTCGGGCTGAGGTGTGACAAGCACAGGTTCGCTCACCTCTCCAGCAGGTGCCGAAGCGGTAGGTGCTTCTTCGTTGTCGCTTGAATCGTCAAGAGGCGGCTCGGGTGCGTCTAGAACCGTGGGTTCGGAAAGGATCGGAAGATCCTCTTCTATCCAATGTCCAGTTGAAGCGAAGGCCGAAGCCGTATCGCTACTTGTGAAGAGTGCAAGAGACGGTTGACCGCCTGCACTGATTACTACTACACCGAAAAATCCGGCGATAGCAATACGGCGAAGCGGATTTGTCATTCGTCTTATCCATCCTGTTGTACTGATTGAATAGGTGCTCAAGACACCAATTGGTTCGTATCTTGAAATCGTATTCAAATTGAAATGGTTGTGTCGGTAGTGGACACGCTTCTCTTGCGAGAAAACGTGTCCACCACCTGTGGGGTTCAGCCTTCGGCTAGTTAGCCGGCAGCACCTGCGTGGCGGTGAAATTTACCGCCGAGTAGCTCACCACCAGGTCCTGGTAGCCCTTGTCGACGTTCTTGTCGAGCTCGAAGACTCCGTAGACCGTGGCGTCGGCACCGGCCTGGACGACGACACCGTTGAGGGCGCCGACGACCAGCTTGTTGGCCGCGAACGGTCCGTAGACGGTGTCACCCGCGCCGTTGACGATCTTGAAGGTGTACTTCGAGAAGTCGACATCGGAAGCGTTGGGTGCTCCGATGGGCGACACGACGCCGGCGCCGACGTACTTGATCACGGGCTTGCTGACGCTCGTGATGCCGTAGGTGACGGCGGTCGTGGACTTGGTGTTGTCGAGCTTGATCGCGACGGGGTTGGGTACACCCGGAAGGGTGTTCTCCGCCTTGATCTCCTTGGTGACCGTGCTCTCGACGCGACCGGTGGTCGACGTCACGCTGCTGCTGGTCGTGCTGGTGAAGAGCGCGAGCGATCCCGCACCTCCAACGGTTGCTCCCACGGCGAGAACGACGATCGCCGCGATGGCGGTGCGTCCCTTGTGGTTGCGGATGTTGGTGCGGAAGTTGCTGAACTTGGACATGCGTCCCCTTAGTTTGGCTTTCGCCTCTAGTCCGATTGGACTGAACCTCGTATCTGCACAAAGTGTGCGGACATCAGGATCAAGCATACATTTTAAAAAGGTATATGTCAACACTTTCTCAGCATTTTGTCTAATTAATCTCAGAGTGCTTACGCTTATAATAAAAACCCGGCTATTACTAACCGGGTTTTTAAGACAATAGTTTGTTACGCCTTTTGTAACGAAATACCGAGCGGCATTTTTTCTACTTCTACATTTTCACCGTAGTCATAGCTTTTTTCGTTAATTTCTACAGCTAATGTTTCGTCAGCAATATCAGTAGTATATTCTTTGATAGCTTCAGCTAACTCCCCTTCAGCGGTCAGGCTTAGTTCAATACGGTCATCAATGTTCAAACCAGCTTTTTTACGCGCCGATTGTACATAGCGAACAATTTCACGGGCGAGACCTTCTTGGCGTAGCTCTGGAGTAATTGCTTTATCAAGCACCACTTCAAATTCCGTTTCGACAGCGTTCTCTACTAATTTTACATTCACCTCTTCGGCAATAATATTCACGTAGAAATCTTCAAGCGCCTCACCAGCGTAGGTTAACTTCGATAGCGGTTGGCGAACTTTAATTTGTTGTTGCGTGTCGTCTTTGTACATACGCAGCGCTAACCCTTGTTCAATGATTTCGCGGGTGCGAGACATGCGACTTAACACCAGTTCATTAGCGTTGCCAACTTCTGGCCAATCGGTTAAGTGAACACTTTCACCGTCCGTCAGCTTACGATACAACTCTTCAGCCATAAACGGTACGAATGGCGCAATTGCTTGGCTCAGGCGAACCAGTACGTAGTGAAGGGTGCGGTAGGCATTATTCTTGTCAGCATCGTCATCACTTTTCCAGAAACGACGGCGTGAACGGCGCACGTACCAGTTGGACGCGTCATCAAGGAATGGCAGAATTGGCTTAGCAGCGGCAGCGACATCGTACCCATCCATCTTTTCTTCAATTTCATTAATAAGTTGGTGCACACGACTAATAATCCATTGGTCGAGTGGACTCTCAACATCGTCACTTGGGTCAACCAAGTTCCCGTCGAATTCCCAACCGTCAACTTCAGCGTACATTGTAAAGAAGTCATACATATTCCAAACCATGCTGAGCTTGCGGGCAATATCCCCTACTTCTTTGTCCTGAAGGGTAAAGTCTTCACCGCTTAACAGTGGACTAGAGAGAAGGAGGAAGCGCAACGAATCGGCGCTGAACTTATCCATAAGTTCATTTGGATCAGTAAAGTTACCGAGTGATTTCGACATCTTACGGCCGTCATTACCGGCAATGTTACCGGTCACAATCACATTCTTGTAGGCGTTGTGGCCAAATAGTGCGGTGTTTACAGCGTGAACATAATAGAACCAAGCACGAACCTGGCCAACGTATTCCACAATAAAGTCACCCGGGAAATTAGCTTCGAACTTTTCAACATTTTCAAACGGATAGTGGAACTGCGCGAATGGCATAGAGCCAGATTCGAACCAACCATCAAGCACCTTATCGATACGAGTGTAGGTGACGCCATCGATATCAAAAGTGATGTCGTCTACCCATGGGCGGTGGTAATCATCAAGTTCAACGCCGCTTAATTCCTTGAGTTCTTCGTAGCTACCGATAACTTTAATCTTCTCGTTACCATCTTTATCAGTCCCCTTCCAAACCGGCATAGCGGTTGCCCAGAAACGGTCGCGACTTAGGTTCCAATCAGGTGCAGTTTCGATCGTTTTTTCAAAACGGCCGTGCTTGATGTGTTCTGGGAACCAGTTGATGTTATCAGTATTTTGCTCGAGCATTTCTACCCGTTGACCATCGATATCCATAAACCAACTTGGGTGGGCGCGGTACATAAGGCGGTGCCCAGTACGTGGGTTGTGCGGGTATTCGTGGCGGATATATTCAATCTTCCAAACGACACCTAACTCTTTTAGTTCTTTAGCGATAGCTTTATTGTTTTCCCAAACATCTAGCCCTTCCCATTCACCTGAAATGTACTTGCCGTATTCATCAAGGACGTGAACAACCGGAATGCCTTTTTCTTTAGCAAGCAAGAAGTCCTCTTCACCATACGCAGGTGCGAGGTGAACAATACCGGTACCAGCTTCGGTGGTAACGTAATCGGCAGCCCAAATTTTGTGCGCACCTTCGCCTTGGTCTTCAAACAGTGGTTCGTATGAACGGCCTAATAATTCGCTTGAAGAGAATGGACGGACGATGCGGTACTCGAGCGGTTGGTGCTTTTCGTTAGTAAATACTTTGGCAACTAATGCTTCAGCTAATACGAAATACTCACCTTCATACTCAACTTGGACGTATTTAATGTCTGGGTTAATAGCCAAGGCGGTATTGCCAGGTAGTGTCCAAGGCGTCGTTGTCCAAGCAAGTAAATATGTCGATTTGCCATGGTCTTCGTGGTCTTTTTTATCATCAGTTCCAATTTTGAATTTTACGTACACGCTTGGGTCGGTCACGTCGACGTACGCACCAGCGTCCATGGTGACTTCAGCTTTCGAAAGTGGCGTTGCCCACTTCGTGTCGTACATCAGCACGCGCTCACCTTCGTAAATTTTTCCCTTTTCGTAGAGTTCTTTAAACGCCCACCAGACACTTTCCATGTAGTCTTTATCCATGGTTTTGTAAGCACCCTTGAAATCAACCCAACGGCCGATGCGCGTAATAGTATCCTCCCAGAGGTTTGAGGTTTGGACCATGCTTTCGCGGGCAGCGGTAATATATTCAGCTAAGCTAATACGCGTACCAATTTCGTGGCGGTCAGTAATACCCAGTTTCTTCTCGACGTAGTTTTCAGCTGGAAGGCCGTGACAGTCCCAACCCCAGACACGCTCAACTCGCTTGCCTTTCATGGTTTGGTAACGAGGAATAGCGTCTTTAACTACAGAACTTAAGAGCGTTCCGTGGTGTGGCACACCAGTAATGAATGGAGGGCCATCGTAAAAGACGTACGAATTTTCTTTCGGACGAAGTTCGATTGATTTTTCGAATGTCTGGTTGTCTTGCCAGTACTTAGCAATATCTTTTTCGTATTCGAGGGCGCGGCGTCGGCTGTTTGCTTGAAATTTCATTACTTGGTTCCTTTTCGTATCATGGTTGTTTCTGGTAAAAATTTGTAGTGTGAGTGTCTATCGTCGTTGAGTGCTTCAAAGCCCATTTTGGCGTAGAACCGTTTGGCTCTTTCGTTTTCTTTATATACACCGAGTTCAATTGGTTTTGTTGGGTCGGCCCATTCGATAAATGCATTCACAAGTGCTTGGGCGACTCCGGTACCGTGATACTTTTCATCAACGTATAGAGCGACGATTTCTTGAGTATCTTTTTCTTTATCTATTTCCCCGTAGATTAATCCGATTGGTTGATTATTTTCACGTGTGGCGAGGTAGTAAAAATGAGTTTCGGGTTCTTGGGCCGCTTTGTCGATAAAATCTGCCCTTTTCTGAATACGATCCTGGCTTACGAGCTCGGTCGCCTTTTCGACAACCTGGCGATTATGTTCTTCAATTTCCGGTTCATGATTTTTATTAGGTTTTACGTACGCGCCTTGAAAGCTCTCACTATGAAACTCGGCTGTTTGCGCAGCGTCTTCAGGGATAGCTTGTTCGATAGTCCATTCCGGGATAAGTGGTGAGTTATGCGACATACTTTGTTCCTTTAAAATAATAAAAATCCTCTTCATCTATCGGAACCCAAATGAGGGTGGTACCATCCGATTTCTGAAAGGATTTCCTTATCAGCACTTAGTTGTCGCTTTAACGCAGCGTGACGCGTTGGGTTCTACTGAGCTTGCGCTGTTCTTCCCAAAACTCGCGGTTGATAGCCGCTCGAACGTTTGTACCCTTTATTGTACTTGGTTTGAAGCGGTTTATCAAATAGTGACAGTTATCTTAAGCAAACAGGGCGTCGCCAAATTTGAGCACAACTAACACAATCATCAATACAACCCAGCTGGCCACGATGAGTTGTTCATAGCCACCTTTGAGGAATTTCTGAATCTTTTCGTTTACTGTCTTCGAGAAGTTCCAAGTGTTTTCACGCAGGTTAATGTAGGTAATTGCAGATAGCATAAGTGTACAGCTAAAGGTAACAATTAGGCACCATGGGCAGAGTACTTGAATGGCGTAAAGGCTATTAAAGAAAAGCCAATACGCGAAGATAGTACCAAGTAATACACCGATGTTAGCGAGTTTAAGGAAACCTTTGTTATAGGTTGCGCCGCCCCATAACGCCGATACGGCCACAGTCACAATAACTGGGAAAGATATCATGCCGATATACATATTAGGTATACCAAAGAACACACTGGCCTGCCAGGTTTGCATAACAGCGGTACAGTTGAGTACTAAGTTAAAGCTACAAGATAAAACTGCATCGGGGTTTTGCAACAGGTGAATTTTTTCGAGGCTTAACACAAACGCCGCCGCTAAAGCCATAAGTGCACCAACGAGCATCACCAAATAAGCGCTGCGAATTGAGCGTTTTTCATCTTTATGTGTGACCGCTTCTTTAAATTTCTTAAACATAATAACTCACCTCACTAATAGTTGGTAATGGCAAACCGCGCCATTGGTTTTGCAAACGGCCGTCATCAGATAATGCTACAACGGTTGGGAATTCCATAATATCGTAGGTACCAGTAAAACTAATGCCCTCACCAGATTCAGGGTTCATAGTTTCAAGAATGTGGCCGGTTTGGCGCTCGAAATCACGGATATAATCGGTAACCTGACGGGCGTAATCAGTTTCTTCTTTGTAAATCACCACCACGCGCATACCGATACCCTACTGCCCCTGTTTCTGTTGTTTCTGAGTACGACGTTGTTCAAGGATTTGAACGAAGTCGTCGAGCGTCTTAAACTCTTGGTAGACACTAGCAAAACGGATATAAGCAACTTCATTGCGACCCGCCAGCACGTCAAGTACTTTGTCACCAATTTGCTTGGAAGTGATTTCAGTTTCACCAAAGTTATAAAGGCCATCTTCAATCGTATCAATCATTTCTTCAACTTCAACTTCTGAAGTAAAGAACTTCCCCACTGACCGCTTAATAGCAGTGGCAAGTTTGTCACGGTCATATAGTTCACGGGCGCCATCTTTTTTAATGATGGCTAAGTTTGGCTTTTCGATCCGTTCGTAGGTTGTAAAACGAGTACCGTCTGGAGCTTCGCGGCGGCGACGAATGGTAACGCCATCACTTACTTCGCGCGATTCAATAACCCGACTATCTCCAATAACAATTTTCGTCATTAACGTCTACTCCTTGTTTTTCTTTTCGCGCTTTTTACGACGTCGCAGGAAGGCTGGTGTATCAGATTCGTCATCTTCTTCTGGCGCAGCTTGGTTCCACATGTTCTCAGTGTTTTCTTCAGCAAAAATGGCTGCAGATTCACTGTGATCGAGGTTTAAGTCGATATCTTTTACTTCGGTTGCATCAATTGCTTGGCTCATTTGTTCAGAAACTTCAGTGTTTTGGACTTCTTTTTCTTCTTCTTGGAAGTATTGAGTGTCAAAACCAGTTGCGATAACAGTAATAATGAGCTCGTCTTCGATGTCAGCCTTAAGGGTTGCACCAAAGATAATGTTGGCGTCTGGTGAAACCGCGCTGGTGATAATTTCAGCAGCTTCTTGGATTTCACTCATGCTCATGTCGTAGCCACCAGTAACGTTGAATAGAACGCCGCGGGCACCATCGATTGAAACTTCAATAAGTGGTGATTCGATTGCTTGTTGGGCAGCTTGGGCAGCACGGTTGTCACCGCTGGCACGGCCAATACCCATAAGGGCTGAACCGGCGTTGCTCATAATTGCCTTCACATCGGCAAAGTCGAGGTTGATGAGGCCGTGTTCGGTAATAAGCTCTGAAATACCTTGGACACCTTGGCGTAGTACGTCATCGGCAATTTTAAAGGTTTCAAGCAGCGGTGTACGACGGTCGATAGTTTGAAGAAGACGGTCGTTTGGAATAGTAATAAGTGTGTCAACGTGACGGCGCAGTTGGCTAATTGCCCAATCGGCGTTTTGGCGACGCTTTTCACCTTCGAAGCTAAATGGCTTAGTAGCAACACCAACAACCAAGATACCCATTTCGCGGGCAACTTCGGCGACAACGTAACCAGCACCTGAACCGGTACCACCACCAGCACCGATAGTAACGAACACCATGTCCGCGCCATCGATAGCTTCTTTAATGTCTTCCCGTGATTCGTTAGCGGCAGCTTCACCCTTAGTTGGGTCGGCACCAGCGCCAAGGCCACCAGTAGTACTGTGGCCTAAGTGGATTTTAACGTCTGCTTTGCTGTTATGAAGCGCTTGGGCGTCAGTATTCATTGCGATGAATTGAACACCGGTAAGGCCGGCTTCTTTCATGCGATTTACCGCTGATCCACCAGCACCACCAACACCAACAACTTTAATGCTAGCGAAGGTCTGAATGTCACTTGGTTTTACTTCAGGCACGTCTGTATTCTCCCCTACGTTATCTCTTTTACCTAGTATACCACGAGGGAGCAAGGCGCAATAGGTATGTGTTCGAACAAGTTGTTTACCCGGGAATGGAGGTTTAAAATAGTTGTTCGAGTTAACAATATTATGCTGAATTAACACCTTGAAAAACTTTATTTCAAGAATTGTCACTGCCCTAATTCGGTGAGAAAATAAGAAAGCTTAGGAGGCGCTAGCTGACTAGGCTTAACAAAAACAACCCCCTTTTAGGAGGTTGTTTTTATGGACTTGCGAACTACTACTACGGCTTAAACCAACCGAAAATCTTACTGACGCCACCAGTAACATTTTTTGCAGATGGTGTTTTAAACTTCTTTGAACCAGTTGTTTTGGTTGGAGCGCCGCGCTCAGCATCAATCAGCATAAGGCCAATTGCCGTTGCAAAGGCAGATTTATCGATATCGTCAGCTACCCCACCATATCCAGTCGGTTGGCCTAAACGAGCTGCTAAACCAAGGGTGGTTTTTGCATATTCAGCTAGGTGCTTCAATTGAGATGCACCACCGGTGAGTACAACACCACTTGGCAACCTGCCAGCACGTCCAGCTTTTTTCAGTTCTTTGGTAATGCCTTCGAAAATCTCTTCAAGGCGCGCTTCGACAATTTCATCAATATCAGTAGTACTAAAGGTGTGAATTTCACCGTCGTGTTTAATGCTTACACCAGCATTTGTTTCGCGAATCACTGCAGAGGCGTGTTCGAGTTTAATCTTCTCGGCAACTTCCGGGTCGGTTTTAAGGCCAATCGCTAAGTCATTAGTAATATTAACGCCACCGATAGGCACAACGCCGACATATTGTAGGTCACCTTCTTCGTATACGGCGACACTGGTAGTCGAGCCACCCATATCAATAAGGGCAACGCCGTTTTCAAGTTGTTGTTCGCCAAGCACGGCGCGAGCTGCAGCCATGCTGGTAGGAATAACGCTGTTTGGTTGCACTTGGGCAGACTCAGCGGCTTTTTGGACGTTCACTAAGTAAGGCGTGAGGGCTGAAATAACGTGCGCATCAATTTCAAGGCGAGTGCCAGTCATGCCAAGCGGGTCTTTAATGTTATCTTGGCCATCAAGCTTGTAAGCGTGCGGTACGACATCAAGGATTTCGCGGTTAGCTGGTACTTTACCGAGAGTAGAAACCTCTTCAATCCGGGCTAAATCGTCAGGGGTAATTTCGTGGTCAGAAGAACCAACCGCTACCATACCGTCGGCGTGGGTAGTAAGAATGTGTGAGCCGTTGACGCTAATTGTGGCAGCGTGGACTTGGTAGCCACTCATACGTTCAGCTTCACCGAGTGCTTCGTCGATAGCGTGGCCAGGACCTTGTAAATTAACAACAACACCTTTGCGCATACCGGTATTTGCGGATTGGCCAATACCTACAATAGTAGGCACGCCAGTGGAACTGTCGATGTGGGCTACAACTGCGCGAACTTTGGTTGTACCGATATCAAGACCGACAGCATATTGAGAAGACTCTTGCATGAAGCTAAGTATAACGCTTGTGGTGTAGGTTCGACAATACCTAGACGCTGGAAACGGCTATTAAAGCTGGGTTAAAATTTCAGCGCCGTCTTCAGTAATGAGTACGGTGTGTTCAAAGTGGGCCGCTAGGCTGCCGTCGCGGGTGCTAATTGTCCAGCCGTCATCTTCTTGGATAATGCGTTCGCCACCAAGCGTTGCCATTGGTTCAATTGCAATGGTGTTGCCCGGTTTTAAGAAACCACCGCTCCCCTTTTTTCCATAGTTAGGAATATCAGGGG
>Ga0247736_10000733_pt1 | contig 11018 bp, 11 predicted proteins | sample UWRJL193509B2_FD_180935 | JGI IMG/M metagenome (GOLD analysis project Ga0247736, IMG submission 180935) | Plant litter microbial communities from Arlington Agricultural Research Station in Wisconsin, United States - UWRJ-L193-509B-2 | ecosystem: Environmental > Terrestrial > Plant litter >...
CATCAGGCTTGCGCCCATTGTGCAATATTCCCCACTGCTGCCTCCCGTAGGAGTCTGGGCCGTGTCTCAGTCCCAGTGTGGCCGGTCACCCTCTCAGGCCGGCTACCCGTCGTCGCCTTGGTGAGCTATTACCTCACCAACTAGCTGATAGGCCGCGAGTCCATCCTTGACCGAAATTCTTTCCAACTCCTAGCCATGCGACTGAAGTTCGTATCCGGTATTAGACACCGTTTCCAGTGCTTATCCCAGAGTCAAGGGCAGGTTACTCACGTGTTACTCACCCGTTCGCCACTGATCCAGAGGAGCAAGCTCCTCTTTCACCGTTCGACTTGCATGTGTTAAGCACGCCGCCAGCGTTCATCCTGAGCCAGGATCAAACTCTCCATAAATGTTTGATTGCTCGACGTACAAGTACGCCGGCACATCTAGCGCCACCTTCAGCCGGAATGGGCATCAGATGACAAGTTTGAAACTGACAAGAACAAACCAAACCGGTCGAAACCGGACTGACTTGCTTTGTTGTTTATATCTTTTTCCAAAGGAATCCGTTACAACTTCACTCGCTAGAAACGAGATCCGAAGTACGGGTTTTGGCATTTGACATTGTGCACGCTGTTGAGTTCTCAAGGATCGGACGCTCCTGGTTTTCACCGAATCGGTTTCTACCCAGGGCAACTTGCCTGATTGTGAAGCTTGTGTGTTACCCTCTCGCTTTCGCTCCGGGCAACTTGTCTAACTTACCACTCTCGCAGCCGTTGTCAAATCGGCGTTTATGACTCGAAAGTCGGTACGCCGAATCGTTTGAACTGCTGAACGAGCGGGGTATTCATCCTATGATGTAAAGACAGTCTCTTACAAGAGTGTGACTGCTTTGATTGCTAGGACTTAGTTGCTCTTGAGGCCGGTAAGCTCTTCCGCTTTCCGCACCTGTGGGCCAACAGGTGATTACATTACGCAGGTTCCGGGGGTCGGGCAAATTACGCTGCAGCCCGGGCGTGTCGCACACCCGCACCCGCGGAAACTCGGGCATCAGCCGCAGTAGCGGGCCACCCACGCCTGCAGGTCCGCCGCCGCGGTGACGGCCTTCATCTGCGAGAGATTCTTCGCGCGATCAATGAACTGCGTGGTTTCCACGGCGGTGACGAGTGACTGGGCCGCGAAGGCGACCGATCGGGTCTCGGCTCGGATGCCGGCCGGCGCGATCTCGGCGAGTTCCTTCCAGCGCAGCTGGTACGCCCTCATCGCCTCGAGGGTCTCGGGGATACTCGTGCGCTCGACCGGCCAACCGTAGGCCGGCTGTTCGAGTACGCCCGGGGTCTCCTCGAGCGATGCGCACCAGGGTGCACTCGCAGCGACGATCGACGCCTCGGCCTCATCCGCTCGGGTGATCGCGCCCAGCACTACGGAACCGATCACCAGCGCGATGGTCAGGATGACGCCCAGCGTGGTTCCGGTGCGAACCACCCACGTGGTCCAGCCGTTCCGGGCCCGGCTGACGAAGCCGGCCACGATGCTCAGGACGAGGCCGAGCGGGGGAAGCAGAACCGCGAGCGCGAGACCGATCCACTCGAGCGGTGTGGGGTACGGCTTCACGCGCTCCGGCCGGTCCGAGAAGTCGAAGGCGCCGGGACGCGCGGCGTAGACCGCGTGCGCATCGGGATCGAGAGCCGCTTCATCCGATCGAAGGAGAAAATCGAAGGCGCTGACCTCGCCGGGCGCTGCGGCCGGCTCGATGTCGGTGCCGGGCGCGTCCTGAGTTGCGTCGTTCATGTCCCCTACCTGAGATCTGCTCGTGTGTGGTGAGCGTAGCGCGTTCAGGTCACGGGGATGTAACGCGCTGTCTAGGTGAGGAAGATCCCCGCGAGAGTCTTCTTTCCGCGACGCAGCACGGCGAATCGATCGTGAAGCAGTGAGCTCGACAGTGTCGCCTCGTCCGAGTCGACTTTGGCGTTGTTGAGGTACACGCCACCCTCGCCGATGGAACGGCGTGCGGCGCTGAGGCTCGGGCTGAGGCCGGTGTCGACGAGCAACTGCACAACGAGGGTGTCGCCCGCGGCGGTGGTGTTCGGCAACGAGCCGAGCGCGGACTCGAGCGTGGCGGCATCCAGCACCGCAAGGTCGCCCTGGCCGAAGAGTGCATCGGTCGCGGCGATCGCGGCGGCCGTGGCCTCCGCCCCGTGCACGAGTGTGGTCACCTGCTCGGCGATGAGCTTCTGGCCCTCGCGCTTGAACGGCGCTTCGGCGTGCCGCGCCCCCACCTCCTCGATCTCTGCCCGGGTGAGGAAGGTGAACACCTTGAGCCGGTCGACCACGTCCGCGTCGTCGGTCTGCAGCCAGAACTGGTACATCGCGTAGGGGCTGGTGAGCGCCGGGTCCAGCCAGATGGCGTTGCCCTCGCTCTTGCCGAACTTGCGGCCGTCGGAGTTGGTGATCAGCGGGGTGCCGATGGCGTGAGCGCCGACACCCTCGGACTTCTTGAGCAGGTCCACACCGCTCGTGAGGTTGCCCCACTGGTCGCTGCCACCGGTCTGCAGGATGCACCCGTGGTCGAGGTAGAGCTGCCGGAAATCGAGTCCCTGCAGGATCTGGTAGCTGAACTCGGCGTAGCTGATGCCCTCGTCGGAGTTGAGTCTCGTGCTCACGGCATCCTTCTTGAGCATCGTGCCCACTCGGAAGTGCTTGCCGATGTCGCGCAGGAACTCGATCGCGCTCATCGGCGCCGTCCAGTCGAGGTTGTTGACGAGCGTCGCCGCGTTATCGCCCTCGAAGCTGAGGAACCGGGAGACCTGCCCCTGCAGGTAGCCCACCCACTCGGCCACCGTCTCGGCGGGATTGAGCGTGCGTTCCGCGGTCGGCTTCGGGTCGCCGATGAGTCCGGTCGAACCGCCCACGAGCCCGAGGGGCCGGTGACCGGCCAGCTGGAACCGTCGCATGAGCAGCAGTTGCACGAGGTTGCCCAGGTGCAGGCTCGGCGCGGTGGGATCGAACCCGCAGTAGTAGGTGATCGGCGGCCCGGCGAGGAGCCGCTTCAGCTCCTCCGCGTTGGTCGAGACGTGCACGAGACCGCGCCAGGTGATCTCCTCCCAGATGTCGTCGAACGAGTCGTCGTTGGACTGGGTGGCGAGGGCTGGTGTTGCGGGCACCGGCCCAGACTACCAGCGGGCGGTCGGGAGGCGCCGCAGTCATCAAGCCTGAGCACTTGATTCACACGCAATCAAGCCTGTATGCTTGATCACGGGCTTATCAAGCCTGCAGCATTGATAGGAGCCGGGATGTTCGTCCTCACCATCGACCAGGTCGATAGCCGTCGCACGGCCGATGCGGTCACCGACGTGCTCATCGAACTGCGGGACGAACTCGGCGGGCACCTCGTCCTGCCGCCTGAGCGCACGGCAGGCGATGAGTTCCAGCTGCTCGTCGATGAGCCCGCGGCCGCGCTCGACACCATCCTGCGCCTCACCCGCGCACAGCGCTGGAGCGTCGGCTGCGGAGTCGGTTCCGTTCGCGAACCGCTGCCCCGCGACATTCGTGAAGCGACCGGCGAGGCCTTCGTCGCCGCCCGTGCCGCAGTCGACCGCGCCAAGAAGCGGCCGACCCGGTTCGCCCTCGAGGCAGCGGGGGCGCGGGATGACGCAGCACGGCTCGAGTCCCTCGTCGACCTCCTGCTCGCCACTCGATCGCGACGCTCGCTCGAGGGATGGCAGCTGCACGACCTGCTGCTCGCCGGTCTCACGCAGGCCGCGGCCGCTGCCGAACTCGGAATCACGCCGCAGGCCGCGAGCAGGCGCGCGCAGGCAGCCGACCTCAAGATCGAGGCCGCCGTGACAGGAGCCCTCGTTACACTTCTGGCAGAACTCGACGGGAGAGCACTGTGAGCTGGTACCTGGCCCTGATCATCCTTGTGGTCATCACCATTGCGCTGTCCCTCGTCGCCATCCTCGCGAAGAAGCCGTGGCTCGCGGCGCCGTCCGCACTCCCCGTTCTCGCCGCGATCGTCATGGCCGGCCGACCGGAGGGCGGCGGAGCTCTCGTCTTCGCGCTGACCGGGCTCGGCGTGATCGCCGGCAGTCCGATCGTCGCGCTCGTGTTGCGGCTCGCCACGTCGGAGAAGGTGGAGCTGGGACTGTTCGGCGGCATCCTCGTCAAGGACACCACCACTCCCCCGCCGCAGCGCTCGCACGAGGTCCTCCGCGGTGGCGCCACGATCGGCTACCTCGAGCGCTTCGCCCTGATCGGCACCGTGCTCGTCGGCCAGCCCGCGGCCGTCGCCATCATCGTGGCCATCAAGGGCCTCGGTCGGTTCTCTGAACTCGAGAGCTCGCAGGCGCGCGAGCGTTTTATCATCGGCACCCTTGCGAGCCTCACCTGGGCCGGCACCTGCGCGACGGCAGCCGCCCTGAGCTGGTGACCCGATGGTGCGATCGACCTGGGCCGCGCTCACCGAGGATCTGAACAACAAGGACCTGACGCTGTTCACCGCCTACCGCGACCTCGTGAACGAGATCGGCGGGGTGGAGGAGCGGGTGAACTCCTCCGAGATCTCCTTCGCCGTGAAGCGCGTCTTCACCTCCGGCTACATGAAGTCGCACTACCTCGAGGTGGGTATCGAACTGCTGCGCGAGGCAGAGCACCCGCAGCTGCGCACGAGCTTCGCCACCAGCAAGAAGGTGACCATGCACCGGATGACGCTCACCACGCTCGGCCAGCTGCGCTCACTCCGGTCGCTGCTCATCGAGGCCCGCGACACCGTCGGGCCCGGAACGCGCTAGCCGGGCTACTCGCTGGCTACTCGGTGTCGTCGTACAGGCCGATGATGTTGCCCTCGCTGTCGGTGATGTACACCCAGCGCGACGTCTCGCCCAACGCCTGGATCTCCCCGAGCTGCGAGCCGCCGTTCGCGATGGCCGCGGCTGCGGTCTCCTCGATGTTGTCGACGGTGAACACGACGGTCGGGTGCGGCGTCGCGCCGCGCACATGCAGGTCGCCGTTGATGCCCTTGCCCTCGGGCTGGCGGATGACGCCCATATCGTCGCCCCACGGCTCGTAGTCGAAGCCGAGCACCGTCTTGTAGAACGCCTGCGCTCGCTTGATGTCGTCGGTCGGAATCTCGAAGTGCTCAACGTGTGCCATGCATCGAGACTGCACCCCACCGCCGACACGGGTCAAGCGATCTGCGGGGATCTCCGCGGCACGACCAGCACGAGTGCGGCGGCGACCAGGGATGCCACGGCCACCGCAACGCCCGCGACGAGCACCGGGCCCGAGGGCTGCACGATGGACTGGCCGCTGAGCGCCTGCCAGGTCAGCACGACAAGGGTGGAGGCGAAGCTCACGATCGCGACGACGATGAGACGCGCGCGCACCGCGGACTCCCTGAGACGCGGCACCCGCGTCGCGAGCAGCTCGAGGGCCACGACCAGCAGCGGGAAGACCTGCAGCGCGTGCATCCCGACGAAGTGGGGAATGCGGAGGTCGCCGGCGACCGTGCTCCAGCCGAGGAGGAACAGGCCGGGTCCGCCGTCGGCCACGCCGACGGCGTGAGCACCGGCGATGCCCTGGAAGCTGGCCAGCTGCTGGGCGGTCGGCGAGGTCATGAGGAACGCGAGGCCCATCCCGATCACGGCGAGGATGGCGCCGGCCCGGATCGCCAGGGTGCGGGCGGCGTCGCCGAGATCGGTGCGGAACAGCGCGATCGCCGCGACCATGGTCATCGACCAGACGATCACGATCGAGACCGCCATGGTCGACCAGAGCGCCGCGTGGAACGGGGTCGACACATTGAAGTGGCTCGTGAGCCCGACCGCTGCGGCACCGACGATGATGACCATCTCGATCGAGAGGCCGATGACGGTGACCGTGCCGATGAGGCGCCCGAGGCGAGCTCGTTTCTGCAGCAGTCCGATCACCCAGGCCAGCGAGGTCGAGTAGATCGCGGAGGAGATCGCGAACTTGAGCGGCTTGATCCACAGGTTCACGCCGAGGACCTCACGGTCGTCGATGAGCGACCCGACGAGTGCGACGACGGCGAGAACGCCCATCGCCGCGGCGAGCCAGAGCAAGGGCTTGTGCCAGGTGGTGGCCGCCGTGCGGATGGTGGCCGGGAGAGTCAGTGTCGTCATGGCGTTACTCGCATTCCGTGTCGGTGGGGTTGTGGAGTTCGTGGGAGCGCTGCTCCTGCGCGATGCGGCGCAGTCCGGCGAAGAAGGCGTCGCCGAGCACCGTGCCGACCACGACCGTCTCGACCTGGGTGGCGCGATCGGGGGACGCTGCTACGGCGGCGAGGTCGGCGGCCGCAACGACCTCGGCGGCACGCAGGTACTCCCCCGCGGTGTCGCGCAGGTGGCCGAGGCCGAGCGTGTCGTACCGCGCGAGCACCCGGGCGGCCGTTGCACGCCCTGGGTTGCGCGGATCGATGCGCCAGCCCCGCCCGGTGATCAGCTCATCGATGAAGTGGGCGGCGTCCGCGTCATCCTCTTCGGGTGCGACGGCCGGTAGGGCCTGCTGCGCGATGCCGAAGGCCCAGTCGAGCGGCATGTCGGTGTTGTCGATCGCGGCGAGCACGTCCCGCGCCGCCGAAACGGTGAGCCCGCCGACATCGAGCAGGGCGCGCACCAGGCGCAGGCGATCGACGTGGCTCTCGCTGTAGGTCGACTGGTTGGGGCTCGTGCGTTCGCCTGCCGCGAGCAGCTGCTCGCGCAGGTAGAACTTGATAGTGGGCACGGCGACGCCGCTTCGCTCGCTCAGTTCGGCCATTCGCATAATCGATAGTGTAACTATCGATAGTGCTGCTGTCTATACGCGAAAGGAACGGCTAGTCGAAGGTGACGCGCAGCAGCGGGCTGCCGTCAACCCACTCGGCAACGGGCTCGACCGGCTGCGAGAGGTAGCCGCGGTGCAGGGGCTGGTTGAGGTCGTCGACGATGGCGGCGAAGATGCGACGCCGTTCCTCCTCGTCGAGCACCGGCTCGGCCAACGCGGCGAGGTCGGCTCGAACGCCGTTCTTCAGGTGGAATGTGAACCTCGGGTTCGCGAGCAGGTTGGCGTACCAGCTCCGCGTCGCCGGTTGGCTGGAGAGGTAGATCTCGCCGTCGACGCGATAGAACCAGATCTCGATCCGTCGCGTTCGCCCGGTACGGGCTCCCGTTGTCGAGATGTCAACGGTGCGGTCGGCTGCCGACGATGACGGGGTGATGGCCAGTGCGCGTCGAATTCTCTCGTCCATCGATGCTCCCCACGATCTGTCGGGTGAAACAGAAAAGCCCCGGATCACCGGGGCCATTCGTACTTCACAAGCTGGGGTACCTGGACTCGAACCAAGAACAAAAGAATCAGAATCTTCCGTGTTGCCAATTACACCATACCCCACCGGTTCCGGGCTAAGCCCGGGCCGACTGTCTACTTTAGCGTATCCCGGAGCCCTCGCGAAACGCGCCCCGGCAGCACGGCGAGAGAGCAGAGTCCGGTGACCAGGACCGCCGCCAGAACCATCCACAGAATGGATGTCCCGGCCGCCGCCCCCGCGATGATCCCCGCGCCCACCGTGCCGCTCGCCGCGCCCACGTTGATCGCCGAGACCACCCACGCGTTCGCCTCGGTGAGCTCCCGGGGTCGCACGATCTTCTGCACGAACTCGAAGACCTGCGCGAGCGTGGGCGGCAGCATCAGCCCCGCGACCACGGCGAGCACCACCCAGACCAGTTCGGGCAGTCCGAACAGCGCGAGCGGCAGGTAGCCGAGCGCCAGCAGCGCGCCGTAGCCCGCGAGCAGCCGGTGCGGCGGAAGCGCGGACGGCCGCAGCGCCGAGAAGGTCGCACCGATGAGAGCCCCGACCGCATTGGCGGAGAGCGCCCAGCCGGCCAGCTCGGGCAGGTCGCGCTGCTCGCCGAACGCGGTGACGGCGATGGTGATCATGCCGAGCGGGAAGCCGACGCCGAACTGGAAGACGACCACCCGACGGAATGTGCCGTCGAGAATCGGCGACCGACGCGGTCCCGCGTCGACGGCCACCGGTTCCATCTCGCGAGAGAAGCGGTCGAGCGCGAACGCGAGCGTGCCGCCGAGTCCGAGGGCCGCGGCGAAGAGCAGGTTGCCCGTCGCACCGAAGGCGGTGATTCCCAGCACGGTGAGCAGGGGTCCGGCGATGAAGACGAGCTCCTGGGCTCCGGCGTCGAGGCTGAAGGCCGCCTTGAGCTGCGCGCCATCCGGCACCAGCCGCGGCCACAGCGATCGCAGCGCGGGCTCGAGCGGAGCCGTCGAGAGACCGGCCAGCAGGGCACCCGCGAGGCCGATGGCCGGAACATCCACCGCACTGGCCGCCATGAGCACAAAACCGCCGGCACCGGCCAGACCCGACACGACCAGCACCAGTGTCTGGCCGACCGAGTCGATCCAGCGTCCGAGCAGCGGCTGCCCGATCGCCCCCGCGACCACGTAGAGCGCGGTCATGGCCCCCGCGAGCGCGAAGTCGCCGCCCTGCAGGCGCACGAGCTGCACGATTGCGAGCGCCGCCATGGCGGTGGGCAGACGGCCCACGAGCGAGGTGACGAGCAGGTAGACGGTGTGCGGCGTTGCGAGTACGGCGCGCAGCGGTGACGTCACGCGAGCAGGTCGCGGTTGACCGCCGCGGCCACGCGCGCGCCGGCCCCGGCCGCGACGATGAGCTGCTGCGGCCCGGGCGCCGTCGAGTCTCCCGCGGCGTAGACACCGGGCACACTCGTGCGACCCGCGTCGTCGACCGTTATCCAGCCCTCATCGGTTGTGGCGAGGCCCAGGGAGGCCGCGTATCCGAGATTGGCCTGGTAGATCGGGCGCACGAACGCTGCGCGTCTCGGGATGACGTCGCCGTCGGCGAGGAGCACCCCGGTGAGGCCGTCGCGATCTCCCGCCACGTCGGCGACCGGGCGGCGGTCCACGCGGATGCCCCGCTCACCGAGCCGTGCCTCCTCCGCCTCGGTCACGGTGCCCACCGCGTTCGTGAAGACGATGAGGTCGCGGCTCCACTGCGAGAGCAGCAGCGCCCGCTCGGCCAGGTCGTCGGTCTCGCCGATGAGCGCGATCGGAGCGTCGGCGTACTCGTAGGCGTCGCACTCGACGCAGCTGTGGATGGTGGTGCCGTAGAACGCCCGCAGGCTCGGCAGGGTGGGGAACTTCTCCGTGAGCCCGGTCGCGATGACGATGGCCTCAGTCTCGTACGCCGTTCCCGCTGTCACCACGAAGCCGGGCTCGATGGAGGTCACGACGGCCTTGGCGAAGGTTGCGCCCTCGTAGCCCTCGAGCTCCTCGCGGCCGAGGCGGCGCAGCTCGAGCGGCGAGATCCCGTCGCGCGTCACGAAGCCGTGCGAGGCGAAGGTCGCCGCATTGCGCGGGCGATTGCTGTCCAGCACCAGCACCCGGCGGCGTGCGCGGACGAGGTTGAGCGCAGCGCTCAGCCCCGCCGGGCCCGCGCCGATGACCACGACGTCGAAACGCTCGGTCACAGGCGGGCGCGCAGTCTCGCGAGTCGCGCGAGCGACGACTCCTTGCCCAGCAGCTCCATCGACTCGAACAGCGGCGGGCTGATGCGCTTTCCGGAGACCGCCGTGCGCAGCGGCCCGAAGGCGTTGCGCGGCTTGAGGCCGAGCCCGTCGATGAGGGCGGCGCGCAGGGCCGCCTCGATCGAGTCGTGCTCCCACTCGGCGAGCGCCTCGAGGGTCGCGATCGAGGAGTCGAGCACCTCTGCAGCGCCTTCACCCGGCAGCGCGTCGGCGTCGAATTCGAGGGCGTCATCCGGTGTGAACAGGAAGGCCAGCAGGCCGCTCGCCTCACCCAGCAGTTGCATGCGCTCCTGCACGTACGGCGCGATGCCGGCGAGCAGGTGCTCGTGCTGCGCGTTGCCCGCCTCGAAGCCGGAGCCGCCGAGGTAGGGCACCAGGCGGGCCGCGAACTCCTCGACCGAGAGCCGGCGGATGTGGTCGCCGTTCAGCGACTCGGCCTTCTTCTGGTCGAAACGCGCGGGGTTCGGGTTCACGTCCACAACGTCGAAGGCGGCGACCATCTCCTCGATCGAGAACACGTCGCGGTCGTGGGTGAGCGACCAGCCGAGCAGGGCGAGGTAGTTGATGAGCCCCTCGGGAATGAAGCCGCGGTCCCGGTGGTGGAACAGGTTCGCCTCGGGGTCGCGCTTCGAGAGCTTCTTATTGCCCTCCCCCATCACGTAGGGCAGGTGGCCGAAGCGCGGGATGACGTTCGCCACCCCGACCTCGATGAGTGCGGTGTAGAGCGCGATCTGTCGCGGCGTCGAGGACAGCAGGTCCTCGCCGCGCAGCACGTGGGTCACACCCATGAGCGCATCGTCGACCGGATTCACGAACGTGTACAGCGGGGCGCCGTTCGGGCGCACGACCACGAAGTCGGTGAACGAGCCCGCCGGGAAGGTGATCTCGCCGCGCACGAGGTCGTCGAAGCTCAGGTCCGTGTCCGGCACCCGCAGGCGCAGCGCGGGCTCGCGGCCCTCGGCCCTGAACGCCGCGATCTGCTCGGCCGTGAGGTCGCGCTCGAAGTTGTCGTAGCCCTGCTTGGGATCGCGACCGTTGGCCACGTTGCGGGCCTCGATCTCCTCACCGGTCGCGAAGCTCTCATAGAGGTGCCCCGAAGCCTTGAGCTGCTCGATCACGCCGAGGTAGATGTCGGTGCGCTGCGACTGGCGGTAGGGTCCGTGCGGTCCGCCGACGTCCACACCCTCGTCCCAGTCGATGTTGAGCCAGCGGAGCGCGTCGAGCAGCTGCTCGTAGCTCTCCTCGCTGTCGCGCGCCGCATCGGTGTCCTCGATGCGGAAGACGAGCTTGCCGCCGGTGTGCCGCGCGTAGGCCCAGTTGAACAGGGCCGTGCGGATCAGCCCGACGTGGGGCGTGCCGGTCGGCGAAGGGCAGAAGCGCACGCGCACGTCGGCGCCGGTGGCAGTGGAGAAGGTGGGAGTAGACATCGCGAGCAATCTTACCGGCGGCCGCGCGCGCATCCCGAGTTCAGCTGTGGTGCACGAG
>Ga0247736_10000734_pt1 | contig 11016 bp, 9 predicted proteins | sample UWRJL193509B2_FD_180935 | JGI IMG/M metagenome (GOLD analysis project Ga0247736, IMG submission 180935) | Plant litter microbial communities from Arlington Agricultural Research Station in Wisconsin, United States - UWRJ-L193-509B-2 | ecosystem: Environmental > Terrestrial > Plant litter >...
GAAATGTCATACGAACAGGAGCTGTTAAATACGTCCGTTCCTTTTTCAAATCGAGTAGAATTTTTATCTGAGTATGAAAAATTTGATTCGAAGCCAATGACTGCCCGGCAAATTTCTGAAGAGCTGAGTGTGTCGATTATAAAAACAAACCAATACCTCTTAGAAGTAGGTGCTTCATTTGATGAAAATGGAATATATGAAGAATATGCATTTGGTGTGGTGAAAGACGAGGTACAGTGGCAAAACAATTATGATGCGCTTGAAGAATACTTAACCGTCTCCGATATCGGAGAAATTTTATCGAAGAGCGAAGTATGGGTAAAGCAGAACGCATACGGACTGGGTGTATATCCAGAAAGTAGTGTAAACCATCAGAATCAAGCAGTGCAGGTGTATCCTAAATCACTCGTAGTAATGTTACGTACACTCATCCACCAATTCCCACCTAACACTGATTTGTATAATGTCGACGAAACTAAAACTTTAGTGGGTAAAGATAGAAAATGGATAGAAAGAATGGTTCAATTCCACAATTTACCTTTTGAGGTACGTCGAAATTCACTCTCTCAAAAACTCGGCATACATTACCCTCAGAATACAATTGATGCACTTGAAGCTATTCGTAATGAACTACCACCACCGGCTGGTGATTGGTTTACTGTGCGACAGTTAGCTAAAGCTATTTCAAAAAGTCTTGATTGGGTAGAAGACCACCTGAGCGAATACCGTGCAACGGGTGAACTGCGACTAACAGACTCTTCAAGAATTGCGCAGCACTATTCACCTGAGGTATTCAAGTATTTACAGGGTATTGTAGAAGAACTTCCGCCACCGGCTAACGACTGGATGACGGAAAAAATGATGGCCAAAAAACTAGGACGAACCTGGTACTGGATAAAAGAAAAAATTGAGCCATATGTAGCTCTTTCGGAAATAAGATTAACAAGTACGGGCAATAAGCCTTTTGAACATTTTCCGCCGTCTGTTTACGATGCACTTCAAAAGATGAGTGCAGAAGAAATTGCACATGCTGGTGGTTGGGTGAATGAAACCGAAGTTTCTGAGATGCTCGTTAAGTCGCGATTTTGGGTGAAGAGGAGAATAGGAAGTGTAGGAATAGCATCTGAAATCCGACTCGATCGTAAAGGTCATCCTCGAACCCACTATCCACCTGAAATTATCGATACACTTCAACTAAACTATCTTATTGAAGAAGAAAACAAGTTAGAAATCTAAACTTCCAAGTAAGTCAGACAACTTCTTGTCTAACTCTTCAACTGATCCATCATTAATTACATAATGGTCGGCAATCGCAATTGGGCCACCCTTTTCAAGGTGTTCAATTTCGGTAATATCGCGTTCGTGCGCTTCAGTGGCAGTAAAGGGTCGAATAGCTCGTTCTGATAGGCGACGGTAACGTAAGTGACGCGGTGTAACAATGGCTACGAGGCTTAATTCGCCAGGAAAGGCCTTCTTGAGTACGAGGAATTCAGTCCAGGTATACAAGCCGTCAGCGATAATCCGGTGCTGGCCGGAAGCTGCTAAGTGTTTAATTTGTTCAACAATTTTATTGGCAACAAAGTCTTTGCCGTTTTTTTCGCGTACATCTTCGCGGAATTTTTGTTCACTAGCAGCAGTTCGTTCAATGCCAGCTTCTTCCATGGCTTGAAGAATAACGCCACCAAAGTAAACTTTTGGATAGCCTTGTGCGGTAAAATATTCAACGGCAGTCGATTTACCCGAGCCAGCGAGGCCAACAAAGGCAACAATTTTGAGGTTTTCGTGTTGTGTCATAAGGGTATTGTAACAGATTATCCTGCTTTAGCTTGCGGAGCCACCTGCAGTGGTTTATTATTTACTGAATTATAAGGAGTTTTTGAATGTCTAGCCCTGAGTCTGTTTTGTCTGAAAATGAAAAGCGCTTACTTGAACGCCGCGACGAGTTTAAACGAGCTGACGCGATTCAAAAAGTTGAAGAAACGACTAAGTTGCTAGGAAACTTGGGCCTCATTGCCGAACGTCTGCGAAAGACAGATCCAAAGTTGGTGAAAAAAATCGGCAACGCAGCGGTTGAAATGAATGAACTGCTTGCTTCGCTCGGCGTAGACCAACTCACCACTCCACAAGAGGAAGATATTGTTACAATTCAAGAACCTTTGCATTTGGTTGAAGAAATTGCCGCACCACAAGAGGAAGTAACGGTAATTCAAGAACCAGAGAATCAAGAACCCCAAGAGGTTCGTGAAGTCGCAAGTGGACGTACCGCTAAGGGTGACGAGTGGCTCGTTTCTAAAATTGGCGAAGACTGGGCGACTCAACTAGGGCTTCATGAAGATGCTTCGTACCAAGAAATAGCTGAAGCAATAGTAAAACTTCTTTTTATTAAAAAACCAAATACTCCCGAAACAATAGCTGCACGGATTGTAGCGAAGCTCGAAGGCTTAGAACCTAAAGAGATTGCGTCGCTGCCAAATGGAGACACGGCAAGCGCTTCTGCGGTGAATCAATTCTTTAATTTACTACCTCAACGCCTGCGGGGTATTAGTAGTCATAGCTATGTGAAGGTTCCTAAACCATCATTTCCTCGCCCAACGCCACCTGCTATAGACTCTGTGCAAGTAGTTGAAGAAAAGGCTGAACAGAAACCATCACTTATTACTGAAGCAGAAGCAGAACGAGTGGATGAAGAGCCTCACCACGTAAAGCTCAGTTTGCGCATTGGTGAATACCTGGGTTTTACAGAAGCAGAACAAAAAGATCTCGAACTTTTCCTAAATCCAACCGCGCTAGCCAATATGACCCGTTCAAAGCGTGAAACGATTGTTAAGGTACGAGAAAATATTCGCCACTTGGTTCACGATCCGCAAGTAGGATTAACAAAAGCCGAAAGTTTATGGATTATTCGATCATTTGGAATTTATGATATGCAAGGTGTTGTGCAAGATCGCGACCCAATACCAATGATTGAACTTGCACGTCAGTCGAAACAAAATAATAATTTGCCTGAATTTATTTATTCTGGGTTGAAGAAACTTTTTGCTACACCGGAAGAAAGAGAATTAGCTGTCGACCACTTCCTTAATAGTGTCACTGATCCAAATTCAATTAGTGATGAAGAATTTAAAGCGATGCGAAGTGAACTTATTTCTCGAGTTGCCCAGCAAACTGGCATGTCAGATGAAGGTATAAAAGCACTTGAAAAGCGAATACAATTTGGAACAGAAGATGAACACCGAATTGCTTCTGATGAATTAACACACGTTTTGAATGAGATTCGAACTCAAGTTGTCAATAGTGGTGGGGTCAATAGCGGTAATCCTATTATTGATAAATCAATAAAACAATTTCTTTCACATAACATAATGGCGAGCCATATTGATGCTATTCGTTTAGAGCTTCCAGAAAACCTGCAGAAATTCCCGAGTGGAGTAGAGCGAGTTATCGCAGCAGGTCTGCACATGGTTTATAGCAAGGTGGCGTAGTGACGGCTGAAATCGAACGCCAAAATCGCATTAGGATACCTTCGCCAGAAGAGCAGTTAATCCAAGCACAGCAGGTTGCTGATTGGTTTGTTCCTTTTTTATATAGTATTAAAAATGAAAGTGGTGAACTGTCGTTTATTTCACAGTCACGTATTGAGCAAATTGTCGGGCCTCACGAAACGCCCGCCCTTCTTAAATATATGAGAGAGATTTTTCTCACCTCTCCATCTGAGCACCAAAATAACGTTGTCCTGTATTGCTCTGGATATCCAGCTGATGCTCTCGATATTTTAGCCGATGGTGATTTTAATGTGACGGTCGAACTGCTTAGTCAAAAAGGTGAACAATATAGGCCAAAACCAGAACGTCGACGAGCGGTTGTTCCAGGAGGCATTTCAGTCGAAGCGACAAATGTAGCCAAGTCGGGGTTACAAGCTGTTCGACATACCTATTCAAAACCAGAAATTGAACTAGCCCGAACGTCTGCACCGGTAAGTGACGAGGCGGAATATTTAAAATGGCAACAAGATGCAGTCTGTGCGCAAACCGATCCCGAAGCGTTTTTTCCAGAAAAAGGTGGATCTACTCGTGAAGCAAAAAAACTATGTGCAGCTTGCGACGTAAGAGATGAATGCCTTGAATACGCGCTTTCGAATGACGAACGATTTGGTATTTGGGGTGGTTTAAGTGAACGAGAGCGAAGAAAACTCGCAACACAACTAAAGGCCTCACGCTAGGCTTAACGACCAAGGAGTGAGGATGCTATACTGAGCATATGACAAAACGGCTTGCAGTAATTGACGGAAAGTCCGTATTTTATCGTGGATACTACGCGATGCCCGGACTTTCTTTACCGGACGGTACTCCTACGGGAGGTGTTTTCGGGTTTGCCTCAATTGCTATTGAACTTATTAAAAAGCTTGAACCTGATTACGTCGCCGTTGCTTGGGATATTAAAGGTACCAGCGCTGCTAAACGCCTCGAAATTTTTTCTGAATATAAAGCCGGACGTACCAAGCCTGCTGATGATTTTTATGCACAACTACCAATTTTACGTGAAGTCCTCGAAGCTTTTAACTGGCCCCTCTATGAGCTTGACCAATACGAAGCCGATGACATTATGGGTACCTTTGCAGCTCAAGCTAAAGAAGAGGGAATTGAAGCCTGCTTAATTACGGGCGACTACGACCTGTTACAACTTATTGATGACAATACGGGCGTATATATTACTCGAACCGGTAGTAGTGACCTAATACGCTACGATGACGAGGCGTTTGAAGCCAAGTACGGTGTGAAGGTGAGTCAATTTGTTGATTACAAAGCCTTAGTAGGGGATAGTAGTGACAATATTCCTGGTGTACCTCGGGTTGGACCTAAGGCTGCCGAAAAACTACTCAATTCGTACGGCGATTTAGACGGTATTTATGCCCATGTTGATGAAGTAAAGGGTGCACAGCAAAAATACTTAACTGAAGGTAAAGATTCGGCCTACATGAGCCAAAAGCTTGCTGCGATTTATACCGATGCACCAATTAAAATCGATTGGGAAGAAGCTGATATCGAACGCACGCGCGTTGATAAGATTCTTGAAGTGCTACATAAGTACGAATTTAGTTCACTTATTAAACGGCTTCCAAAACATATGAAAATTGGCGATGAAGTTGTTGATGTTGAAGAAATTATTGAAGAGCTTGAAGAAACATCCGCAGAACCACTAAAGGAAGTTGCTTGGCCGTCACCGCTTATTATCGATGGCCCTGTTTTTGTTGAAGTATTTGACGATGATGTCTGGATATCGATTGATGGCAAAACTGCCTCAAAAAAAGCTATTACCGAAGTCGACCGTAACTTCTGGCATGCGTTAGTTATGGCGCGTACTGTCAGTTACGATGTAAAGACCTTATACCATGCGTTAGATAAACTTGGTGCAGCTGCACGCTTTGATGACGTACATGATTTACGCCAAGGTGCGTTCTTGCTTGACCCGCTGGCGCGCGATAGGTCAGTCGCAGCACTTATCGGTTCTGAAACGACGGATCCGCTCGCTATCTTAGCGGGTCTTGTCCAGGTGTACGAAACACAAAAAGCTGCCTTTGAAGCCGAACCGCGCTTGGCAGATATTGCGTATAAGTATGATTTTCCATTGACATATACGTTGTTCCAGATTGAGCGAACAGGGGTAAAAATCGACCCTGAACACTTTGCAAAACTCAGCGACAAGCTAGGTGAGGAACATAAAAAGCTCGAACAAGAAATGTATACAATGGCTGGATACGAATTTAATATCGGTAGTCCGGCCCAACTTTCTGAAGTATTGTTTACTAAACTGCAGCTTCCGACCCAAGGCATTAAAAAAGGTAAAACGGGCTATAGCACCGGTCAAAAAGAACTCGATAAACTTCGTGGCCAACACCCAATAGTTGAACTTATCGAAACAACTCGAGAACTTGCGAAACTGAAAAATACTTACGTCGATACGTTGCCAAAACTCGTTGATGCCAACAATCGTATTCACACCACTTTTAACCAAGACGTCGCCGCAACTGGTCGTTTAAGTAGTACCGAACCTAACTTGCAAAACATTCCAATTCGGACTGAAAAAGGTCGGCAGATTCGCGAAGCCTTTATTGCAGAAGGTGATAACGTTTTAGTAAGTGCTGACTACTCGCAATTTGAACTTCGTTTGGCAGCTATTATGGCAAATGACGAAGTGCTTATTAACGACTTCAACGGTGATGTCGATATTCACACTAAAACAGCTAGCGAAGTTTACGGCATCCCTATGGATGATGTTACCAAAGATCAACGTCGGGCTGCGAAGGTAATTAACTTCGGTGTTCTCTATGGTATGAGCCCACATGGGTTGTCTGCTGCTACTGGCATGTCATTCCCACAGGCCAAAGATTTTATCGACCAATACTTTGAGCTTCGTAAGCCAATTCGTAAGTTTATCGACGATACATTAGCCAAAGCTCGCACCGAAGGTTACGTTGAAACCTATTACGGCCGCCGCCGTCCAACACCAGATATTCAAAGTACTAACTTTATGGTTCGGGCTGGTGCCGAGCGCGCAGCTGCAAACATGCCAATTCAAGGTACTGAAGCCGATTTAATGAAAAGGGCTATGCTACAAGTAGATGAACAAATAGGCGATTTAGGAAAGCAAATTTTACAAATCCACGATTCAATTTTGGTGGAATGTGCAAAAGAAAATGCCGAGAAGGTGAGTGAACTTCTGAAGACAATCATGGAAGGTGTTGCGCCTGAACTCAAAATCTCATTAAAAGTAGATGTGCATAGTGGTACAAGCTGGGGTGATTTGTAATGATTAAGGCTATAATTTTTGATTGCTTCGGAGTGTTTATTGGTAATCCGTACAAAATCCGTGCTCAAGCGCTTGAAGCTTCTGACCCAGCGAAAGCCGTTATACTTCATGATATAAATCGAGCCTCCGATAGGGGATATCTTGACCCGGCGGAAACCGCTGCTCAAATGGCCGAACTTATTGGTATCACTACTGAACAATTTTTAGCTGAACAAAAAAGTGGTGAAATTCGCAATGAAGAATTAGTCGAATACGTTAAAACACTTCGACCTGATTTTAAACTAGCAATGCTGAGCAATATTAGTAGTCGCCACCGGCTTGATATCCGTTTCGAACCAGGACAGCTGGATGAATTATTCGATACTGTCGTTGCATCTGGTGATGAAGGCTACATTAAACCTGAATCAGAAATTTATCAAATTGTCCTCGAGCGGCTCAATGTACTCCCGGAAGAATGTATATTTATTGATGATATTTACGAATATTGCCAAGGTGCTGAAGCGGTTGGAATTCAGGCAATTCAGTATTTTAATTTTCAACAAGCAATAACTGATTTAGAAGCCCTCATTGACAGGGGTGGCAAAACGGATTAAGGTAGGTTTATGGCTAAGTATAAAAACTCACGAATCTTACCGACTGTTTTAGTCGTTGTTATTGTTATCATCGCAATTGTTGCACTTATTTCTGGCGCTCGCGCGATCTTTTTCTCGGGCTCATCATCACGAGAGGAAGTAACTGACACAACCGTAGCCTCACTGCTGAGCACCTCTGTCTCAAGTAGCGTTAGTATGTCAGTCCGCGGCCCAATTGTAGCCGATGAAGATTTTCACTCATACCGAATTGTCGTATCACCAACCAGTCGCCAAATCACTACTTATAACGGGTATATGGGGACAGTTATTGCTCAACAAACCCTCGGTAATAATACCGCTGCATACGAACAATTTGTAAACGCCTTAAACTTAGCAAAAATGACTGCTGGAAATGAACCAAAAGAAGAAGAAAATAATGATGTGCGCGGCATCTGTGCAACCGGTAAGTTATCTGAATTTAGCATTTTAAGTAATGATATGTCAGTTGAAACACTTTGGACATCAACTTGTGACGGCTCGAAGGGAACACTGCGCGCCAGTGCTTCTCAACTAAGCAACTTATTTACAGCACAAATTCCAGATTCCGAAAAACTTATTCGCGCAGTATCTTTGTAGGAGGGGTGTATGCCTGAACTTCCAGAAGTAGAAACGGTTCGCCGTGGACTTACTAATTTAATTATTGGTAAGGTTGTTAAGAGTGAAACGCACGATACTGAAAAAGGGTTTCCTAATACACCGCAAGACGTTAAACAATTCTTAATTGGCGCTTCAATTGTTGATGTTCGACGCCGGGCGAAGGTGTTGATGATAGACCTATCAACCGGATACTCTTTACTGATTCACCTTAAAATGACCGGACAGTTGGTATTTGTAGGCGAGACACGCTTTGGTGCTGGCCATCCGAACGATAGCCTCGTTAATGAATTACCTGATAAATCTACTAGGGTAACGCTGGACTTTGAAGATGGAACCAAGCTTTTCTTTAACGATCAGCGTAAGTTCGGCTGGGTGCGGTTATTGCCAACGGCTGAAATTCCAAACATCCCTTTTATGCAGAAGGTAGGTCCAGAGCCACTGAGTGCAGATTTTACTGCTAAAGATTTTATTCAACGTCTTGCTCGTCGACCTAAGACGAATATTAAAGCAGCCCTACTTGATCAATCGGTAGTGGCGGGCATTGGAAATATTTATGCGGATGAATCGTTATGGGGCGCAAAAATTCATCCAACTCGTTTAGTCTCGCTGTTGACTGAAGCCGAGATGACACTTTTGTATACCGAAATGCGTGCGGTTATGAACTTGGCTGTTGAAAAAGGCGGCTCTTCAAACAGTACCTATGTGAACGCCGAAGGCAAGAAGGGGAGCTATATGGACTTCGCTCGTGTTTTCCGCCGCGAAGGCCTGGAATGTCCGCGTTGTGGTTCAATTATTGAAAAATCACGTGTTGCTGGCAGAGGAACGCACACCTGTCCTGTCTGTCAGGTTATCTAGGCTATACTAAGGATATGATTACGCTATTAACGGGTGACAATAGTTTCGAACGCCAGGAAGCCTTACAGGCGATTGTGGCTGGTTTTGATGGCGCCGCTGAACGAGTAGATGGTGCGGGCCTAGAACTACGCCAATTACCCGACTTGTTAATGGGTGGTACGCTTTTTGCCGACAAACGCCTAGTGGTGATTTCTGACCTGTCTTCAAATAGTTCATTATGGCAAAAACTACCCAATTGGCTGCCGCGGCTATCGGACGATGTTCATTTAGTATTAGTCGAGGAAAAACCTGACAAGCGCACCATTTCGTACAAGGCTTTAAAAGAAGTAGCTCGACTGCAAGATTACCCTGCTTGGACCGACCGTGATTATCAAAAAGCCGAGCAATGGCTGGAAGCGCGTGCCCAAACCCAAGGCCTCAACCTTGATAGAAAAACCGTCCATCACGTAGTGAATAGGGTAGGGGTAAACCAATGGTTGCTGGCGAATGCGCTCGAAACCCTTGCGTTACTCGATGAGATTACACCCGATACTATCAACCAATCTATTATCGCTAACGAATCAGAAAATATTTTTGAACTATTTGAAACTGCCCTTACGGGCAATAGGGTAGTTCTGCGCGACATACTGCGTACTCTTGAGCTTCAAGAAGACCCCTATGCGACATTTGCACTCATTTCCTCACAGGCTTTTTCGCTAGCTGCCGTTGCCTATGCTGACGAAACGCAAAACCCTAACAAAGATTTTGCAATCCACCCCTTTGTCGCTTCAAAACTTATTCGCCACGCCAAACGCTTGGGTAAACCGGGTGTGGGTCGGGTTATTAGGAAGTTTGCCCAAACAGATTCCGATATGAAAATATCCAAAGCTGAACCATGGTTATTAATTGAACGCCTTTTGTTCGACCTTGCCTAGTGAAAAGTCATAAAAAAACTCCTCTATAAAAGAGGAGTTTTTAAGAGCAAGAGTAAATTACTTCTTAGTGGCAGGTTTCTTTGCAGCTGGCTTCTTCGCAGCAGCAGGTTTTGCAGCAGCTTTAGTTGCAGGCTTTGCAGTAGTTGCCTTAGGAGCAGCTTTCGCAGCTGGCTTAGCAGCAGCCTTTGCAGGGGCAGCTTTCTTTGTGCCAGTTGCTAGCTTAACGCCAGCTTCTTTAGCAATCTTAGAAAGTTGCGCTTTACGACGTGAAGCAGTTCGCTTTTCAAGAACGTTCTTCTTTACGGCAGTATCAAGTGCACTTTGGGCAGCTGATAGGGTAGCAGCAGTTGGCGCAGCATTAAATTCTTTGATTGCATCGCGGAATGAACGCTTCGTAACAATGTTACGTTCACGTCGTTTAATAGTTTGTTTAGCTCGCTTAATAGCGGATTTGATAATTGGCATGAATTTCCTTCGCTTCTTTTATTTACTCTTTAACAAATTGCTTTGTCTATTCAAGGGGTGATTATAGAGTAAAACGCACGAAATGTAAAGGTTAGGGGTTAGTTTTGTTGACGGGTTAAAAAACCTTATGCTATAGTGAAGCAAACGCGTCTAAAAAATAACGGACTAAAACAAAAACCATGGATGACATAAAAGCAAAACAGCAAGTGGTCGAGAAGATAAAAGAAGCTTCGAAGATCTTAGTGACGGTAAGCAACAGCCCCTCTGTTGATGCCCTTTCTGCTGCCCTTGGTTTGACCTTATTATTTGATAAGCAAGAAAAATACGCTACGGCTATTTTCAGTGGTGAAACGCCTCCTGCAATTGCTTTCTTGGAACCTGAAAAGACATTCGACGAAACTACCGATAGCCTTCGTGATTTTATTATTGCCCTCAATAAAGAAAAAGCTGACCACCTCCGATACAAAGTAGAGGGTGACTCAGTAAAGATCTTTATTACCCCTTATAAAACAACTATCTCAAAAGATGACCTTGAATTTAGCCAGGGTGATTATAACGTTGAATTAGTGATTGCTCTTGGTGTTGATAACCAAGATAACCTTGATAAAGCTATGGAAGACCACGGCCAAATTTTGCACGATGCTACCGTTATTACCGTCTCAGCTGGCGACCAAACCAGCGACCTTGGTGGTATTGATTGGCACGATGCAAATGCCAGTAGCCTTAGTGAAATGATTGCTGGCCTC
>Ga0247736_10000735_pt1 | contig 11013 bp, 13 predicted proteins | sample UWRJL193509B2_FD_180935 | JGI IMG/M metagenome (GOLD analysis project Ga0247736, IMG submission 180935) | Plant litter microbial communities from Arlington Agricultural Research Station in Wisconsin, United States - UWRJ-L193-509B-2 | ecosystem: Environmental > Terrestrial > Plant litter >...
CTCTAGACCCCGGCCACGAAGTCCGTTGCCCTGATCTGCAGGGTGAGCATGCGGTCGATGCGCGCCGCCTCGGCGTCGAACCCGATGTAGGCCATCGGCGGCAGCTTGCGCACGTTGCTCGAGCACTCGAAGTTGGCGCAGACAAGGGTGCCGATGACGTTGCCGTTGCGCCCCGCGGCGCCCGCCCTGCGCGCGGTGAACAGCGCGACGTCGTTGGGCAGCGTGACGTCCTGGCACCACGAGCACTGGGCGCGCTGTCGCATGGCTGCCTCGGCCTGCTTGAGCATGACGCAGACGAGCCCGTCGTCGGTGGGCACGGCGATGTAGGCACGGCGGGCGATCTTGCGGTCGCGCCAGCCGAGGTAGTCGAGCCTCTCGAAGTCGATCGAGTCGAAGCTCTCGGGCAGCGACATGTCGCTGACCTCTTTCTTCGACGCGTTGACGAAGGAGGCGCGGATGGTGGATTCGGTTACAGCAAGCATGGAGGTTCTTCTTTCAGAAAGTAGGTACGCGAAATCGACGCGCATCCGAGTGGATGCGCGGGGGCGCGGCTACCTGATGCCGGCGAGAGAACCGCCGGCAACCTCCTTGGCTGAAAACACGGTTCTACCCTACGCGTCGACGCGGCGGCGGGCTCGACGGGTGCGCGCAATTCAGATCCCACTTGCGCGTCAATTGACTCGCAAGTGGGATCTGAAAAACGAGGCCACACCTCCCGTGCGCCAGCCCTGCCAGCCCAGCTACGCTTGCCCTGCACGGTCGGACTCGGCTGAGCGGCCGTTGCCGCGAGGTTCCGTGATCGTGCATCCGGGTCGACAGACCCACTTGTGGCATATGCGGTTCGAATCCGCTGCATGTGCCCGCGCGGCACCCCGCAAGGGACATGCCCTTCGGCTCTGCGCCTCTTCGGGAGGCCCGCCGGATGGCGGACGCCGCGCGGGTGCATGCGTTACCAGGAGAGATTCCGATGAGCTTCACCTTCGTCACCGGCGGACCCGTCACCACCGGCTACCACGTGACCGTGCCCGCCTGGTCGCGCGCCGTCGTGATCCGCGACGGAAAACTCGAGGGCGAACAGGGGCCCGGCCGATACCGCCGCCCTCGACGAAGCGAATGGCACCTCGTCGATACCCGACCGAGCATCCTCACCATTCCGACCCAGGAGGTGCTGACCGTCGACGGCGTGCAGGTTCGGCTCTCGGTCGTCGCCACGATCACCGTCATCGACGCGACCGCCTGGGTCAGCGCGAGCGCGTCACCGCACGAGGTCATCTACTCCGCGCTGCAGGTTGCGCTGCGCGACCGGGTTGCCGAAACAGAGCTCGCCTCTATTGCCGGGGCACGCACGACCCTGCTCGACGGGGTTGAGGCCGAGCTTGCTGGGCAGTTCGCCGCTGTCGGCGCGACCGTCACATCCGTTTCTTTGAAGGATGTGACGCTGCCGCAGGAGGTGCGTGCCGCCGTCGCCCAGGTCGCGCTCACCAAGCAGCGTGCCCTCGCAGAGCTGGAGCGTGCTCGCGGCGAGGCCGCGGCGCTGCGCAGCCTCGCGAACACCGCCAAGCTCATCGCCGAGAACCCGGCCCTGCTGCAGCTGCGCACGCTGCAGGCGGCGACCGAGGGCGCGCAGATCATCATCCACCGCGGCGAGGGCGAGAACCGCTAGCTAGACGTGGTGGCGGCGCTCGAGCGCCGCTCCCTCCACATCGACGTTCGGCAGCAGTCGGTCGAGCCAGCGCGGCAGCCACCACGCGGATCGCCCAAGCAGGTGCATGAGCGCCGGCATGAGCAGCATGCGCACGACGAACGCGTCCAGCAGCACGCCGACGGCCAGACCGAAGCCCATGGAACGGATGATGGTGGACTCCGAGAAGATGAACCCACCGAACACCGCCACCATGATCAGCCCCGCTGCGATCACCACAGAGCGCCCGGCCCGGAACCCCTGCGCCACCGCCAGCCGTGCCGGTGACCCGTGCACGTATGCTTCGCGCATGCCCGAGGCGAGGAACAGCTGGTAGTCCATCGCGAGCCCGAAGAGGATGCCGACGAGAATCACCGGAAGGAAGCTGAGGATGGGGCTCGGCGTCACAATGTCGAACCAGCCCCACTGGAAGACGGCAACGATCGCGCCGAAGGTGGCGAAGAGCGACAGTATGAATCCGCCTGTCGCGATCAGCGGCACCAGCAGCGAGCGGAAGACCAGGATCATGATGATGATCGAGAGTCCGACGACGACCGCGAGGTAGAGCGGCAGCACCGCGGCGAGGTTCTCTGAGATGTCGATGTTGATCGCCGCCTGGCCCGCGACGCCGAGCTTCATGTCGCCGTTGATGGGCGGCAGCTCGCGCAGCTCACGCACGAGCGCCTCGGTCGACTCGGCGTTGGGGCCGTCCACCGGCTTCACCTGGAACGCGGCGAGGGTGTTGTCGTCGGATACCGCGATGGGTGCGACGGCGCTCACGTCGTCGAGGCCGGAGAGAGCCTTCGCCACATCGGCCTGCAGGGCGAGCACGTCGGCATCCTCTGTGCCGGCTGGCAGGGTGGCGGTGACGAGCAGCGTGCTGTTGCTCCCCTCCCCGAACTTGTCTGCCACCAACTCGTAGGTCTCGTGCGTGGTCGACTCGGCGGGCTCGGAGCCGCCGTCGGGCAGGCCGAGCCGCATCGAGAGCGCGGGGGTCGCGATGGTCAGCAGCGCGGCAATGGTGAGCACAATCGTCAGCGCCGCTCGGGCGGTCGACATGGCGCGCACGGGGCGGCCTGCAACCGGCTGGCCGATCGCGGCGAGGTCGCGCTTGCGCAGCACCCGCGTACCGGCGAGGCCGAGCAGCGCGGGGGTGAGGGTCACAGCGAGCAGCACGGCCACGAAGACGCAGACCGCGCCGACGGTTCCCATCAGGCCGAGGAATGGCACGCCGGTGATGTTGAGAGCGAGAAGGGCGACGATGACGGTGGAGCCCGCGAACAGCACGGCGTTGCCCGCCGTGCCGTTGGCCAGCCCGATGGACTCGTGCACCTCAGCGCCCTGCTTCAGCTGCTTGCGATGCCGGTTGACGATGAACAGGGCGTAGTCGATGCCGACCGCAAGGCCGAGCATGACGCCGAGCACGGGGGTAACGGAGGCCATCTGCACCACGCCGCTGAAGGCGAGGCTAGAGAGCACTCCGACCCCGACCCCGACGATAGCGGTGACGATCGGAAGGCTCGCGGCAATTGCCGTGCCCAGCATGACGATGAGCACGATGGCGGCGATCAGCAGGCCGGCGACCTCGCCGATGCCGAAGATCTGCGGAACGCCCTGCGCGATGTTGGTGTCGAAGTCGACAGCCACGCCCTCGATCGGGGTCTCGGTGAAGTAGTCGACAACGGCCTGCTTCGACTCCTCCGACAGCTCGAGCCGGGTCTCGCTGAACGCGATGGTCACCAGGGCGGTCGATCCGTCGTCAGAAACGAAGCGGATGCCGTCGGCATACCCGAGAACGTCTTCCCCCAGCTGCGCCGTGGCCTCATTCGCTTCCAGCTCGGCCAGGCCTGCGTCAATCTGCGCCTGCTGCTCTGCGAGGGCCTCCGCAGGAACGCCGGACGCAACCGCGCCGTCGAGCTGCGCCTGTGACGCCTCGAGCTGCTCACGACCGGCAGCGAGCTGGGTCGTGCCCTCCGCGAGCTGCGTGGCCTGCTCGCTGCGCTGCGCCTCGGTGGCGAAGGGGTCGACGACGGTGGTCACGTCGGGCAGGTCGGCGTCGGCGACGAGCTCGCTGATCGCGGACTGCTGGTCGGCGCTCAGTGCCGTGCCGTCATCCGTGTGGAAGACGACGGTGCCTGATGCGCCGGCGAGGTCGGGCAGCTCTTCTTCGAGCTCTGCGATGATCTCCGCTGACGCGGTGCCCGGAATGTCGAAGCTGTTGGTGAGCGCCGTGAAGCCGAGGGCGAAGGCTGCGCCAGAGAGGCCGAGGATGGCCGCCCAGGCGACGATGACGGTCCACGCCCGACGCGCGGCGAACTTTCCTAGGCGGTAGATCAGTTCAGCCACGACAATCCCATTCTTCTCAATACGAAACGTACCGTCTCGCATTCTACGCGTAGTATTTCTGCATGATTACTGAGAGGCGACGGGGCCCCCAGCGCAGCGAGGCCTCCCATCAGGCCATCCTCACCGCGGCCGCCCACCTGCTCGCCGAGCACGGATACGATCACCTCACCGTCGAGGGAATCGCTGCAGAGGCGCACGTCGGCAAGCAGACGATCTATCGATGGTGGCCGTCCAAGGCAGCCATCATCGCCGAGGCCCTCGCCGAGGGAATGCTCATTCCCGAGATGGTCATTCCGGTCGACTCCGGCGACGTTCGCGCCGACCTCATCGCCTGGTTCTCGACGATCTCCGCCTTTCTCAGCCTTCCCGGCAACGCGACACTGCTGCGATCGCTGTTCGTCGCCGCCACCGAGAACGAGGATGTCGCGTTGCGCCTCAACGAACGCCTCGGCCTCTGGAAAGCACTCGCCGAGCGCCTCAGCGACGAGCAGGTCGACGCGATCATCGGTGCTCTCGTCGTCCGCTCACTGCGCGGAGGAACCCTCGATCAGGAGTTCGCGCAGCGCCTGATCGCGACCGTCATTCACTGACGGTCAGCACACCGTCGGCCCAGCTGACGTGCGCGAGCGACGGCACGACAACGGTCGCGTCGCGCAGGTCCTGCGTGCCGATGCCGACGACCACGCCGATGCCGGCGGCACGGGCGGCGGCAACGCCGGCGGGAGCATCCTCGAAGACCACGCAGCGCTCGGGCGCGATGCCGATCGCTGCCGCGCCGGCCAGATACGGCTCCGGATGCGGCTTGCCGTTCACGACATCATCCGCGGTCACGACGACGGTCGGCTGCAATCCCGCGGCGGCAAGCCGCACGCGCGCAAGCTCTGGCGTCGCCGACGTCACCACCGCCCACTGCGCGGCCGGCAGCGACTGCGTCAGCGCAACGGCGCCGGGCAGCGCGGGCGTCTCGTGCGACACCTCGATCTCGTACCGCTCGAGCACGGCGCAGGCCTCGACAACCAGCTCCGGTGCCACGAGCTTCGCGACCAGGTCGCGGGCGGGCACACCGTGCTCTGCTCCGGTGGCGAAGTCGAAACCGGGGGCGTACTCGGCGGCCCAGCGGTTCCAGCCGATGGCAGCGAGATCCAGTGAGTCAGAGAGCACACCGTCGTTGTCGAACAGAAGACCGTCAATCGGGTAGCTAGGCATCACATCAAGCCTAAGGGCGCTTGGTAGAGTTCCGACCGTGCGCCGTGTTCTCCTCCTTCTTCTTGTCGGCGCCATCGGCGGCTTTCTCAGTGGCATGTTCGGCGTCGGCGGGGGCATCATCATGGTGCCGCTGCTCGTGTGGCTCATCGGCCTCGACCAGCGCCACGCGTCGGCCACCTCGCTCATCGCGATCATTCCCTCGGCGGTCGCCGGGGCGATCCAGTACGCGGTCGCCGGCCACCTCGACATCGTGGTGGGGCTGCTCATCGCCGCGGGCGGAATCGCCGGCTCGCTCGTCGGCACCCGCCTGCTGAAGACCCTGCCGCTCGGCTGGCTGCGCTGGCTGTTCATCGCGCTGCTGCTCGTCACCGCCATTCGACTGCTCTTCGAAGTGCCGTCGCGCGGCTCCGACATCGTTATCAGCCCTGGTGTCGTCGCCGGCCTCATCGTTCTCGGGCTCGTCATGGGCGTCGCGAGCGGCCTCTTCGGAATCGGGGGCGGCGTCATCGCCGTGCCCGTGCTGATCACCCTGTTCGGCGCGAGCGACCTGCTCGCCAAGGGCACCTCGCTGCTGGCGATGATCCCCACCGCGCTGACCGGGTCGGTCGCGAACACGCGCAACGGGCTGGTGCGGCCGCTCGACGGCATCATCGCTGGCATAGCCGCCACGGCTGCATCCTTCGGCGGGGTCGCCGTGGCGTTTCTGCTCACGCCGCAGCTGGCATCCATCCTCTTTGCGGTTCTGCTCGTCATCGCCATCACGCAGATGGTCGTGCGGGCGATTCGCGACCGCTAGAAAGCAGCTATGAGCTTCATCCGCTTCAACGACGTCGCCGTGCGCTTCGACAACACCCAGATTCTGCGCGAGGCATTCTTCCGCCTCGAAACAGGCGACCGGGTCGGCCTCATCGGTCGCAACGGCTCTGGCAAGTCAACGATGCTCAAGCTCATTCTCGAGCAGGTCACCCCCGACGAGGGAACGGTCTCTGTTGAGAGCGACCTGCGCATCGGCTACTTCTCGCAGTTCTCCGAGCTCAACGGCAGCCAGAGCATCACCGAGGTGCTCGAGGAACTCTTCGGCGAGATCCACGAGATCGAGGCGGAACTCGCGAGCATCGACGCGGCCATCGCCGCGGGTGGCGACCTCGACGCGCTGATTCTTCGGCAGTCGGAGCTGTTCGAGCGGATGGACCACCTGGACGGCTGGGACTACCAGCGCCGCATCGACACTGCTCTCACCACGCTCGGCTTCACGACGGAGCACCGCACGATCCCGATCGACGACCTCTCGGGTGGATGGCGCAACCGCGCCGCCCTCGCCAAGATCGTGCTCGAAGACCCGCAGGTGCTGCTGCTCGACGAGCCGACCAACTTTCTCGACGTCGCCGGCGTCGAGTGGCTCGAGGCCTGGTTTCGCGCCTTCAAGGGCGCCGCGATCATCGTGTCGCACGACCGTCGCTTTCTCGACACGGTCGTCACGCGCATCATCGAGCTCGAGAACTTTCACCTGCACGAGTACCCGGGCAACTTCGCCGAGTACGTCGTGCAGAAGCAGTTTCGCCTCAAGACCCTCGAGGCGCAGTTCGTGCACGAGTCGGAGCTTCTCGCCTTCGAGGCGGAGGGCATTGCCGACCGTCGCGAGGCAGCGAAGGCCGCGAGCCGCAGCCTCGACAAGCAGCTGAGCGGCATCAAGAAGTCGCGGGCCCCGCGACCGGTCGACCAGATCATCACCGAGATCTACGGCGGTCTGCACATCAAAGACGTGCTCGCCCGGGTGGAGGGCCTCGAGAAGTCCTACGGCGAGCGCACCCTGTTCAGCGGGCTGCAGTTCGAGCTGCGGCGCGGCAACCGCATCGCCGTCATTGGCGCAAACGGCAGCGGCAAGAGCACCCTGCTGCGCGTGCTTCTCGGCGAGGAGAAGCCGGATGCCGGCGAGGTCGCCTGGGCCAGCGGCGCCCGGGTCGTCAGCTACAACGACATGCTCGAGAAGCTCGACAACGACGACACCGTCGTGCATGCGGTCAACGCCCTGCCCGACAGCCTCGCCCTCACCGCGACCCGCAAGTCGGTCGGACGCTTTCTCTCGATGTTCCAGTTCAGCGAGGCCGATCTCAAGCAGCGCATCGGCAACCTCAGTGGAGGCCAGCGGGCTCGGGTGGCGATGGCGCAGTGCCTGCTCAGCGGGGCATCCGTGCTGGTGCTCGATGAGCCGACGAACCACCTGGACCTCTCGAGCACGCAGGTGATGGAGCGCGCCCTCGTGCACTTTCCGGGCGCTGTCATCGTGGTCAGCCACGATCGCTTCTTCACCGACAAGATCGCCAACCGTCGCCTCGCCTTCGACGACGGTCAGATCGAGGTCAGCGCGTACTGAGGAACTCGTCGATGCGGCCCCGCGTCGCGGACAGATGGGTGATTCGGGCATCCAGCTCGTCTCGCGCCACGATGAGTCTTCTGCCGAGATCATCGTGGGCGGCCTGAGGCGCGACTCCCGTGCAGGCGATAACCGACTGCACCAGTTCGCGGGGAAAGCCCATGTCGAACAGCAGGTGGATCGTGCGCGCGCGCTCGATGGTTGCCTCGGCATAGTCCCGGTAGCCGTTCGGCTCACGGCGCGCTTCGATTAACCCGTGCTGCTCGTAATAGCGCAGCGAGCGCTGACTAACACCGCTGCGGGCGCTGAGCTCGCCGATCCTCATCGACTTGACCTTGACATGATGTCAGACTATAGCGTCACGGTCATGACTGAATCAATCGAGATCGGCGGACTGCTGCGCACCTTCACCGTCGTTGGAGCAGCGCCGGCCACCACCCTCATTCTCGTGTTCCATGGCTCGCGCCAGACCGGCGGGGGCCATCGAGCCTTCACCGGTGCCCCGTTGGACCGCCTTGTCGAAGACGGACGTGCGGTCGTCGCCTACCTCGACGGGTATCGGGGCAACTGGAACGACTTTCGTCGCCAGAGCTCCTTCCCCGCCCGGCGTGAGAATGTGGACGACGTTGCGTTCGCCCACGCCGTCGCCGAGCGGCTCACTGAGAGCCATGGCGTGCGACGCGTGATCGCGGTCGGCTACTCCAACGGCGGCCAAATGGTCTTTCGCCTGCTGCACGAGGCTGCAGACCTGCTCTCGGGCGCCGTCGCCATTGCCGCCACCATGCCGGACCGAGCGGGATTCCTCGGCGACTTCTCCCAGTCCGCGGTCACCAATCCGATGCCCGTGACCATCGTCGCGGGCGACGCGGACCCCATCGTTCCCTACACAGGCGGACGTATGGCCTGGTGGGCGCGCGCCCTTTTTCGCGTCGACGGCACTGCGCTGTCGGCGCCCGACACCGCGGCGTACTTCGCCAGTCGCAACGACATCACGGCAGAGCCGACCGCGCTCACTCTCCCGGCGGGATCGAGCCGCACGACTACCGAGGTGCTTGACTACCGCCAGAACGGACGTGCGCCAGTCACGCTCGTGACCGTGCACGGCGGAGGGCACTCCGTGCCGTCGCAGCATCCCGCGCCGCGCGTCGTCGGTCGCACCGGGAATGCGCTGACGGTTGACCAGATCGTAGAGAAGATGCTCTAGCTGAGCGCCTTCTTCACGAGGGCGACGATGTGCTTCTCCTCGGCGGCGCCGATCTTCGTGATCGCGTAGGCAGCGGGCCACATATTGCCGTCGTCCAGGTTGGCCGGGTCGTTGAAGCCGAGCGTGCTGTAGCGGCTGCCGAACTTCTGGGCCGGCTGAAAGAAGAGAACGTTCTTGCCGTTGCGGTAGTAGGCGGGCATGCCGTACCAGAGCTTCGAGTCGAGCTCGGGCGCCGCCTCGGTGACGATCCGCTGCACCTTCTCGGCGAGCGCGCGGTCGTCCGGCTCGAACTCCGAGATCTTCGAGAGCTGCTCGGCGAGCGCGGCCTCCTTTGTCGCGTTCTGCTTGAGCTCTCTGGCGCGCTCCTTCATGGCGGCGCGCTCTTCGGCACTGAATCCGGACTTGGTGTTCTTTGTCTCAGCCATGGCTCCATCGTACGAATCCGCGGCCAAGACGGCTTCTTGAATCCTGCTCAGGTGGCGAGAGCGTGCAGCGCGTCACCCGCCAACCGCTGCGTCGTCCACTCGCTCTGCGGCGCGACGCCGAGCGACCGGTAGAAGCCGATCGCTGGCTCGTTCCAGTCGAGCACCGTCCACTCGAAGCGGCTGTAGCCGCGCTCCACGCACAGCGCGGCGAGCGCCCGCATCAGTGCCTTGCCGTAGCCGCGACCTCGCTCGCTGCCCTGAACGAAGAGATCCTCGAGCCATACGCCATGGCGACCCGTCCAGGTTGAGTAGGTGATGAACCAGACGGCGATGCCGACGATTTGGCCATCGCGCTCCACCACGTGGGCGAAGGCCCGCGGCTCGGGGCCGAAGAGCGTAGCGGTGAGGTCATCGACGGTGTTGTCGACGGCATCCGGCTCGCGTTCGTAGACGGCGAGGGCCGTGATGCAGTCGAGGATGCCCTGCTCGTCCCCCGGACGCGCGGGGCGCAGGGTCGCGCCATGGGAGAGGGTCATGCGCCTATCCTTCCGTGATCGCGGGCAGCAGCTCGGCCAGAGAACTGACACGAAGGTCTGCCAGCGCCACCTCGTCGCGCTGCGTGTGGATGACGCCCCACGGCCCGCGGCGGATGAATGCCGTGCGCATGCCGGCCGCACGGGCGGGCAGCACGTCGTTGTCGAGGCGATCACCGACGTAGAGAATCGCACTGGCGGGCCGGTCCGCCTCGACGACAACACGATCGAAGAACGCACTGGACGGCTTGGCGACACCCCACGCGGCCGACGACGCGATGAAGTCGGCCTCGAATCCCGCTGCCCGAAGCTGCTCCTCCGCACCCGCGGGCTGATTGCCCGCTATCCCGACGGCCAGACCCGCGGCGCGCAACGACCGGAGGCACGGCAGGGCATCGGGGTAGAGGTCGTCGCCCGTGATTCGGGGAAACCCGGTGGGCGCCTCGACACCCACCACATCCCAGACCATGCGGTGGTCATCGCCGCGCTCGATCACCGCTCCGAGGGCACCCATGAGTGTCAGCGGCGTGAGGCCCGCACGCACCGCGAGCTCGGTCCAGGCGCGCGACTCGTCGACGAGCGTCTCGCCGACATCAAAGACCACGACCTCGATCCCGCGCATTCAGCGTCCCGTTCTCTTGCCGCCCGGCTTCTTGCGTTCGCCCTTGACCGCGGGCGCGCGCCCCTTGCCCTTCGACGCCTTCGCCTTGCCGCCGGGTGCCGGTGCAGACTTGGCCGCCGCCTTCGCCGAGGCGTCGAGCTGGCGCTGCGCGTCGACGAGGTAGGCCTCGCCCTCCGGGGTGAGGGTCGTCGAGCTCGCGCTCGAGTCGAACAGCGGGTAGCCCAGCTGCTGCTCCATCACGCGGATGGCCGCGACCACGCTCGCCCGGGACACGCCGAGCTCGCGGGCCGCGTGCGCGAAGTGCAGGTGGCGGGCCGAGGCGACGAAGAGGCGCAGCTGCGTGTGGTCCATGCGGTTCAGGCTACGCGCTAGCCGCGCAGGGCCAGCGCCTCGCTGCGCCAGCGCGTGTAGAGCCGCCACGGATCGTCCACACCCGCGGCGATGGTGGCGATGTGCTGCGTGAGCTCTGCCGACAGCGTGAACCACTCGGAGCCGGCGAAGCGGTCGGCGGCGAACTGCGCGTGCCGCCGCTGCTCGAGGGCGCGGTCGCCCCGTTCGAAGGCGAGCACCTCCTCGTGCCAGATCGCCGCGAAGCGCTGCCGCGGGTTGGCCGTGGTGCCGA
>Ga0247736_10000737_pt1 | contig 11011 bp, 8 predicted proteins | sample UWRJL193509B2_FD_180935 | JGI IMG/M metagenome (GOLD analysis project Ga0247736, IMG submission 180935) | Plant litter microbial communities from Arlington Agricultural Research Station in Wisconsin, United States - UWRJ-L193-509B-2 | ecosystem: Environmental > Terrestrial > Plant litter >...
CTGATCCTGATCGACGTCAGCGCCACCGACGACGAGACCACCACCGAGACCAGCACCACCACCAACGAAACCGTGCTTGACCTGTAGTGAGTTGTTCCGTGCCGCACCCCGGCACGGCTGAGCGCAAGGAGGCGCCATGCACCGCACACCATCCCCGAGGGCTGCATCCCACCCGTCGGCATCCCCGCCAACCCGCACACGACGTCGCCGGTGGCGCGTGCTCGCATCGGTCACCGTTCTCGCCAGTGCCCTCGCGGTTTCGGGATGCTCGGCCGGCGACGACGGGGTGACCACCCTCGACTTCTTCCAGTTCAAGCCCGAGGCTGTGGGCGACTTCACCGAGATCATCGCCGATTTCGAAGCTGCGAACCCCGACATCAAAGTGGTGCAGAACGCTGTTCCCGATCCCGACACCGCCATCCGCACCCTGCTCGTCAAAAACAAGGTGCCCGACGTGCTGACGCTCAACGCGAGCGGCAACTTCGGCGAGCTGGCGCGGGCCTGCGTCTTCGCCGATCTGGGTGAGCTGGATGCCGCGGCGACAGTGAACCCGGCCGTGCAAGACATCGTTCAAGCGCTGAGCAGCTGCGACGACGGCGGAGGAAGCAGTTCAGACACACCGGAGATAAACGCCCTCCCGTTCGCGAGCAACGCGTCGGGCATCATCTACAACCCGGACATCTTCGCGGAGAACAACGTGGAGGTGCCCACCACGTGGGACGAGCTCATCGCGGCCGCCACGACGTTCCAGGACAACGGCGTGAACCCGTTCTACTGCACCATGAAAGACGCCTGGACTGCGGGCCCCGCGTTTGTGAACCTCGGCGGCACCCTGATGCCCGACGGGTTCTTCGACGACCTCCGGGCCGAAGGCGCCAACGTGGAAGACGGCGCGGTGTCGTTCAGCAAAGACTTCACCGAGGCGATGGACAAAGAGGTGGAGCTCTACAGCTTCTGCCAAGACGGCTTCGCGAGCCGTGACTACAACGCGGGCAATGCGGCGTTCGCCGACGGGGAGTCCGCGATGTATCTGCAGGGGTCGTACGCGATTCCGGCGATTCGATCGACCAATCCGGATGCTCCGATCGGCACGTTCCCGTATCCCGTCACCGATGACCCCGATGCCCGCCTCGCGGTCTCCGGAGTCGACGTCGGGATCTCGATCGGACGCGACACCCCGCATCGTGCGGAAGCCGAACGTTTTGTGGAGTACCTGATGTCACCCGAGGTGGTGTCGGCCTACTCCGAATCGCAGAGCACGTTCTCGCCCCTGCTCGACGCCCCGCCGAACCCCGACCCGGCCCTCGCCGGACTCGAACCGTACTTCTCGAGCGGCAAAATCATCGGGTTTATCGACCACCAGATCCCGGCGTCGATCCCGCTCGTGAACATGTTGCAAACGCTGGTGATCACCGGCAACACCGAGGAATTCCTCAGCGACCTTGACTCGGAGTGGAGCAAAGTCGCCGCCCGTACCACCACACAGAGAGGGACCAACTGATGACCGCCCCGGCCTCGACCTCCGGCACCACGGCTCGCCCCACAACCCCGTCGCGCCGCGACAACATTCGTCCCTCCGGTAAGCGCCCGGGCAACAAAACACCCCGCGCGTTTTACTGGATGGTTATCCCCGCCCTGGTCATCTTTTTTGGCCTCCACACCGTACCCGTGCTCACGGGTATGTTCTTCAGCCTCACCAACTACGCCGGCTACGGCACCTGGAACTTTGTGGGGTTCTCCAACTACCTCAACCTGTTCCGCGACGACCGGGTGCTCGCGTCATACGCGTTCACCTTTGGCTTCGCCATCATCTCCACGATTTTGGTGAACGTCATCTCGCTGTCGGTGGCACTGGGGCTCAACTCGAAGATCAAGTTCAAAACCGGGTTCCGCGGGCTATTTTTTATCCCGCATATCCTCGCGATCCTGATCATTGGGTACGTCTTCAACTACCTCTTCGCGAACTCGATCCCGGCGATCTTCTCCGCCATTGGGTTGGATGCTTTTGCGACGAACATTCTCGCCGACCCGAACTTCGCGTGGGTGGGCATTGTGTTCACCACCGTGTGGCAGGCGGCGGCGTTCAACATCATCCTGTATCTCGCCGGGCTCCAGACAATCCAGCCGGAGATCTACGAGGCTGCCGCCATCGACGGTGCCAAAACCTGGCGCCGGTTCCGGTCGATCACCTTTCCGCTCATCGGGGCGTACTTCACCATCAACATGGTGCTGTCGTTCAAGAGCTTCCTGCAGGTCTTCGACCAGATCGTTGCTTTGACCAACGGTGGTCCTGGCACGTCGACGGAGTCCATCGCCCTTGTCATCTTCCGTGGTGGCTTCCAGGGCGGCGAGTACGGGTACCAGATGGCGAACGCCGTGGTGTACCTCTTCGCCATCATCATCCTGTCTTTCATCCAACTGCGCTTCCTTCAGCGCCGAGAGGCGACGTACTAATGACTGCTACATCGCAGGGCACTGAGGCCCGCGTCCAACCGACTCCAGGCCCCGGGGCATCCCGACCAGCCCGCACCCGCTCTCGTGGAGGGGTCACCGGCGGAATCAACTGGTGGCTCACCGCACTGATGGCGGTCTGTTCGCTCACCGTGCTCATCCCGCTCTACTTCACCGTGGTCACGGCGCTGAAAACGCCCGACCAGCTCGGCGGAACCGGGTTCGAGCTTCCCACCAGCATCCGCTGGGAGAACTTCGCCGACGCCTACAATCTGACCAACTTTCCGCAGGCGCTGATGAACACGGCGCTGATCGCCGTGGGCGCCGTGGTGCTGACACTGTTCAGCAACTCGCTCGTCGCCTACGCGATCGCCCGCAACATGCACAAAAAGTTCTTCAAGGGGCTGTACTTCTACTTCCTCGCCGGAATCTTTGTGCCGTTCCCGATCATCATGCTCCCGGTGGTGAAGGAAACCGCGCTGCTGGGTCTCGATAACCAGCTCGGGCTGATCCTGCTCTACACGGTGTACGGGCTGTCGTTCAACATCTTTATCTTTGTGGCCTACATACAGTCGATCCCGATCGAGCTGGAAGAGGCGGCACGGATGGACGGTGCGAGCAGCTGGGGTGTGTTCTGGCGGGTGGTGTTCCCTCTGCTCACGCCGATGAACGCGACCGTGGGAATCCTCGCCTGTGTCTGGGCGTGGAACGACTTCCTGCTGCCGCTGGTGATCCTCTCCGACCCCTCGGCGAGAACACTGCCGCTCGCGCAGTTTGTCTTCCAGGGCCAGTTCAACACCAACTACACCGTCGCGTTCGCGTCGTACTTGATGGCGCTTGCACCTCTGCTGATTGTGTACATCATCTCCCAGCGCTGGGTCGTCAGCGGTGTGATGCGGGGGAGCGTCAAGTGAGTGCAGCGCTCAGTGAGACACCAGGGAAGCGGAGGCGCGTTAAGTGAGGATTGATGACATGAGTATCAGCGAACAGATCCAGAACGCGCCCGCCTGGTGGAGTGACGCGGTGGTCTATCAGATCTACCCGCGCAGCTTCGCCGACTCCAACGGCGACGGCATCGGTGACCTCGGAGGTATTCGCTCCAAACTCGACCACCTGCAGGATCTCGGTGTCGACGTGGTGTGGTTGTCCCCGATCTACGCGTCGCCGCAGGCCGACAACGGGTACGACATCAGCGACTACCAGGCCATCGATCCGCTCTTCGGAACCCTCGAGGAGTTCGACGCGCTGCTCGCCGACATGCACAGCCGTGGCATCAAGCTGGTGATGGATCTTGTGGTGAACCACACGAGCGATGAACATGCATGGTTTGTGGAGTCCGCGGCATCCCGCACCAATCCCAAACGCGATTGGTACATCTGGCGCGACGGCTACCAGGGGCGTGAGCCGAACCTCTGGCGCAGCGCCTTCAGCGGTCCAGCCTGGAGCAGGGTGCCGACCAGCGTTCAGACAGACGACGACCAGTACTACCTGCACCTGTTCGCGGCGAAGCAGCCCGACCTCAACTGGGAGAACCCCGAGGTGCGGTCGGCCGTCTACGAGATGATGAACTGGTGGCTCGACCGCGGCGTGGACGGGTTTCGGATGGACGTGATCAACTTCATCGCCAAGGTGCAGGAGGACCTCGTCGGCGACAGTGAGAGTGCCGCGATGGGCCCGCAGATCCACGAGTACCTGCAGGAGATGAACGCACGGGTGTTCGCCGGGCGCGACGCTGACCTCATCACGGTCGGCGAGATGCCCGGCGTCACCGTCGAAGATGCGATGCTCTTCACCGGGGCCGATCGCCTCGAGCTCGACATGGTATTCCAGTTTGAGCATGTAGGCCTCGACCACGGCGACTCGAAGTTCACCAACCTGACACTCGACCTGGTTGACCTCAAACGGTCGCTGGGTCGTTGGCAGACGGGGCTCGCCGAGTCGGGGTGGAACAGCCTCTACCTCGGCAACCACGACCAACCTCGTTCGGTTTCGCGGTTCGGAAACGACGGTGAGTACCGGGTCGAGGCGGCCACGCTGCTCGCGACGATTTTGCACCTCCACCGCGGAACCCCGTACATCTACCAGGGTGACGAAATCGGGATGACCAACGCCGGGTTTACCGCCATCGAGCAGTACAACGACATCGAGTCGGTCAACTGGTTTGCCGAGTCGATTGAGGCCGGAGACGAGCCCGACGTGCTGCTCGAATCGCTGCGCTTCCGTTCGCGGGACAACGCGCGCACCCCGGTGCAGTGGGATGCCTCGGCGAACGCGGGATTCACCAGCGGAACCCCGTGGATCGGTGTGAACCCCAACTCCACCGAGATCAACGTCGAGTCCGATCGCGCGGCGGGCGACCGCTCCGTGTTTGAGCACTACAAACGTCTCATTTCGCTGCGGCACTCGTCTGCCGTGGTCGCACTCGGCGATTTTGTGTTGCTCGAGCCGGAGCATCCCACGCTGTATGCGTTTACGCGGTCGCTCGGTTCGGAGACCCTGCTGGTTGTGGGCAACTTTTCGAATGATCGAATGGATGCTCCGCTGCTTGACTCCTCGGAGGCGCGCAACGCCCCGGTGCTGCTCAGTAACTATGCGGAGGCAGCTGCCGATGCCACGGAGCTGCGTCCGTGGGAAGTTCGGGTGCTCCAGCTGCGCTGATCGCGCGGTTGTGCCGCGCCCCGCCGAAAGGTATGTCCGTATCCGTTGGATGCTCGGCAGCCACGGCGGGGCGCGTGCGACCCTCGCTGAGAAGACTGGATACATCGCCCCCACCAGACGGGGCGGAGGCAGAACAGCCTCACCAGTCATCGACCAGCGGAGTGAGAACCCATGTCAGTCATCACAGTCGGCACCGAAAACAGCACCAACATCGACCTCTACTACGAAGACCACGGAACCGGCCAGCCGGTGGTGCTGATCCACGGGTACCCGCTCAGCGGTGCATCCTGGTATCCCCAGACCAGAGCGCTCCTCGAGGCCGGGTACCGCGTTATCACGTACGACCGCCGCGGATTCGGCAAGTCCAGCCAGCCCAGCGAGGGCTACAACTACGACACGTTCGCCTCCGACCTCAACGTGGTGCTCAACACCCTCGACCTGCACGATGTGCTCCTCGTCGGATTCTCTATGGGCACCGGTGAGGTCGGACGCTACACCGCCACCTACGGCATCGACCGCCTCGCGAAGATCGCGTTCCTCGCCCCGCTGGAGCCGTTCCTCCTCCTTACCGACGACAACCCCACGGGTGTTCCGCAGGAGGTCTTCGACGGGATCATCGCCGGCGCGAAGGTCGACCCCTACGCGTTTTACACGTCGTTCTACGAGGACTTCTACAACCTCGACGAGAACCTCGGTACCCGCGTGAGCCCGGAAGTGGTCACCGCGAGCTGGAACGTCGCCACCGGCGCATCGCTGGGAGCAGCATGGAAGGTGGTGCCGGCCTGGCTCGAAGACTTCCGCGGTGACATTGTCAAGATCCGCGCCAGCGGCATCCCGAGCCTGATTATGCAGGGCACACTCGACCGCAACCTGCCTATCGACTCGACCGGCCGACCGTTTCACGCGGCGTTCCCCGAGAGCGACTACGTCGAGATCGAGGGTGGGCCGCACGGATTCGGCTGGACCCACGCCGAGCAGGTGAACGCCGAGCTGCTGCGGTACCTCGCCAAGTAATCGCGTGGTTTACGCGGAACGTCCCGCCCGCTTCTCGCCGGCGGGACGTTCCGTGCGCTGGCGCGGCGCCATGTTATCGGAGCGCGGACTCGCGAGACGGCGTTCGTGTTGTGGACGCAAAACGTCCGCGATACTTCGACGGCGGAATCGACATGTGCGCAATAAACGCACGACGCAGCGATTCGGACGAGCCGAACCCCGAGTCCTGGGCGGCCTCCGTCACACTGAGGCCCGCATCGAGCAGTTCCTTCGCCCGATCGAAGCGGATCAGCTCAACGTATTTGCCCGGAGTGGTGCCGAGCTCGTCGCGAAATAGCCGAGCGAGATGGCGCGGGCTCACCCGGGCGATTTCTGCCAGACGGGTGACCGAGTACTCAGCGGACGGGTTGTTGTCCACGGTATCGATCACGGAGCGCAGCAGTGATGCGCGGGGGACAGGTGCGAGGGAACTGTCGGCGAATTGCGACTGCCCACCCTCGCGGTGCAGGTACACCACGAGTGCGCGGGCAACGGTGCGAGCGATGTCCACCCCGTGGTCCTCCTCGAGCAGTGCGAGTGTGAGGTCGATTCCCGCGGTGACTCCCGCCGAGGAGTAGGTGGAACCGTCCTTGACGTAGAGGGCGCTGGCGTCGACCGTGGTCGTGGGATAGCGCTCGGCGAGTTCGCGGGCGTGCATCCAGTGGGTGGTCGCCCTTTTGCCGTCGAGCAGGCCGGCCGCAGCGAGAACAAAGGCCCCGGTGCAAATGGATGCCGTGCGCGAGGCATGCTTCGAGAGGTCGAACGCCGCCGATGCCAGCTCCTCCGTGACGTCTCCGGCCGGGAATGCCTCACCTCCCGCGACGAGTACGGTGCGGAACGTGCCCGCGGCCGAGGCCGCGTAATCAACGGGAATACGCAGACCCATCGAGGTGCGTACGTCAGCGCCAGTGGCCGAGACCATACTGACCTCGTAGTTGGCCCCCAGCTGGTTTGCCTGCGCAAACACGTCCGCGGGCCCCGCGATGTCGAGAAGCTTCATATTGTCGAACACAAGGATCCCGACACGGTGCGGCGCTGGAGACACAGAGACAACCCTTCGCTGGATAAAGGTAAGTAAAACACAGGTTGTATTCGTGGCTTCGGCGGCGACCGCATCAATGCTTGTAACGTTCTCCAGTGGTTGTGGGGCGGGATGCTTTGGGCAAGTCTGGAAACCCCATCAGCGCCGACAAAGGAGACAGCGATGACCACCACCAACGACACCCGGGCGCTCGACGAATGGAGCCAGCGCCTCACCCAGGCGCTGCAGATCCTCGACTTGAAAATCGATCACGCGCTGATTCTGGACGTGGCCGCCCGAGCATCCCGAGCCATCACGCCGTCAGCGGGTGCGATCAGCACGTTTGTAGTGGGCTACGCGGCCGGACTCGCGGCAACCAGCGGGGAACGCGCAAGCACCGAGGCCGTGCAGACGGCGGCGAACACCGCGCTGCTCGCACTCAATGACGGGAACTCGGAGGCTGCCCCCGCGAGCGACGGGTGGTCGGACACCGCGCAATAGCTCTACGCCTGCGCGCGCACCATCGGATTCGGGGACGAGGGCTCCTGTACCGCGCTGAGTTCGAGGCGCACCAGCACAGCCTTCGAGACCGGAGTTTTGCTGCCCTCGGCCACGAGGTCGAGGGGAACCAGCACGTTCGCCTCCGGGTAGTAGGCCGCAGCGCATCCCTTCGCGGTCGGATACGACACCAGACGATACTGGTGCAGAACCCGGTCGTCGCCGTCGGTGTAGACCCCGTGCACGTCGACAAACTGGCCGTCGTTGAGCCCGAGCTCGGCGAGGTCGGTGGGGTTCACAAACACCACGTGGCGGCCCTTTTTGATGCCGCGATACCGGTCATTGTGCCCGTAGATAGTGGTGTTGAACTGGTCGTGCGAGCGGATGGTCTGCAGGATCAGGGTGCCGGGCGGACGGGTGAGGTACTCGAGGTCATTGACCGTGAGCATCGCTTTGCCGAGCGGGGTGTTGAAGGTGCGGGAGTCGCGCGGTCCGTTGGGCAGTACAAAGCCACCCTCGCGACGGACGCGGTCGTTGTAGTCGGCGCACCCGTCGACAACGTGGGAGATGTGATCACGGATGACGTCGTAGTTGCCCTCGAATCGTTCCCAGTTGACCGGCACCCGCTCGCCCAGCGTCGCGCGCGCGAGTCGCGTGATGATGGACACCTCCGACAGCAGGTTCGGAGCGACCGGATCGAGCTGCCCGTAGGAGGCATGCACCGCACACACAGTGTCTTCGACGGAGATGAACTGCGCGCCCGACGCCTGCCGGTCGATCTCGGTGCGTCCGAGGGTGGGCAGAATCAGCGCTTCTTTTCCCACAACCGCATGCGAGCGGTTGAGTTTTGTCGAGACCTGCACCGTCATGTCCGTGCTCTGCATCGCCTTCTCGGCCTTCTGGCTGTCTGAGATCGCGGCGACCAGGTTGCCTCCGACGGCGATAAACACCTTGATGGTGCCCTCGAGCATCCGGTGAATGGTGTCGACCGCATCCACCCCGTGTTCGCGCGGCGGATCGAACCCGAACTCCCGCTCGATCGCGTCGAGGAACGCGGGTGGCATCTGCTCCCAAATGCCCATGGTGCGGTCACCCTGCACATTGCTGTGGCCGCGGATGGGGGATGCTCCGGCGCCCGGCTTCCCGATGTTGCCGCGCAGTAGCAGGAGGTTGATGATCTCTTTGATCGTCGCCACACCCTTTTTCTGCTGCGTGATGCCCATTGCCCAGGTAATGATGACCTTGTCCGCCGCGATATACCGGTCGGCGAGCTCATCGATTTCCGACTGGCGGAGTCCCGTTGCTTTCAGCACGGCGTCCGTGTCGAGCAGTTCGAGGTGGGCACGCAGCTCGGCCAACCCGTGGCAATGGGCGTTGAGGAACTCGTGGTCGAGAACGTGACCGGGTTTTCTGTCCTCCGCCTCGAACACCTTCTTCGAGATGGCCTGGAGCAGCGCCATGTCGCCCCCGCTGCGAATCTTCAGAAACTGGTCGGCGATGTCGGTTCCGCGCCCGACGATCCCGCGGGCGTGCTGTGGGTTTTTATAGCGGCGCAGGCCCGCCTCGGGCAGCGGGTTGATCGCCACGATGGAGCCGCCGGCACGATTGGTTCCCTCGAGCGCCGTCAGCATTCGCGGGTGGTTGGTGCCGGGGTTTTGCCCCATGATGATCACGAGGTCGGCCTTCGCGAAATCGTCGTAGGTGATGGTCGCCTTGCCGATACCGATGGTTTGGCCCATGGCCCATCCGGATGATTCGTGGCACATATTCGAGCAGTCCGGCAGATTGTTGGTGCCAAACGCGCGAACAAAGAGTTGATAGGTGAACGCGGCTTCGTTGGAGGTGCGACCGCTCGTGTAAAAGGCGGACTCGTGAGGCGAGTCGAGGCTGTTGAGCTTGTCGGCGATCACGGTAAACGCCTGCTCCCAGCTGATCGGGCGGTAGTGGTCGTCGTCCGCGCTTTTGTAGACGGGTTCAGTAAGACGCCCCTGCATCCCGAGCCAGTATTCGCTCTTTCCCAGCAGGTCGTTGATGGAGTGCTCGGCCCAGAACTCAGTTCCGACCACCACCGGGGTGGCCTCCCAGGTGACCGCTTTGGCACCGTTCTCGCAGAACTCGAAGTTGCTGCGGTGGCTGGGGTCGGGCCAGGCACAGCTCGGACAGTCGAAGCCGTCCTTCTGGTTGAGCTTCAGCATCGTTTGACCGGTGCGGATCAGGCCCATCTGGGCGATCGCCGGTTCCATGGAGTGCAGCACGCCGGGCACTCCGGCCGCCCAGGATTTGGGGCGTCCGACCTCGAGTTCGGTTTCGTCCGCTTCTGTGACGGGAGGGTTCTCGCGTGCCATAGGGATCCGGGCCTCTCTGCTCGCACCATCGTGCACTCGCTGCCGAGTGCTACCTCAGGGCTAACACCTCTGGGGGAGTGCGGCAAGAGTTTGCCGTAACAATTCTGGGACCTCACGATGCTGCATGTGAGGATCGAAAGATGACCCTGTCACTTCCCATCCTTGACCTGTCACTGCTCGACGCCGGGCCCGCCGAAGCCGCGCAGTTTCGTGCTGACCTGCTGAAAGCTACCCACGAGGTCGGCTTCTTCTACCTGGTGGGGCACGGTGTTGATCCGGGTCTGGTCGCTGACCTTCTCGCGGTGTCGCGTCGTTTCTTCGACCTGCCCACCGAGGCAAAACTGAAGCTCGAGAACGTGCACAGCCCCCAGTTCCGCGGCTACACCCGCGTGGGCAAGGAACTCACGCATGGCGCGGTCGACTGGCGCGAGCAGATCGACATTGGCGTCGAGAGGCCCGTTATTGACATCCACCCCGGCACCCCCGATTATTGGCGGCTCGAAGGCCCCAACCTCTGGCCCGAGGAACTGCCCGAACTGGAGCAGATCGCCGTCGCCTGGAACACCGAGCTCAGCGCCGTCGCCCTCCGCTTGCTTCGGGCGTGGGCGTTAGCGCTCGGTTCTCCGGAAGGCGCTTTCGATGCCGCATTCGCGTCGAGGCCCTACCCCCTGACGAAAATTGTGCGGTATCCGGGGGAGTCCAACCCGGAGCCCAAGCAGGGTGTGGGGGAGCACCGGGACGGAGGTGTGCTCACCCTTCTGCTGGTTGAGCCCGGCAAGGGAGGGCTGCAGGTCGAGCACCATGGTGAGTGGATCGATGCGCCTCCGATTGACGGGGCCTTTGTGGTGAACATCGGCGAGATGCTGGAGCTGGCGACGGGCGGATACCTCAAAGCAACCCTGCATCGGGTGATTTCGCCGCGGGTGGGAGACGACCGTATTTCCGTGCCCTACTTCTTCAACCCGTCTCTCGACACCGTGATGCCGCGACTCCAGCTCAGCCCCGA
>Ga0247736_10000738_pt1 | contig 11010 bp, 10 predicted proteins | sample UWRJL193509B2_FD_180935 | JGI IMG/M metagenome (GOLD analysis project Ga0247736, IMG submission 180935) | Plant litter microbial communities from Arlington Agricultural Research Station in Wisconsin, United States - UWRJ-L193-509B-2 | ecosystem: Environmental > Terrestrial > Plant litter >...
GGCCGGTCGAGCAGACGAGAATATCGGTTGCCGAGATACCGAGGCCGTTCGCCACGGCTTCTGCCGTCTGGTGGCTGGTCTGGAATCCGAACGACCCGGTGTAGCAATTGGCGCCGCCGGAGTTGAGCACGATGGCGTCGGCGCGGCCGTCGAGAATGACCTGCTGCGACCAGATGATCGGGTTGGCCTTCGCGCGGTTGCTCGTGAAGACCACGGCGGCATTGTGCAGCGGTCCCTGGTTGACCACGAGGGCGACATCGCGGCCGCCCTTGCCCTTGAGGCCGGCTTCGACCCCGGCGGCGATGAATCCTGCAGCTCTAGTGACGCTCACGGCGCTACTCCGTTCGTGCTGAGTCCCGCGGTCTCGGAGAGCCCGAGCGCGATGTTTGTCGATTGGATGGCAGCGCCGGCGGTGCCCTTGACCAGGTTGTCGATGGCGGTGACCGTGATGAGGCGACCCGCGGTCTCGTCGATCGCGAGGCCGATGAGGGCGGTATTCGCGCCGACGGTGTCTGCGGTGCGCGGATAGCTGCCGGCCGGGAGCACGTGAACGAACGGCTCGTCGCCGTAGGCAGCGTCGAAAGCAGCGCGCACCTGCTCTGCCGTGGTTCCCGGGGCCAGCTTCGCGGTGGACGTGGCGAGGATGCCGCGTGACATCGGCACGAGCATCGGGGTGAACGAGACAGTGACCCCGCTGCCACCGGCGACGGTGAGGTTCTGAATGATCTCCGGCGTGTGCCGGTGGACTCCCCCGACCCCGTAGGCGGATGCCGACCCGAGCATCTCGCTCGCGAGCAGTTCGGTCTTGAGTGATTTGCCCGCGCCGGACGGACCGACGGCGAGAACGGCGACTATGTCGTCAGGTTCGATGAGACCAGCCAGCATCGCCGGGGCGAGACCGAGCGAGATCGCCGTGACGTTGCACCCCGGAACCGCGATGCGCTTCACTCCCTCGAGCAGGGCGCGTTGTTTGGAACCGGTGGAGTGCACGAGTTCGGGCAGGCCGTAGGCCCACGACCCGTGGTACTCGCCGCCGTAGAAGGCTGCCCAGTCGCTCTCGCTGGTCAGCCGGTGGTCGGCTCCGCAGTCGACGACGAGGGTCTCGTCGCCGAGTTCGGCAGCGATCGCTCCCGACTTGCCGTGCGGCAGCGCGAGGAAGACGACGTCGTGGCCGGCGAGGTTGGCCGCGGTGGTCTCGACGAGGGTCAGGTGCGCGAGCGAGCGCAGGTGCGGTTGCAGCGCGATGAGTGGCTGGCCTGCGTTACTGAAGGCCGTGACGGTCTCGACGGTGAATTCTGGATGGTCGGCGAGCAGCCGCAGCAGCTCGCCTCCCGCGTAACCGCTTGCGCCGGCTACGGCAACGGAAAGAGACATGGCTCTACCTTAATGATCGATCGGAATGGGGATCGGGGCGGCGACGCGGCACAGGACGTTGGACGACCAACGAAGCGACGTCGCCTACGATCGGCGCGCGCGGATGACGGGGCGACGAAGCGCCAGTCGAATTCCGCGGATGTCCATGACTCGACCCTAGCGGGCCCGCGCCTCCCCCACCAAACTCACTCCGCCCGAATCCCGACTTGCCCACTTTTGTCGCCAACACGCCGGTTAGAGCGAAAAAAGTGGGCAGATCGGGTGTTCGTTATTCGCGCAGGGTCGCCCCGAAGCGCTCGGTGGCGAGGGCGAGGCCGGCGAGCTTCGCCGCCGTCGCCTCGTCGGCGGTGAGCGTGCGGTCCGCGGCACGGAAGCGCAGGGCGAAAGTCAGTGACTTCGACCCCGCGTCCACTCCGGCACCGCGGTAGTCGTCGACCAGCACCGCGGTCTCGAGCAATTCGCCCGCGCCCGCGACGACCGCGTCACGCACGTCACCGGCGGCGATGTCGTCGGAGACCACGAGCGAGAGGTCCTGGGTGGCGGCAGAGTGCGATGAGATCGGAGTGGGAACGACATCGACGGTCCCGGCGGCGACCAGGGCATCGAGGTCGAGTTCGAGCACGGCGACCACGCGCGGAAGGTTGCTCTCGAGCGCGATGCTCGGAAGCAGTTCACCGGCGAACCCGATCGAGGTCTCACCGACGAACAGTTCGGCCGTGCGACCGGGGTGCAGTGCCACGTGGGATCCCTGCACGACCCGCAGGTCCGCCGCCACCGCGAGGGCGAGCTGGCGGGCGGTGGAAAGGGCATCGGCAAGACCCGAGGCCACCGCCGGGTGACCCGGCTGCTTCGGGCTGGAGTCGCCGAGGAACAACGCGGCGGCGTGCCAGGGCTGCGCGGGGATGCCGCGGTTCAGTTCTGCGAGCACCGACTCGTCGGGGCGCGCGCCACCGGCGGGCAGCGAATCGCTGCCGTAGCTGACGCCCGTCTCGGGAAGGAAGACAAGTCCGATCTCGTAGAGGGCGAGGTCGGTGAGTCCGCGGGCGAGGTTGCGGTGCGCGATCTCGATGAGCCCGGGAAGCAGCGAGGTGCGCAGGAACCCGGCCTGGGAGTCGAGGGGGTTCGCGAGCTTCACCGCGGCGATCTCACTGCCGTCCGGCGCGCCGAACAGCGTGGTCTCGGCGCGCGAGACGAACGGGTACGAGAGCACCTCGGTGAGCCCGGCATCCGCGAGTGCCTGCGCAGAGGTGCGGCGCAGGCGCTGTCCGCGCGACAGGCCGCGCCCGGGAGGGGCGACCGGCAGGATCGACGGGATGCGGTCATAACCCGAGATGCGGGCGATCTCTTCGACAAGCGAAGGAGCATCGGTCAGGTCGGGGCGCCAGGTCGGCGGAGTGACCAGGTAGCCGGATGCCGTGCGCTCGAGAGTCGCGCCGATCATCGCGAGTGCTGCGGTCACGTCGTCGTCCGAGTACTCGACACCGATGAGGCCGGAGGCATACCCGTCGGCGAGAGCGATCGCCGCAGCCGGCGTGACCTCGCTGTAGGTCGAACCGAGTTCATCCAGCGTTCCGCCAGCGAGCTCCACGAGCAGTTCGGCGACGCGGGCAGCGGCAACGCGGGCCACAGCGGGGTCGACACCGCGCTCGAAGCGACGCGAGGCCTCGCTCGGCAGCTTGTGGCGACGGGCGGAACGCGCGATTGAGATCGGGTCGAAGTTCGCCGCCTCGATGAGCACGTTGGTCGTCGTCGACGAGATCTCGGTAGTCGCACCGCCCATGACGCCGGCGAGCCCGATCGGGCCGGAGCCGTCGGTGATCAGCAAGTCCTGCGGGTCGAGGGTGCGCACCTGGTCGTCGAGGGTGGTGAGCTTCTCGCCCGCAGCAGCCCGGCGAACCGTGATGCCGCCGGTGAGGGTGTCGAGGTCATAGCCGTGGGTGGGCTGGCCGAGCTCGAACATGACGTAATTGGTGATGTCCACGGGCAGCGAGATCGACCGGACGCCGGCGAGCTTCAGCCGCGCGATCATCCAGGCCGGGGTCGGCCGGGTCGCATCGATCCCGCGCACAACGCGCGTCTCGAAGACCGTCGCGCCGACCTTGCCGCGGATCGGGGCATCGTCCGCGATCGCGACGTCGAAGCCGGTGGCCGGGGTCGCCGCGAGCGCGACGAGGTCGTCCCGCTCAGCGGGATCGTGGAAATCTGCACCGGTCGAGTGCGAGTACTCGCGCGCAACCCCGCGCAGCGAGAAGGCGTAGCCGCGGTCGGGCGTGACGTTGATCTCGACGGCGAAGTCATTGAGGCCGAGCAGCTCGATCGCATCGGTCCCGAGCTCGGGGTCGAGCCCCAGGGTCGACAGCACCAGGATGCCGTCGTGCTCCTCACCGAGGCCGAGTTCGCGCGCCGAGGCGATCATTCCGTCGGAAACGTGGCCGTAGGTCTTGCGCGCGGCGATCGGGAACGGACCGGGCAATACGGCGCCGGGAAGCGACACGACGACCTTGTCGCCGACGACGAAGTTGTGGGCACCGCAGACGATGCCTCGCGGCTCCGCTTCGCCCACGTCGATGCTGCACCAGTTGATGGTCTTGCCGTTCGACTGCGGCTCGGGCGTGAACTCGAGCACCTGGCCGACGACGACCGGGCCGGTGAGGTCGAAACCGTGAACATCTTCTTCTTCGAAGCCCACCTTGACGAGGGCAGCGTGCAAATGCTCTTCTGTGACGTTTTCGGGCAGGTCGACGTATTCGCCGAGCCAGCGTGCGGGGACGCGCATCAGACCACCATTCCGAACTGCTGCGAGAAGCGGACGTCGCCCTCGACCATGTCTCTCATGTCATTCATGTCATTGCGGAACTGCAGGGTGCGCTCGATCCCCAGACCGAATGCGAATCCCTGGTAGACCTCGGGGTCGATGCCAGCCGCGCGCAGCACGTTCTGGTTCACCATTCCGCACCCGCCCCACTCGACCCAGCGCGCGCCGCCCTTGGCGTTCGGCTGCCAGACGTCCATCTCGGCGCTCGGCTCGGTGAAGGGGAAGAAGTTGGGGCGCAGGCGGATCTGCGCGCCCTCGCCGAACATCGCGCGAGCGATGTGCTCGAGGGTTCCGCGCAGGTTCGCCATGGTCAGGCCCTTGTCGATGGCGAGGCCCTCGATCTGGTGGAAGACGGGGGTGTGAGTCGCATCGAGCTCGTCGGTGCGGAAGACCTTGCCCGGCGACACGACGTAGACCGGCAGTTCGCGCGACAGCAGCGCGCGCATCTGCACGGGGCTCGTGTGCGTGCGCAGCACCAGGTGGCGGTCGACCGGCTCGACGAAGAAGGTGTCCTGCATCGCGCGGGCGGGGTGGTCTTCATCGAAGTTCAGCGCGTCGAAGTTGAACCACTCGTTTTCGAGCTCCGGCCCTTCGGCGATCTCCCAGCCCATGGCCGTGAAGACGTCGCTCGTGCGTTCCATGACGAGGCTGATCGGATGCCGCGCGCCAGCCCGGAAGGTCGACGGCAGGGCCGTGACATCCACGGCTTCGGCCTGGAGTCGAGCGTTCTCCTCAGCGACGGCGAGCTCGGCTTCACGGGCGGCGAGCGCTGAGTTCACCTGCCCGCGGGCCTGGCCCATGAGCTTTCCGGCCGCAGCCTTTTGGTCATTCGGAACTGAACGCATGCCGGCATTGAGCTTCGCGAGAGTCGAGGACTCCCCCGTGTGCTCGCTGCGGGCAGCCTTGAGTTCGCTCACGGTCGACGCGGCCGCGATGGCGGCGATGGCGGCATCCGCCGCAGCGGTTACCGTCTCTTCGGTGATGGCACTGGTTTCTGACACAGTCAACGAGTTTAGTTGACCGGCCAGCCGCCCCGGCTACGCGCCGGCGCTCGCCTCGGCGACCTCGGCCGGGCGCGGGCGACCAGCACCGCGTCGCCCGCGCGGGACGAAGTCGGCGCGGGTGCGCACCTCGACGATCTTGGCGATGCCGGCGAGCAGCAGGCAGAGCACGATGTAGATCGCACCGGTCACGATGGTCGACGGGATGATCGGCGAACCGTAGTCGAGCTGCCCGCCGTAGAACTTGGCGAGGAAGAGCAGCTCCTGGAAGGTCACGATGAAGCCAAGCGCGGTGTCCTTGAGTACAACGACCAGCTGCGACAGCGTGATCGGAAGCATCGCCCGGAACGCCTGTGGAAGCAGGATCGACCGCATCACCTGCCCCTTCGTCATGCCGATCGCGTAGGCGGCTTCAGCCTGCCCGTGCGGCAGGGACTGCACGCCGGCCCTGAAGATCTCGGCGAACACCGAACCGTTGTACAGGGTGAGCCCGGTCACCACGGCGACGAGCGGTGTCACCCAGGTGACGCCGAGCGGCGGCAGGCCGTAGTAGACGATCATCATGAGGATCAGCACCGGGATCGCCCGGAACAGCTCGGTGAACAGCAGGCACGGGTAGCTGATCCAGCGACGGGACGACAGCCGGCCGATCGCGAGAAGGAACCCGAGGATGAGGCTGAGCACTGCGGCGATGCCGAACGCGGTCAGGGTGGAGCTGAGGGCGGCGAGTATCCGCTGGTGCACAAGGGGAAAAGTAAAGAGTCGCCATTTCTCGGCCGAGAACTGCCCGGATTCCGCGAGCCGGAGTACGACGAACGCGAGCACGGCGAGAATCACCAGGATGGTGATGACGGCGAGGATCCGGTGCCGGACGATGGCCTTCGGGCCGGGATTGTCGAACAGTACGCTCGCCATTATGCGACCTTCCAGTGGTTCTCGAGTCGTCGCTGGGCGAGCGACAGGACAGCGACGAGCGCCACGAAGATCGCGGCCACCCAGAGCAGCACGACCAGGGCCGGCTCACCCCGCTCCGACAGGTTGGCCCGGATGGTGCCGGCCTCGGCGACCGAGAATCCGGCGGCCACAGTGGTGTTCTTCAGCAGCGCAATAAAGACGTTCATCATCGGCGGCACCACGGCGCGGAACGCCTGCGGAAGCACCACGAGCGACATCGACTGCCCGAAGGTCAGGCCGATCGCGCGCGCGGCCTCCGCCTGGCCGACCGGCACGGTATTGATCCCGGAGCGCAGTGCCTCTGCGACGTAGGTCGCGGTGTAGAGCCCCAGCGCGATGGTCGCGAGGTTGAGATAGCTGATTGTCGGCAGCCCCAGCTTGGGATACCCGAACGCGAAGAAGAACATGATCAACGTCAGCGGGGTGTTGCGCACCAGGTTGACGTAGACGGTACCGAAAGCGCGCATCACCGGCACGGGCGAGACCCTCATGGCACCGATGACCGTGCCGAGCACCAGGGCGGCGAGCCCGGAGACCACGAAGAGCAGCAGGGTATTGCGAAACCCGGTGACGAAGATGTCGAGGTTGTCGAGCAGGGTGTCCATGGGTTCCCGTCGGCTGGGGTGGGGTCGGAGTGAGTTAAGGACGTTAAGGACCGGGCCGGCAGGGGCTTACCTGCCGGCCCGGTTCAGGCCTGTTCTAGTAGGCGTCTACTTCCGGCTGGTCGACCGTGGTTCCCGATTCGCCGAGAGTGGAGTCGTAGATGGCACTCCAGGTGTCGCCGCCCTCGGTGAACAAGTCGTTGATGAAGCCACGCAGGGCATCGTCACCGAGCGGCAGGCCGACGCCGTAGCGCTCTTCGCTGAACGGCTCACCGACCACCTTGAGGTTGTCCGGGTCCTGCGCCGCATAACCGATGAGGATCGCCTCGTCGGTGGTCACAGCATCCACCTGGCCGTCTTTCATGGCGTCGACACACTGCGAGTAGGTCTCGAACTCTTCGGTGTCGGTGTCGGTGTAGTTGTCCTTGATGTTCTGGATCGGGGTTGAGCCGGTCGCCGAACACACGGTCTTCCCGGCGAGGTCGGCCTCGCTCGTGATGTCTGTGTTGTCGGCGAGCACCAGCAGGCCCTGTCCGGTCACGAAGTAAGGCCCGGCGAAGTCGACGAGTTCCTTGCGGTCGTCGGTGATCGAATAGGTACCCACGTAGTAGTCGATATCGCCGTTGACGATGGCAGCCTCACGGTTCGCGCTCGGGATGGCGACGAATTCGATCTTGTCTTCGCCGTAGCCGAGGGATGCCGCGATCCAGCGGGCGATTTCGATGTCGAACCCGGAGCGCTCCCCCGTCGCCGCGTCGAGGTAGCCGAGGTTCGGCTGGTCTTCCTTGACCCCGATGGTCACCTTGTCTGCGGTTTTGATCGCGTCGTAGGTGGGGCTGCCGGTCAGGTCGACCGAAGTCGCCACTTCGTACGGGGCATCGCCGCCGGTTCCGCCGGTGCCGGGAGTTGCCGCGTCGCCGCCGGAACAGCCGGCGAGCACGAGGGCGGATGCCGCCGCGAGGGCGAGGGTGGTTGCTGTTTTTCTCATTGTCGTTCCTATCATCGGTGACTGTTCATCGGTGTCGGTCTGGGTGAATACGAGATGCCGGGTGAGTACGGGTGCAGGCCGTCGCCTTGGTCCGGTATTGAGTTGTCAGTGGGTGAGGATCTTCGACAGGAAATCCTTCGCGCGGTCGTTCTGCGGCGACGTGAAGAATGTCTCGGGAGCGGCGTCTTCGAGAATGGCGCCGTCGGCCATGAACAGCACGCGGTCGGCGGCCTTGCGGGCGAACCCCATCTCGTGGGTGACGACGACCATGGTCATGCCCTCGCGCGCGAGCTCGACCATGGTGTCGAGGACTTCGTTGATCATCTCCGGGTCGAGGGCCGACGTCGGTTCATCGAAGAGCATGATCTTCGGGTCCATGGCGAGCGCGCGGGCGATGGCGACACGCTGCTGCTGCCCGCCGGAGAGCTGGGCCGGCATCTTGTTCGCCTGGTTGGCCACGCCGACGCGCTCGAGCAGCTCGAGGCCGCGCTTGTCGGCTTCGGCCTTGGTACGGTGCCGCACCGCGACCTGCCCGAGGGTGACGTTCTGCAGGATGGTCTTGTGCGCGAAGAGGTTGAACGACTGGAAGACCATGCCGACATCGGCGCGCAGGTGTGCCAGTTCCTTGCCCTCGTCGGGAAGGGTCTTGCCGTCGATCGTGATGCTGCCACTGTCGATCGACTCGAGCCGGTTGATGGCACGACAGAGCGTCGATTTGCCCGAGCCGCTGGGCCCGATCACCACGACCACCTCGCCCTTGCCGATCTCGATGCTGATGTCTTTGAGCACGTGCAGTTCGCCGAAGTGCTTGTTGACATGGTCCATTACGACGAGTGGCTGCATCTTTCAACACAAGCACACCCCTCGTCTGGGGGTCAACTTTTCCGGGGGCTTGTGATGGACCTATCACCTGCACGAAACATGAGAATCGTGTGGTGGAGAAGCAAAAAAGGAGCGCCCGGCAGTGCCGGACGCTCCTTTCGTTGAAGTGCGATTAGACCGAGCGCTGCGTGAAAGCCGATTCGTAGAGGCACACCGACGCAGCGGTGGCGAGGTTCATCGACTCTGCGTGACCATAGATCGGCACGGTGATGGCGACATCCGCAAGGGCGAGCTGTTCGTCGGTGAGCCCGCGGGCTTCATTGCCGAACAGCCAGGCCGTCGGCTGGGCGAGCGTGCCGTCCTGGCGGGCGGCGAGCAGGTCGCGACCCTTGATGTCGGCGGCGAGCACCGTGATGCCCTCGGCCTTCACCCGGGTGAGCACGGTGTCGAGCTCGGCCGCGATAGCGACCGGCACGTGGAACAGCGAACCCGTGGTGGCACGGACGACCTTGGGGTTGTAGAGGTCGACGCTGCGGCCGGTGAGAATGACACCGTCGGCGCCGGCAGCATCCGCCGCCCGGATGATGGTTCCCGCATTGCCGGGGTCACGAACCTCTTCGAGGATCGCGAGCAGCTTCGGCCCCGAGGCGAGGATGTCCTTGAGCGAGGTCGGGAACTGGCGGCAGACGGCGATGATGCCCTGCGGGGTGACGGTATCGGCCATCGCATCGATGACGGCCTCGGTCACGAACTCGACCTCGATGCCGGCCTCATCGGCCGCGGCCGCGAGGTCGGGGTACCGGTCGAGGGCGGTAGGCGTGGCGAAGAGCTCGATAACGAGTTCTGGTCGGAAAGTGAGAGCTTCGGATGCCGCCTGGGGGCCCTCGAGAAGGAAGAGGCCGGTGTCGGCTCGTGCGTCCTTCTTCGAAAGCTTGGCGACCGCACGAACCCTGGGCGAACGCGGGTTGTCGATCATGGTCCCGATGCTAGCCGCCCTTGCCTTCACGAGTTCGTATCCCGCGCCGGGACGGGCGATGAACTCTTACAAAAAGGCGCGTGAACGCGCATAACCACCGATGGCTTAACCACCGGTGGCCGGGAAGATTGCTCTTCCCGGCCACCGAAGTGTTGTGTGCTGCGTGCGACTACGCGTTCACCTTGGGTGCGCTCGTGTCGGCGGGCAGTGCAGCCTTGGCCGTCGCGACGATCGCGGCGAACGTTGCAGGCTCGGTGATCGCGAGATCGGCGAGGATGCGACGGTCCACCTGGATGCCCGCGAGGTTGAGGCCCTGGATGAGGCGGTTGTAGGTCAGGCCGTTTGCGCGCGATGCAGCGTTGATGCGCTGGATCCACAGGCGACGGAAGTCACCCTTGCGGGCGCGGCGGTCGCGGTATGCGTAAACGAGCGAGTGAGTGACCTGCTCCTTGGCCTTGCGGTACAGGCGCGAACGCTGGCCGCGGTAACCCTTGGCGCGCTCGAGGATGACGCGACGCTTCTTGTGAGCGTTGACAGCTCTTTTGACTCTTGCCATTTTATTATTCCTTGAGTTTCGTGCTCGGGCTTAGCGGCCGAGAAGCTTCTTGATGATCTTGGCGTCCTGCGGCGCGAGAACCTGGTCCTGGTTGAGCATGCGCTTGCGCTTGCCCGACTTGACTTCGAGGTTGTGACGCATGCCGGCCTGCTGCTTCTTGATCTTGCCGGTACCGGTGACCTTGAATCGCTTCTTGGTGCCCGAGTGGGTCTTCTGCTTAGGCATGTTTCCTCTTTCTTGTAACTACTCAGCTGGCTTTGCAGCCGGCGGCTTGGGGGCAGCCTTGGGAGCTGCGGGAGTGGCCCTCGGAGCGGAAGGCTTCGAAGGTACGGCGGGCTTCGAAGGAACTGCCTTCGGAGTGGCCGGAGCCTTGGGCGTTGCGGGGACGGCGGGTGCCTTCGGCGCAGCCGGGGCTGCGGCCTTCGCGGGTGCCGGAGCCTTGGCTGGCGCTGCTGCCGGGGCTTTGGCGGGAGCGGCAGCTGCCGGCTTCTCCACCGGAGCTTCGGCAACCGGAGCTACAACCTGCGGTGCGGGCTCTGCAGCCTTGGCCGCGGCGGCGGTCTCTGCGGCAGCCTTCGACTTCGCTGCGGACTCGGCAAGATCTGCCGCGCTGGGAGCATCGAACGCAATCGGCGCAGCTTCGGGCGCTTCGCTGCGGGCGGGCTTGGTCGAGACGCGACGCGCCTCGGCTTCGGCCTTGGCAGTCGCCTTGGTCTTGTGGGGCCCGATGACCATGACCATGTTGCGGCCATCGATGGTCGGGTTCGACTCGACGGCACCGAATTCGGAGACGTCCTCTGCGAAACGCTGCAGAAGGCGCACACCCTGGTCGGGACGCGACTGCTCGCGACCGCGGAACAGGATCATTGCCTTCACCTTGTCACCGGCAGCGAGGAAGCCCTCGGCGCGCTTGCGCTTGGTC
>Ga0247736_10000740_pt1 | contig 11000 bp, 9 predicted proteins | sample UWRJL193509B2_FD_180935 | JGI IMG/M metagenome (GOLD analysis project Ga0247736, IMG submission 180935) | Plant litter microbial communities from Arlington Agricultural Research Station in Wisconsin, United States - UWRJ-L193-509B-2 | ecosystem: Environmental > Terrestrial > Plant litter >...
GGGCAGCGTGTCTTCGAGGCGCTTCAGCGTCGCCGTAGACAGCTCACCAGAAATGGTGCGCAGCCAGACGAGCGTCTGCTCCTTGGTCTTGGGTGTTGTGGCCACCGCTAGCTTTCGCCGCCGGTGGATCCCGTCGTTCCGGCGTTGACATCGTGCAGGCGGTACTTCTCGATAGCCTTCGCGGGGATCGACGGGTCGAGCTCTCCGCGCTTGACGAGTGCCTCGAGTGTACGAACAACCATCGAGGGACCGTCGATCTTGAAGAATCGACGGGCCGCTGCGCGGGTGTCAGAGAAACCGAAGTCGTCGGCACCGAGCGTCGAGTAGTCGCGCGGAACGAACTGGCGAATCTGGTCGGGAACCGCGTGCATAAAGTCGGTCACGGCGACGAAGGGGCCTTCGGTCGCAGCAAGCTTCTTTGTGACGTAGGGGATGACCGGGTCAGCATCGGGGTTGAGGAAGTTCTGCTCTTCAGCACGGAGTCCCTCGCGGCGAAGCTCTGACCACGACGTCACAGACCAGACATCGGCCGCGACGTTCCAGTCGTCCATCAGCAACTGCTGGGCCTCGAGCGCCCACGGCACTGCGACACCCGAAGCGAGAAGCTGGGCGCGCGGTCCGAGGTTGTCGGCGACCGAGAGCAGGTAGATGCCCTTGACGGCGCCTTCGCGGTCGAAGTTCGCGGGCTCCGCCGGCTGAACGATCGGCTCGTTGTACAGCGTCAGGTAGTACATAACGTTGGGGTCCTGGTGGGCCCCGCCATACATGCGCTCGATGCCGTCCTTGACGATGGCTCCGAGCTCGTAACCGTACGCGGCGTCGTATGAGACGACTGCCGGGTTGGTGGCCGCGAGAAGAAGCGAGTGGCCATCGGCGTGCTGCAGACCTTCACCCGTGAGGGTTGTGCGTCCCGCGGTTGCTCCCATGATGAACCCGCGGGCCATCTGGTCGCCCGCTGCCCACATGGCGTCACCCGTGCGCTGGAATCCGAACATCGAGTAGAAGACGTAGACCGGAATGAGCGGCTCGCCGTTTGTCGCGTACTGGGTTCCCGCAGCGGTGAAGGCCGCGAAAGCGCCGGCCTCGTTGATGCCCACGTGAATGATCTGGCCCTGGGGGCTCTCCTTGTACGCGAGCAGAAGCTCACGGTCGACCGACGTGTAGGTCTGGCCGTTCGGGTTGTAGATCTTCGCGGTGGGGAAGTAGGCGTCCATACCGAAGGTACGAGCCTCGTCCGGGATGATCGGCACAATGCGGTTGCCGATCTTCTTGTCGCGAAGCAGGTCTTTCAACAGGCGCGCGAACGACATTGTCGTTGCGATTTCCTGCTTGCCCGAACCCTTGCGAACAATCTCGTACGCGGATGCCTCGGGCACCTCGACCTGCGTGTACTTCGAGCGACGCTCCGGTACGTAGCCGCCGAGCTCACGACGACGCTCGTGCATGTACTGAATAGCCTCGTCGTTTTCACCGGGGTGGTAGAACGGCGGCTGGTACGGGTTCTCTTCGAGAGCCGCGTCAGTGATCGGAATGTGCATCACGTCACGGAACGTCTTGAGGTTGTCGAGCGTCAGCTTCTTCATCTGGTGGGTCGCGTTGCGGCCCTCAAACGACGGGCCGAGGCCATAGCCCTTTACGGTCTTCGCGAGAATAACCGTCGGCTGACCCTTGTGCTCTGACGCGGCCTTAAAAGCGGCGTAGACCTTGCGGTAGTCGTGTCCACCGCGCTTGAGGCCCCAGACCTGGTCATCGGTGAGGTGTTCGACCATCTTGAGTGTGCGCGGGTCGCGTCCGAAGAAGTTCTCGCGAACGTAGGCTCCCGACTCGGCCTTGTAGGTCTGGTAGTCACCGTCGGGGGTGCGGTTCATAAGGTCGCGCAGTGCGCCCTCGTGGTCGTTCTTGAGAAGTTCATCCCACTCGCGACCCCAGACAACCTTGATGACGTTCCAGCCGGCACCGCGGAAGAAGCTCTCGAGCTCCTGGATGATCTTGCCGTTACCGCGCACAGGGCCGTCGAGGCGCTGCAGGTTGCAGTTGATAACGAAGTTGAGGTTGTCGAGACCGTCGTTCGCTGCCCACTGCAGAGCGCCACGGCTCTCGACCTCGTCCATCTCACCGTCGCCAAGGAAGGCCCAGACCTGCTGGTCGGAGGCGTCCTTGATGCCACGGTTCGTCAGGTAGCGGTTCGACTGTGCCTGGTAGATGGCGTTGATCGGTCCGAGACCCATCGACACGGTCGGGAACTGCCAGAAGTCGGGCATCAGGCGGGGGTGCGGGTACGACGAGAGACCACCGGTGGGGTGCGACTTCTCCTGGCGGAAGCCCTCGAGCTGCTCTGCGCTCAGTCGTCCTTCGAGGAACGCGCGAGCGTACATTCCGGGTGACGCGTGGCCCTGGTAGAAGATCTGGTCGCCACCGCCGGCGTGGCTCTGGCCACGGAAGAAGTGGTTGTGTCCGACCTCATAGAGAGCGGCGGATGACGCGTAGGTCGAGATGTGGCCACCGACACCGACACCGGGGCGCTGCGCGCGGTGCACGGTAATGGCCGCGTTCCAGCGGATCCACGCGCGGTACTTGCGCTCAAGTTCTTCGTTGCCGGGGAACTCGGGCTCGTCTTCAACAGCAATCGTGTTGAGGTAGTCCGTCGTCGGAACCATCGGCACGCCGAGGTGCAGTTCTTTCGAACGCTTGAGGAGGCTGAGCATGATCTCGCGACCACGCTCGTGTCCCTGAGCCTTGACGAGAGCATCGAGTGACTCCTGCCACTCAGCGGTCTCTTCTGGATCCGTATCGATGTTGTGCACCGAGTATGGGTCCTGATCGTTTACCGTCACCCTTGACCTCTTTCTAGTCCAGACAGATCCGGCACAGCTCCCAGTGTCGGGTTACGACTGGGTGGGGGAGGCATGTGCCCCCACGATTCTAGTTCGCCCTCGGCGGCTCGTGCGTTCACTCGCGCGTTGCTATCCGGCAATGTGCTCCGCAGAGGCGTAACATAGCCAATCGTGCCGACCCGCCAACCTAGCGGTGGCACGAAAGGATGCACGACATGGCTCTGGAAAATGACACCCAGGCACCCGACTTCGAACTTGCTAACCAGTTTGGTGAGCACATCCGACTCGGTGAATTCAAAGGCAAGAAGCCGGTAGCACTTGTCTTCTTCCCGCTCGCGTTCTCGAGCACCTGCACCTCTGAGCTGTGCACGCTCCGCGACAACCTTGCTCTCTTCAAGACGAACGGTATCGAGCTCATCGGCATCTCGGTTGACTCGAAGGCAACCCTCCGCGGTTTCGCCGAGGCAGAAGGCTACGACTTCCACCTTCTCGCTGACTTCTGGCCGCACGGCGAGGTCGCGAAAGAGTACGGCGTATTCCTTGAAGACAAGGGCTTCGCGAATCGCGCGACCTTCCTCATCGACATCAATGGTGTCATCCGCGCGTCGTTTATCACCGCTCCCGGTGAGGCTCGCTCGATCGGTGAATACCAGGCCGCGGTAGACGAGCTGCTGCCCGCCCACGTCTAACAATTTCGCTGGTTGAGTAGGCCGGCCACGGCCGTATCGAAACCCCGAGACTCAGCCCAGCAACGAAACAGCCCGCGCAATCACCAGCGCCAGCATCACGAAACCCGCGAACGACTCGACGAGCATCAGGGCCTTGGCTCGATGCGAGAGCGGCATCGTGTCGGTCGGGCTGAACGCCATCGAGTTCGACGACGAGAAGTACAGGTAGTCGACGAAGCTCGGTGTCCAGTCGTCTTTGATCGAAGACCGCGCGGCGACCTCGTCGACTGCATCGTGGTCTTCGTCTTGCGGAAACCGAAAGTCTGCCCACGGTAGCGACTTGCGTGTCGCGCGGGTTCGCGTGACGGGGCCGCCGCGATCGAGCTCCCAATAGAGCAGCGCAAAAACGATGACGTTGGTGATCCAGACCTGAAGCGCCGCGAGCAGGAGCGACGGGCCGTCGGCCTTCTCAGCACTCACGAGTTGGATGATGAGTTGCACAAGCGCTATCTGATTGGCGACGAGCAGAATTCCCGCCTGCCCGAGCGACAGAAAACGCGTCAGGCGAGTCTGCTTCGTGAAGTGCGTCGGGTTCACGATGATGAGCGGAACCAGCAGCAAAAGACCGAGCCCAACGACTATGTAGCGCAGCGGCGGAAAGAACATGCTCGGCAGCGAGGCGTACAACCCGAGGGCAATAACGAGTGCGATAACAGCGGGCCAGCGGTGTTCGGCGCGAGCTTTGCGCGGTGCTTCTGTGGGCATGAGCCTCACTGTATGCCCGTGATGGATGTCGCGGCTCATCCGACCCGTGGGCTTGCGTGTCGCCTACCGCGCCGGTATCGCACGGGTGCTGCTAGCTTGCTCCCATGAACCACACCGCGCAGCGAAGCACGAGGCTTTCATCGCGCGTCGTTCGCGCGTGCGTCGCCGTCTTGACGACAGCAGCTCTTGCCGGTTGCTCGGTGCTGCAGGCCGGTCCGGTGCCCGCACCACCCGATCATGGATACGGCAACCTCACCGTAGAAGTTGGCAAGCCGTTCTCTGACGCTTTCGAGACGTTTTTTATTGAAGCCGACGAGCCGATAACCATCACCAAGCTCGAACTCATCGATACACCGAGCGAGATGAAACTCGTCGACGTTGTGGTGGCTGGGGAGCAGCGAACGAGTAACTTTCAGTTCGAACCCGTCTACCCGCCGGTCGAGCATGACATGGGGCCGATGGTTCCTGCGATTGGCGCAACGCTGCTGCCACTCGATCAACAAGGCGACGGTCTGATGGGCTACACGATCATCATGGCCATCACCGTCACAGAGCCGGGGCGCTGGGTTCGCGGTGGGTACCACCTCGAGTACGAAATGGGAGGGGTGACGTACGGCTGGGATGCCGTCGCCGAAATCACCGTCTGCACTCCCGAGTATCTCGAGCAGCACGACGAGTGCGTGATGAACGGCGAGCAACCCTAGAGCGTTCGCGATCCATCACTGTGCGGCCCGGTCTTCCCTCGAACCAGTGACGGGTCTACCCTGCAGATAAGCCCTCAATGACGAGGACTGCGGCCCAGCCGCGATGTCTTCCCCATCGAGGAGGACTGCTGCTTGTACCCAGGAGCGGCATCATGAACTCGGTCAAATCCATCCTCTCTATCGCGGCGAGCGCGGCTGTGATCCTCTCCAGCGCGATCGCGATTGGCGGAATCGGCGCACCGACCGCGGTGCCCGGCACCGTGCGGTTCACGGCTTCGGGCGACTTCTCCGGCTCAGCTAATGCGGCAAGCGTGCTGAGCGCAATCGGCACGATCAAGCCCGATCTGCACCTAGCCCTCGGCGATCTGTCGTACAGCCTCGCTCCCGAAGAGACCTGGTGCACTTTCGTCAAGAACCGGGTTGGCCAGACACTGCCGTTTGAGCTCGTTGCGGGCAACCACGAGAGCAACGGCGAGGGCGGCAACATCAACAACTTTTCGGCGTGCCTGCCCAATCAGCTTCCCGGGGTCAACGGCACCTACGGCCGTCAATATTTTGTGGATGTGCCGGCAGAAGCACCCCTCGTGCGGTACATCATGATTTCGCCAGCCCTGACCTTCCCCGACGGCACCTGGACGTATCCTGCGGGTTCGGATCGCTACAACTGGACTTCGGCCGCCATCGATGGGGCACGGTCTGCAGACATTCCGTGGGTAGTTGTTGGTATGCACAAGCCGTGCATCTCGATGGGTGCATACGAGTGCGATCCGGGAGCCGATCTGCTCAACCTGCTCGTGAACAAACGCGTCGATCTGGTGCTGAGCGGCCACGAGCACCTGTATCTGCGTACGCATCAGCTCGCGACATCCACCGCATGTCCGGCTCTTGTACCCGGCTCGGTCAACACGTCGTGCATCGCCGATTCTGACTCGACGATGACCAAAGGGGCGGGCACCGTCTTTGGCATCGTTGGCACCGGTGGCACACCAGCGCGCGATGTCAACCTCACCGACAGTGAGCGCGGATACTTCGCGAAGTGGGGCGGGCTGAATGCAAATCCGACCTGGGGTTCGCTCGATGTGAGCGCCACGGCCACGACGCTGACCGCCAACTTTGCGCGGGCCGCGGGCGGAACGCTCAGCGACTCGTTCACGATCGGGGCGGGCGGCCCCGTGAACCAGCCGCCGACAGCGAGTTTTACGAGCTCGTGCACGTTGCTGAGTTGCACGTTCAACGCGTCGGCGTCGAGCGACCCTGACGGCACAATCGCGTCGACCGCGTGGAACTACGGCGACGGCACCACCGGTTCTGCCGCGAGCCACAGCTACGCGGCAGCGGGAACCTACACAGTCACTCTCACCGTCACCGATAACGGGGGAGCGAACGCGTCGACGACCCGCAGCGTGACCGTCACAGGTGGGGGCACCCCGGATCTTGCGCGCGACGACTTCACCCGAACAGTGGCGAGCGGCTGGGGCACGGCGACGACCGGCGGTGCGTGGACCGTCACGAACGGTCCGGCGAGTGCGTTGCAGGTGAACGGCGCAGTCGGTGTCGCAACGCTGGCGCCGGGCTTCACTCGAACGGCGACGCTCGGGGTGTCATCAAGCTCGAGCGACAGCAGGGTGGAGGTGACCCACACGTCGATGCCGACAGGTGGCGGGGCGTATTCGACGATCGTAGGCCGGCAGGTCGGCACCTCGACCTACACCGGCAGCGCCTGGGTGAAGTCGACCGGCCAGGTCGCCGTAGTGCTCAAGCAGGGTGCGACGGTTCTCAGCAATGTGGTCGTGTCCGGTCTCACCTACACCTCGGGCACAACGCTCAACCTGCGTATGCAGGTATTTGGCACCTCGCCAACGACAGTTCGGGCTAAGGTCTGGGCGGCCGGATCGGCCGAGCCGACAGCGTGGACTTCGAGCGCGACGGATGCGACAGCAGCACTTCAGGCGTCGGGAATCGTCGGGCTGCAGAGCTACGTCTCGTCGAGTGCGACCGGCAGTCTCGTGACGCGCTTCGACAATTACGTGGTGACGGCGGTGCCGTAGGCGATTGCTCGTCACCTTCGTGCAGGTGCTGCTAGCTTGCCGCCATGGATGACATCGCTATCCCCGTCGTAGCGTTCTTTGTGCTGTTCATCGCGTTCGGTGTTTTTATGGTGATTCGTCCCGACAGCATCAACCGCTGCGTGGAGCGTTTTGGCAACTACTTTTATGGTGAGCGCCTCACAAAGCACCTCATGATCCGGGGATCTCGGGCGACAGGAATCCTGATGGTGGCGCTCGCGGTCGGTCTGCTCGGTGTCTTTCTATTCGCCGTCCTTCCGGCGAAATAACACCGACACTATTGGCCTGCCCCGCTCGATTATTCAGAATCGCAATCTCCCACTATCCTTGAACCACTCGCGAGAAATCGACGAGGGCCTTTAGCTCAGCTGGTAGAGCGCCACGTTTACACCGTGGATGTCATCGGTTCGATCCCGGTAGGGCCCACAGGTTAACCCAGCTCCGCGTCGCATGAGTCGCCTGGGTGGCACGTGGTGCTACGTGGAAAGTCTTCTTTTCGCGTACTCACTCGGAGTTTCCGTGCCTTCTGTCACCCTTTCTGCTCTTAAGCGTCCCCGCATCCTCCTCAGGGAGGTTCTTGCCGGTCTCGTCGTCGCGCTTGCGCTCATTCCCGAGGCGATCTCGTTCTCGATAATCGCCGGGGTCGACCCGAGCGTCGGACTCTTCTCGTCGTTCATCATGGCGGTCTCGATCTCGATCCTCGGCGGTCGTCGCGCGATGATCTCGGCCGCGACGGGTGCCGTTGCGCTCGTGATCGCGCCGGTCATGCGCGACTACGGCATTGAATACTTTGTGGCCACGGTCATCCTCGCCGGTGTCTTCCAGGTGCTGCTCGCGGTAGCCGGTGTCGCGAAACTGCTGCGCTTCATTCCGCGCAGTGTGATGGTCGGCTTCGTCAACGCACTCGCGATCATGATCTTCATGACCCAGCTGCCACACCTCTTCAACGTGCCGGTTGCGGTCTACGGTCTCGTAGCCGTCGCCTTTGTCATCCTCATAGTGCTGCCGCGTTTTACGAAGGCGATTCCCGCACCCCTCGTCGCAATCGTCGTTCTGACAGCGGTCACGGTCATCGCCGCCATCACGGTTCCCACGGTCGGCGACCAAGGCGAGTTGCCCAAGACACTGCCTGAACTCTTCTTGCCGTCAGTGCCGCTGACCTGGGAGACATTCGCCATCATCGCGCCCTTCGCCCTCGGCATGGCGCTTGTTGGCTTGCTTGAGTCGCTGATGACCGCGAAGCTCGTCGACGACATCACCGACTCAGGATCGTCGAAGACCCGCGAATCGTGGGCACAGGGCGCGTCGAACATCATCACCGGATTCTTCGGCGGCATGGGTGGCTGCGCAATGATCGGTCAGACGATGATCAACGTGAAGTCGTCGGGTGCCCGCACGCGCATCTCGACCTTTCTCGCCGGCGTTTTTCTGCTCATCCTGGTTGTGGTTTTCGGCGACGTCGTCGCGCTCATCCCGATGGCTGCGCTCGTCGCCGTGATGGTGATGGTCTGCGTCGCCACCTTCGACTGGCACAGCATTCGCCCGTCGACCATTCGCCGTATGCCGAAGAGCGAAACTCTCGTTATGGTCGCGACGGTCGCGGTCGTCGTCGCGACCCACAACCTCGCGATCGGCGTCATCGTCGGAGTTCTCGTCGCGATGGTTCTCTTCGCCCGTCGCGTTGCGCACTTCGTGACCGTCACACGCGAGATTCGCATGGATGTCGCGCACTACACGGTCACCGGCGAGCTCTTCTTCGCCTCGAGCAACGACCTCACGACGCAGTTCGACTATGCAAGCGACCCGGCCGACGTCGTCATCGACATGTCGGCATCGCACGTCTGGGATGCCTCGACCGTCGCGGCACTCGACGCCATCACCACGAAGTACGAGCGCCACGGCAAGAGCGCAACGATCACAGGTCTCAACGAGGCGAGTTCCGCCACCCATGTCCGCCTGTCAGGCAATCTCGGCTAGTTCCTCCGAGCGTCCGCCGTGGGATAGTGAGTGTCCGCCACAATGAGGACACCGTGGACACACCGAGGCAAGCGTGGGGCAAGGTTCTGCGGGGGTCACTGACCTCAATTGCGATCTTCGCGATGATCGCACTCCTCGTTGCCGTCTTTTTGCAGTTCGACTTGCCGAGGGGCGACAAGACAGAGACGCGCAGAAACTGGGAGGGCACCTGGGTTCACGAGAGCGGCGGCGAGACCTCGGTGATCTGGCTCAGGAAGGGCGGAAGCATCGCGGCGTCTAATGTTCCTCCGTCAGGCGTTGACAGGGGTCTTGGTGACTCCGAAGAGCTTGACTGGGCGGATGCGGAGTCGCTCAACGGCTGCTGGGATCCGGAGACCGATCAGTATGGTGACGGTGTTCCCGCGTTCTCGGTCAAGATGCTCGGCCCCTCTGGCTGGAACGATGGCGACATCTCCACGTCAATGCACGTTAAAGACGTCAATACGATCTACTTTCTCTGGGGTCCGATCACCGACCAACAGAAGATGGTCTACGAGCGGGCAGCGGTCGACGACGCGGACCTGCCCGAGCGGCTGCCCGACATCGAGTCGTGCAACTCCGGTTACTGGGAAGACTGGTAGCTGAACGTACGCTGAGCCGCACATGTGAGCCGTCGATAATCAGAAACATGTCGACAAACGTGCGCGCAATGAACTGCAGTCCACAAGATGTCTTTGATGTTCTCGAAGACGGCTGGCTGTTTCCGGGTTGGGTTGTGGGGGCGTCGCGTATGCGCGACGTCGATGCCGACTGGCCCCAGGTTGGTTCGACACTCAAGCACTCGTTCGGAGTGTGGCCGGCGCTCATCAACGACGAGACGGTTGTGAAAGAGTACGACCCGCCACGCAAACTCGTGATCCAGCCGCACGGCTGGCCGATGGGTGAGGCACTCGTCACGATCGACGTCAAGGCGACTTCGACCGGATGCCTCGTGCGCATCCGCGAAAAGGCGGTCAAAGGCCCGGGTGCGCTTGTGCCCGACCTGGTCATGGATATCGGGCTGCACGCCCGCAACGTCGAGACCCTCAGGCGGCTCGCTTACCTCGCCGAGGGGCGCAGCGACAACGGCGAGACGACGGTGCAGTCAACAGATCAGACAGGGGTGCAGTCATGACGCGCGTTGCAGTAGTCACGGGCGGCACGGCAGGCCTCGGTCGCGCGACAGTGCGCGAACTCGCGAGTCGCGGCTGGGATGTCGCGATCCTCGCCCGCGGAACCGAGGGGCTCGAAGCAGCAAAAGCCGAGGTCGAGTTGCTCGGGCAACGAGCGATAGCGGTGTCGACAGACGTCGCCGACCGCGAAGCCGTCGAGAGTGCGGCCGACAGGGTCGAGGCAGAACTCGGCCCCATCGACCTGTGGGTAAACGACGCGATGGTGGGGGTGTTCGGCGAGTTTCTGTCGACCGATCCGGCCGACTTCGAGCGCGCGACATCCGTCAACTATTTTGGTTTTGTGAATGGGACGCGAGCCGCGCTCAGTCGTATGGTGCCGCGCAACAGTGGTGCTGTCATCCAGGTCGGCTCCGCCCTCGCGCACCGAGGTATACCGCTGCAGGCCGCGTATTGCGGCGCCAAGCACGCGGTTCAGGGATTCACCGAGTCGGTTGTCACAGAACTCATCCACAACAAGAGTGCCGTGACGGTGTCGCAGGTGGACATGCCGGCGCTCAACACGATTCAGTTCAATTGGGTCAAGTCGCAGCTGCCGCACCACCCGATGCCGGTCGCTCCGATCTTCCAGCCGGAGGTCGGCGCGCGTGCGATCGCGAGCGTCGCCGAGCGTCCGAGGCGGCGCACCTGGGTCGGCGAGCCGACCTACGCCACCGTTCTGGGCAATCGGTTCGGATCCCGTTTTCTCGACGTCTTTCTCGCCCGCACGGGTTATGACGGCCAGCAGGCGCCAAAGAAGACCGAACCGATGTGGCCGAACAACCTCTACGCTCCCGTC
>Ga0247736_10000741_pt1 | contig 10983 bp, 12 predicted proteins | sample UWRJL193509B2_FD_180935 | JGI IMG/M metagenome (GOLD analysis project Ga0247736, IMG submission 180935) | Plant litter microbial communities from Arlington Agricultural Research Station in Wisconsin, United States - UWRJ-L193-509B-2 | ecosystem: Environmental > Terrestrial > Plant litter >...
AGCCGTAGACATAACGGTCGAAGCTCTCCTGGTCGTGTTCGGTCTCACTGAGGTCCATGCGCATCGACTCGAAGAACGGGGTGGTGAGCTCGCGTCCGAAGCCGGTCGCGCGGGCCGTGATCGCAAAAGCGTGGATGACGAGGTTCGCGCTGAATCCGCTGTCGAGCGCCTCATTGGTCTCGCGTTCGAACTCGTTGAGAGCGCGGGCGGCGCCGACCACGTCGATTCCGGCTTCGGTGGCGACACCGTCGACGATCTCATCTGCCACACGCACGAGCGCGTAGATGTTCTCGACGTGCCGGCGCACCGGCGCGTCGAGCAAGCGTGACGCGAGGCCGAACGACGTGGAGTAGCGGCGGATGACGACGCTCGCGGTCTGCTGCGCGACGCTGTCATAGAGCGACAGGCGGCTCACTTGACGCGACCGAGCACGGAATCGGCGAGCGGCAGCAGTTCGACGCGCAGCGCGGCCGGGATGTGCGGTTCGGCGAGCCGGGCGAGCGCGCGGTTCGCGTAGTACTGCGCCAGGCCGTCGGCGAATGCTTTTGCACCGCACGAGATGAGCGCCTCGCGAACGGTCGCGGCTTCGTCTTCGGTGAGGTCGTGCTTGCCGATGAGGGGAGCGATGGCAGCCCAGTCAGTCGTGGTCGTCGCGTACGAGATCATGACCGTTCGCTTGCCCTCGCGCAGGTCACCGATGGTGGTCTTGCCGGTCTCGGCTTCGCTGCCGAACACTCCCAGCACGTCGTCGACCAACTGGTAGGCGATTCCGATCTCTCTGCCGAAGTCGCCCAGGCTCGCCACGATGTCTTCTGACGCCCCGGCCAGGATCGCGCCGGCCTGCAGCGGGCACTCGAACGAGTAGACCGCGGTCTTCAGCCGTTCCATATTCAGGATGTCGTCGACACGGGGCATGTCGGTCGCGTTCGAGAAGTCGACGTCGATGAGTTCGCCAGCCGCCGACGCGAAGAGGGCTTCGTCCATGACGTCGAGCAGGCTGAAGCGGATGACGTCGGAAACACCGCTCCGATCGATCAGCCGGTAGGCGTTGAAGAGGGCGAGGTCGCCGGCGATGACGGCGGCTGAGAGTCCGCTGTGTTCTGCGACTCTTTCTGTGCTTCCGGACGCGGCGGCCGCGTCGCGGTAGCTTCCGGCGATGTTCGGGCCACCCCTACGGGTGAAGTCCCGGTCGATGACGTCGTCGTGAACGATGAGAGCGGTGTGCAGAAGCTCGAAAGCAGCGCCCACGTAGGCCGCGGCTTCGACGTCCGTACCGCCGAGCGCCTGGTAAGCGGACATCACCATACGCGGTCTGAACCGCTTTCCGCCGGTGGTATTCGCCTCGAGAGCCTCCCAGAGTGCAACGTACTGCTCACCGAACGCCGAGGCGCGGTTCTTGGCTAGGCTGAAGAAGCGATCGAGAACGACGTCGACCTGCGCTTGCCTCAGCTCTGAGGCGGCAAGGAGGTCGGAACCATTCATTTAGGCAGAATACCTCGACAATGACCGATGCAACTGGGCAGCAGCCCGCCGAGCAGGTCGTGCTCGTCACCGATGACGGTACGCCGGTCGGGGTGGCCGACAAGATCGCCGTACACACGACCGATACCGCGCTCCACCTCGCGTTCTCCTGCCACGTCTACAACGACCGCGGAGAGGTGCTCGTCACCCGTCGCGCGCTCGAGAAACTGACCTGGCCCGGCGTCTGGACCAACTCGTTCTGCGGGCACCCCGCTCCGGGTGAGCCGATGGAGACGGCGATCGCTCGGCGTGCTTTGCGAGAGCTCGGGTTGACGCTCGACAAGGTCGAGGTCGTGCTGCCGGAGTTCCGGTATCGGGCGATCGATGCATCCGGAATCGTCGAGAACGAGATCTGCCCGGTTTACCGCGCCGTCGCGGCCAGCCCGGTCGACCCCAGTCCCGACGAGGTGTCCGAGTTCGAGTGGCTGGCTCCGGATGCGCTACGTGCGGCGGTCACCGCGGCCCCGTTCGCGTTCAGCCCGTGGCTCGTGTTGCAACTGCAGCAGTGGGACGGCACCGTTCCGGTCGCCGACGCGGTTGCCTGAGCGCGCGACCAGCGACTCCCCGTACTCTTGACCCGCGGCCATCAGCCCGCGCCCTCCTGGAACAACGACGTTCTGCCCCTTCACAGAACATCCCTCCAGAAGAAACCGCAGGTTCACCATGTCCTCCCTCGCCACGCTCGTCGACCACACGCTCCTCAAGCCCGAAGCCACGCCGGCGGATGTCGCCGCTCTCGTCGCCGAGGGGCTCGAGCTCGGTGTGTACTCGGTGTGCGTCTCGCCGTCGATGCTGCCGCTCGCGCTGCCGGCCGGTTCTGACCTGAAGATCTGTGTCGTCGCGGGCTTCCCACTCGGCACCCACTCGACCGCGATCAAGACCGCGGAGGCTGCTGAGTCCATCGCGCTCGGAGCCGACGAGGTCGACATGGTCATCGACCTCGGAGCAGCCAAGGCCGGTCGCTTCGACCTCATCGAGGCTGACATCGCGTCCGTGCGCAGCGTCATCCCAGCGCCGAAGGTGCTCAAGGTCATCATCGAGTCGGCCGCCCTCACCGACGACGAGATCGTCGGTGCTTGCCGTGCGGCCGTCGCCGCCGGCGCCGACTTCGTCAAGACGTCCACCGGGTTCCACCCGGCTGGCGGTGCCACGGTTGCCGCAGTGAAGCTCATGGCTGCGACCGTCGACGGAAAGGCCGGGGTCAAGGCGAGCGGCGGCATCCGTTCGTTCGCGGATGCCTCGGCGATGGTCGAAGCCGGTGCGACGCGCCTCGGCCTCTCGGGCACTCGCTCGATCCTCGCCGAAGAGGCCGGTGCCGTGGTCGAGCCCGCTGCCGCTGGCGCGTACTAGCGGCCCGCCCCAGCCGCTGGCAAGTACTAGCAGCCCGCCCCCAACGGCCGCTGGTTGAGTAGCACGGCGAGCGCCAGCGAGCCGCGCGTATCGAAACCCGCTCACCCGTCCGTTCGCAGCAAACCGGCGCGATCTGACGGGGTTACGCTCCCGGGCGTCCCGCGTCGGTGTCGGAGACATCCGTGTGCACGAAGTTCTGGAACGACCGGCTGGCCGTCGGGCCGCGCTGGCCCTGGTAGCGCGAGCCGTACTCGCCCGAGCCGTAGGGCTTCTCGGCCGGGCTGGTCAGGCGCATGAAGCAGAGCTGGCCTATCTTCATTCCGGGCCAGAGCTTGATCGGCAGCGTCGCGACGTTGCTGAGCTCGAGAGTGACGTGGCCGCTGAAGCCGGGGTCGACGAAACCGGCGGTGGAGTGCGTGAGCAGGCCGAGGCGTCCGAGTGAGCTCTTGCCCTCGAGGCGAGCGGCGATGTCATCCGGAAGCGTGACTAGCTCATAGGTCGACCCGAGCACGAACTCGCCGGGGTGCAGGATGAACGGCTGGTCGGGCTCGACCTCGACGAGATGAGTGAGGTCGGGCTGGTCGACGGCCGGGTCGATAAACGGATACTTGTGGTTGTCGAACAGGCGGAAGAACCGGTCGAGGCGTACATCGACACTCGACGGCTGCACCATCCCGAGGTCGAGCGGCTGGAGGCCAATGCGTTCGGCGGCGAGCTCGGCCTTGATGTCCCTGTCTGAAAGCAGCATGCGCAACAGTGTATTTGCATCCCCCTCTTCGCGTGGATCGGCACCTCACGCGCGCCATGGCACCGGAAAACACCGATCCACACGCGGATAGCGTGGCGTACACTTTTCTCACCCGGCAACACGCTTCCCGGGTTCGCGAATGTAGTTCAATGGCAGAACTTCAGCTTCCCAAGCTGATGGCGCGGGTTCGATTCCCGTCATTCGCTCAAACACTGGCATCTAGGGGCATTTTCGACCTTGTGCGGGGCAGCTATTCCGGTCCGTCTCGCTATTTACTCGCTATTTTGAAACGTCGTGACCCAACTCTCGCGCTCGAGACCATCCGCCCTGTCATAGATGAATATTCCCCGTATGACATGATTGCGGCGTGCCAGACGATGACAGTGGAGTTGAGAGTGACAGCAGCGATCATTGGTTTTCAGATCGCGCTTTAGACGTGCTGATCTTCAAAATCAACCGTCGCCCACTCCAGTCATCGCAGTTAGCTCTCTTCGACCCGCCAGATGACCTGCTGGAGCACCTGAAGCTCGTGCTCGAAGCGTCCTACTCCTCACGCAGCGGTCAGCGCACTCAACGCAACTGGCGAATGGGAAATCTTCGTTTCGACGACGCACGGAGAGTGGTTATCGGACGCATCGGATGGACCAGGTCCGTTGAAGCCCTCGAAGGTAAGTGGGACGAAGAAGCGCGCGCCTTCGAGGAGAAGTGGACATCGCACGAAGACTCGGCCGTGAGCGCCTTCGCAATCGACGTTAGAAGTGAGCTTGTCGGCGTGCTGAAGCACCCCAGTTTTTCCACCGAACTAGTTGTCAACAAGATGCTCGAACGGATGTTGCAAGCCGGCGAAGACACCCTCCCAAATCCGGGGGTGAGCTGGAATGTTGACCCGATGGGCGACCAAATGCAATTCGACGAGTGGTTTTCCAGCGTGGATCAGCTCAATCGGCTCACGGTCACAGTTAAGCGACCGAATCCCGACAACGCTGAAGAGTTCGAACGCATGGAGCGGGAACTGGACGATCTCGAGGCTGAGTCTCTTCAACTTACTGCCGTGGCCCGGGACGAAAATGTAGGGCTCGATAAGAGTGCAGTGCGCAACAATTCGAGCTTCAAAGCGGCCATTGCCGCAGCCATGCGGTCATACATGAAGAAGCTAATCCCGCTAACTCTAGGCATTAGTGCTCTGATTTTGATGACATCAGGTTGCGCGGGCGTTTCAGCGTCCAACGCACTCGGCGTTCTGGATCAGGTGGCGCAGCCCTCCGCAGATGTGCAAGAGGTCGAGGGCGCGTACTCGGAATCGGAGGATTGGACCTCGGAGTCGGTGACCGATATTAACGGGCTCCAAGACGTCGCCGACCTCATGAACTGCCAAGGCTTCACGACTAGCGAGATCAATGAGCAGGGGCTGATCGAAAGCGGGACTTGCATCATCTCCACGAGCCCGGTGAACCTCTACAGCTTCGACTCGCTCGATTCTCTAGAAGCTCACACAGACCGAGTTATTGCGGGCGGCAAGACCGTCGAAGACCTGGTGACACTCTTCGAATACTCAGTAGAGCCAACGGACACACGCGACATCCCGGCGATCGGGCTAGCTCTGGGTTAGTCGGTGCGAAGTGCTGACATTGTGTCCGGTGGCACAACAAGGCCCCTTGCACTGACCTATGGTCGGCGCAGGGGCCTTTTCGTGTTGCTAGGTCTAGCGGTCCTATCGGAGCGCCAGGCCCGTCCGAGTCGGACTTGTGAAACGCAACCGGGAACTCCCGGCCCTGACGGTCGAAATACTACGTCTGCGTCTTGCCGTCTTACATTGCGATCTGGTCGATGCAATCTCGTTCGAGCACGACTGAGCGAGAATCGGCAGTAGCCAACGAACCGTTGGGTTGAGCCATAGCTGAACATGAGGTTAGTTTTACGGACGGGCGGGAGGGAAATGAGCGCCGAATTCGTGCGGGAATCACTTGACCGTTTCGAGCAGGCGGCGAGTAGCCGTGGGTCGCGCGCGATGCGAGAAGCGAACGCCGGTTTATCGTCGCGCGACATCGACGCGATTGAGAGGGGGGCCGGGGTTTGTCTCAGCGCCGACGCTCGCGAAATATGGAAATGGCGGAATGGTGGTGCAGAGTACCCAATATTTTGGGGTTCGGGATATAGGTTTCCTGATCTGTCGACTGCGATTGCCTTAGGCCGTCAGAGTTTAGACGTCCGCAATATGGGCGACATTTTCGCGTTTCCTGAAGCCGCTTGGATAACACTCGGTGGTGGTTCAATCAGCGTCATTGTCGATTTGACGGACCCTTTGCTCGAAAGTTCACCCGTCTACGTGAATGATCCGACTGCCGACGTCCATGACTACCCAATTGTCTCGCTCGCGGATCGTATTGGGTGGTGGACATGGGCCATCGAGAATGACGTGCACCGTGTAAACCCATCCGGGCAATGGGTGTGGAATTTCGAGAATGTCCCGGTTGGGCCCGAGCGAAATCTCATGTAAGAAGTTGCTCTCGTTCTCTGTGAGCCTCGTCTAGCGCCATCTTGCCGCTCCCTGCTCTGTTGACTGGGATCCAACTGCAATTCCCAGACGAGGTCATCTCGACAACAGAAGGCGCATGGGTATTCCCCACAAGCCCGCAATTACTATTGCGATCGCGGAAATCCCGATCATGACTATGTGTCTGGTGAATGGGCGCGCTGCGTCCGGGTCGCGACTTGCATACAAGACGAAACGCTTCCAAAGATAAGCGAATGGGAAAAGGGTCGCGATCGCGGATGACGGATGCGAGTGTGTGGCAAAACCGCGCTCGCTCAAAACCCGACGATCAGACTTCGCCGCAGCGAAGAGCGCCGCCGACTGCGCAACGAATAGCAGCACTACGAGCAACAAGGTCAAGTCGAGACCGGCAAGCAACGACGCCCAAACTAGTATGGCCGGTCCAAGTGGTTGAATCACTAGAGCGAAGCTCCAAGCGTTCTCGGAGTGGAGACGTGCTTCGAGCCCGCGCTTTGCCGAGAAGCTCGCTCCACGACTGCGGGGTTCCCCCCAACCAGAAGCTGGTTGCGAATTCAATGGCCTACTCCTGACATCTGATCGACGGTGACGGAATTGAGAACTGTGAATGTCAACAAATCGTCTCGGGGAATTTTCGCGGTTCAGTGATTGGAACGTGAGGATTTAGTCCGGAGGCCGCACGCCGTTGACGCCGTCGGTGAGCCAGTCATGGACAAGCGTTTGTGCTGCCTTCCTGTCCGGGACACCGCTGGGCTCGAAGTTTCGCTGGCCCGTGTATGGATCAACCACCGCCGGCAACGCCCTCTCCGGAGGCACGCCGAGCAAAATTGATGCGGCATAACTGACGGCTGAGTACTCACCGTCACCAACTGTCGGCTCTTGCCAGCAGCACGACGTCATTGTGTACGCGTACAAAGGGAGAAGGTCGTCGGGTCCGAAACCGACTGTGCCCAAGCCCAGCTCACTCGCGTTTTCCCAGTTGTCATCAGGATGCGGGAGCCCGGTCATCGCGTACCGGGCGACGCTGCCCGGCCCGGGAGAGTCGACAGGCAGACCAAGTGTGCCCGCGACAGCGTACGCCTCGGCCATCTGCGCCCGAAGAGAGGGGCCGAAGGCGGCCTCCTGCTCCGGCCACAGGCATACGACCGGTTCAATGGACGAACAAACTAGTTCGGCGCGAGACCGCTCCACGGCGGCTACCTGATAGGGCGGCGGGGCTGGCTGTACAGACACAAGGCTGCACACTACGGCTAACACAGCGACTGGCAGGAGCTTGGCCCAAAACGGTCGCACGGTCACGACCAGCACGGAGGCGGCGATGACGATGCCGGCAATTAGATACACCCGGGTGTAAGGCTCAACATCGAAAACGAACGCGATACCTCGGTAGAAACCCTGCGGCGCTATGTTCCATGCAGTCTGCGACGTGAAGAGCAGGCCCGCGAAGAACCAGGTGGCGGCCGGTGCCGCGAAGATTACGAGCACTCGGGGCAACACGGCACCCAGAAGTTGTCCAATCGCGAATGCAACCAGAATCATCGCCCATTGGGCAAGGACGATGAAGAGGGAAGCAACCGGCATCCACATCAGCCCGCCTCGGACCACGACTACGACCACGGCAATGATGTAGCCAACAGCGGTGAATGCCACCAACGGCCACGTTTCCGCTCCAAGTTGGCGCAGTCGTTCCCGTGCTCCCACGATTTGAGCGCGCCTAGCTCGCGCACCAGCCCACCCGGCGGCAGCCGCTAAGACTGGAAGCGAATAGCCGAGTCCCGTGTTGACCCGCAACAGCACATCGATCAGCGAGCCGTCAAGATATTCAACGTCAACCGTGGCTGCACAGCCAATGAGCAGCCCGACGACCACCAAGCCTGCCCAGAACGAAATAGATGACCGGGCTCGTAGCCACAGTCCGCGGATACCGAGCGGAACGCTCTCGGTGAGAGGGATTCGGCCGCCATGGTGGTCGTCAGCGACATCTTGGAGAGTGCCGAGGACCTCATCCGCGTACCGTTTGCGCCAGGCGAGGGGGTGCAACCGAATGGCCGTGCGCACTGCGATACTCATGCGAACGCGAGGCCGGGTCGTTCGCTGAGGCGCGTGTGCGCCTTAGAAGCGAGTGAGCGCATGCGGGTGACTTCATCAGAAAGGGATGCGGCACCTTCTTCAGTGAGGTCGTAAAACCGGCGGAGCCGGCCGTCGACGATTTCTTCACCGGATGCGGCAATTAGTCCCTCTGTACATAACCTGTCGAGGGCGGCATATAGTGTGCCGACTCTGAGCGTGACGCGACCGCCCGAGAGCTCGGCGGCGTCCTTGATCAGGGCGTAGCCGTGCTTTCGCCCCTGTGCGAGTGAGGTGAGGATGAGGAAGGTGGGTTCTTGAAGTGCCATGGATTCAACTTAGTCAAATCATCGATATATAACAGTCACCAGAATGGGGGCCACCTACGGGCACAATTGACGCAAATGATTGTCGTTACGCCGGAAGACGACAGCTAGCCGCGGTCAACGGCAGACGCCCACACCCACGCCCTGTGCTCGCTCGAGTCGGGCCCAGGCCATTTCAGAGCGACCGCTCGAGGTGTCCATGCAACAGCGAAAGCTTCAACGCGGACGGCGGACGCGGGGTAGCGTATCCAAGCTGTAACGGTCGAAGGCTGGGGATCCCGGGTGAGGGGTTGGACGTCGAGCTCGAGCTCGACGTCAGTGAGGCTCAGAGGTAGGCCGGAGCGCATGATCTTCTCGAGCACGCGCGCATCCATCTGTCGATCGATGGATGACGCATACCGCTTGCTCGTGCCCAATGACCTTGCCTCTCGTGAAGAAGCATCCGGCCATGCATACGCAGCTTAGGTCGACCGAGCGACGTCCGCTATTCCGTCGTCTAGATCCGTCGATCGAAAGACCTCTACCAGTCTTCGCATTCTCCGTCAGCGAGAATATCGAGTTGCGTGTCCACCGACGGGGCTGACATCTCAGCTCCCGACGAGTCAACATAGTCGATGACGAAAGCCGTAAATGACCCTCGATGCACTCCCTTTTCAAGCCCCACGGCAAGTTCGATTTCTGCCCCCGCGCCAGCCTTCAGAACGTAGCCTTTTACTGGCTTACGGCGATCCCACCACATCTCGGTGACAGTTTTGCCCCGAAGCGGGTAGCTCATTGTCCCTATGCCCGCATATTCCGGGAGGACCACGGAATCCAGGAATTCCAGCCCAGTCGATTCCGTCATGTGAATCGACGTCAAAGCGATGGGTTCCGTGCCTTTGTTCTTGATGTGATAGCCGGTAACGATACCTTTCGCAGGCGCTTCCAATATCGTGCATGTCGCGAACCCGCCGGTGGACACAGTAAGCGAGTTCTGTTCATTCTTCGTTCCCGACTGCGCCGGTTGAGGAGAGCATCCACATAGATTGACCAACACACCTGCGACGAGCACCGCAATTGCATTTCGAGCTCTCACGGACTGAGGCAACCCCGCCGGCGAAATATTCATGGCCTTCTATTCATCTCGTGCGGCAACAGTTTCGCGACAGTTTGGGCACCATCACGCGACAAGGTCGTCGCCGTAGGGCTCACACCGCGTCAAGCACCGGGGGCAGTTCGGAGTATCGAGGTCATTCACAACTTAGAGGCCGAGCAACTTGGCCTTTGCGGCGGCAAACTCTGCGTCATCAAGTATGCCTTGCTCTTTGAATGACGCTAGGCGGGCCAGCTCGTCGTTCAGGTTCGTGGCGGCAGGTGCCGCTACGGGTTGAGAGGCTGGCTGGGCAGGTGCCGCAGCTCCCGGGAATCCTCCGGTGTAGTTCACGGTCGTCGTTGACTGCCTCGTGCGGTGGGCGTCACGAGCGGCGTGAGCTGCTTCGTTGATGAGGCGAACGCCCTCGCGGAAGTCGGGCACGTCGACGAGGGCGACGCGCTCCGCTCCACCGGGGCGGTTGGCCATGAGGATGATGTCGCCGACCTGGCGGGCCTTCTGGGTCATCGTCTGGCTGGCGTCGACGTCGTGAATCTCGTGCACGCCGATCTGCTTCGCTTTGGTGGAGAGCGTGCCGGTCTCGACGTAAAGCAGCTCAGCAGTGAGCTTGTAGCGGCCGCCTCCGATGCCGGAGAGCGGCTTTCCTTTCGACTGCCAGATGACTCCGGGCTCGAGGGGCTCGGCAACAACGCCGCCCCGTGTCTGATTCGTCCACTGGGTGCCGTTGTAATAAGTGTCCACATTCGTTGTGGGGTGCTTGTACCAGCCAGCGGAGAAAGTCTTAGATTCGCTCATACTTGGCAGACTACTCACGCGAGCCCGACAGTGGCACCCCCATTTGAAGGTGCGATCGGCAAGGAGTAACTGATGACCGACGGACCCGAATCGTCACCCAGCAGAGACATCTTCATGCTCGAATTCGAGCAACATTGGGCGAAGCACACCGGCGCGAAAGAAGCCGCCATCCGCGATACATTCCAGATGTCTCCCGCCCGCTACTACCAAGCGCTCAACACACTCATCGACGACCCGGCCGCTCTCGCAGCAGATCCGACCTTAGTCAACCGGCTGAGGAGGCTGAGGGAGGTACGGATTGATCGACGCGCAGCCAGGCAGTTTGGTCCCGGAAGTCGCTAGAAACTCGCTGTTTTGACGGGCTACTTCAGCCTACTTACCCTTACCGATGCCCGAAAAACCCGCTGAAAGTAGATGAGAGTAGCGTCAAGTAATCAAGATGCGGGATCTTCAGCTTCCCAAGCTGATAGCGCGGGTTCGATTCCCGTCATTCGCTCCACGTCCTTCCTCCGGGGTCGATCGTCGCCCGATTCGGTATTTCCTGGGTAACTACTCCCGTCGGACCTCCACCTCG
>Ga0247736_10000742_pt1 | contig 10980 bp, 9 predicted proteins | sample UWRJL193509B2_FD_180935 | JGI IMG/M metagenome (GOLD analysis project Ga0247736, IMG submission 180935) | Plant litter microbial communities from Arlington Agricultural Research Station in Wisconsin, United States - UWRJ-L193-509B-2 | ecosystem: Environmental > Terrestrial > Plant litter >...
TGGCCAGCCGGGTCTGGGTGATCACCGCACGGTCTCCGGATGCCAGCGCGAATCCCTGATTCGGCCCGCTTCGCGACGGAAAACGTATCTAAAGTCTCAGTTTTCGACGGAATACGCGAACTTCGTTACCAGGGGTAGTGAATTGCTCTCAGCAAAGCTAGCCTTTTCCCAACGGTGAAAGCCGTTGTCGAACACTCCTCGCCGGGAGTGAGCGGCCAACTTGTGGGAGTTGAAAATGGTAGTCACGCGTATCTCCGGAACACCGGCGCCGCACCGACGCACTCTGCGTTTGTCGGACAGTCGATCCGTGAGCGCGGTTGCTGTGCCTCCCCATCCTGGATTCACGATCTCGTCCGTCTAGGGACGTCGTGATCGCCACAGCCGGGGTGTTCCACCCTGGCGGGCAGGCCAGCACCGTCAATCGGGTTAGCGGTTCTGGCAGCAATACACGGCGAGCGGCCGGACACCCGTCCCGCCGCTCGCCGTGACTCGTTGACTGCGCAACCTGCGGCCGGGAACGCTTACCGCGAGCTCCACTGAAAAGCGGGCTGCGACGAAGGTGATCTGTGCTTCGGCAGTCCGCGAGTGCAAGTGACTTCTGCCTGATTTGCGGTGCCGGTGTTGCGATCCTGGGTGACAAGCGGGCAGCGACGGAGGTGATGTTTGCCTCCGTATCGCGCGGGTGCCACCTCACGCGGCCGTCGGTAATGGACTTTGCTGGGGCAGGCTCGCCAGGAGTTGCAAGTACGCACGGCTTTTGAACCGCATCCGTTGCGGTGTCCGCTCCGGATCGACGTTGCCGGGCGGAACAAGATAGAGCTCTTCCCCGCGTCTTCCTGACCGTCTGATTTCCCACTCGTTGTTGTGCAACAGCAGATGGTGATGTCGGCAGAGCAGGATCCCGTTCGAAACGGTCGTTTTCCCGCCGTCGCGCTTCACCCAGGCAATATGGTGCGCTTCGGTCCACGATGCTGGCCTCTCGCAGTCCCCGAACGCGCACCCGCCGAACATGGCGACCAGCACAGCCCGCTGTTTCGCCGTGAAGAACCGCTGGTCGGCGGTCTGGTCGGTCCCGGGTTCGATCGGGTACCCGTTTTCATCGAAAACAACCCGGTTCACCGTCCCGCAGCTCATCAACTGCTTCACGGTCGCGACAGAGATGGCGTCATCCTGCCCGTCGATGAACGCCACCCCATGACCGGTCTCAGAATCCCGGTCGAGCTGCTCCTGCGTCACCAGGACGGTGATCTGCGCACCGGTGTTCCCGATAATCCGTGAGGGGTCCACGCCTGCCCCAGTGCGGATGAACCCCATGATCGTGTCGTGGTTGTAGTTGTCCCGCCGCTGCCGCTCATCGAACGTCGTCGCAGGTGCTGCCGCGGTGGGTGCCTGGTGGCCCTCAGCCGCCTCTTCTGCCTCGTCGACAAAACGCACCAGCTTTGGTGAGTTTGTCCGGTCCCACAGGTCTTTCATCTGCGCCGCCGACACGATGTCGTGCTCGATGATCGACCGGGCAGACCCGTCCGCGTTCATCCGGAAGAACCACGATCGCTTTTCGTGCCGCTCCCGCTCTCGCTCGGCCACACCCGCGTGATCTACCTGGTCGCGCAGATCTTTCGTGAACTTCAGCACCCGGTCGGTGTCGGAGGTGAGCGCGAACTCGATCGCCCGGGCAACGACATCCGTGAGCGTCTCGGCGGTCACGGTGTCGCTCGGCACTCCGGCACCGAGCCGGATCGCATCTGCCGTCCGAATCGAGATCGTCCCGGCGGTCACTTCCCGCACCACTGCTCGCATCCACGGCTCTGCCGCAACGAATACTTCACCGGTCGCCATGTCGATCTGTCCGTCGTTGGCGGCCTCATGGGCCATCCGTCCGACCCGCACTGCGGTGAGGGCTTCTTGTTTGGTGAGCCCGGTGATCGACCTCAGCAGGTCTTCTGGGTTCTTCTGGCCGAGTTTCTGGGCGAGTCCGAGGCCGCCCATCTCTGGCCGGGACCGGTCGGCAAGTGATCCGGCGAGCAGGGCTGCCTGCGCGTCGAGCATCCGCCGGCCCTCGGCGATGACTGATCCCAGTTGCAGGGCGTCGGCCTCGGTCAGCCGGGTGTATTCGGCAGCATCCGTCGACACCAGGGAGAGCGCCAGAACGGCGGCTTTCTCGGTCTCGAGGAGGCTGGAATTCGTCATGCCACTACTGTGCCAGTTCGAACAGACTTTCGAAAGGGATTGACAATGCTACTTATAAAGGTTCCGAGAATTGCTCCCTGTGGACGACAAGAGTGTTGGCCAAACGCCCCAAGAAGTAGCGCGAAGACGACTGCCGCAAGCGCCGCAAGGCACAGTAAACACTGCAACCCCCAGCTACCTGTGGGGAGCCCTCACCGCTGCTGCCGCTAAAGTGGGCGGGTGTCGACTCGTCTCTCCCAGCTCTTTGTCCGTACGCTCCGTGAAGATCCTTCTGATGCAGAAGTAACCAGCCACCGCCTGCTCGTGCGGGCCGGCTACATCAGGCGCCAGGCGCCCGGTGTGTTCGCGTGGCTGCCGCTCGGCCTCAAGGTCAAGCGCCGCATCGAGGCCATCGTGCGCGAGGAGATGGAGAAGGCCGGCGCCCAGGAAGTGCACTTCCCTGCACTGCTGCCGCGTGAGCCCTACGAGGTCACCGGGCGCTGGTCCGAGTACGGCGACGGCCTGTTCCGCCTGCAGGACCGCAAGGGTGCCGACTACCTGCTCGCCCCCACCCACGAAGAAGTCTTCACGCTGCTCGTGAAAGACCTCTACTCGTCGTACAAAGACCTTCCCCTGTCGATCTACCAGATCCAGGACAAGTACCGCGACGAGGCTCGCCCCCGTGCCGGCCTGCTGCGCGGTCGCGAGTTCACGATGAAAGACGCGTACAGCTTCGACTACACGGATGCCGGGCTCGATGTCTCGTACCAGGCGCAGCGTGACGCCTACGAGCGCATCTTCACGCGCCTCGGCCTCGAGTACGTCATCGTCAAGGCGGATGCCGGCGCCATGGGTGGATCGCGCAGTGAAGAGTTCCTGCACCCCACGCTCGTCGGTGAAGACACCTTCGTGCGTTCGGCCGGCGGATACGCGGCCAACGTCGAGGCCTACGTCACGCAGGTTCCCGAGTCCATCGACTTCACCGGCCTGCCCGCTGCAACAGTCTTCGACTCGCCGAACACCCCCACCATCCAGACCCTGGTCGACCTCGCCAACGCCGAGCAGCCCCGGGCCGATCGCCCCTGGACCGCCGCGGACACGCTGAAGAACGTCGTCCTCGCGCTCACCCACCTCGACGGCAGCCGCGAGCTGCTGGTCATCGGTCTTCCCGGTGACCGTGATGTCGACCTCAAGCGGGTCGAGGTCGCGGTGGCTCCCGCCAGCGTCGACGCAGCAACCGAGGCCGACTTCGCGAAGAACCCCGCCCTGGTCAAGGGCTACATCGGGCCGTGGTCCGAGTCCGGCCCTGTGCTCGGCGAGAACAGCGACGAGCGCACGACCACCACCGGCATCCGGTTCCTGCTCGACCCCCGCGTTGTCGACGGCACGGCCTGGGTCACCGGTGCCAACGTCGACCAGAAGCACGTCTTCGGCCTCGTCGCCGGTCGCGACTTTGTCGGCGACGGGTTCATCGAGGCCTCCGACGTGCGTGCGGGCGACCCGGCACCCGATGGGTCCGGACCGCTCGAGACCGCGCGGGGCATGGAGATCGGCCACGTCTTCCAGCTCGGTCGCAAGTACGCGGAAGCCCTCGGGCTCAAGGTTCTCGACGAGAACGGAAAGCTCGTCACCGTGACGATGGGTTCCTACGGCATCGGAATCACCCGCATCATGGCCGTCATCGCCGAGGCGAACAACGACGACCGCGGGCTCATCTGGCCCAGGAACGTGGCTCCCTACGACGTGCACGTCGTCGCGGCCGGGCGTGACGAAGCGATCTTCGGTATTGCCGACGAACTCGTCGATACTCTCGAGTCCGCGGGCAACGACGTGCTCTATGACGACCGCCGCAAGGTGTCGCCCGGGGTCAAGTTCGGTGATGCCGAACTGCTCGGCGTGCCGCTCATCGTGGTCGTGGGTCGCGACGCCGCTGAGGGCAACGTCGAGCTGTGGAACCGCCGCACCGGCGAGAAGTCCTCGGTCAGCATCGAGGGGCTCGCTGAAACCCTGAAGGGCACAGAATGACCGAACGGATCACCCCCGACGAACTCGAACGCGCACGGGAGATCCTCGCGACCATCACGGAATCCTACGATTCCAAGGTCGTCGGCCAGCAGAGCCTGCGGCGCAGCCTGCTCATCGCGCTGATCACGGGTGGGCACATCCTGCTCGAGAGTGTGCCCGGACTCGCGAAAACTACAGCTGCGCAGGCGATCGCGGATGCCGTGAACGCCGGTTTCAAGCGCATCCAGTGCACACCGGACCTGCTGCCGAGCGACATCATCGGCAGCCAGGTCTTCAACGCGAAGACGTCGAGCTTCGAGACGCAGCTCGGACCGGTGCACGCGAACTTCGTCCTGCTCGACGAAATCAACCGTTCCAGCGCCAAGACCCAGAGCGCGATGCTCGAGGCGATGCAAGAGAAGCAGACGACTATCGGTGGGGTCCACTATCCGCTGCCGTCGCCGTTTCTTGTGCTGGCCACGCAGAACCCGATCGAGCAGGAGGGCACGTACCACCTGCCCGAAGCCCAGCTCGACCGCTTCCTGCTCAAAGAGGTTCTCGCCTACCCGGCTTTCGACGAAGAGATCGCGATCCTCGGCCGCATCGACTCCGGCGTGTTCGACGACGACGCCCCGAAGACCACGGTGACCGTCGAGGACGTGCTCTTCCTGCAGCGCGTCGTCAAGAACATCTACCTCGACGACGCGATCACGAACTACATAGTCTCGGCCGTGTACATCACTCGTCACGCCGAGCAGTACATCGCCGCTGACCTCGCCGATGGCATCGAGTTCGGGGCGAGCCCGCGGGCCAGCATCGCGTTCAGCCGTGCGGCCCGTGCTGTCGCGCTCATCGCCGGTCGCGACCACGTGATCCCCGAAGACGTCAAGTCACTCAGGCACGTGGTGCTTCGCCACCGCCTCATTCTCGGCTTCGAAGCCGTCGCCGACGATCTCGCTCCCGAGACGATCATCGACGCGATTTTCGACGCGGTTAAGGCGCCCTGACCCGAGCCATGACCAGTCTTCTCCGTCGAGTGCGCACGACGCTCTCCATCCACGCCCACCGCAAGGTGCGCGGGATGCTCGACGGCGAGTACACCTCGGTCTTCCACGGCCGCAGCCTCGAATTCGACGACCTGCGTCCCTATGTGGCCGGCGACGAGATCAAGGACATCGACTGGAAGGCGACGGCACGACTGGGCGCGCTGCAGACCCGCCGCTACGTCGCTTCGCGCAAGCACACGATAGTCGTCGTCGCCGATACCGGCCGCAACATGGCCGCCCTCGCCACCACCGGCGAATCGAAGCGCGACCTGGCCATCCTCGCTGCCGGGACCGCCTCGTACATCGCGTCCCGTCACGGCGACCTCGTCGCGCTCGTGGCCGGGGATGCCGAGGGCACGACGTACCTGCGACCGGAATCCACTCTCGCGCACCTCGAGCGGATGCTGCAGGTCATCCACACCCGCACGCGGCTCGATGCCGGGGTCAGCGGCCTCGCCCGGCAGCTCACTTTCGTGGCCCGTGGTTTTCGCCGGGGGCACATCCTCATCGTCATCGCCGATGACCGCGAACTCGACGACGACGAGCAGCGTGCGCTCCGTCGCCTCAATGTGCGGCACGAGATCCTCTGGATGACCATCGGTGACGCGGACCTCGTGCGCCAGTCCTGGTCGAACCGCGGGATGCGCGACGTCGAGACCGAGTCGAGCCTTCCTGAGTTCATCCGTAACGACCCGGCGGTGCGTGCCGAGTTCGCCGCCACCGTCGCCGAGCGCACCCGCCGCAGTGAAGACCTGTTCGACAGCCTGGCCATCTCGAGCCAGCGGGTGACGAGCGAGTCAGACGTCGTGTCAGGGTTCTTCCACCTCCTCGAATCGCATCGCCATGCCCGACGGTAACGGCTTCTTTCCACCGGTGCAGTTCTCGCCGTTGTGGACCATCCTCGGCATCGTCCTCATCCTGGTCGTCATCGGCTGGCTTGTTTTTGTTCTCATCTTCACGCGGCGTCGCAACACCCGGACGAGCAGCGGAACACCCTTCAACCCCTTCGCCCCGCCTGCCCCATCGTTGCTCGTGACCTACCTCTCGCTTATCGACGACGTCGAGCGGGGGAGTGCGGCCGGGGCTCTGCCGAGTCGCGAAGCGCACCAGCGGCTCAGCCTGCTCGTGCGCGAGTACGCGGCGAGATCGCGCGGCATCCGTGCGCCGTACATGACGCTCGAAGACCTCGAAGCGACCCGGATCGGCCCGCTCGCCGCGACCGTCGGCGAGCTGTACCCCGGCGCGTTCTCGGCCGATGCCGGCGGCTCGGTGACCGTGGCCGCCGAGCGTGCGCGAAAGCTGGTGCGCAATTGGCAATAGTCATGTTTTCGATCCCGTCAGCCGAGGCCTTTCAGGCGGTGTGCTCATGGACGTAATTTTCTGGTGGATGCCGCTCGCCTGGCTCGTTGTGATCGCCGCCGTACTCGGGGCGGCCATCCTGCTGCGCCGTCGGCGGGAGGCAGATGCCACAGCGCTTCCGGTCGCCAACAGCGACCGCCTGACCGGGCTCGCCAGCTATCGCCGTGCCCTCGTGAAGTATCGCTGGCTTGTGGCGGCGCTCTCGGCCGTGATCGTGCTGCTGCTCGTCGCCTGCGTCGGCATCACGGCCCGGTTCGCCAGCGTGACAGTGACCCAGACCGACCTGCGCAACCGTGACATCGTGCTCTGCCTCGATGTCTCGGGGTCGATGGTCGACTACGACGCCAAGGTGCTCGATGTCTTCACCGACCTGGCCGACGAGTTCGAGGGGGAGCGCCTCAGCCTGGTGATCTTCAATGCCTCGGCCGTCACCTACTTTCCACTCACCAGCGACTACAAATACGCGCAGTCGCAGTTCGCGCGGCTCCAGGACGAGATCGCCACGGGTGACCAGGGCTTCTACCCGGGAACCGGGTTCGGCGACGGCTCCTCGCTCGTCGGCGACGGCATCGCCTCGTGTGTGACCGGTTTCGATTCCCCGACCCAGGAGCGCTCGCGCTCGGTGATCCTGGTCACCGACAACCTGATCGCCGGCAAGCCGATCTTCACGACCCCCGACGCCGCAGCCCTCGCCGTCGACCGCAACGTGCGCATCTACGGCATCAACCCGGGTGACGCTGCATCGAAGGAGTACCTCGACGCGCTCGCGATCGAACTCCAGGATGCCGTGCTCTCGACCGGCGGCGGTTACTACGCCCTCGACGACCCGGCCACGATCCCGTCGATCGTGGATTCGATCACCGCGCAGCAGGTCGCGGCGACCCGCGGGCCGACCCGGATCGAAAGTCGCGACCAGCCCGAACCGTGGATCTGGCTCGCGTTCCTTGCCCTCGCCGGCCTCTTCGCCGTGAGCTGGAGGGTGCGCCGATGATCCTCAATCCGCTCGCCCCGGTCTGGCTGCTCGTGCTGATTTCGCTGGCACTCGCTGCTTTCGCGGCCTGGCGCCTCGTCGCGGCACCGCGGGCATCGCTCCGGCTCGCCTGGGCGCTGCGCATAGTGATGGTGCTGCTCCTGCTCATCGTCGCCGTACGCCCCACGATTCCGGCCGACGGCACCGGGCCGCGCGCGAGCGGCGGTCTCGAAGTCTGGTTCGCCGTCGACACCACGAGCAGCATGGCGGCCGAGGACTACGGTACGGATGCCGAGACCGGCGCCCCCGCCACCCGGCTCTCCGGCGTGCGGGCCGACATCGCGGCGATCACCGAGCGGCTCGCCGGTGCCCAGTTCTCACTCGTGACCTTCGATTCGACCACGGTGCAGCGGGTGCCCCTCACCTCAGACGGAGCGGCGGTCGAGTCCGCGGCATCCGCCCTCACCCAGGAGATCACCCTCTACTCGCACGGGTCCAGCATCTCCGAACCCGTCGACTCGCTCGGCGACCTGCTCGCGGCGTCGAAGAAAGAGCACCCGGGCAATCGTCGCGTGCTGTACTACTTCGGTGACGGCGAACAGACCGTGAGCGAGCAGCCCGGTTCTTTCGAGACTCTCGCGCCTCTGCTCGATGGCGGGGGAGTGCTCGGCTACGGCACGACGACGGGAGGACGCATGCAGGAATTCACTGGCTCGGTGGCGTTCGACCCTGCGGCACCGCCCGTCTACATCCAGGACTACTCCGCGTCGCCGTCGGTCGATGCCCTGTCGCGAATCGACCAGACGACGCTGGGCACCATCGCCGAACAGCTTGCCGTGCCGTTCACGCTCCGCGAGGCGGAGGCGCCGGTCGACGCTGTGGTCGGTGACCTGGAGGTCGGCGAGCTCGTAATCGAATCGGGTGACCCCGGAGGGCCCACCGAGCTGTACTGGATTCCCGGCATCCTTCTCGGCCTGCTCGCGCTGGCCGAACTCGTCAGGATCCTCGGTGCGCTCTCCGAAGTGCGCCGCGCCGGCCTGCCCGGTGCTGTGCCCGCTGCAAGGAGTGACTCGTGACCCGCACACACTCCCGGCTGCGCTGGTTGCTCATCTCTCTTCCGGTGATGATCGTCGCCGTCGCGTTCGCCATCAAGCTGATCGGGCTCCAGGTGCAGACGCAGGAGGCGATCGACTACTACGACAGCGGCACGAGCCAGCTGGCGTCGGGCAGTGACGCTCTCGCGCACAGCGAGTTCGGGCGCAGCGAAGACGCATCGAGCGGCCTTCTCGCCGGCGACTGGCTCGGCGGCAATTTCATCGAGTCGTGGATCCCGTGGTTCAACCGCGGCGACGCCAAAGCCGGCGACGCCGAGTACACGATGGCCATCGACGACTTCGAGAAAGCACTCGAACTCGCCCCGGCCGAAGCCGAGTGCACCGTGCGGGTCAACCTCGCGCTCAGCTGGGAGATGCTCGGTGACCAGTACGTGGCCTTCGGTTCGCCCTCCGGGGCAGTCAAGCTCTATGAGGCGGGGGAAGCAGTCATCGCCGACGCCGAAGGCCGGTGCGACCCGCCCGACGGTGCTGCCGACGACCTCGGCTCCGCGGGCGACCGCCTCGGGCAGAAGAAGCGGGCGGCGCAGCAGCAGGCCGACCAGCAGGAGGAACAGGACCCCTCGGCATCCGACGAGCAGGACAAGCTCGACGAACTCGGCCAGAAGGAGCAGTCCGGTGAAGACGAGAAGTCGACGGGCGATGCGCTCGACCGCGGCGAAGAAAACCAGTCGACCTATACCGACAAGCCCTGGTGACCCGGAGCCCGGTGCTGGCGGCCCGGCAGTGCTGTAGTTTAGATGCAGGCGCGCCCCGCAACTCGGCCGCGCCATCACATACCTAAATAGTGGAGGCCCTCAGTGGACATCGATCTGAGCGTGCTGCGTTTCATGGAGCGCGAGCGCGAGATTCCGTTTGAGGAACTCGCTCACATCATCGAACAAGCGATCCTCACGGCGTACCTCAAGCACGAAAGCGAAGGCGATTCGAAGACCGCGGATGCCGCTCCCGTTGTCGCGCGCGTACACCTCGACCGCAAGACCGGTCACGTGAGCATCTTCATCCCGGAGCACGACGACGACGGAACCGTGATCGGTGAAGTCGAGGACAGCCCCGACGACTTCGGGCGCATCGCTGCTTTCGCAGCGAAGCAGGTCATCAACCAGCGCCTTCGCGACATCGCCGACGAGCACGTGCTCGGCGAGTTCAAGGGACGCGAGGGTGACATCATCGCCGGCGTCATCCAGCAGGGACCGAACCCGCGCATGATCCACGTCGACCTCGGAACCATCGAGGCGATCCTGCCTCCCGAGGAGCAGGTGCCGAGCGAGGAATACAAGCACGGCAGCCGCATCCGCGTGTACGTCACGAGCGTGAGCAAGGGACTCAAGGGCCCGCAGATCACCGTCAGCCGCACGCACCCGTCACTCGTGCGCAAGCTGTTCGCCCTCGAGGTGCCCGAGATTGCCAGCGGCCTCGTCGAGATCACCTCGGTCGCCCGCGAAGCCGGACATCGCACCAAGATGGCCGTTCGCGCCACCGAGGCCGGGATCAACGCCAAGGGCGCCTGCATCGGCGAGCTCGGCCAGCGCGTGCGTGCCGTCACCAACGAGCTGAACAACGAGAAGATCGACATCGTCGACTACTCGGAGGACCTGGCTACCTTCGTGGCCAACGCACTCTCGCCGGCGAAGGTGTCGAGCTCGTTCGTCATCGACGAGGCGACCAAGGCCGTTCGCGCGCTTGTTCCCGACTACCAGCTGTCGCTCGCGATCGGCAAGGAAGGCCAGAACGCCCGCCTCGCCGCCAAGCTCACTGGCGCGAGGATCGACATCCAGCCCGATTCCATTCTCGAAGGCGAATAGCCACCGGGAAGCTGCATCCGTTCGCGGGTGGCGCACGGGACTTGCCTGTGCGTTATCCGCGACCGGCACCGAACGGGGGTAAGATGAATCCTGTTAGAACTTGCCTTGGCTGCCGCAAGCGTGACCACCCCTCCTCATTATTGAGAGTCGTGGCGCGTGACGGCGTCGTGACAGCGGATCCATCCGCCATCCTTCCCGGTCGAGGTGCGTGGGTTCATCCCACCGCCGAGTGCGTTGAAGCCTCGATCAAACGCAGGGCCTTCGGCCGTGCACTGCGGTCGAGCGCGTCACTGGACACTGCGAAGGTTCTCGAAGCGGTGCGGCCCACGGGTCTCACCGACTGACACCAGTGTTGGCTTAAAACAAGAGAGGATCCTCGACCGAGGATCCATGAAGAACAGGCTGATTGACCTATGGACAACTAATGAGCGGCTCGAAATGAGTTCCGTCCACTAATCGCCTGCCCCTGTCCGGGTGCAGGCCCAGACAGGAGAATTGTGGCTGCAAAACCACGAGTA
>Ga0247736_10000743_pt1 | contig 10963 bp, 12 predicted proteins | sample UWRJL193509B2_FD_180935 | JGI IMG/M metagenome (GOLD analysis project Ga0247736, IMG submission 180935) | Plant litter microbial communities from Arlington Agricultural Research Station in Wisconsin, United States - UWRJ-L193-509B-2 | ecosystem: Environmental > Terrestrial > Plant litter >...
CATCAATCACAGAAGACAAAGGAGTCAAAGAGATGGCAATCTCTCGAACCCGCGCGCGCCTCGCACGCGGACCTGTGGCCCTCACGGCAATCGCCGCGACCGCCCTGCTCGCCCTCACCGCGTGTGCGCCCGGCGGCAATGCCCCCGTCGCCAACGATGTGGAGGTGAGCACCGAGCTCACTACCGATGACGTCGTTCTGACCATCGCCGATGAGACCGGTTTTCCCCTCACCGATGAGCTCGCTGCCGAGTTCACCAAGCAGTACCCGAACGTGACCTTCAACGTCACGCGCGACACCTTCCAGAACCTCACGGCCGCAGCGCCGAAGCTGCTGGCGAGCGACACCCCGCCCGACCTGATCCGCCTTCCCACCATTGGTGACACCGTGCAGGACGGCCTCATCGCCAACCTCGACCCGTGGGCGGAGGCCTACGGCTGGGACAAGTGGTCAGAGGCACAGCTCGCCCCGCTGCGCGTCAACGAGGATGGCGTGCGCGGCTCCGGCTCGCTCTACCAGCTCGGCCTTGGCTACAGCATCACCGGCATCTACATGAACAAGACGCTGGCCGCCCAGCTCGGCATCGACGAGGTGCCGACGACCATCGCCGAGCTCGAGGACGACCTCGCCGCGGCGAAGGCTGCGGGCATCCTCCCGATCATGGCCGGTGACCTCGACGGCGTCGTCAACTTCGTCGTGCAGGCAGCGATGAACCAGTACAACGACCCCAACGAGATGATGGACTGGATTCTCAACGTGCCCGGTGCCACCTACGACACCCCCGGCAACGTCAAGGGCGCGGACCTCGTTCGCTCGTGGGCAGACAAGGGCTACTTCCCCAGTGACATCAACGCGATCGACTACGCGTCGTTCGTGAGCCGCTTCCAGGCCGGCGAGGGACTCTTCACCTTCAACGGCAACTGGGCCGCTGCCGACACGCAGGCGAAGATGGGCGACAACGTCGACTTCTTCCTCGTGCCGACGGCGGAAGAGGGTGGAAAGCACGTCGCCATGGGTGCCGCCAACTCCTTCTCTGTTGCCGCGGGATCCAAGCACCTCAACGAGATCGTGTACTTCCTCAACTGGATCCACACGGACCCGACCGCTCGCCAGATCGTCACCGACGTCACCGGTGCAGCCCCCGGCGGCGACCCCGCGCAGGAGCAGCCCACCGTCGAGGCGGGTTCGCTGATCGAGAAGGCACTCGAGATGTCGGCCGTGATCGGCGCTGAGAACGGCCAGGTCGACTTCATGGCCAACGCGACAGCGGGCATCTACGCCGGCTCGATCATCCCCGAGTCGCAGCTGCTCGTTACTGGCCAGATCACCGGACAGGAGTTCGTCACCCGCGTGCAGGACTTCTACGCGCAGGAGCTCGCCGGCTGATCATGAATGACCGCAATCGAACCACCACCCCTGCCAGTGACACGCCGCGTGCCTGGCGTGGCAAGGAGCTAGCAGAGTGACGTCACCGATTGCCCCTCGTCGGGCGGCCGCGAAAGCAGCCGCCCGACGGGGAACCCTCTCCGGCTGGGTCTTCGTGATCCCCGCCCTGATCGCCTACGGCACGTTCGTGATCTACCCGCTGGTGCTCGGCATCCAGTACTCCTTCTACAAGTGGAATGGCGTCGGCCCCTCGGAGTTCGTTGGGCTGAAGAACTACATCCGAGTGTTCACCGACCCGACGCTGCTCGCCTCGATCGGCAACGCCTTCGTGCTCATTGCCTTCTTCACGCTCATTCCGGTGAGTGCGGGGCTGGTGCTGGCCACGCTCATCCGCTCGATGAAGCCGGGGCCGTTCTCGAGCCTGTCGCAGACGATCCTGTTTCTGCCGCAGATCATTCCGCTGGCCGCGGCGGGCATCGCCTGGTCGTGGATGTACGCGCAGACCGGCGCTATCAACCAGGTTCTCAACGCGGTCGGCCTCGGTGCTCTCGCCCGTCCGTGGCTCGGCGACTTTCAGACCGCGCTGCCGGCCGTCGGCCTCATCGGCTCCTGGGTGCTCACCGGGCTCTGCACCGTGCTCTTCCTCACCGGCATCGGCAAGATCGATCAGTCGCTCTACGAGGCGGTGCGCCTCGACGGCGCCAGCTGGTGGCGCGAGTTCATCACCATCACCATCCCCGGCCTCCGTCAGGAGATCGCGGTGCTCGTGACCATCACGATCATCGCCGCACTGAGCAGCTTCGACATCATCTACACGACGACCCTCGGCGGGCCCGGTCGCGCGACCCTCGTGCCCGGCATCTCGATCTACCGCATCGGCTTCACCCAGAGCAACGTTGGTCTCGCCTCGGCCTTCGGCATCGTGCTGATGATCCTGGTGCTCGCCTGCGTGCTTCCCATCCAGCGACTGGCGAGAGCGAGCAGCAAGTGATCGTCAACAAGACCGAGGCCATTCTCGGCCGCGTCATCCTCATTGTGGTGCTCATCGCCACGGTCATTCCGCTTGTCAACATGCTGTCGGCGGCGCTGCAGCCGGCCGACACCAACCCGACGGGCCTCACCTTCACGACCGACCCGCAGTGGATCAACTTCGTCACCGCCTTCGAGAAGGGCAACGTCTGGCGTCTGATGGGCTCCAGCCTCTTCATCGTCGTCTTCGTGGTGCCGATCAGCCTCATCTGCGCGACGCTCGCCGGCTATGCGCTCGGCAACCTGCGCATTCGCGGCAGCCGGTTCCTTTTCATCTTCTTCATCCTCGGGCTGACGATTCCCTTCGAGGCGCTCATCATTCCGCTGTACTACGAGGTGCAGGGCATGGGAATCCTCAATACCCAATGGGCCGTCATCTTTCCGCTGATCGGGCTGTACATGCCGTTCAGCGTGATCTGGATGCGCGCGCACTTCGTCGGGGTTCCGCAGGAGCTGTCGGAGGCCGCCCGCGTCGACGGCGCCAGCCGGTGGCAGGAGTTTCGCAGCATCCAGCTGCCCCTCGCGCGACCGGCGCTGTCTGCCCTCGCGATCCTGCTCTTTCTCTGGACGTGGAACCAGTTCCTGCTTCCGGTCGTGCTGATCTCCGATCCGCTCAACCGCACGGTGGCCGGCGCGCTGACCTTCTTCCAGGGGCAGTACTCGTCGAGCATCCCGCTGCTCAACGCGGGAGCGCTCATCATCATCGTTCCGACGATCCTGGTGTTCGTCATCTTCCAGCGGCAGTTCATCCAGGCCCTTCTCCAGGGTGCCGTCAAGGGCTGAGCCCTTCGCCCCTCTCTCGAATCGAGCGCACGTGACCTTCTCCCTCGACGCCCACTGGGTGTGGGACTTCTGGCTCGCCGACGACGGCGAGCAGTACCACCTCTACTACCTGCACGCCCCGATGTCGCTCGGCGACCAGCAGCTTCGGCACCGCAACGCGCAGATCGGCCACGCGGTCTCGACCGACCTGCGCGAGTGGACCGATCTCGGGCTGGTGCTCAGCCCGGGCGCGGTCGGCGACTTCGACGAGACGGCCACGTGGACCGGCTGCGTCGTGCGCGGCGACGACGGCCTGTGGCGCATGTTCTACACGGGCTCGCGCTTTCTCTCGGCCGACTCCAGCGCCAATATCGAGACCGTCGGAATCGCCGTCTCGAGCGATCTGCACGTGTGGACCAAGCGGGCGGATGCGGCAGTTGCGGCCGACCCGCGGTGGTACGAGACGCTCGGCACGTCGGCCTGGCCCGAGCAGGCCTGGCGGGACCCGTGGGTGTTTGCCGATCCGCACGGCGAGGGCTGGCACATGCTCGTGACCGCGCGATCGAACTCGGGCGATGAGCTGGACCGTGGCGTGATTGGCCATGCCACCTCATCCGATCTGGATAGCTGGGTGGTGCAGCCGCCACTCAGCGCGACCGGTGCGGGATTCAAGCACCTTGAGGTTCCGCAGGTTGTCACCATCGACGGTCACCCCGTGCTGCTCTTCTCGTGTGACACCCCCGCTCTCGTCGGGGCTCGCACGAAGGGAGGCGTCTGGGCGGTGGAGCTTGACGCGGTCACTGGCCCGTACCCGACCGATCGAGCCGAACTGCTGGTCGACGAGCGCCTCTACAGCGGTCGCGCCATCCAGAACCGCGCCGGTGAGTGGGTGCTGCTCGCCTTCGAGAATGCGACGGACGATGGCGGATTCACCGGCTCGCTCAGCGACCCGATCAGCCTGTCGTGGTCTGACGGCCGGCTTCATCTAGAGGAGGTCTCGTGATGCAGGTTCACGGCCACACAGCTCCCGGCTTCGAGAGCGTTCAGGCTGCCTTCGCGGCCGGCTTCAACGGCAAGCCCGACATGGGTGCCGCCCTCGCCATTCGCCATCGCGGTGAGCTGGTCGTCGACCTCTGGGCGGGAACCCGCGATGAGCGATCGCGGGCACCGTGGGAAGAGACCACGCCGAGCGTGATCTTCTCGTGCACCAAAGGGCTCGTCTCCATCCTCGCCGCGCGATTGGTGCAGGAAGGGCGACTCGACTACCAGGCCCCGGTGGCGCAGTACTGGCCGGAGTTCGCGGCCGCGGGCAAAGAGGGCGTGCGGGTGAAGGACCTGCTCGCGCACCGATCCGGGCTTTCGGCACCCCGCGAGCCGCTGACGACCGCGAAGATCATCGACTGGCCGGTGGTGGTCGCCCAGCTCGCGGCGCAGGAGCCGCTCTGGGAGCCGGACACCGGCTACGCGTACCACGCGATCACCCACGGCTGGCTGGCCGGCGAGGTCATTCGCCGCGTGACCGGACTCTCGGTCGGCGCGTACTTCGCCCAGCTCATCGCCGAGCCGCTGCACGTGGACGCCTGGATCGGGCTGCCCAACGGCATGCACGACCGCGTCGCCCACATGCAGGTCGGGTCGACCCTCGCGCAGCTGGTCGAGATGCAGGCCGCCGCTCGCACCCCCGGGGTCACCGACTGGAGCGAGATCGCGATGACCCTCGGCGGGGCACTCGCGCCCGAGCTGATCACCGCCGATGAGGGATTCAACGACCCTGCCGTTCAGGCGGCAGAGATACCCGGAGCCGGCGGCATCGCAACCGCGCGGGCGCTCGCCACGATCTGGTCCGCGACGGTCGTCCCGACGGACGGCGTGCGGCTGCTCGGCAGCGAGGTGCTCGGCAGCGCAACCGTCGTGCAGAGCGAGGGGCCGCCGGTGTGGGACGTCCCGGGTCCGTGGCCGCGCTGGGGCATGGGCTTTCAGCTGGACTCCGAGGCTCGGCGCTTTCTGACATCCGACAGTTTTGGCCACGATGGGGCGGGCGGGCAGTCCGCGTTCGCTGACCCCGGGTCGCAGGTCGGCTTCGCCTACCTGACCAATCAGATGGAGGCGATCGACGACCAGCGTGCCACGCGCGTGATCGACGCTCTGCGCGAGAGCCTTGGTCTATGACCAGAGTTCTCGTGATCGGGGAGGCCCTGGTGGATGTCGTTCGCGACGGCGCCGCCGAGTCACGGCACGCCGGCGGCTCGCCCATGAACGTCGCCTACGGGCTCGCGCAGCTGGGCGTTGAGGCGTCGCTGCTCACCCGCATCGGACGCGACTCCGACGGAGCCCTGATCGAGCGTCACCTCGACGACGCGGGCGTGCGGCTGCTGCCGGCATCGCTGCGCGACGAGCCCACCAGCACGGCGATCGCGACGATCGGGGCCGACGGCTCGGCCAGCTACGAGTTCGACGTGAACTGGGACCTCGGCGAGGTGCAGGCGACCGCCGACTGGGTGCACGTTGGCTCGATCGCGACCTTCCTCAAACCGGGTGCCGATGCGCTGGAGGAGTTTCTGACGAGCTGCGAGAAGGTCAGCTACGACCCCAACATCCGCGCTGCGCTGATGCCCGCCGATGCCGTCGAGCGCTTCGAGCGCATTGCCCGCCTCACCACCGTGCTCAAGCTCAGCGACGAGGACGGCCGCTGGCTCTACCCCGATCTTGACGAGGCAGCCCTTCTCGACCGCCTGCTCTCCTTCGGCCCCGAGGTCGTCGCGATCACCCGCGGTGCCGACGGCGCCGCGGTGGCGACAGCCGACCACCGTGCCGACATTGCCGCCGTGAAGGTCACGGTGCAAGACACCGTCGGCGCCGGCGACAGCTTCATGGCCGCCTTCATCGCCGAACTGCTGCAGGGAAAGACGGCGGATGCGGCCGCCAGAACCGCCATCGCGGCCGCCGCCATCACGGTCAGCCGGGTAGGGGCGCAACCGCCCACCCGCGCCGAGCTCGACGCGCTGACCTAGAGCGGGCTACTGCACCGCAGCCGTCAGCCGCGCGAGGTCGTCGAGTGTGCGAGTGAGAAAGCCGCGCTTGCTCCACTCGTCGAGGGTGAGCTCGCGGCTGTGCGTGCGGTACTCCTCCTGCGTCGCGGTGAGCTCGTCGTGAAAAGACGCACCACGCACCATGACGGTGATCTCGAGGTCGAGGGTGAACGAGCGCATGTCCATGTTGCTCGAGCCGAAGACCGACAGCTCGTCGTCGATGGTGAAGTGCTTCGCGTGCAGCACGACCGGCTTCTCGTAGAGCCAGATGCGCACCCCCGCCTTGAGCAGCTGCTCGTAGTAGCTGCGCTGCGCGTGGTACACCAGAAACTGGTCGCCGACCTCAGACACGAAGAGCTCGACCTCGATGCCGCTCTGGGCTGCGGTCGTGATCGCGTAGAGCATCGAGTCGTCGGGCACGAAGTAGGGGCTCGTCAGCACGATGCGCTTGCGGGCGGAGTAGACGAGCGAGTTGAACAGCCGCAGGTTGTTCTCGCCCTCGAAGCCCGGACCGCTCGGCACGACCTGGCACTCCAGGTCGCCGGCCAGCTCGATCTCGGTGACCTCGAAGTCCTCCAGCAGCTCGTCGGTCTCGCTGTACCAGTCGCTGATGAAGACGGCCTCGATCTCGGCGACCACCGGTCCTTCGAAGCGCACCATGAAGTCGTGCCAGCGCAGGTGGCGGTGCACGTTGCCGCGCTTCTGGTAGCCGGGGTCGATGATGTTGCGGGAGCCGGTGAAGGCCACCGTGCCGTCGATCACCAGGAGCTTGCGGTGGTTGCGCAGATCCGGTCGTTGAATCTGGCCGCGCAGCGGAAAGAAGGGCAGCATGAAATGCCAGCGAACGCCCATGGCGCGCAGGCGTCTCTTCATCGGGCTGTAACCCGGATAGCTGCGACTGCCGAGGTGGTCGAACAGCACCCGCACGGTGACGCCCCGCGCTCGCGCGCGCTCCAGCGCGTCGAAGAAGGGCGCGGATGTCGAATCCAGCGACATGATGTAGAACTCGGCGTGCACGGCGACGGTCGCCGCATCGATCTCGGCGATCATCGCGGCAAGGCCGGAGGAGTCCGTTCGGTAGACCACCGCGCTGTTGCCGCCGACGATGGGCAGCGCACCGAGGCTGCGGTTGAGGGTGGTGATCGGCGCGAGCCAGTCGGGAAGGTCGAGGGGCTCGATGTCGCGGGTGTCGATGGAGTCGGTCGTGCGCTTGATGAGCGCGTTGATGGTCGCCTGCTTCTCACGGCGCTTCTTCGGCAGCAGCCAGTTGCCGGCCAGAAGGTAGAGCGCGATGCCCACGTAGGGCAGCAGAAAGATCGCGAGCAGCCAGGCAAGCGCGGTCTGCGGCCGGCGGTTGCGCGGCACATAGATGACCGCGAGCACCTTGACGACGATGTCGCCGACGAAGGTGACGACGCCGATGATCGCCGCGATCGAGAGCTCCACGAGCCGAGCTTACGTCGCGGGCTCCGGTGTGAGCACGAGCACCGCGTTCGAAATCGACGCCTCGAGCTCGGCAAGCCACTTCTCGTTAATGGCTGTCGCGACGCCGGTCGCGTAGGTGATAACGATCGGGATGCGGGCATCGAGCCACACCTGAATCGGCTCGGTCTTCTCCGAGATGATGTTGACCGCAATGCGCTGCTGTTCGCGCAGCTTGCGGGCCACGACGATGTGCAGGTGCTGCAGCACGCGGTCGGGCAGCTCGATCACCGGCGCAGCGGCGTCGTAACGAAGGGTTCCCACGCTCCAACAATATCGCGCCGACGCTGCGCGGGGCACTGGGACCATCGGCCCTGTGCGGAGGCGGGACCGGCGGGGATGCTGGGCGCAGAGAAAGGACATCCCATGACCACCGTTCCCCGTTCGCCCCTCGCTCGCACCTTCGCTCCTCTTGCCGGAGCAACGTCGCTGTTCATCCTCTGCCAGGCGGCCACCGCCGGCCAGTTCATCGCCGACGAGCAGGCGAAGGTGCAGCTCGAGGTGCACTCCATGGTCGGCTACCTCACGGTGCTCGCCGCATTGGCGACCGCCGCGGTCGCCATCCTCGTCTTCCGGCGCACCGCACCCGCACTGCTGTGGGGATCGGTGGCGCTGGCCGTCATGACCGCGCTGCAGCTGGTGATCGGCAAGCTCATCACCGACAGTGAGCAGGACGGCTGGATCCCGGTGCACGTGCCGCTTGCAGTGCTCATCTTCGGCGTGACGATCTGGCTCGCGGTCGCCGCAGGGCGCGAGCGCCGCGCGGCTACCGCAGCGTGAAGGCGAGCACGGCGGCAGTGACCTGCTGCGCGAACCGCTCGTCGCTGATGGTGGATTCGCCGTCCCCGGGTTGCACGCCGTAGTCCCCGAACTGCGCGTGGTTGCCGCCGTCGATGACGACGAACTCCGCGTCGTCGGGGAGGTAGTGAGCGGCATCCTCGATCTTGGCCGGGGTGCTGAGGCCGTCGTTGGTCGCGCTGATCGAGAGCACGGCACCGGTCACCTCTGACGCGCAGTAGGAGCCGAAGAGGATGAGCCCGGCGGTCTCGGAGGCGTACTGGCAGGCCCTGACCCCGCCGAGCGAGTGGCCGCCGACGAACCACTCGTCGACGTCGGGGGCAAGGCTCTCGAAGACGCTGAGCGGGCGGTACTCGAAGATCGCGAAGTTGAGGGTCGGGCGGGCGATGACGACCGTGATTCCGGCGTCGACGAGGCCCTCGAGCTTGGCGGCGTAGGCCTGCGGCTCAACGCGGGCTCCGGCGATGAAGACGAGGCCGGTGCCGGTGGGCTCGTCGGGCGTGAGCACGACGCCATCGGGATAGTCGACGTAGAAGACGTCAGACAGCGGCCCCGCCTCGGCCGTCATGGGGTTCTCGGCCCACAACACGAAGGCGACGAGCGCGGCGATGAGGGCGACGGCGACCCAGAGCAGGATGCGGCGGATGATTCGCTTCACGCTCTGACGCTACCTGCGCCAGCCTCCCCTATGAGGCGTTTTCGGCGCCACGAGCGTTCTCTGAACGCCCCCTGCCGCCGAAAACGGCTCGTGATTCACGCGGGCTGTCTAGATCGCTGGATGCCGTTCGTCGTCCAGTCATGTTCACCAAATTGCGAGAGTGGTTCAGCTACACGCCCCTGAACGAGCGCGAGCCGTGGGAGGTCGAGCAGGCGTCGTGCCCGATGCCGGCGGCTATCTGGATTCGGGTGCCGTAGCCACGCGGTCCCACCAGGCTGCCGATGCGGCCCGCTGCACCGCCGCCTCGGCGAGCCCGCGCTCGCGGATGAGCGCGCGCGCCTGCCACACGTCGAAGAACAGGTCGGAGCCGTCGCCCGCCAGCAGCGCCGCGATCGGCAGCAGCGAGCTCTGCCCGAAGTTGCCGAGGGCGCCCGAGAGCTTGGTGGTTGTGTAGTCGTCCACCGGAATGCCGATCGACGGCACCCCGCCCGAGACCGCGAAGACCACCGGGTGGTAGCGGCTGCTGATGACCAGCTCGGCACCGCGCGCCAGCTTCGCGCTCGTCGCGGAATCCTGCACCCGCACGACACCGCTCGGCTGCGTCATCGCCGCGCGCACCCGCTCGTGCATGAGCTCGTCGCCGCGCGGCGGTCCGTTGAGGGGCGCGAAGTGGGCAGAGAAGATGACAGCAGCGTGCCGCGCGACCTCGTCGAGCAGCTCGGCGAGGGCGGTGACGAAGGCCTGCTTGTCGTACTCCGCGGTGTGGGTGCTCAGTGAGACGAGAGCGTAGGGAATGGGAGGCAGGGGCTCGCGCGACTCGGTCAGGTCGGCGAGAAAGGAGGCGTCATCCGCGTTGAGGGAAGGCGTCGTGCCGAGCGAGCTGCACAGCGCGAGGGAGTCGCTCTCGCGCACGCCGAACAGCGCGCTCGACCGCAGCATCTCGCTGACCAGCTCGCGGTCCCTCTCGTTCAGCTGCGGTCCGATGGTCTGCCCGCTCACCACGAAGGGAACACCGACGGATGCCGCCAGCCTCCCCAGCGCCGCCCGCGTGTACACATGGCTGGGCCAGATCGACGTCATGTTGCCCCCGCCGGCGACAACCACCGCGTCGGCCCGCTCGACGGCCTCCCGCACGGAACCGCTCACGCCCGCCGCCAGCAGACGCTCGTTGTGCTCACGGTCGGCGGTGAACCCAAGGCCCTCGACCGCCTCGATTCCATAGCGCTCACGGGTGTCTGCGACGTTGGACGAGATGGCGGTGAGGCGGTCAACACCGCGGGCCTGCAGCTCGAGAACGAGCGCCTCGGTCATCGCCTCGTCGCCGACGTGCAGCATGCCGTCGAGGGGGCCGATGTCGCCGATGGCTACGAAATGCATTCATCAAGTATCGGGCAACCGCAAGGGCCATCTTTCCGTCGGTTGGGACAGGTACGATTCACCGTCGGCCTCACGAGGGACGACGGAACGAAAGGGCGTGTCTCGTGGGAATTCTGACCTCTTTGGACGCGGTGCGAAATGCCGATCGCGTCATCGACGCCCTGCGGCTCGCCGACGATCTCGCCTTCGACGCGAACCGCGACGGGGGAGCTCGCACCATACGCGTGCTGACGAGCGCGCTCACCGGCGACGACCAGATCGCCGCGATCGCAGCCGTGCACGCCCTTGCCCAGGTCTTCGATGCCGAAGCCGATGTCGTGCTCAGCGACCTGCTCAGCGACGACCGCGCCTTCATCCGCGAGCACGCGACGTGGGCTCTCGCGTCGCGCCTGCCGCGCTACGACACCATTGGCCGCCTGGTGGCCACCGTTGCGGCCGGCGGC
>Ga0247736_10000744_pt1 | contig 10947 bp, 1 predicted proteins | sample UWRJL193509B2_FD_180935 | JGI IMG/M metagenome (GOLD analysis project Ga0247736, IMG submission 180935) | Plant litter microbial communities from Arlington Agricultural Research Station in Wisconsin, United States - UWRJ-L193-509B-2 | ecosystem: Environmental > Terrestrial > Plant litter >...
GTATTCTCACCTTACACAAAAAAACTCTGCACCTATAGATGAAAAATACTTATAATATAATTTTATATAAAAATCTTAATTTAGACAATAAATATACTATTGACTCTAATATTAAATGTAATATAAATCTCGATAATTATAATGATATTAAAGATATTACTCTCTATAACTGTAAAAGTGATATTATTTTTAATAAAAAGACGATTAGACAGATAAGAGGATCTAATTTTATTTTTAAGAAGATGCAGATGAACAATATTAGTTTTTCTAGAGGTTGTATTTTTAATTATTATTCTATATTAGCGCCTTCTAATTATAATAAGATTTTGAGAAGATTTTATTCAATTGATAGAAGTAGTAATAGTAACAGTAATAGTAATAGTAATAATAAGATAAGTTTTAATAATTCGAAAAAATCCTCTGAGGGGGTAATCTTAACAACCACAAATAATACGGGTGATAACAAATTTGATGATGTAATAAATGATTCAAATAATGATAATATTACTAGTGATGTTCGATTATTGCATAATGAAAATATTTATAAAGATATTTTTTATATAGATAATAACAGAAATATTGTTATTAAAGATATTTCTAAATTAAAAATGATAATTGAAGAAGAGAGTCTAAAAAATTCAGATATTCCTCATTATATGAAAAAGAATTTAAAAAATAGTTTTGCTGAATCTGTTAACTCCGTTTTCAAACTTATAAGTTCAATACCCCAAGATAAAGATTATGATGTTGCTATTTCTAATGTATTTCCTTTGTTTATAAGTATTTTCTTACTTGCGTACCTTCATAAAAATATTGATGATAATCCTGAAGAAAAAAGGCAAGATTATTTAAATTATTTTGAGAATATAAATGATGATATATTTTCAGATGAAAAGGGTAAAAATAAATTAAAAAGTGTTTTTACTAGTTTAACGGATACTGTTTTTAATGGTTTTGAAAGTGAATTATTTAACGAAATTCTTCATCTATATAATCTAAATGATGAAAGATTTATATTAGATATTAAAAATGTCAATAATATTTTAAAAAATATTAAATCTCGATGTACAAAAGATAATATAACATTTAGTAAAAAAGATCTTTATGATATTAAAGTTAATTTGAAATTTTTATTTAGACATAAAAAATTGAGAAGTGTATTATTTGAAGAATATAATAATAGTGGTAAAAATATTATTGATTGTTTTATAACAGGTATTAATAATGAGAGTAAAGAGAGTTATAAAGATTTTATTAATTTATATTTACATGAATTTAAAAATATTATAGACGGTGTAGTAAATAATATGTTTAAAGACATTTTTTTTAATATAAATACAATGGTCGCTAGATGTAATCAAGTATTAAATTTTGATATTTTAGATGTGTTAACTAATTTATTTAGGAATTTTCCAAGCTTATATTACGGAACAGAAATTTATAAAAAAATTAATGATGTAAACGATATAAGAAAAACTGAAAGAATGGTTCAGATAGAGTCATTAGGAAAAAATTATATGCTACAATTACATAGTTTAAATAAAACAGTTATTGAGGAAGATAGTAAAATTTCTTACACAAAAAAAATAAATAAATTTATTGATGGAAATGGTTTGTACTTAAAAATCAACAATATTATTAATAGGGACAATGTAGAAGATATGGATAAACAACTGATGCTTGAGAACACTTTATTGGATTTTGATTTAAATTATTTTGAGCATAATAAAAATAAATCCTTGGATGTAAGATCAAATATCTTACACGAGATGTATCCACGCACATTTAAGTATTTAGACAAATTAACTAATGAATATACCGTTAACAAATATGAAAAATTAATAAAAATATTGAAAAGCAATAACACTAATAAATATGGTGACGGACTGGCTATATTAGTTATTTTGTATTTAGGATTCGATCAAGTTATTAGTGTATGTTTTAACACTATCTTGGATATTTTAAGTAATTTTGATAGTGAAAAAAATAAAATTGGTGTAGATCAAACAGCTATTATTATGAAAACGGGAAGAAAACTATACAAAACTGCAATATGAATGAAGACCGCCAATATGGAAAAATTAGAGCAATTAAAAATCTTTAAAGATCTCGGTGTAAAAGAAAAAATAAAAGATGGAGAACTAAATGATAATTATATATTAATATTAGGACAAGTTTGTTTAGATATTATAATTAAGGAAAACGATATATTTGAAAGGGTATTGGTATACGATGATAATAATATTAAAGATTCAAGGGTAGAAATTAACATTAAGGATTTATATAGAAATAAATTAATTTCCGGTACAATTAATGTTACTCAATTACCTATGTTAGTCCCTCCTAAGGAATACGACGCTGAAAAAAATGTTTATTTACCTTATCTAAAAGGTGAAGTGTTTCATATTTATAATACATTTGACTCAATAGTTAAAAATAATTATAAAAATTTATTTAATACAACAGGTGAAAAAAAAATTATTAATACTATAAATCATTTAAATAACACTAAATTTTCAATAAATAAAATGATGTTGGATTTCGTGATGACTGAATGGGAGAATGGTGATAGTATTATTTTCGAAGGGTACAATAAATTAATGGATGAAAACAATGACCCCGATATTATTGAGTACTACTCTGATTTAGCAAAAGCGAAAGATAAATCAGATAAAACTACTATTAAAAACATTAATAATAAAATAATTAAAAAATTAAGGGAAATTAGAGCTCATAATTCTAAGTTTTGGTATTATTTCAATGTTATTAGCATTGCTTATGTATATAGAAATGTTGGATTTTATTTGCCTACGTTCTCGGATTTTAGAGGTAGAATTTATCCTTTGGCTCAATATCTTACATATCAAGGAGGTGATTTAAGTAGGTCATTATTATTGTTCGAGGACGAAAAAAATGAAATAACGAGTGAAGGTTTAGATGTTTTATTTGTCTATTTAGCTAACCTTGGGGGTGAATCTAAGAATTCAATTTATAATAAAAAAAAATGGGGTGTAGAGAATGTTATAGATACCCTTAAAAGTTTTCGCTCTGTGCACGTGCAATCCATTGATGATAAAAATAATTATATTTTTAAAGCGTGAAGCCAAAATATTGGTGATAAATCAGAGGACAGAGAGCTATTAACTAATTGACAAAATATTCTAAAAAAATCGGGTGAACCATTTCAATTTATTAGTATCTTGTTAGCATTTGAAAGATATGCCAAAGGATTCAAAAATATAAAAAATCCTATATTATTTGATGCTTCATGCAGTGGGTTGCAACATTTATCTGCTTTAACTAGGGAATGAGAATTAGCTATATTGACTAATTTGGTAACTGAAAATAAATTAAATTCTTCTAAAGAGAAACCTAAGGATTATTATGGAGTAGTCGCTGAACATATTAATAAAGCATTAATAGATGATCCTAAATTTAATTTAATAAATTTCAATAGAAGTATGGTTAAAAAACCAGTAATGACCGTAGCATATAATGTTACTCCTATTGGAATTAAAGATCAATTAAAAGATATTTTCACCCCTATTAATTTAGATAAATTAGAACCTATTTGAAAAAATTCAGCCGATTCTAATTTGTTAAAAAGTAATGATACTAAATTAACAAATGAAACAACAGAGGATATTGAGGCTATTATTAAAATTAAAGATAAATTGTCGAAAACTCAGCTAATGTCAAAGGTTCCAGTACTGTACGAAGTAAAAAGTTCGGATACAAAAAATAATAAACAATTGATTCTTACTGATTCTGATTTAATGAGCTTAGCCGTGCATTTACATACAATTATAAATTTTAATTTGCCCTTGAAAAAGTTAAATGAATATTTTTATGAAATGATCGATATTTTAAGTTCAATGAATAAAGGTATATTTTGGATTACGCCGGCAGGATTAAAAATCTCTTTAAGTTATTCGAAATTTGAAAGTAAAAAAACTAAATCACGATTGTTACCCCATAGTAAAGAAATTACAATTTCATTGCCTACTAATGATATTGATTCGTTAGCTCAAAAAAGAAGTTTTATGCCCAATTTTATTCATTCTTTAGATGCTTGCAACATCCATTTACTTTTTAATTCAATTTATAAATCTAGCAATTTGAGGGAAAAACCTAGTCAAAGAATTCCTGCTTACACCGTTCATGATTGTTTTGCTAGTACTCCTAACCACATGTCGGAACTGGAAAAACACGTTAAGGAATGTTTCATTAAAATTTATTTTAAAGATGAAGGTTATTTAGCGAAAATGCATACAAGCTTAGAGCAGCAAATTAAAAGTTTAGGGCATATGTTAGATGAAAAAAGAATCGCCGTAAATATAGACGGTAAAGAAAAGATATTCACTATACCTGAACTACCTGAAGAATTCAAATCACCAGAAAAAAATAAAGATTTTATAAAGGGTATGTTTAATTCTCGATATTTCATTTCATAAAAATATATTACGAATTCCGGCTATACTTATTCAAAAAAAACATGGTATTAAAAAAATAAAAGGTTTTCGATTAAAGATTTATACTTTAGTATTCTAGACGTGCATTTAAGGGTAACCACCTTTATGAGTGAACGAAGAGGATGCGGGGTAATTAAATTAAACATGATAGTTAACTAAGTAATATAACATAAGATTAACCATGACTCGCCTCACGCACCGGCCTATGGGTAAATTGACTATGGCGCTAGGGAGATGCCAGGTAGATCATTAGATTATATAATCCGGTTATGATATAATGCTAGATGGTTAGGTTTTCCATACAAGCTTACTATCCTTTAAATTTGATGAGAGTTTATTCTAGATAATTTTTACGTGGATTTTTGTTTAAGATTTTTTTTTTTTTTTTTTTTTTGATAAAGATAAACGTGTTGCGATCGGTTATAATCTCTAAGACTTAAACATAAAAAAGTATATTAGGATTGTGGTATACACAGAACTCTTTATTCAAATTGAATATTAAACACTATTAATAAAACTTTCCTCAAGTTCAGCATTTTCCATGCAAATCCTAAAATATCTATCTTCTAAACCATATTTTTTCATATTCTGAATAATTAATTTCCACTCTTTTACAGTAATAGTACTTTGGACAGGAGGATTATCATATTTAAAGTCTAAATTTTTAAATCTGATATTACAACTCTTAATCGAATAGACGTAGTTTAAAGTATTAATATTATTATAAATTTGTTCTCGTGATAAATTATAATAAGAAGAAAGATAACTTAAATTTTTAGGATCAGGTCTTAAGGTGTATATATGATCTATTTTGTTAATTTTATCTCTTAATTCAGCAGTTATACCTTGTTCATTAGGTAATTTTTGCATTGTTTCCTTTAAAATATTTAATTGATTAGAATTTAAAAATAATTTAAAATAAATTAAAACTTTTGTAGCTTTTTTAAAATTTTTCACTTGCCCACCGTAGTTGACCCCCTTTGGCAAGTTGTGTAGAGGTTTAATCTGCGCTCCTTTATGTAACCATTCTTTTTTTCATTCCCAAAAACTAAATGAAACAAAATATTGCGTATTGAATTTCGGATTAAAAATCGATATCAAAGATTGTTCCAAAATTTTAAAAATAAACTCAGTTGAACAATTTAAAATAAGTCATTCTCCTCTATTTAAATTATAATTAGGAAACAATTTATTAAATTCAACAACAAAATTAGGTAACTTAAAAATAGGAGCTATCCTTAAGTAATTATTTTCTTTTTCATCCTCCAAACAATACTGTTTAACCGTATAATAATTTAAAAATTCTTTAAATTTATTATTATTCTGATTAATTGATGAGATGTGACCTTTATGCCTATTTAGCATGTTAATTGAACTACCAATATATGCTTTAATATTGATACCATTAAACTTTTTACCATCATAATTATTGTATTTACAAATTGAAAGTATTTGTTTATTAAATATATAATTATTTATCTCTCCGACTATATTGTTCCCATGATAAACAATATTTTGGGAAATAGTCCATGAAGATAAACCCAAAGATCTAAAAGATTCTAAACTACCTATCTCCATAGATTCTAAATATCTCTCATCTACTAAAGTAGTTCAACCCTTTCCTAACAATTCAATTTTATTAAATTTCTCAATTAAAGAATTATAATAATCATTGTTTATAAAATAAATATAGCATCCAGGATTAAATAAAATATTATCTTTTTTTTCATCTTTATTTATAAATTTTATTTTTTTTCTAATTGGATGGGTAGAATTATCGAAAACAGAAACATCAACACACAAACTCAAAATTTCGTTTTGATCAAAAATTTTTAGATCACGGTCTCGCGTACATGATAATAAATTATTTTTATTTAATTTTGGTCAATCTTCATCCTCTAGACTGAAATTAGTACCATGAAATGCGCTAATATTTTTTAGAATATAAAAATTTTTAATTCTTTTGAAGGCCGATAAATAATCTTTAAAATTAGCCAATTCTTCCCCGTTTATTAAAGAAATTAAAAAATCATATTCCTTGTTTAAATAAATTAAATATTTTTGATAACTATAAAAACAGGGCGAGGTATTGTCATTCTTTATTAAAATTGTTTTAATACCCTTGCTAATTATAAAGTACTCAGTCTTAAGGTCGAGATTCGTTATTAAATATTTTAAAACAAAATTCTTAGTGTGTGATTGGTTATCTGGACATAAATTATAAAAGATTACATGATTAAAAAAATATCTAACTAATGAACTGTAAGCATAAGTTAAATCTAGAAACATTTTTTCTAAAATATATAAAATATTTAGCATATGATCTGTAAACTCTAAAGGACAGATCCATAAATCAATGTCTTGATCAAGCGCAGCAGGGCTTCCGCACCCTCGTGTAATAATATATTTATAAATATATTTTATAATCAATATCTTTATATCTATGTAAAAAACTAAATTTAGAGGTACTAACGAGTTTCTTAAAACTAAATTTAGAGGTACTAACGAGTTTCTTAAAACTAAATTACCAACATCGTTTCCATTTTTTTCCCCAACAAAAAAAGAAGAATTATCAAAACTATCAATAATATTTATTTTATTTAAATTTATATTATTTGTGCTGGAATTTGAATTTAAAATTGAATTTGAATAAAAGCGCCGCCCCTTCAACCCTACCACAGTTGGTATTCCTGTTAAATTAGGGGATGCGGAAGCATGCAAAGCCTGTATATCTTTTTTAAATTTTAACCGTTCGTCAGGTAAAAAATTAGTTGGTATTTTAATAAATTTAGATTTTTCTAGCCCCTGTCCAGATCCTGGTCATATGTAGATAACATGACATATGATGTATCAACCTTTATAAACAGTTAATTTAAAATCATATGGTTTTATCCCGTCATTTAAATAAATTATTTTATCTAATTTAATTATAAAATTATTATTAATGATTCTTCTAATCATATTAAATAAAATTCAGAGATAAAGCGGTTTTCTGTGCTGCGCACCGAGCTCTGCGCCTTTGGGTTCATATGGTATTAGATTTAGATTTATTTTTCTATACACGATTAAAGAAAAATTGTTTTTGTAAATAATTAAATCTATTACAGGAAGTTTTTTATTACTTAAATCATAATTTATACCCTTTATACTATATTTTGTTTGATTAAAACTGACTTGCAGCTTTTTTCAGTCTAAAGAAAAACTTTCATTTATTTTAGTAATACTATTACCTTTCATTAAATTTAAGAAATCACTATAAGATAAATTATTATTGGTTCCACTAGAAGCTATAATAATATCATCTTTTGTTTCTAATAAATAAAATTTCTTACGTATAAAAATACCTTTTTTAATAGTGTGTACCAGTTTCATTTGTCCTAGTTCTTTCCCAACAAATTTAGAATCTAATTCTTTAGGTAGTACTGCAGAATCAGTATCCGCGTAAATAGCTTCGTTTCCCGGAATATTTAAGAATTTACAAATTGCAATACGTCCATAAGCTGTAGTAGCAGCTGCTATGGGACTACTGCTAGGAACACCATGTTTTTTATTGTACAAACTAGCTTTAGAGAAGTAATTACTTAATAGAATTCTCTTTTCATCTTCAATTCTTATTCCTCGATCTAGATCAGGTTCTAATTTTTGATCAGGATCTTCCTCTAGCAATTGCTCCGTTACATCTTTTTTATATAGTCTTCGTAATGTTTCATTTATTCGATCCTTATATTTAACAAGACATAAACCACTATCTTCACCTAATTTAACACTAAAGTCAATATGGTTTTTTTTAGAAATCGCTTCTATATCTTTTTCAGAAACAATTAACATTCTTGATTCAGTATCTCGTTGGCCAAATTTACCATAAAGAGAATTTAAACACAATTTAGCATTTGCTCGTTGAACAGAATCCTTTGAATCTCTCTTTATATTATAAAAATGATTCACAAAATCATCAAAAATATTTGTTCCCCTCTTAAATCTAAAACCCCATTGCATTTGAAAAGTATATCCTTGAGTAATAGCATATTTTATTTCTTCGCTAAAAATTATACTTTCAAAAGGTGCGCGAGTACGTACAGTATTTCCTTTCACATCGCTTATTCCTAGAATAGCATTTTTTAATCTTTCTTTTGAGGGAGGTGTGATTAATCCGTAAGCAAATCCAAAGAAATTAGAAATGTCAGTACAATTTTCGAAGACAGGGTTTCCTACGGGCATATCATTCAACATAGCAAAAGGATACTGACTATTCATATCATATAAAAAACCGTTTTCTATATAATTATCAAAACATTCGACTATACCACCTTTATAAGATTTTCTAATAACCTTATCAGAAAAACCGGATATTACTCGAATATCTTTGTGTTCATTATAAAAATTAGAAGTAAAAATGGCCATACTTAGCGAAGCTTTAGTTTTATAATCAACAAGGTTTAACCCGTAATTCTGATAAATTTCATTATTGTAAATTTGCATTATTTCTAATAAACCTAATACATCACTCTCTAAATAATGTAAAGTATTTTTTTTTAGATCTCAACCATCCCGAGGTATTTTATTAAATTCATCTAAACTTAAAGATTTAAAAAATTCAAAGCCTGGTTTTTCACCGATGTAATATAAATTATCTTTGTTAACAAAACTATAAGGAAAAGAACCTTTTTGAACATTACAATTAAAACTTTTTAAGAGGTCTTTTAAACTACTAGAAAGTACTAAATATGAATCTAATATTTTTACTTCTAATGGATATCCTTTTAATCTTATCTTCATAGAATATAATTTATTATCATGCCAAAAACAATCAATATCAAATTTTTTACTTGATGATAAACATTCTAATATAAAATTAGAATCAAAGCGAGCGAAATTATGAGCATAGAAAGTAAAATATTTTGATTTTTTTTTCTCATCACTTCTTATTAAACTTTCAAATAAATCAATAAACATATTTTCAATCAATTCATGACTAGTATGATTTTTATCTAAATAATACATTCTTTTTTTATCTTTATATCCCCACCCTCCTGCGTAAACTTTCTGAACTCCTAAACCATTTCCTTTAACACCATAAGTTTCAAAATCTATAGACCCAACAAAAGTTTTTGGCTCTTTTTTTTTGAAATCACTGCGGATACTAGGGCTGAAATACTCATAAAAAATTTGTTTAATTTTACCATTTACAAAAATACAGTAATCAGTCATCGATTTTCTTACAAAAACAGTATCACTAATTTTAGTATCGATAAATTCTTGAACAAAAGGAAGATAATTACCATCTTCACGCAATTTTCATTTTATTTCAACTTTATAAGATTTTAGATTTCAAATATTTATACCACTTTGTTTTATTGTTTCAAGTATTATATCATTTTCTCTAATAAAATAAGGTTGTTTACATTTTATTTCCGAAACGCTTACTAAATAAATATTAGGGTCAATACTACTATCATTTTTTAGTTCATATTTTCTAATTATGTCACCGACACCGTCATCGGATCCTACTATGGATTTATCTTTTTTTTCTATACTTTCACTCCCAATAAATACACCATATTTATCCAGTTGAATAAAAGGTAAAAAAGATTTACCATCTAAATTTTTATTAATATGTTCCAATGATTTACCTTTGTTTAAACTTTCAGAGATAGATTTCCTGAAATTTGTTACTTCCTCACCGAAATCTTTACCCTCTTTTTGGTAAATATTTCCGATTAAATAATATTCATATTGATCTATTCATACTCTGCTTAATAAATAAACACAACATTCTTCGGGATTAAACATATACTTGTTTACAACTTGTGATAGTAAACCATCTAATTCGGAAGCTAGAGCATCACATCCCATATTCAAATCATAAATAACCGAAGAGGATACAGTATTATATTCTAATTTACCATCGTTCATTGTTTCTACTAAACCTATAATAGAATAAGCCTCATTAGCATTTAATTTTTTAGAGAATAATTCTAGTTGTCTTTCTAAATTATCATCTTGACTTAAAAATTGATAATTACCTAATTTAAATATTAAATCATACCCAAAATAACCACTGCTTAATACTTTTAACATTTCTGTATCAATTTTAATATTAAATTTTTCATCATCAGAAGAAACTAAATTTATTCTACTGTTTAAATAAAATTTAGACTCCAACACGGATATATCATTATTTACAGCTTTTCTAAAAGAATCTTTATGCCAATGCGATCTTTCAGACTCAGATGAAAAAGCTTTCATATCTTTAATAGTAAATCCCTCACCAGAAACATCTATTGAATTCTTATCTAAATACTTTCTTGAATTTCTAACTTCTAAACTATCTAAAATTTTATCATCATCAAATACGTCAATAAGTTCAGCTGATTCTGAAGAAGAAGAGGAAGATATTGAATAAAATCTTCTCAAAATCTTATTATAATTAGAAGGCGCTAATATAGAATAATAATTAAAAATACAACCTCTAGAA
>Ga0247736_10000745_pt1 | contig 10937 bp, 13 predicted proteins | sample UWRJL193509B2_FD_180935 | JGI IMG/M metagenome (GOLD analysis project Ga0247736, IMG submission 180935) | Plant litter microbial communities from Arlington Agricultural Research Station in Wisconsin, United States - UWRJ-L193-509B-2 | ecosystem: Environmental > Terrestrial > Plant litter >...
GTTACGACCGGATGCGCGGCAAGGTCGTCGAGGAGCTCAAGAAGCACTTCAAGCCGGAGTTCCTCAACCGTGTCGACGAGACGATCGTCTTCCCGCAGCTGAGCCCCGAAGAGCTGCTGCAGATCGTGGACCTGTTCCTCAAGCGCCTCAGCGAGCGTCTCGAAGACCGCGATCTCACGATCGAGCTCTCGGTTCCCGCCAAGGAGCACCTCATCAAGGTCGGGTTCGACCCGTCGCTCGGAGCACGACCGCTGCGTCGTGCTGTGCAGCACGAGGTGGAGGACCGTCTCAGCGAGAAGATCCTGCACGGCGAGCTCAACGCGGGCGACCACGTGAAGGTCGACTTCGTCGATGGTGAGTTCCTGTTCGAGACCGGCCGCCAGGCTGGACTCGAAGAGCAGGAACCGGTAGCCGTAGAAAGCTAGAAGCCCTGCACAAAGGCCCGCCCGCATTCGTTTGGATGCGGGCGAGCCTTTTTTTGTCGTGTCATTTCTATGAAGGGGTTGTGCCCCCGATGGTGGGGGCGTAACGTACAACCAAATGGTTGCACATATACTCACCCGGGACGAGACAGACCTGCTCTTCCACGCACTCGCTGACGGCACCCGCCGTGACATCGTCGAGCGCGTGATCGAGAGGGAGCAGTCAGTCTCGGCACTCGCCGACGGTTATTCCGTGAGCTTTGCCGCCGTGCAGAAGCACGTGGCAGTACTGGAGCGGGCCGCCCTCGTCACGAAGACGCGACGCGGGCGTGAGCAGATCGTGCACAGCAATATCGACACCATCCAGACCGCGAGGCGGCTGCTGGGCTCCTGGGAGCACCTCTGGCAGTCCCGGGCGGACCGGATCTCCGCGATCCTCGCGGAACCACCGGTGCCGACGACGAACACCACAGAAGGGAAAGAAGCATGACCGCCACCATCACTCACACCGTGGACCGCGACGCTCTGCGTTTCACTTTCACCGCCGACTTCGACGCCGACGTCGAACGCGTCTGGCAGGTCTGGGAAGACCCGCGCCAGCTCGAACGCTGGTGGGGGCCACCGACCTGGCCAGCGACTTTCGACCGCCACGACTTCGTGCCGGGTGGGGAGTCGAGGTACCACATGACCGGACCAGACGGAGAAAAGGCTCCGGGATGGTGGGTGACCACCCAGATCGAGCCGCACTCCCGCATCGAGATCCGTGACGGATTCGCCGATGCGACCGGCGAGCCCGACCCGGCGATGCCCGAGACGCAGATGACGGTCACTCTCACCAGCGAAGGTGACGGCACTCGCATGACCCTCGTCTCACGCTTCGCCAATGCCGAAGAACTCGACAAGATGCTGGCGATGGGAATGGTCGACGGTATGTCCGGGGCGATGGGTCAGATCGAAGGGATTCTCGCGAGTACGCTGAAACGGTGACTTCTGCCCGCTTCTCCGTGCGTCCTGCCCGCACCTCCGATGTGCCGTTTATCCAGGCCCTTGTCGAGCCGCTCGTGCAGCAGCGCATCCTGCTCGGCAAGGACCTGGTCGTCTTCTACGAGGCGGTGCAGGAATTCCGCATCGCCGTCGACGAGAACGGAACGCCGATCGGATGCGGTGCCCTGCACGTCATGTGGCAGGACCTCGCCGAGGTACGCACGCTCGCCGTGCACCCGGACTGGCTCGGTGCCGGGGTCGGCCACGCGCTGCTCGAACAGATCGAGCGCGATGCACGGCAGCTGGGGCTGAGTCGTCTGTTCTGTCTCACCTTCGAGGTGCCGTTCTTCGAGCGGCACGGTTTCGTGCCGGTGAGCGAGGGTGTCGTCGATGCCAACGTCTTCGCCGAACTCGCCCTGTCTCCTGACGAAGGTGTTGCGGAGTTCCTCGATCTCTCCCGGGTGAAGCCGAATACCCTCGGAAACACGCGGATGCTGAAGCACCTCTAACCCGCACACGCCGCGCAATAGCGGGCCTGGTTCGACACGCCGGGCTTACCCTGTGTGCATGTCGACGTTCCGGAACCCAGTCGGCCCGCAGCCGGCAACCGTGTATTGGCGGCGCAGGCTGATCGTCGGGCTGGGCGTCGTCGCCGTCATCGTGGTCATCCTGCTGATCGTCTTCGCGCCCAAGGGCGGCACACCGGCAGCGAACACGACGACGCCGCCAGCGTCATCCGCCCCCACCGGCGACGGCACGGGCGACGTCGCCGCGTGCAGCACCGACCAGCTCACCGTCGAGGCGACGACCGATCGCGCGTCGTACACCGCCGAGCAACTGCCGCAACTGTCGGCCACTGTCACCAACAGCGGAAGCGCACCGTGCGAGATCGGTTCGGGAGCCGACGTGCTGGTCTACACGGTCACCAGCGGAGACGAGACGATCTGGACGTCGACAGACTGCCAGTCAGACCCGGAGTCCGCGACGACCGTTTTTGCTGCCGGCGAAGAAACAAAGCTCGCTTCCACCGAGTGGGACCGAACCCGCTCGTCGACGAAGACCTGCGATGACGACAACCCGTCCCCGGTCACGGCCGAGGGTGCCAGCTACCACGTCACAGTCTCGCTCGACGGTGCGACCTCGGAGAAGACCCGCCAGATCATCCTCAACTGACGATTTCCGGCCACTCAGGGTGCAATCCCGGCTGAGTGCGCCCGACCTGTCTTGCCCCCGGTTTGGGGGTTCCGCCCCCTGTCCTGCAGGTTGTGAGCTTTCGTAGTATTGATGGGCACAGCGGAGTACTCGAAACTCCGCGGTCACGGAGGTATACGGATGAGCATCAATCAGCCGGGGCTGCCTCCGGCCGGATGGTTTCCCGATCCGACCGGCGCCCCACTGCAGCGATGGTGGGACGGCCAGTCCTGGACGGCCCACGAGCGTGCCGTCGAGGCGCCGCCCGTAGCTCCGAGCACGCCCGCGCTCGCCCCGGTGCCCTCCCTGCCGGAACCTGTTTCCGCGCCCGAATACACGCCTGCCCAGCAGCACCTGGCCCAGCCAGTCGAGCCGGCCCAGCCGGCTCTGCCATCGATTCCCGTTTACCCGACCGCTGCGCCCGCCGCGAGCACTCCGCCCGCAACCATTCCTGCTGCAACTATTCCTGCTGCAACTCCGGCCGTCGCGACGACTCCCGCCTACGTTCCGTCGGCGCCCGCTCAGTCGGTGGCATCAGTACCGCAGCCCGAGCTGGCTCACGAGGCAGCGCGCGTCGCGCCCCAGCCGCAGTATGCCGCCCAGCCTGCGCAGCCCGGTCAGCCTGTTCAGCAGCCGGTGCCCGTCCAGCCCGCGGTTGTCCCACAGCCCGTGCGACAGCAGGCTGCAGTCTCGTCATTCGCTCCCGAGACGCCCGCGGCTCCGATGTTCCCCGCGCCGGTTTCGGCCATCTCGGTGCAGTCGCCGACCACCGCTGCTTTTGACTTCCGTTTCAGCTCGCCCGACGACCTCGGGGTCAACGGGCGCTCCCCGGCATTCCAGGCGGCGGCCGTTGCCGCCGCGGCAGGGGTTACGGCGGCGGCCCCGCCCGCACCCAGCCCGGAGGCCGCTCCCTACGCGCCGCTGAGGTCAGAGCGCCGGGCGCAGGCGCCGTCCCGCGAATCCGGCCCGAAGGGATGGAGCACGGGATCCGTCTGGGTGCTCGTTCTCCTGCCGCTGCTGCGTGCGGCATTCGCGGCCGCGGCGTTCTACGCGCTGGTGAACCTCGACGTCGGCTATATCTCGGCGGCGGCGATTGCCGTTGCTCCGTACGTGATCGGAATCCTGCTCGCGGTGAGCGATCGCAAGCGCCTTGTCGGCAAGGGATTCGAGCGGCCGGCCAGCTGGGCCTGGTCGCTGTTCGGTGAATGGCTCTACCTGATCCTTCGTGCGGTCGCCACGCGGCGCGAGGTCGCCGGCGGATCGATCGTCGTGCTTCTCTGGGTGCTGGTGCTCGCCCTCGTCGGTGCCGGTGGCTATTACTACCTGTCGACGACGGACCTTCCGGTGATCGAGCTCATTCTCGGCTGATGCCTCGTTGTTGACTGTTGTTTTACAACTGTCAACTTAAAAAGCCATAGAGTGGAAGGGCGCTCGCGACCCGTTCGACCTGCCCACGGGGGAGAGCGCCGAAAGGCACGTGCATGACCAAGCCCCCCGCATCCGATGACCCCACGAATTCTTCGGATGACGACGGTTCCCTGACCCCACGACAGCGCAAGCGCCTCACCGCCGTTCGCAGCGACCGCACCATCGTCGCGACCCTCGCGGCCACTGGGCTCATCGCGGCGTTCATGCAGACGCTGGTCACACCGATCATTCCCGAACTGCCGATCCTGCTGGACAGCACCGCCGCAGACACCTCGTGGGTGCTCACCTCGACGCTGCTCGCGGCCGCCATCTCCACGCCGATCAGTGGCCGGCTCGGCGACATGTACGGCAAGCGCCGCATCGTTCTCGTGCTGCTGCTCGTGATGACGACGGGTTCCATCGTCGCCGCGCTCTCGAACACGGTCATTCCGATGATCGTCGGTCGGTCCCTGCAGGGCATCGGCCTCGGCGTGATCGCTCTCGGCATCAGCATCCTGCGCGACGTGATCCACCCCAAGAACCTCGGTGGCGCCGTCGCCCTGGTGAGCGCGACTCTCGGCATCGGCGGTGCGGTCGGTCTTCCGGTTGCCGCGCTCATCGCCGACGCCTCCGACGATTCCTGGCACTACCTGTTCTGGCTCGCCACCGTGCTCAGCCTCGCGGCGTTCGCCCTCGTGCTGTGGATCGTTCCCGTGAGCACCCTGCGCACCGCTGGCCGGTTCGACTTCGTCGGCGCGGCCGGCCTCGCGATCGGGCTCATCGGAATCCTTCTCGCCGTCTCGAAGGGCACAACCTGGGGCTGGGGCAGCCCGCTCACCCTCACTCTGCTGATCGGCGGAGTGGTGGTGCTCGTGGCGTGGGGATTCTTCGAACTGCGCACTCCGCACGCGCTCATCGACCTGCGGGTCGCCGCCCGCCGCCCGGTGCTGCTCACGAACCTCGCGTCGATCTCGATCGGGTTCGCATTCTTCATCACCTCGGCTTCGCTGCCGGTGATCCTCGAATCCCCCGCGTCGACCGGTGTGGCCTTCGGGCTGCCGCTTCTCGTCGCGAGCCTCTGCCTGATGCCGCTCGGCCTGGTGATGTTCTTCACCTCGCCGGTGGCGGCACGACTGTCGAATGCGCGCGGCCCGCGCACGAGCCTGGTGCTCGGCGGCAGCATCGTCGCGGTGACCTTCGCGCTCGCGATCTTCCTGACCGGCGAGGTCTGGAACATCATCCTGATCTCGACCCTGGTCGGGCTCGGTGTCGGATTCGCCTATGCGGCGATGCCGACTCTCATCATGCGTGCGGTGCCGCCGTCAGAGACAGCGGCGGCCAACGGGCTCAACTCGGTCATGCGCACACTCGGCTCGACCGTATCGGCGACGATCGTCGGCGTGATCCTGTCGACGCACGTCGTGGTTGCCGACGGCATCAGCATCCCGACGACCGAGGCATTCCAACTGACCTTCGCGATCGGTGCCGGGGTGTCGGTGGTCGGCGTCGTCTTCGCCCTGCTGATTCCTCGTCGTGAGCGTAACTACGACGACACGGCGAGCATCCCGGTGGTGGGATAGCTCCAGCGGTTACGCGAGCGAGGCGAGTGCCGCGTCGAAGTCGGCCTCGCTGAGTTCGATGGCCGCGTCGTGCAGGCGCTGCGTGAGCAGGTCGCGGGCATCGTTGCTGTGGCCGAGCTGCAGGTCCGCGCGCACCTGCGCGAGGATTCCGGCGAGGCGCTGGGTGTCGGTCGCGGCGTCGTGACCGGCTTCGATCGGGGTGTCCTGGATGTCACTCATAGCTCATCGTCGCACGTGCGCATGAGAGTAGCCAGAGACCGCGCGGGCATACGCCGTCATGCCGGGGATGCGGGCACAATGGAGAAATGTCCACGCACTCTCTTGCCATGCTCAACCAGCCGTCGGCCGAAGCGCCGGCGCACAACCCGGGCGCCGCGCCATTCGCGTTCGTCGACGAGGCAGAGCCGCAGGTCAGTGTTCTCGATCTCGGCGTGACCCGCGGCGACGGCATCTTCGAGTCGATCAGCGTGGGCCACGGGCATCCGCAGGCCCTCGAGCACCACCTGCGCCGGTTCGCCAGCTCGGCGGCGAAACTCGACCTGCCCGCGCCCGATCTCGGCGCCTGGCGCGAGGCGATCCTCGCCACCATCGCCCAGCTCGACCCGGTGGCCGAGTCCTACGTCAAGACAGTGCTCACCCGCGGCATCGAGGGTGACGGGCGACCGACCGGCTGGGTCTACGCGACAGTGGCCGGCGACTTCAGCGCCGTGCGGCTGAATGGAGTCCGCGTCGTGTTGCTCGACCGCGGCTACCGCCATGACGTCGAGCAGACCTCGCCGTGGCTGCTCGCCGGAGCCAAGACCCTCAGCTACGCGGTCAACCGCGCTGTTGCGCGCGAGGCCGCGCGCCGCGACGCCGACGACGTGATCTTCGTCAGCAGCGACGGCTACATTCTCGAGGGACCGACCTCGACCGTCGTCTTCCGGCGGGGTAAGAGCATCCTCACCCCGGGAACGGGGCTCGGCATTCTCGATGGCACCACCCAGGCCAACGTGTTCAGGTTCGCCGAGTCGCTCGGTTTCGAGACCGGCTTCGAGCTGGTCACGCCCGAGGGGCTCCGGGCCGCGGATGCCGCGTGGCTCGTATCGAGCGTGAGACTGGCCGCGCCGATCCGCGCGATAGACGGAGAGACCTTCCCGGTCGACATCGAATTCTCGTCGCAGCTCAACACGCACCTGCTCTCGCTGCGCTCCTGACCGTCGTCGCCGTGCCCGCCGGCCGGCGGGGCTGTCAGCGCGCCGAAAAAGAGTTATCGACAATTCACGCTTGCGCGGAATACCTCAGCGGGTACTGGGTTATACCCAGCAAGAACGAACGTTCTTTCTATAACCTTCACCTCAGCTAAGGAACCCCACATCATGGCCACCACCGACAAGCCGGCATCAGCACCGAAGACCCCCGTCGTATTCATCCACGGCCTGTGGATGCACACCTCGAGCTGGGACCGCTGGGTCGAGCTGTTCGCAGCCAATGGCTACGACGCGATCAACCCCGGCTGGCCCGGCGATGGTTCGTCGGTCGCCGACCAGCGCGCGAACGCCGACCGGGTCGCCGGTGTCGGTGTGCAGCAGGTCACCGATCACTACGCCCAGATCATCCGGTCGCTTCCGTCGAAGCCGATCGTCATCGGTCACTCCTTCGGTGGGCTCATCGCCCAGAAGCTGCTCGGCCAGGGCCTCGCCGTCGCGGCTGTCGCCATCGACCCGGCGCAGTTCCGCGGAGTACTGCCGCTTCCCTTCGCCCAGCTCAAATCGGCCTTCCCGGTGCTGTCGAAGCCCTCGAACAAGAAGAGGAGCAACCAGCCGACCAAGAAGCAGTTCCACGCCGGCTTCGCGAACGCCGTCAGCCAGGCTGAGTCCGATGCCCTCTACGACCAGTTCGTGATTCCGAGCCCCGGCTTGCCCCTGTTCGAGGCGGCGTCGGCGAACTTCAACAAGAAGACCGCTGCATCCGTGCTGACTGACGCGAAGCGCGGCCCGCTGCTGATCACCGCCGGCGGCAAGGACAACACGGTGCCCGAGGTCACGACTCGCGCCGCGTACAAGCAGTACGCCAAGAACCCGTCGCTGACCGAGCTGAAGGTCTTCCCCGACCGCGGGCACTCGCTGGCGATCGACAACGGCTGGCGCGAGGTCGCCGACACCGTGCTCGCCTTCCTGGAGCGCAACCACCTCTGACTCCCATCGGCGAAACAGAGCAGCTGGTGGCGGGAGTCATAACTCCCGCCACCGTGGCGATTCATTCGCCACACGAATAGACAGGTCTGTCAACTTTCGTGGGAATGCCCTGTGCGCGGTGCCCTCGGCTTTACTCCCTCCCGACTCGGGTATGGGATGAATGGCAACCGAAGGGACTCCCATGAAGGCACTCACCTGGCACGGCAAGCGCGACGTTCGTATCGACAACGTTCCCGACCCGGGCATCCTGGAGCCGACTGATGCGATCGTGCAGGTAACGTCGTCCGCGATCTGCGGGTCTGACCTGCACCTCTACGAACTTTTCGGCCCGTTCCTCGACGAAGGCGACATCCTCGGCCACGAGCCGATGGGAATCGTTGTCGAGGTCGGCAGCTCGGTTACCAACATCAAGGCGGGCGACCGTGTGGTGGTGCCGTTCAATATCTCCTGTGGCGAGTGCTTCATGTGCCAGAACGGACTGCAGAGCCAGTGTGAGACGACCCAGGTGCGCGAATACGGGTCGGGTGCCGCTCTGCTCGGGTACACCAAGCTCTATGGGCAGGTTCCCGGTGGCCAGGCGGAGTACCTGCGCGTGCGGCTCGCCGACTACAACACGATCCCGGTCGGCGACGTCTACCCCGACGAGCGCTACCTGTTCCTCAGCGACATCCTTCCCACCGCGTGGCAGGGAGTGAAATACACGAACGCCCGCCCCGGCGGCACGATCGCGATCATGGGGCTTGGCCCGGTAGGCCAGTTCGCCTCCCGTGTCGCCCGTCACCTCGGCTACGAAGTGCTCGCCGTCGATCCGGTTCCCGAGCGCCGGGCGATGGCCGAGCGCCACGGCATCGAGACCTACGACCTGACCGACACGATCGCCGCCGAGATCAGGGAGCGCACCAAGGGACGCGGAGCGGATGCCGTGGTCGACGCCGTCGGAATGGAAGCCCACGGAAACCCGGTCGCCGCGTTCGCCCAGGCCGCGGTCGGCATCCTGCCCGACGCGATCGCGCGCAAGGCAATGGACACTGCCGGTATCGATCGGCTCGCGGCGATCCACGCCTCGATCGACTCGGTTCGCCGTGGCGGAACCGTCTCGCTCAGCGGCGTCTACGCCGGTGAGGCAGACATGATGCCGATGAAGACGATGTTCGACAAGCAGATCTCGTTGCGCATGGGCCAGTGCAACGTGAAGAGCTGGATCGACGACCTGCTTCCCCTGGTCGAAGACCCGGCCGACCCGCTCGGAGTGACCGACCTGGTCACCCATACCGTCTCGCTCGATGACGGACCGGCCCTCTACGAGACGTTCCAGAAGAAGGAGGACGGCTGCATCAAGGTCGTCCTCAAGCCACAGGGAGTGTGACATGACAGACGAACGTGACCCCCGCGACCCCGACATCTATTCGGGCGAGCTGACCCACGACGCCGACCTCGGGCCGGAGACGGACGACACCGATTCCGCAGATGAAACACAAGGAGAAACCCATGAATGACGCAAAGCACCGCTTCGACAAACACGAGAACACCGACGGCTCGACCACGACGACCGAAGTCACCGAAACCGTCGAGACCACATCGAGCAGCAGCAGTGACGCTGTCGGCCAGCCGGATCTCGACCCGGCCACCGAAGACGAGAAAGATCGGGTGGAACACCATGACTGACGAGGTCGACGTACCGCCGGAGGTGCCCTCGCTTCCGGAACCACCAGCCACCGCGAAACCGCAGCCGGCTGAGCCGGGCGATCCGAATCCGCCGCTGCCCGATCCGGGACCGCGTGACGGAACCCACACCCACGACGGTACGTCGCCGAACGACCCGGATATCGGCGAAGCATTCGCCGACGGGTTCGACCATCCGGGCAAATAGAGCTGAACCGGGGGCCTTCGGTTAGAAGTCCGGAATTCCCCGGTTCTCAGTCGCCGACGCGGCGAAGGCCGTGCGCATCGCTTCTCGCAGGTGAACCGACTCCCCGTCGATGACCTGCGAGAACCCGAGTCGCAGGGCTTCGGCTTTTCGCAGTTTCGTCGACGACGCCGGCCGGATCTCGCCAGCGAGGCTGATCTCCCCAATCGCCGCCTGCGTGACGGGGAATTCCCTGTCGCTGAAGGCGCTCGCGATTGCAAGTGCGATGGCGAGATCCGCGCCGGGTTCGGTCACCCGGATGCCACCGACGGTCGAGACGTAGACGTCGAATTCCGAGAGTTTCAGGCCGGCCCGACGTTCCAGCACGGCGAGAAGCATGGCGACTCGCGAGCCGTCGACGCCGTTGACGACGCGGCGCGGTTGCGGTGCGCTGGATTTCACGACGAGGGCCTGGATCTCGACCGGGAACGACCGTCGACCCTCCACGGCGATTGTGACGCAGCTTCCGCTCACCGGAAGGTGCGCGCGCGACAGGAAGAGCCCGGAGGGGTCTTCGACTTCGGCGATTCCGTCACCGGTCATCTCGAAGCAGCCCACTTCATCCGTGGGGCCGAAGCGGTTCTTGTGGGCGCGTACGAAGCGCAGCGCCGTCTGCTTGTCGCCCTCGAACTGCAGCACGACGTCGACCAGGTGCTCGAGCAGGCGCGGCCCGGCGATCGAGCCATCTTTGGTGACGTGGCCGACGAGCAGCACGGGCAGGTTGCGGTCTTTCGAGACGCGGATGAGTGCGGATGCCACTTCGCGCACCTGCGACGTGCCGCCGGCAAGGCCCTCGCTCTGCGACGACGACACGGTCTGTACCGAGTCGACGATGACGAGGTGCGGGTCGATCTCGTTGATCTGGCCGATGATCGAGGCGAGGTCGGTCTCGGCCGCGAGGTAGAGGGTGGGTTGCAGGGCATTGGTGCGCTCGGCGCGCAGGCGCACCTGGCTGACTGATTCTTCTGCGCTCACATAGAGCACGCGCTGGCCGATGGCTGCCGCGCGCGAAGCGACCTCGAGCAGCAGGGTGGATTTTCCGACCCCGGGCTCGCCGCTGAGCAGGATCGCCGCACCGGGCACGATTCCGCCGCCGAGCACGCGGTCGAACTCGTCGATACCGCTCGGCCAGTGGGCCACGGACTGCGCGCCGATCTCGGTGATCGGGCGGGCACGCCGCTCTTCGTTGATGTCGACGGCCTTGAGGGCACGGGAGATACCGGTGACTTCGGTAGCGTCGATGACGGTGCCCCAGGACTGGCATTCACCA
>Ga0247736_10000746_pt1 | contig 10932 bp, 7 predicted proteins | sample UWRJL193509B2_FD_180935 | JGI IMG/M metagenome (GOLD analysis project Ga0247736, IMG submission 180935) | Plant litter microbial communities from Arlington Agricultural Research Station in Wisconsin, United States - UWRJ-L193-509B-2 | ecosystem: Environmental > Terrestrial > Plant litter >...
ACCGCGCAAGCCCGGGCGCGCCAGGCACCACGCATCTCTAGGATGGAACCATGACGACTGCTGTAGGAATCGATATCGGCGGTACGGGAATCAAGGGCGCGGTTGTCGACACCGTAACCGGCAAACTTCTCAGTGACCGCGTCAAACTTCCCACACCCACCGGGGGCGAGCCGAACGACATCGTCGCTACCGTTCTGGAGATCGTCAAGACGTTGGATGTCGACGCATCCGTTCCCGTCGGTGTCTGCTTCCCGGCGATTGTTATTCACGGGACCACGATGTCCGCCGCGAACGTCTCCGAGAAGTGGATCGGCCTCGAAGCCGAAGCGCTCTTCGAGAAGGCGCTTGGACGAGACATCCACTTTGTGAACGACGCCGATGCCGCCGGTATCGCCGAGGTGAAGTACGGGGCGGCCAAGGGAGTCGACGGGCTTGTGCTTCTCACCACGCTCGGCACCGGCATCGGAAGCGCACTCATCTACAACGGGGTGCTTATTCCGAACTCCGAACTCGGGCACCTCGAGATCGATGGCAAAGACGCCGAGAAGCGTGCCGCGTACTCTGCCAAGGAAAGCGGGAACCTGTCGTTCGCTCGCTGGGCCAAGCGCCTCCAGCGGTACTACTCCCACGTCGAGCTACTCTTCTCCCCCGACCTCATCATTGTGGGTGGTGGTGTGTCGAAGCACTACGACGAGTTCCTGCCGCTGCTCGAACTCCGCGCTCCCATCGTTCCCGCCGAGCTGCGCAACAACGCGGGTATCCTCGGCGCTGCTGCACTCGCGGTGCGCTGACCACCGTCGCGAGGATCACGCACCGCTCCTCCGGGTGCTGGGGATCTTTTTTCTGCCAGTATTTTCCCAACTCGGGTAGTGCCTTTCCACAGCGCTCAGCCACGCTCCCGATGCGCTAACCCAGACGAAAGCCATCCATGACACGAGGACGCCTGCGAGTACTGCTCGGTGCCGCCCCAGGCGTCGGCAAAACCTACTCCATGCTGGAGGAGGGCAAGCGGCTGAGCGCATCGGGCAAAGACGTTGTGGTCGCCGTGGTCGAGACCCATGGCCGGGCGGCGACATCAGCGCTGCTGGACGGCCTCGAAATCATCCCCCGCCGTGCACTGTCCCACCGGGGTGTGGACCTCGACGAGATGGATCTCGACGCCGTACTCGCCCGCCGCCCCGACCTCGCCCTCGTCGACGAACTCGCCCACTCGAACGCACCCGGGTCGCCGAACGAGAAACGGTGGAACGACGTCGAAGCACTCCTCAACGCGGGCATCGACGTGATGTCGACGGTGAACATCCAGCACATCGAATCCCTCGGCGACGTGGTGCACCAAATCACCGGCGTGGTGCAGCGCGAGACCATTCCCGACGCCGTGCTGCGCCGTGCCGATCAGATCGAACTTGTTGACCTCGCCCCGCAGAGCCTCCGGGATCGGCTGGCCGAGGGTTTTGTGTATCCGGATGCCCGGGTGGATGCCGCGCTGAGTAACTACTTTCGCCTCGGCAACCTCACCGCGCTCCGCGAACTCGCACTGCTCTGGCTTGCCGACGAGGTGGACGTTGCCCTGCAGGCGTATCGGATCGAGCACGGAATCGACGCCCCCTGGGAGGCGCGGGAGAGGATCGTCGTTGCGCTCACGGGCGGCCCCGAGGGAGAAACCCTGCTGCGCCGGGCGGCCCGCATCGCCGCGCGGACGAGTGGCGGCATTCTGTTCGCCGTCCACGTCACCACTCCGGACGGACTCAGCGCCAGCGATCCCGCGGCCCTGACCTCCCAACGCGCCCTCGTCGAAACACTCGGGGGCACGTACCACCAGGTGGTGTCGGAGCGCGCCGCTCCCGCACTGGTCGAGTTCGCGCGGAGTGTGCAAGCCACCCAGCTGGTCATCGGTGTCAGTCGCCGCAGCCGCTTCGAGAGAATCTTCGGCGGTGCGGGTACCGGAGGCAGCGTGGTGCGCCTCGCCGGCGACATCGACGTGCACATCGTCTCCCACGCTCAGGCCGGACGCCAACGACTGCCCCGCCTCGGCGGGGCGCTGTCCCTCAAACGCCGACTCACGGGGTTGGTTGTGGCGGCGCTCGCGCTCCCCGCACTCACCTGGCTCCTCGCTGCACTACCCGGCGACGCGTCCATTACTACCGATGCCCTCGGCTTCCAACTGGTGGTGGTCGTGGTCGCCCTGATCGGCGGCATCTGGCCAGCACTGTTCTCCGCGGTACTCGCGGGATTTCTACTCGACTACTTTTTTGTGCAGCCCGCATTCACCCTCGCGGTGGGCTCGTGGGTGCACTTCGTCGCCCTCGTCTTTTTCCTGATTGTCGCCACGCTGGTCAGCGTGGTTGTCGACCGCGCCGCCCGGCGATCCCGCGCCGCAACCCGGTCGGCAGCCGAGGCCGAGATCCTCGTGACCATTGCCGGCAGTGTGCTGGGCGGCGACGACGCACTGGCGTCGCTCGTCACCCGCCTGCGGGAGTCGTTCGGCATGGTGAGTGTGGTCCTCCGCCAGAACGGTGACGTGGTCTACAGCGCAACGGATTCCTCTGCCCTGCACGAGTCCGACGAAGAGACGACGCTCCCGATCGGCGACACGGCCACCGTCTACCTGCGCGGCCGGCAGCTCGCGGCAAGCGACCGCAGAATCCTCGGTGTCTTCGCCACCCAGATCGAAGCGGCCCTCGAACAGCGCCGTTTGACCAGCGAAACCGCCCGGATGGAACCGCTCGCCGCCGCTGACCGCCTGCGCAGCGCACTGCTTGCCGCGGTGGGTCATGACCTGCGTCGTCCTCTGGGGTCCGCCACCACCGCCGTCACCGCTCTGCGGTCGACCGACGGCGCCCTCACGGAGAACGACCGCGACGAACTTCTCGAGACCGCAGAAGAAAGCCTGTCCGCACTGACGGTGCTGGTGGTCAACCTGCTCGACGTGAGCCGGTTGCAGGCCGGTGCTCTCGGGGTCCAGCCCGCTCGTGTCGCCCTGGACGCCGCCGTTATCGCCGCCCTCGACGAACTGCACCTGGCGCCAGGCGATGTCTCCCTCGACTTGTCCCCCGTCAGCGACGTCACCGCCGACGAAGTTCTGCTCGGCCGGGTGATTGTGAACCTGCTCTCGAACGCACTGCGCTTCTCCCCCGCGGGATCAGTGCCCATCGTTGCGACGAGCGAATTCGCGGGTCGTGTGCAATTGCGCATCATCGACTCCGGTCCCGGCATCCCCGCCGAGCGCCGTGAAGAAGTTTTTGTTCCCTTCCAGCGTCTCGGCGATATCGATAACGAGGCCGGTGTGGGGCTCGGCCTCGCCCTGGCGAAGGGGTTCACCGAAGCAATGGGCGGATCCCTCGACGCCGAAGACACTCCCGGAGGCGGGCTGACCATGGTTGTTGAACTCCCGGAGGCGTCCCTGTGAAAATCCTTATTGCCGACGACGATCCGCAGATCCTCCGCGCCCTGCGCATCACACTCAGCGCCCGCGGCTACGAGGTACTGACCGCACACGACGGCACCGCCGCGCTGAGTACGGCGATCGCCGAGCATCCCGATGTGGTTGTGCTCGATCTCGGGATGCCCGGGCTCACCGGCATTGAGGTGATCCAAGCACTTCGGGGATGGACCACCATCCCGATCCTGGTGGTCTCAGGGCGCAGCGAGTCGTGGGACAAGGTCGAAGCGCTGGATGCCGGTGCCGACGACTATGTCACCAAACCGTTCGCGGCGGACGAGTTGCTCGCGCGCCTGCGGGCGTTGACGCGGCGCACCCCCGCCGCGATGGACGAACCGACCATCACCTTCGGCGACGTCACCGTCGACCTCGCGGCCCACCGGGTCACACGATCGGGCGCGGCAGTACGGCTCACTCCAACCGAGTGGCGACTGCTCGAGGTGCTGCTGCGTAACAGCGGGCGGCTCGTCACACGGGAGACATTGCTCACCGAGGTGTGGGGACCGCAGTACACCACCGACACCGGCTACCTGCGCCTGTATCTGGCGCAACTGCGCAAAAAGCTCGAGCCCGAACCGTCCTCTCCGCGGTATCTCCTCACGGAGGCCGGAATGGGCTACCGGTTTACAGGAGATGTCGCGCCGAGCTCAGCCGAGTGATAGGGCGGATGCTCGCGCCCAAACAGAGCTGGGCGCGGAGCATCCCGAATCACACCTTGACGGGAAGAACCGTTTCAAGGGCCGCCTGGTATTCGGCGATCGAACGAGCCTCTCCCGGAGCGGTGATAAAGCTCGCCCGGATGATGCCTCGAGTGTCGATGATAAATGTCGCGCGGTTGGCAAATCCCTTGTGCTCCAGGAACACGCCGTACTCTTTCGCAACGTCACCGTGCGGCCAGAAGTCGGCCAGGAGGGTGAAATCGTAGCCTTCGGTCTCGGCCCATGCCCGAAGCGTTGCCTTGGAGTCGACGGAGATTCCGATCAACTCCACACCGCTTTGTTTGAACATTGACAGGTTGTCGCGAAGTGAACAGAGTTCCGTTGTGCACGTGCCTGAGAACGCCAGCGGGAAAAAGACGAGCGCGACCGGCTTTTTACCGAGAAAGTCGTTGAGGCGGACGTGTTCCCCGAACTGGTTCGGGAGTTCAAAGTCAGGTGCTCGGGTGTCATTCTCCAGAGCCATGGTGCAATCCTTTCGTGCCAGGCCGACCGGCCAAGTAAACACGAGGGGTAATCCTACGCCCCGAGTATGGGCAATGGGGCACTGGGAAGAGGAAAGTCACATCTAGAATTGATCTGCTTAGTCGCAATTCCACAAAGACGCACCCCGACATTGTGGAAGGCTAGGTAGATCTGTCTCTACCAGGAAGAGGTCAAGGGTGACGGTGAACGATCAGGATCCATACTCGGTGAATAACACCGACAACGATCCGGAAGAAACTGCCGAATGGCAAGAGTCGCTCGACGCACTAGTCGCAGCGCAAGGCCACGAACGCGGTCGCGAAATTATGTTGAGCTTGCTCAAGCGGTCGAAGGAGTTGCACCTCGGAGTTCCGATGGTGCCAACAACCGACTACCTCAACACCATCGCTCCGGGCGACGAACCGGAGTTCCCGGGCAACGAAGATATCGAACGTCGGTATCGTGCCTGGATCCGCTGGAACGCTGCCATCACGGTGCACCGCGCTCAGCGGCCCGGGATCGGTGTCGGCGGCCACATCGCCACGTACGCGTCATCCGCCGCGCTGTATGAAGTGGGACACAACCACTTCTTCCGCGGACAGGATCACGCAAACGGTGGCGACCAGATCTTCTACCAGGGACACGCATCCCCCGGTATGTACGCCCGTGCGTTCCTCGAAGGACGCCTGAGCGAGGACCAGCTGGACGGATTCCGCCAGGAGAAGTCCCACAAAAACGGTGGACTTTCGTCGTACCCGCACCCGCGGTTGATGAAGGACTTCTGGCAGTTCCCGACCGTGTCGATGGGCCTTGGCCCGATCAACGCGATCTACCAGGCGCAGTCGAACAAGTACCTCCAGAACCGTGGCATCAAGGACACAACCGACCAGCAGGTCTGGGCGTTCCTGGGTGACGGCGAGATGGATGAGGTCGAGAGCCGCGGTGCCCTTCAGTGGGCAGCGAACGAGAAGCTCGACAACCTCAACTTCGTTATCAACTGCAACTTGCAGCGCCTCGACGGACCGGTGCGCGGTAACGGAAAGATCATCCAGGAACTGGAGAGCTTCTTCCGCGGTGCCGGCTGGAACGTCATCAAGGTTGTCTGGGGACGCGAGTGGGACGAACTCCTCGCCAAGGACACCGAGGGCGCGCTTCGCGACCTCATGAACCGCACCCCCGACGGTGACTACCAGACGTACAAAGCCGAATCCGGTGCGTACGTTCGGGAGAACTTCTTCGGTCGCGACCCGCGCACGCTCGAGATGGTCAAGGACTACAGCGACGAGCAGGTCTGGAACCTCAAGCGAGGTGGACACGACTACCGCAAGGTGTACGCCGCGTTCAAGGCCGCGCAGGAGCACACCGGCCAGCCCACCGTTATTCTCGCGAAGACGGTCAAGGGTTACGGCCTCGGCCCGTCGTTCGAGGGCCGCAACGCGACCCACCAGATGAAGAAGCTGACGCTCGACAACCTCAAGATGTTCCGTGACGAGATGCGAATCCCGATCACCGACGCCGTTCTCGAGGAGAACCCGTACCAGCCGCCGTACTACAACCCCGGCGCAGACGACGAGGCAATCCAGTACCTGCACGAGCGTCGTCGCGAGCTCGGTGGATACGTTCCGGAGCGCCGCTCGAAGTTCACCCAGGTCGACCTTCCGGACGATTCGGCGTACGCGATCGCGAAGAAGGGCTCCGGCAAGCAGGAGATCGCCACCACCATGGCGTTCGCCCGTCTGCTCAAAGACCTCCTCCGCTCCAAGGGCTTCGGTCACCGCATCGTTCCGATCATCCCGGACGAGGCACGCACCTTTGGTATGGACGCGTACTTCCCGACGGCGAAGATCTACAACCCGAACGGCCAGAACTACACGGCCGTCGACCGCGAGCAGCTCCTTGCCTACAAGGAGAGCCCGCAGGGCCAGATCGTGCACGTTGGCATCAACGAGGCCGGCGCCTTCGCTGCGTTCACCGCAGCGGGCACGTCGTACTCGACGCACGGCGAGCCGCTCATCCCGGTCTACGTGTTCTACTCGATGTTCGGTTTCCAGCGCACGGGCGATGCCATGTGGGCTGCGGGCGACCAGATGGCGCGCGGCTTTATTGTCGGAGCGACCGCTGGACGCACCACGCTGACCGGTGAGGGACTTCAGCACGCTGACGGTCACTCGCTGCTTCTGGCATCCACCAACCCCGCCGTGGTGTCGTATGACCCCGCGTACGGGTACGAGATGGGGCAGATCATTCGTGCAGGACTCGAGCGTATGTACGGAGGGAACCACCCGGATCCCAACGTCATGTACTACGTGACCGTCTACAACGAGCCGATCATTCAGCCCGCCGAGCCCGAGGGTCTTGACGTGGAGGGCGTCCTCCGCGGCATCCACCGTGTCTCCGAGGCCTACAACCAGGGACCGAAGGCGCAGATCCTTGCCTCCGGTGTCGCGGTCCCGTGGGCCATCGAAGCCCAGCAGCTCCTTGAGAACGACTGGGGTGTGTCGGCCGATGTCTGGTCCGTCACCTCCTGGACGGAACTTCGTCGCGATGGTCTCGCTGCGGACGAGCACAACTTCCTCTACCCGGATGAAGAGCGCCACGTGCCGTACGTAACCAACAAGCTGCGCGATGCCCAGGGTCCGTTTGTTGCGGTCACCGACTTTATGCACGCAGTGCCGGACCAGATCCGTCAGTTCGTGCCCGGCGACTTCGCAACGTTGGGTGCCGATGACTTCGGTTTCTCCGACACGCGTGCCGCTGCTCGTCGGTTCTTCAAGATCGACGGACCGTCGGTTGTTGTGCGTACCCTTGAGTCGCTCGTCGCCCAGGGCAAGATGGACCCGAGCATTCCCGCTCGTGCCATCGAGATGTACCAGCTTCACGATGTGAACGCTGGCACCACGGGATCGGCTGGCGGCGAGAGCTAGCCACACGTGACGCCGAAGACGAAGGAACAAACGCTGGCATGGCTGCGCATCATTTCTGGTGAGCTCGCCACTGCCACGTTGAAACGACTGGACGACACGCTGCCCTGGTATGGCGATATGCCACCGGGGCGGCGGTCGGCCGTCGGCCTTGTCGCCCAAGCGGGTATCACCTCGTTCATTAGTTGGTTCGAGGACCCGAAAGCGACTCCGTGGATTGCCGCGGACGTCTTCGGCGCAGCCCCCCGTGAGCTGCTCCGATCGGTGAGCTTGCAGCAGACGTTGCAGCTCATCCGGATCACGGTAGAAGTTGTGGAACAGCGCGTCGGTGAAGGCGACGATGTGCTGCGGGAAGCGATTCTTCTTTACTCCCGCGAAATAGCCTTCGCCTCGGCAGATGTCTATGCCCGTGCTGCTGAAGCCCGCGGCCTGTGGGACGCCCGGCTCGAAGCGCTCGTCGTCGACTCGATACTGAGCGGCGAGTACGACACCGAACTACCAAGCCGTATTGCGGCTTTGGGGTGGAACGGCCACGGCGAAGTCTGCGTCCTGGTTGGGACCACTCCCCGTCTTCTCGACGTTGACCAGCTCCGTCGAACCGCCCGCCACCTTGATGCCGACGTGCTCATCGGCGTGCAGGGCAACCGGCTCGTCCTTGTTATCGGCCGCGCCGAACCCGCCCCGCTCGAGGGCGAAGACGACTCCGCGGCTCCCCTCCCCTTCTTGGACATCGCCGCGCGCCTCGAGCCCGGCTTTGGCCCTGGCCACCTGGTGCTCGGCCACGAGGTGCCCAGCCTTGTCGACGCATCCAAAAGTGCCAAGGGCGCCCTCGCCGGCTTCGCCGTTGCACGCTCCTGGCGCAACGCACCCCGTCCCGTACTCGCCGACGATCTGTTGCCCGAGCGTGCGTTCGCCGGTGACCCGCTGGCACGCTCCACTCTCATCAACCGCATCTACAAACCCCTCAAGGCGCACTCGTCCGAACTTCTCGGCACCCTGTGGTGCTACCTCGACAACGGTCGCTCCCTCGAAGCGACTGCCCGCGAACTCTTTGTGCACCCCAACACGGTGCGGTACCGCCTCAAACGCATCAGTGAAGTCATTGGCTGGGATGCGACGGGCGCACGCGAGGCCCTCATCCTCCAGGCGGCCCTCATCGTTGGGTCGATCGCAGAGCCCGACCCCGCCCGCAAGCGCTAACGCTCCCCGTCCCCGTCGCGGTAGTCCGCCGTCCCTGTCGTACCTTCCGTCCGTCGTCACCTGTGGGAATTCAGGACAACTGCAGGACCGCCGTATTGCCTGGCTCGAAGATCCCAGCGATTCTGGGCCACGCGTCACCACTCGCCTGGGCGCCGTCTGCGTTTTCCTGAATTCCCGAATCTGGCGCCGAAAATGAGCTGCCCCTCAAACGCCCTTCGGAGAAGATTTCCGCCGAGCACGACGCCACACACAACCCGATATCAGCACTCAGCAGCGATTTTAGAGGACTCGCACAACGAAACGCCGAATGATTGGGCCGTTCGCTACAGCAACTGGGGCTCAAGGTTGGCAGACTAGACGGATGATTGTTGTTGTAGCGCCCGGCCAGGGATCTCAGACCCCCGGCTTCCTTGAACCATGGCTCAGCGAAGAACGGTTTCGCGATCAGCTCACCCGCTTGTCGGATGTCGCGGGGATTGACCTCGTCGCCCACGGCACCACGAGTGATGCCGACATGATCCGCGACACCGCAGTAGCCCAGCCGCTGATCGTTGCCGCCGGACTGCTCACGTTGACCGCGCTGTTCGCCAACGATGGACGCGAGAAGGTTGCGGGCGTTGCCGGACACTCCGTTGGTGAAATCACCGCCGCTGCCGCCGCAGGCATCCTCTCCGAAACGGACGCCATGGCGTTCGTCCGCGAACGGAGCGTCGCAATGGCCTCCGCCGCCGCGCTAACGCCCACGGGTATGAGCGCCGTGCTGGGTGGTGACGAGGAAGCGCTTCTCGCGCGCCTCACCGAATTGGGCCTCGCCCCCGCCAATTTCAACGGCGGTGGCCAGATCGTTGTTGCCGGCGCACCGGACGCTCTCACCGCGCTCCAGGACGAACCGCTCCGCGGAACCCGTGTCATCCCGCTGCAGGTCGCCGGAGCATTCCACACGCAGTACATGGCTCCCGCCGTCGACCACCTTCGCGAGTTCGCCACCACGGTGACGGCCAGCGACCCCATTCTCCCCATTTGGACCAATAACGACGGCAGTCGCGTGACAGATGGGCGCCGCTTTGTCGACCTGCTCGTCGGCCAGGTGTCGTCGCCGGTACGGTGGGACAAAACTATGGTGTCTCTCGCAGACGCCGGTGTGACCGGGCTCATCGAGCTCGCCCCCGCCGGTGCGCTTGCTGGACTCGCCAGACGCGGGCTCAAAGGTGTGCCCACGGTTGCAGTGAAGACCCCCGACGACCTTGCGGCCGCCTACGACATGATGAACGGGACAGAATGACCACCCCCACCCTCAAGCAGTCCCACGGTTCCGAGTTCACCCGTATCTACAGCTACGGCGCCGCGCGCGGCGACCTGGTTGTGCCGAACTCCGAACTCATCGAACCCATCAACTCGAGTGACGAGTGGATCCAGCAGCGCACGGGCATCATCACCCGCACCCGCTCGTCCGCCGGCATCCTCGCGGTTGACCTCGCCACGGACGCCGCGCGCGAAGCAATCGAGAAGTCGGGTGTGGCTCCCGAGCTGATCGACCTCGTGATCATCGCGACCATCAGCAACGTGCGCCAGACGCCGTCCATGGCTGCCGTAGTGGCCGACCGCGTGGGCGCTAACCCCGCCGCCGCCTACGACCAGAACGCGGCCTGCGCTGGGTTCAGCTACGGCGTCACCCAGGCGGATGCCCTGATCCGCACCGGCGCAGCGCACTACGCGCTCGTTATCGGAGCAGAAAAGCTCTCCGATCTGGTTGATCCCGCCGACCGCTCCATCTCCTTCCTCCTCGGTGACGGCGCCGGCGCAGTGGTCATCGGCCCCAGCGACACGCCCGGCATCTCCGCTCCCGTCTGGGGATCGGATGGATCGAAGGCGGATGCCGTGGGTATGAACGCGACCCTCGTCGACTTCAAAAACGGAGATTCCGAATGGCCGACATTGCGCCAGGAGGGTCAGACGGTCTTCCGCTGGGCCGTGTGGGACATGGCCAAAGTTGCCAAGCGCGCGCTCGAAGTTGCCGGCATCACGTCCGACGATCTTGCCGCGTTTATCCCCCACCAGGCCAACATGCGCATCGTGGACGAGTTCGCAAAGCAGCTCAAGCTGCCCGAGCACGTGGTTATCGCTCGCGACATCGCGACAACGGGTAACACCTCCGCGGCATCCATCCCCCTCGCCTCCCATCGCCTAC
>Ga0247736_10000747_pt1 | contig 10932 bp, 10 predicted proteins | sample UWRJL193509B2_FD_180935 | JGI IMG/M metagenome (GOLD analysis project Ga0247736, IMG submission 180935) | Plant litter microbial communities from Arlington Agricultural Research Station in Wisconsin, United States - UWRJ-L193-509B-2 | ecosystem: Environmental > Terrestrial > Plant litter >...
CGATTGCAAGGTATTACACACCAACCGGGAGATGTATTCAAAAACCGTATACCGATGAAGATAAGGAAGGCTATTATAATGAAGAATATGATCGCTATGCGCATGGCGAATTATTAAATGCCGACAGTATCAAACTTGATAAAACACAAGCCTTTAAAACGCCTGAAGGAAAAACCGTGTATGGCGGTGGCGGCATTATGCCCGATATCTTTGTTCCTCTAGACACTTCAAAATCCAATTCGGTATTAAATAAATTGTTCTATGCCGGAGTGGTTAATACATTTGCGTTTGAGTATGCCGATAAAAACCGGGATAAGATCAAAGCATATGGCTCCGCGCAAAACTATATTAAACAGTTTGAAATCAATACGGCTATCCTGAATGAATTTTATGAATATTGTGTGAAACAGGAGGTAAAAGTAGATCTTACAGCAAAGGTAAAAGCAGGCGAAGCTTTAAAGCCTTATTTAAAAGCATTTATTGGCAGGGACGTATTTGATAAAGACGCCTATTACCCAATTATCAACGAGAAAGATAAATGTATCTTAAAAGCTAAGGAAATCCTTAATAACTAAAGGACCCGAAAAGTAATATTGTAAATTAAGGTTTTGTTTCTACTTCAAAACCCAGCTTTTTCCAGTCGTCAAATCCTTTTTCAAGGTTTACAACATGTTTAAAGCCTTCTTTTTTCATAAGCATCACACATTCTTCACTTCTTCCGCCGGCAGCACAATATACCAGATAAGTTTTCTTCTTATCTAATTTTGCAATTACCGCTTCTGCATCTTTTGCAAAATAGTCAATTTGGGTAGAGCCTTTAATGAAACCTTTGTTTTTTATTTCATCATTTGTACGCAGATCAAGAAGAACAGATTTTTTTTCATCGATCATTTTTTTAAAAGTTGCTGCGTCAACATTTTCAACTTTTGTTTGAGCAAAGCCGCTTAAGCCTAAAGTCATAAGAAGCAGAATACATAGATTTTTCATAGTTATTATAGTTTAATTTGTTTTTAATGAGAGTAACCAGTTAATCGCTTTTTTCTTATCATCAAACATACGCAATTTCATCGTTTGTTGGTGCAAAACATTGATCATAAAATTGATAATTAACCGTTCTGCCAGTGTTTTAACAATAACAGCCGTTCCGTGGGTAAAAGCATTGGTTTCGGGTAATGAAGAGAATTCCCTGGCTTCCTTCGTAAGGCTCGAGTTCTCTCCCGATTCCACAAGAATGATGAATTTGTCTATAGAATTAAAGCGGTTTTTTAAGAATTCATACTGCCGTTCGATATCCTGCAATTCAACCATTGTATCGCCGGCCACCTGAATATGAACAATTCCATTATCCCATATATTTATGGTAAACACAGGTAATACATGTGTTTCCAGTACAGAATAGTCTTCGGCAAGCATGTAGCTAATTTACTCTTTTTATCAGGGCCATATAAAAACCATCAAAGCCTTCGCTTGGCATAATGGTTTTGTCTTTTATGAATTCAAAATTTTTATTGCCGGCTAAAAAGGTATCTACCTGTTTCCTGTTTTCGCTTGGCAAAATGCTGCAGGTAGAATACACCATGTGTCCTCCTTTTTTGGTCATGATACAGTATTCGCTTAAGATCTTTTGTTGCAGGGCTTTGGTCCTTTCTATAAATTCGAGGTTAAGTTTCCATTTGGCATCGGGGTTTCTTTTGATCACGCCCATTCCGCTGCAAGGAACATCCAGTAATAACCTATCGGCCGTGTTTTCCAGGCGTTTAATGGTTTTACTGCCTTCAATGAGGCGAGGCTCAATGTTGCTGGAAGTAGCTCTGCGTGCGCGTTTCTTTAGTTCGTCCAGTTTCCATTGCGTTACATCCATAGAAATGATGCGGCCTTTGTTTTGCATTAATGCAGAAATATGAAGGCTTTTTCCACCACCACCGGCACAGGCATCAATCACTCTCATGCCGGGCTCAACGCCTAAAAATTCGGAAATATGCTGCGATCCTGCATCCTGCAATTCAAACAGACCCAGCTTAAATAACTGGTTTTGAAATAAGTTCTGCCTGTTCACTAACACAAGGGCGTCATCATAATCTTCAAGTGGTTCTACTTCTATTTCCTGTTCTGCCAGGTGTTTCGAAAGGATCTCTCTTTTTGTTTTTAGGGTATTAACCCTCAGCACCACTTCAGCTTGTTTATTAAGCGCTTTAGCCTGCGTTTCCCATTCTTCTTTTCCTAATTCTGTTGTGGCAAGGTCCCATAACCAATCCGGGAAGGCCTGCAGTATTTTTTCATCCTTAATAGCTTTAAATGCATCCAGGATCTGTTTCTCATTGAGGTTTTTAAAATCACGTTCATCAGGCATTGGCATGTGCTTTAAAATAAAGTACACACCAAGCATTTCCCAGTAATTATCTGTTGTGCCTGCCAGGTATGACAACAACCTGTATTGGCGAACAATATCATAAGTCGTTTCTGCAATAAAACGCCTGTCTCTTCCTCCGAACTTTGGATTTTCCTTTAGTGTTTTTTCAATGACTTTATCGGCATACTTATTATCATTAAATATAGTTGTTAACGCATCAACGATGGCTTGTAATAATATGCGATGGGGTTTAACCGCTTTCTTTATTTTTTTTGGCATACGCAAAGTTAAGGTTTTTGAATATGTCTCTATGCTTTATTTTTTATTATATTTACCTATCTTCAATGTTAGCATCAAAAGCAGTAATTATCTGTGGATGACCTTGAAAACATTGATTAATACGCTTAGTAAACAGCCTGAATTATAACACCTGGAAATATGGGAATCCATTTATGAAATAGCCATGTTCTAAAACACATACAGAGAATTCACGATAGCTATTGGGAGGCTATACGATAGAACAACTAAAAACAATAAAATGAACATATGAAAACACTGCTTATTGCCCTGTTAATTTTAACAACCTCGTTGATTGCTCAAACAAAAAAAAGAGTGTTGCTTATGAATGGCACCGCCCATATTGGTAACGGGCAGGTTATTGACAATAGTTATGTGGCATTTACAGATGGCAGGATAGATCTTGTAACAGATGCACGTGTCACCAGGCTTGATCTGACCAAATTTGACACGGTGATTGACCTGTCAGGAAAACATATTTACCCGGGCTTTATTGCCCCTAATTGCATACTTGGATTACAGGAAGCCGAATCTGTGAGACAAACCAGTGATTATGCGGAAGTAGGAGATTACAATCCGCATATCAGAAGTTTAATTGCTTACAATACAGATAGTAAAATCCTGGAAACCGTAAAGGCAAATGGTGTATTGTATACGCAGTGCACACCCCGTTATGGAGTGATCAGTGGCAGCTCTTCTGTATTAGCTACGGATGGCTGGAACTGGGAAGATGCGGTATTAAAAGCAGATGACGGCATTCATGTTAATTTCCCTAATTCTATTCTGAAACACGGTTGGTGGGCAGAACCACAGCCAAGCGAGAGAAATAATAAATTCAATGAGCAGTTAAATGAACTCACGGCTTTTTTTGAAAATGCCAAAGCTTATTATAACACTTCTGCCATTACAGAGAAAAACCTTCGCTTTGAAGCTATGAAAGGCGTGTTTAATGGCTCAAAGAATTTATACTTACATACGGATTATGTAAAGGACATTATTGTAGCGGTTAATTTTGCTAAGAAATTCGGGATCAAAAACATAATTATTGTTGGTGGTAAAGACAGCTACAAAGTAACCCAATTGCTTAAAGAAAATAAGGTAGCGGTAATGGTTAACCGTTTGCATGATCTGCCTGAACTGCCGGAAGCGGACACGGATATTTTATATAAACTTCCTTACCTCCTGCAAAAGGATTCGGTTATGTTTTGTCTGCAAAATCAGGGTGACATGGAAGCCATGAACTCGCGTAACCTTACATATCTGGCAGGAACTGCAGCAGCTTACGGTCTTACCAGGGAACAGGCATTGCAAAGCATTACCTTAAGCACAGCAAAAATATTAGGCGTGGATAGCCTTATCGGAAGTCTTGAAGTAGGAAAGATAGCATCGATTGTTGTTTCTGAAGGAGATGTACTGGATATGAAAAGCAGTACCATTATCCTGGCATTTGTAAATGGCCGGAGAATTAAAACCACTAATTTTCAGAATGAGCTTTATAAAAAGTACGCTGATAAATTTGGTATTAAGGAATAGGTTTTCGGGAGACACATCATTCGTAATTATATTGCATGAAACACCTTCTTAAAGACATAAAGAAAGAGCTGGAAGCCATTTGTCCGCAACATCTTCGGCAAACAAAGCAATATGCTACTCAAAAGGAAATTGATGAATTTCAACAGGAGAGCCGTTTGCAGTTTCCTGCTGAATTAATTGAGTTCTGGCTTACATGCGATTTTGAAATCACAACAGGTACAGGAATCTACAAAGAACTGGATTGCGAAATGGCACCATCGTTTTGCATGTTCGAAGAATTTGAGTACCTGCTTGCTTACTGGCAGGAAAATGCAGGACATGAGTTTGATGAATCCTTTGATAAAGGTTCTTATTATCATTTTAAAAACCGAGGCTTTAAGGAAGAGGTCATTATTAAAAAAGTATTTGATAAGGGTTGGTTTCCTATTGCCATTGATAGTTTTGACGGTGCTATCTGCGTGGACCTTAATCCCGGAAGTAAAGGCAAAAAAGGCCAGTTGCTTTATATGATATATGCCGGTGATGATAAGTCAGGGCCATATTACATGGGTTTTGATTCCCTTTCAACACTTTTATCGGATTACCTACAGCAACTTAAAGAAAGAAAAATAGAGATTGAGGATAACATTGTATATCCGTTAACGCATTTTTAATATGACATCATTTACCCTGAAAGCTAATTTGATAGATCTTGTTGCAAAAGAGATCTATGCAGCTGAAATCACTATCGCAGATCATAAAATTGAATCCGTAAAAAGAATAGATGAAGTTTGCCATACCTATGTTTTGCCGGGCTTCGTAGATGCCCATGTACACGTTGAAAGCAGTATGCTTGTGCCTTCAGAATTTGCAAGGCTTGCCGTAACGCATGGCACGGTTGGCACCATTTCAGATCCACATGAAATAGCTAACGTTTTAGGAGTTGCTGGTGTGGAGTATATGATTGATAATGCCAAACAGGTTCCCTTTCATTTTTATTTCGGTGCGCCTTCCTGCGTTCCCGCCACCAATTTTGAAACAGCCGGTGCGGTGATCAATTCAAAAGATATTGACGCGCTTCTTTCCCGTAAAGAAATTATTTACCTGGCGGAGATGATGAATTTTCCGGGTGTGATCTTTAAAGATGAAGAAGTACTGGCTAAACTGGCTTTTGCCGTTAAGCATGGTAAACCCATTGATGGGCATGCGCCCGGACTAGTGGGAGATGAAATGAAAGCCTATTTTGATGCTGGCATTACTACAGATCATGAATGTTTTAAATATGAAGAAGCATTAGAGAAATTGAAATACGGCGTAAACATTATGATTCGTGAAGGAAGTGCTGCAAAGAATTTTGAAACCCTGATACCTCTGTTAGACCATTTCCCTGACCAGATCATGTTTTGCTGTGATGATAAGCACCCGGATGATTTGATAGAAGGACATATTAACCATCATGTGAAGCGTGCTCTGGCAAAAGGCCATCAGCTGTTTGATGTGTTAAGGGCTGCATCTTATAACGTAGTGAAACATTATAAACTGCCGGTAGGTTTGTTGCAACAAGGTGATAATGCGGATTTTATAGAGATCGATAACCCGGAGGCATTTACTATTCTTAAAACGTACATCAAAGGAGAACTGGTTGCTGAAAAAGGTAACTCATTTATTAAATCGTTTCCGTCGCCCATTGTCAATAATTTTAATTGCAGCTTAAAGCAAGCAGGAGATTTTAAATTACCATCAACCGGCGAAACCATTCGGGTGATTGAAACATTGGAAGGGCAACTCGTTACCAATGAAATATTTCTGGATGCTCTTATTATAAATGGATATGCGGAATCAAATATTGCCAACGATGTTTTAAAAATAGCGGTGGTAAACCGTTACGCTGATGCGCCCGTTGCGCTGGCCTTTATTAAAAATTTCGGATTAACCTCAGGCGCTATTGCCAGTTGTGTAGCGCACGATTGCCATAACATTGTAGTAGTGGGTACAAATGATAATGATATCTGCCGGGCGGTGAATTTAATTATCAACGCCAAAGGCGGCATTTCTCTGGCAAATGATAAAGAAGAACTGGTATTGGAATTGCCCATTGCAGGAATCATGACCAACCAGCCGGCTGAAGAAGTTGCTGAAGCGTACACTAAGCTGGATAAGCGCGCAAAAGCCCTGGGAAGCAGGTTGAGAGCGCCTTACATGAGCCTTTCATTTATGGCTTTGCTTGTTATTCCCGAATTAAAATTAAGTGATAAAGGATTGTTCAATGGAAAAACCTTTGAATTTACAGATGTGTTTGTAGGAAATAGCTAAAGCCATTTTAAACTTTAAAAAATAATAAATACCTTCCGATCAGTATCAAATAAAAAAATCAAAAAGAAGGTTGGTTATGTTAATGGTCTCAACTTTCTACATTAACTTCATTGAAGCAATCCCTGCAAAGAGGTTCATAGCTGTCTGTTTCCCCCAACACTACCAGGTTGGTTTCGTTTGTTTTTCTGTGAGAAATATGAGCGAGGCTACCACAATTCATGCAAATAGCGTGTACCTTTGTAACATATTCCGCAACAGCTAATAAATCAGGCATAGGTCCAAAAGGCTTTCCTTTAAAATCCATATCAAGACCCGCAACAATAACCCGTACACCGTTATCCGCTAACTGGTTACAAACATTTACCAGTTCCATATCAAAAAACTGAGCTTCATCAATACCAACAACATCTACATCATTAGCTAATAATAAAATGTTTGAACTGGCAGGAACAGGCGTGCTCATAATTTCATTGCCCTGGTGAGATATCACTTTAATTTCGTGGTAGCGTGTGTCTATCTGTGGTTTAAAAATTTCAACTTTTTGTTTGGCAAATTGCGCGCGTTTCAGGCGACGAATCAGTTCTTCTGTTTTACCTGAAAACATGGAGCCGCAAACCACTTCTATCCATCCCTTACGGCCGGTGCTATGTTTAATGTTTTCTAAAAACATGTGTATGATATATTGATAACAAAGGTTAAAAATAAACTAAGTATATCATAAAATGCAGTATTTTTAATTCATAATTATCCACAATTATGCAGACAGACATTTTATTAAAACAGGTAACTTCTTCTTTGGCAGAATTGAAAGCCGCTATTGAAAAATTTGAAAAGCATCCTTCGCCAAGTACTCAATATGCGGAACAGCTTCATTCAGCAATGAATGAAGCGCATAAGCTTGTTTCGGCGTATGTAGTGTTGAAAGAGCAAAAAGATGTTTCCCCTGAATTAGACCTGCATTTAAAGATCATGAATGTTCAGGAGGTGATTCCTGCGAAAGAAACTTTAAAGGAAGAAATAAAACCTGTAGAGCTCATTCCCGAGCCTGTTATAGAGAAACCTGTTGCTATTATGACTGAACCTGTTATAGAAAAGCCTGTTGAAGGAGTACTGCCTGAACCTGTAGTTGAAAAGCCGGTTATTCCTGCAGTTCAGGAAACCCCTACAGAAAAAGTAATCCCACAGCAAACAGAACCTGTTTCAAAGCCCACTGTCACTAAAGAATTACCAAAGTTAAGTATCAGTATTAATGATAAATTCAGGTTTATCAATGAACTGTTTGCTTCCAATGCCAATGAATATACGATTGCCGTTGAACAATTAAACTTAGTGAATACACTGGAAGAAACCCGTGCTTACCTTAACGGACTAAAATCAATTTATAACTGGGATGACGACAATGAAATGGTAAAGAAAATAGGATCACTGGTTCAGAAACGATTTTCCTAAAATTCTTTTACTGAATGCATTTGTCTTATCATTAACAACTCACAAAATAGTATGAAATTAGTTATAGCATTCCTGTTGTTTGTTTCATCACTTTCACTGTATAGCCAGGATACCAGCTATGCAAGAAAAATCATTAAAGAACTGACCTCTGAAAAATATCTGGGCAGGGGATATGTGAAAGACGGAGTGAATAAAGCTGCAGGTTACATTTCAAATGAGTTGAAGTCTATAGGCTTATTGAAATTCGGCAAGTCCTATGCTCAGTCCTATTCGTTTCCGGTAAATACCTTTCCGGGTAAAATGGAACTAAGGATCAACGGAAAATTAGTGATTCCCGGAAAGCATTACCTGGTGGATCCTTCCGCTAAAAGTATTCATAGAACATTTCAGTTAATGCAAAAAGACAGTGTCACATACAAAGGCGTCAGTGATAAAAGTACACTTCCTTTACAGGTGAAACTGAAGAAAAAACTCACCTACACAGTTGCTACAGAGTTGATTGATCTTACAACCATTGAATTATTAAAGGATTCTTTTCCGGGAGAACTGAAGACTGCAGAGGTATTTTTTGAGAATAAGATGATCCCTGATTTTAAGTGCAACAATCTATGTGGCTATATTAAAGGGACAGAGTATGCCGATAGTTTTTTGGTTTTTACGGCCCACTATGATCACCTTGGTGCCATGGGAAAAACTACTTACTTCCCCGGAGCCAATGATAATGCCAGTGGGGTGAGTGTGTTGCTGAACCTTGCTAAGTATTATAAAGAACATCCTTCAAAATATTCTGTAGCTTTTATTTTTTTTAGTGGAGAAGAAGCCGGCTTATTAGGTTCAAAATACTATTCAGAGCACCCATTATTCCCTCTATCACAAATTAAATTTTTAACCAATCTTGATCTTCTTGGAACAGGCGATGATGGTATCATGGTAGTGAATGCTTCTGTCTTTAAATCTCAGTTCGAAAAGTTAAATAGCATTAATACTGAAAAAAAATACCTAAAACAGATCAAGCAAAGAGGGAAAGCAGCAAACAGCGATCACTACTGGTTTACAGAAAAAGGAGTTCCAAGTTTTTTTATTTATACCATGGGTGGTATACAGGCTTATCATGACATCTATGACATTGAGAAAACCATACCGCTTACAAAATATATAGAAGTGTGTAAACTATTGATTGAGTTTACCGCTAAGCTGTAAGTTAAGTTTATCTGAAAATTTTACGTTGATTATTCATTAAAAAGAGCATCGTACTCTTCAATCGTCATAAGCTGTTCAGAGCCTTTATACCCTTTTTGTTTTGCGAGTTTAACAAGCTCTTTTTCTGTTTCGGCTTCCTGGGTTTTTTCAGTGTCAAACGAGAATAAAATATAATGATGAATAAAATCAGGTGAACGTGTAGAGCTTATTTTCTGATCAATCAGTAAATATTTTTTGTCAAAAGCCAGCCTGTCTATTTTATTGATGCTGGTTTGAATCTCACCATTATCATTTTCATCAAAACGTTTTACCTGTAATTCGTTATAAAGTTCCCCGGCATCTTTGAATGGACTGCAATGAATAGAGTAGGGATAACGTAAAGGAAAGCGGTAATAATTTTCAAAACCCAAATAGTAGTAAAATTGTTCCGGAACAGAAGCGCTATCAGGATAATAGGTTTTTAAGAGTTTGATCTGTTTACTGGATTGAAGCGATATAGGTGTGGTGTAAGCCATCGTATCCGAATAATCCTGCATGTTGCTCATCATTTCCTGTTTTAAATTATTGGCATAATCCTCTACTTTATTAACTGCTTTTCTTATAAACGTAAAGATGCAAATGACCAGGCCGGCAATGCAAAGCAGCATACTTGTGAGCCATCCGTATTTTGCCGATTTACCATTGGCAAAAGAAATGATGGTGAATATTACGGAAATGATAGCACCTATTAGGCAGAACAGGCCAAGGATAAAGATCATAAAAGCATTTAAAACCATGATATCTTTGATAAGGGTTAAATTGTTATTACAGTCCTGATGTTATAACGGAATATTACCGTGTTTCTTTTTAGGCAATTTATCAGCTTTATTTTCCAGCATTTTAAAGGCACGGATCAGCTTTTCACGGGTTTGTTCCGGTTTAATCACTTCATCAATAAAGCCTCGTTCGGCAGCACGGTAAGGGTTTGCAAACATCGTTTGGTATTCCGCTTCTTTTTCTTTCCACTTCTCTTCTTTATTGTCAGCAGCGGAAATTTCGTTTTTGAAAATAATTTCAGCAGCACCCTTTGCACCCATCACTGCAATTTCAGCACTTGGCCATGCGTAGTTCATGTCGGCGCCAATATGTTTACTGTTCATCACGTCATAAGCACCACCATACGCTTTACGCGTAATCACGGTAATGCGTGGTACAGTGGCTTCACTGAATGCATATAATAATTTGGCGCCATTTGTAATGATGGCATTCCACTCCTGATCTGTACCAGGTAAAAAGCCCGGCACATCTTCAAACACCAATAAAGGAATGTTGAAGCAATCGCAGAAACGAACAAAGCGCGCTGCTTTTGTAGAAGAGTGAATGTCGAGTACACCGGCAAGCACAGCAGGTTGATTAGCCACAATTCCTATGGAGCGGCCTGCCAAGCGTGCAAAACCAACTACAATGTTTTCCGCAAAGTGTTTATGAATTTCCAAAAAGCTGTTGTCGTCAATTACTTTTTCAATCACTTCCCTGATGTCATAAGGCTGATTGGCATTTTCAGGAATGATCCCGTTTAATTCCGGCCTTGATTCTGAACCTGTTGTTTCGTATGGTACACTCGGCGCATCTTCTTCACAGTTCTGAGGCACATAGCTTAATATCTGTTTGATATTGTTAATTGCTTCAATTTCATTGGCACAGGCAAAATGAGTAACACCACTTTTGCTGGCATGCGTCATGGCACCACCGAGCTCCTCGGAAGTTACTTCTTCATGCGTTACGGTTTTTACAACGTTAGGTCCTGTTACAAACATGTAGCTTGTGTTCTC
>Ga0247736_10000748_pt1 | contig 10927 bp, 9 predicted proteins | sample UWRJL193509B2_FD_180935 | JGI IMG/M metagenome (GOLD analysis project Ga0247736, IMG submission 180935) | Plant litter microbial communities from Arlington Agricultural Research Station in Wisconsin, United States - UWRJ-L193-509B-2 | ecosystem: Environmental > Terrestrial > Plant litter >...
CATTTCCAAAAAAATTGGTTTTACAGCCTGTTGCCAGAATCAAGTAATCGTAATCAAAGCTGCCAATAGTTGTTTCTATTTTATTAGCTGCCGGATCTATGGCTGTTACTTCTGCCAGACGGATCTGGATATTTTTTGATTTTTGAAATATTTTACGGAATGGGAAGGAAATGTTGGAAGGTTCTAACCTTGCACTGGCTACCTGGTAGTAGAGCGGTTGGAACTGGTGGTGGTTTTGCTTATCAATTAAGAGGATATCGAACTCTGATTTGTTTAATTCTTTAGCGACGTGTAATCCTGCAAATCCACCTCCTACTAAAACTACTTTTTTTCTTTTACGTTCCATAATACAATTTTAAATTAATCAACACCCTGGCTGACTAAAATACAAATCGTATCATTTACTGTACGCCTGTATTTTGGACAGTTTCAGTTTCTTTATCTTTTTCCAAAGCTTTACGTCTTTTTTTATAGATAAACACGCAAAGCATTAATGTGGCAGCAAATGCAAATAAGCCAAGCATTCCCCATACAAGGCTATTCGATGATTTTACTACAACCAGGAATACTATAGCAACAAGCAAAACTGTTGCCAGTTCATTAAACAACCTTAATTTAAAGGAGCCGGACTTATAAATGCCTTTGGTTTGATTGCGGTAAATCACATGGCACCTCAGGTGATAAAAGATCAGTACTACTACAAAAAAAAGCTTGAGCCACATCCATGGTTGTGTAGAGTAATAACTAAAATTTAAAAAGTACATCCAGAACCCAAATATAATGGTGCCTATAGCGGCGGGCCAGGTTATAATGAACCATAATTTTTTTTGCATCATTAAAAGCTGCTGCGTTAAAATGCTTTTAGCAGGCTCTTCTTTTCCATTGGCTTCTGCGGTATAAATGAACAGGCGAACCATGTAAAACAGACCGGCAAACCAACATACCACAAAAATAATGTGAAGCGCTTTTATGTAATTAAACTCCATTTTAAACTTTAAAATATATTCTGATAATTTGAGGTAAAGGTAGTACTTTTGGGCCACAATATTTAAACTATGAGTACTTTAAAAGCCAAAACTGCTATTCATTCATTAACTACCAATACGGAAGTTGTATTACCAAACGACACCAATCATATTGGTAATTTATTTGGAGGGAAATTATTGCAATGGATGGATATTACCTCAGCTATTGCTGCCGGCAGACATTGTAACCGTGTTGTGGTAACCGCTAATATAAACCACGTATCGTTTGATATGCCCATTAAGCAGAACAGCGTGGTGACCTTAGAGGCTAAAGTTTCCAGGGCTTTTACAAGCAGTATGGAAGTGTATATTGATGTATTTGTGGAAGACAGGATCACAGGGCTGAAAACGAAATGCAATGAGGCTATTTTCACGTTTGTGGCCATCGACCAACATGGTTCACCCTTACCGGTTCCTCCTGTGATACCGGAAACAGAGCTTGAGAAAAAACGTTATGAAGGTGCTTTGCGCAGAAGGCAATTATCCCTTATCCTGGCAGGCCGTATGAAGCCTGATGACGCAACCGAATTGAAAGCTCTCTTTATGAAGGATTAATAGCTGCCTTAAACGTAAATACTTAAAGATCTGCAATTACAATGTCATTCATGCATTTAAAATGGCCTTTGGGGCATTTCCTGTAACCCAGTTTAGAACAGGGTCTGCAAGGCAAATTCTTTACTTCCAGGATCTGAGATTGATCACCGGCAAGGTATGGTCCCATACCAAATTCAGGAATTGTATTTCCCCACACCGAAATAATATCTTTTTTATAAGCGGCGGCAATATGCATTAAGCCTGTATCTGAGGTAATGACCTTGAGTGATTGCTGTATGACAGATGCCGATTGGTTAAGATTCAAATCACCACAAAGGTTAATGGTTTTGTCTTTATACGCCGCAGTTACCTGCTGGGCAATGAAGCTATCTTCCTTTCCACCTAATAATACCAATGGTTTCGGACTTAGCTTACAGATTTCAAGCAATTTATTTAAGGGAATTTGTTTTGTATAGTAAGATCCTCCTACCACCAGGGCATAATACCCCTTATGAAATGCTACAGGGAGCTTTTCTGTAATGGTTATCTGATCCTTTTCCGCTATGAAATAGTCCAGGCCTTTATGATCGTTTTTTACACCAAGTGGTTCAACCGCTTCAAGGTATCTTTCCACAATATGTTTCTGTGGCAACCTGTCAATTTTAAAATGAACGATCAAAAACTTTTCCAGGTTCAGCTTATTAAAAGAGTAGGCTGTTTTACCAAGGGCTTTTTTTAATTTAAAGGTCCGCAAGTTGTGGTGCAGATCGATCACACAATCGTACTGCTCTTTTTTCAGTGCAGGAATTACTTCTGAAAGCTTGTCGTCCATTGTGATCAGTTTATCAATATAAGGGTTCTGATCAATAACCCCTGCAAATTTTTTTCTAGTTAAAAAATGTAGTTCAACGCCCGTTAATTGCATCTTCACACATCTTACAACAGGTGTAGTCAATACAATATCTCCAATGGAGCTAAACCTTACAATTAAAACTTTCACATTAAATTTACTAGTGATGAATTATCGGCCATAACTAAAAAACAAGGCTTTTGTTTATTAAATTTACGGGCTAAATTATATCATCTCAAAAATATAAAAAAAACTTCATGCACAGGGTCTTTGTTGTTTTTCTTTTTATAGCATACACAGGCTGTTATGGACAGGATAATAATTACTGGAATATGCAGTTTGGAGCCAAGTCTTCTTTACTGGGCGGGGCAGTAGTTGGTGGCTATGCCGATAATGGTGCCATGTTCTATAATCCGGGTGCACTTAATTTTAAAGACAGTGCCAACGTGAATGTGTCAGCCAATTTATATAAAGTAGAAAGGATGCGCATCAGGAGTGCCCTGGGTAGTGGCCTTTCTGTACAGTCTTATAACTTTGATGTAACACCTCAGCTGATTAGTGGAACAAAACGATTAAGCCGCCATGTAGATATCGGCGCTGTGTTTTTAACTCATAATGATGTAGATATTACCTTTCAACAATCTTATGCGGCAACCAAAGCCATTTATCCGAAAGATTCTCTTTTTAAACGCAATTATATTGGCGATTTTGATTACAGGAACCGGATCAACGAACAATGGTTTGGCCTATCCATGTCTTTTAACCTCAACCCAAAACTATCCATTGGCTTTACTCATTTTTTTTGTTACAGATTTCAGCGGTTCTCACAACATATTTCTGCTACAGCCGTGAGTACCGACACTACAGCCAATAAAGGTTTTACAACGCAATATGATTATGCCCGTGATGTGCGTTATGATCTGATGAATACAGTATCCAAGTTTGGCGTTCTCTACAAGCCTGGTAAAAAGCTGCAGATAGGCATTACAGCAACTATGCCTTCCCTTACTTTATTTGGCAGGGGAAAAACCTATACCAAAATTTATTCTTCCAACCTTGCCTCCAATAACTATGAAAGTTATACGGTATTTGACCGGCAGAAAGGACTTAACGCACAATATAATACGCCGTTTTCTATAGCACTTGGCATTAAAACAATTATTGGTAAAGCCAGGGTGTACCTTACAGGTGAATATTTTGCTGCGCTTACGCAGTATGATGTCATCAATCCGAAAGATTCCTTTAATGTTAATAAATCAGGTGTTGAATATAATTCTTCCAATTTATTAGGTGTGCAGTATTCTGCGCAGCAAATTTTAAACGGATCTATCGGGGTAGAATATGAGCTCTTTAGAAAACTTAGTGTTTTAGGGAGTTTCAGGACAGATTTCAATTCCCAGAAAAACAAAATTACCTCTACTGATAACAATAGCCTCGTGACCTCTTATATTGATCTTTTTCACACAACACTGGGATGCGTGTTAAAGCGAAATAAAAAAAGTATTATTGTTGGAATTTCCTATAGCTTTGGAGAACTGCTTTCCCAAAAACAATTTGCCGATTTTAACTCTCCTACAGATGCTACAAACTTATTGGGGGAGACTTATAAAAAAGCAGGCTACTATTATAAAAGTTTGGGAATTATTTTTGGTGTAACATTATGACATTTATTGACACACATACACATCTTTATTCAGAAGAATTTAAGGATGACAGAACCGGCATGATTGACCTCGCTATTACAAAAGGCGTGAACAAATTTTATTTGCCCAATATTGACAGCAGCAGTATAAACGGTATGCTAGAACTGGAACTGCAATACCCTGATCATTGTTTTCCTATGATGGGCCTTCATCCCTGCTCGGTAAAAGAAAACTATCAAGAGGAACTGGCTGTTGTGAAACAATGGCTCGACACCCGCAGATTTCTTGCTATCGGAGAAATAGGGCTTGACCTGTATTGGGACAAGACCTTTATCAAAGAACAGGAGATCGCATTCCGTCAACAAATTGAATGGGCACTGCACTACAATTATACCATTGATATCCATTGCAGAAATGCCTTTGATGAGATCTACGCCATCCTCAAATCATATTCAAAGCTTCCTAAAGGCGTGTTTCATTGCTTTAGCGGCACTATTGAGCAAGCTGAGCAGGTTTTGGCCTTTGGGAATTTTAAACTGGGTATTGGCGGCGTGGTGACCTTTAAAAACTCCGGGTTGGATAAAGTGGTAGAACATATTGATATCAAACACCTGATCCTGGAAACCGATGCGCCTTACCTTGCCCCGATGCCTTATCGCGGCAAACGAAATGAAAGCGGCTATATTCCTTTGATTGCAGAAAAAATAGCTATTCTGAAAGGCACAACAGTTGATACAGTTGCTAAAGCGACTACACAAAATGCATTGGATATTTTTGAAAACTAATCCTTTCATATCTTCTCCTGTTTCAAAAATATTGGTATACGCCAATGTATTTGTTTCTATTTGCGCCGCGGCACAGGTGTTTGTAACCTATATGTTCTTTGGGCTGCCAGTGACCTTTAATAATAATGCCTTTTTACTCTTTGTATTTTTATCTACTTACCTGCAATATAACCTGCAGCGTGGGTATTTTATACAAAAGGTAAATCTCCATACAGAAAGCTCCGAATGGATAAAAAAACATCAGCAGAAAATTTTTTACAGTACAGTTGCCTGTTTAATAGGTGTGCTTTTTCTCTGTAATAACCTGAGTAATTTTTCTATTGGAATTATGGTGGGTGCAGAACTTATTTCCACAGCCTATTACCTGCCACCTTTTAATTTACGGAAATACGGATATATCAAGCCACTGGTTATTTCTTCTATCTGGGTCGTGAGCTGCTCGGCAGTTCCACTAATTGAAAATCAATTGCTAAACACTAACGCCCTTTGGTTCCTTTTGTCACAGTTCTTTTTTACTTCTGTATTGAGTGTGCTATTTGACGTAAAAGATACGACAGATGATTTTTTAAACGGCATCTCTACCTACTCTAATACTATTGGGGAGCGCGGAGCCAAAGCTCTGTGTGTTGTACTGATTACGGCTACTTTTGTTTGTTTCCTGTTTACAAAACATTCGGTAAATGCCCTGGTAGCGGAATCAGTATTGCTCCTGGTTACCTTAATTACTGTATTTATAACCCATGAAAAAAAGCACCGCTTTTACTTTTACCTTTGGGTAGACGGCTTATTGCTTTTGCAGGCAATCCTGTTCTATGTATTCCTGTCTATAAATAGTTTTTAGGAACCAGGTAATTGGTTACGTAGTCTTCCACGCCATCTTCCAGGCTTGTAAAAGGTTTTGCATAACCCTGGTCAACCAGTTTGGTCATATTAGCTTCTGTAAAGTACTGGTATTTATCGCGGATGTCGATGGGGGTATCAATAAACTCAATGTTGGCTGTTTTATTCAATGCTTTAAATGTAGCATTCGCCAGATCGAGAAATGTTCTTGCCTTTCCGCTTCCAAGATTATAGATACCATTTTTTATAGCTGAGCTGTAGGCAAAATACAATACATCCACTACATCCTTTACATACACAAAATCGCGCAACTGGCCACCATCCGTATAATTGGGGTTATGTGAACGGAATAATTTCACACCGCCTTTTTCATTGATCTGGTTAAAAGAATGAAAAATGACAGACGCCATTCTACCTTTATGGAATTCGTTTGGCCCGTAAACATTAAAAAATTTAAATCCTATCCATTTAGGAGGCGTTTGTTTTTGTGTAATAGCCCATTTATCAAAATCATTTTTACTATCTCCGTAAGGATTAAGTGGCTTTAATGAGTTGATCTTCGTTTCATCATCATCATACCCGAATTCTCCCAGACCGTAAGTAGCCGCTGAAGAAGCGTATACCAAAGGAATGAAATGCCTTGTGCAAATATCCCAGATGGCTTTTGTATAATTTACATTAAGCTCATTAAACAAGTCCACATTAAATTCAGTGGTATCTGTACGTGCTCCAATGTGGTAAATAAAATTAACTGAAGTTGCATTTTGCTCAAACCAGTCTATAAATTCAGAACGCTCTACCATCTGCAGGTATTGCTTTTCCAGGTAGTTTGCTTTTTTACTTTCGTGTGAAAAATCATCCACCAACACTAAATTGGTAAGTCCTTCGTCGTTTAACCTGGAAACTAAACAACTTGCTATAAAGCCTGCGGCACCTGTTACTACAATCATTTTTATTTAATGATAATTAATTTTTTAGTGATAGAATATTCTTTTAAAGAAAGTACAACATGGTAGTTACCTTCTGCAAAGGCTGAACAATCGAGTTGTTGTGTTACTTCTCCCTGGTTTACAAACTCTGTACGTGTATATACCATTTCTCCGAGTGTGTTATATAATTCAACTTTAATCCACTGACTTTGGTCTGCTACATAATTTAAATAAAAAGCTCCGGAGGAAGGATTCGGGTATATAGTTACGTTTGTGGGTTGTATAGAAGCGGCTTCTGTAATCCCTACAGGTATTTCGGCATTAGCCGTAAGCTTTACTTCGCGGCTGTTTAGAACAATACTACTGTTTCCGCTATTTTCAGATACCACGCCAACCAGGTAGATATTATCTGCATTGTACCTGAACTCGCCCGCAGCTGCTGCTGGCAAGGTGTAAGTGTATACTTTAGAATAGGTTTGACCCATCGTGTTACCATTAACCGGAATAATGCCGGCCGCACCATCTGCTCCATCCAGGAACTCATTAATAACATAGTTATGGCTGTATTGGTTTGGACCCATGAGGTAAGTAGTGCCGCTTAAATACGTGCCTACCTGGAAATAAGGTGACGCGGGAACATTATAAAAATTATTGTACTGGTTCCATGAGTTATCAGTATGATCCATAATAGGACCATAAATGTTGTTTTCTTTTACATAAAGATTTAATCGGTAATCGCCTTTCACATCTCCAACAAAGTTTGCCTCCACGGTTGCGGAGATTTCCCTGGTAGCTGAATTATAGCTTACAGCTGTCACCGATACGCTTGCCGGTACTTTCATACTTTGGCGCTGAGCAATATAGGTGGCCCAGTTATACTTGTCAATAGCTGCTCCTGCACTGGTATATTTATACCTGTCGATAGTAGCTGAAGGAAATTCATCTGTAAAATTAGTTGTAAGAGTTGTTCCCGAAACGTTAGACAAATTATCATTGTTATGAACGGCTGTTGCAATTACATTGGTGTTAGTGCTTACAATGGTGCTTAGCTGTGTGTAGCCATCAGGACAAGAACCGCATTTTGCACTTGTAAATTCTTCCACCAACACTTTTTTATCAGGTATAGCGGTTGATAACGTTAAGCTTCCGGTAACCGTATCATTTGCGTGAAGCTGGTCTGTTTGCCCGTTTACAGAGCTAATCCATGCTTTCACTACATTGTAGGAAGGGTTGCTTGAAATATATAAAGTAGAGAAGGTGAATTGCTGCGTAGATAAATAATTTAAAGGGGAGGAAAGTGTTTGGTTCTCACTCACTATGGCTCCGCTCCCAACCCTGTAATTCAACACGAGACTTGTAATGGCTGTAGATCCGTTATTTTTAAAGGAGGCCACAATGGTGTTGTTTGTATTGATGGTGGAATATTTGTAAGTATCATTTGAAACCCCTGCCATATCATAGTTACTTGAAATGTTCTCTACCATAATATCATCCAGCCATAACTGGTATTTATTCTGTGAATTGTTTCTGAATGCGATACGGATGTTTTGTCCTGCAAAACCGGCAAGGGAAACACCACGTGATGTCCAGGTGGAATTTTCTGCTGTAGTGCTGTAGATAAGGCTGCCGGAGGTAAAATCAGTTGTAGTGGGTGTAGCGGAAATAACCGAGGTAGCATACACTTCATAACCATCCAAATTGGCAAGATCGGGCGCAAGAGCTTCCCAGGAAAGTACCGTATTTGATGTAATATTATTAATAGTTGGCGTTATTAGCCATGCATCCGCATTGCCTACAGGATTTATCCAGGAAGTGGATACTGCAAAGGTATCAGCAACGTTAGCAGGTTTATAAGCCAGCCATGCCTTTTGTTTTTGTCCGTTTACTCTAAACGGATAATTACCTGTGAGGGTATCCGCAATAAGATTTCCGTTATTGATGGTAAACATGGCAGCAGGCACATCCTTGTATAAAAAGGTTTGTGTGCTACTATTGGCGGTATAGGTACCTGTATTTAACGACAGTGTATTAAAGCGTTCGCTGTAAAGTACCTGGGAAAAAGATTGAACACTGAGAAGTGTAACAATTATTAAAACGATTTTTTTTAACATAGATAAAAGATAAAGGCCCCAATTTATGACGAAGCACCACAAAAATAAGACAATTAAATTAAAAAATATTTAATAACTGTTAATTTGGGCTCACCTGGTCTATTGAACTCTCTTTCAAACAAAAAGCGCCCTGCAGATCCTGCAGAGCGCTTTTTACATAATAATCTTAAACTTATTTTACAACAATCAGTTTATCTTTTAAAATGCCTGATTCAGTAGTTACTACTACGTTGTAAGTTCCTGAAGCGAATTCAGTTGTATTGATTTGAATTTCGTTTTGTCCTGCTTCCACTTTTGAAGCATTGTTACTGTAAACTACTTTTCCTGTGATATCATATACTGAAACAGCAATATCAGAAGCCTGGTTTAATTTTACACCAATTACTGCAAAATCTTTTGCAGGGTTAGGGTAAATTCCAATTTGCTGATTGTCTTTCAGTTCAACAAGACCTACTGGTCCGTTGATCATTGCAGAACCTGACTGAAGGATATCATTTGATACCTGATCCTGTAAAAACACCACATATTCAAATACCAGGTTAGTTGCTTTCCAGAAATCATAAGAACCTTGTGCAGGAACCGGCAATACAGCTATTGTTTGGCTCATCGATACATTGATAGGTGTTCCGTCTGTAGTAGCTACTGCAGAACCGGCTGCATTAGGAAACATTTTACGCATTACGTGGAAATAGTTTTTTTGGCTGGTAGTTCCTGCTGTGTAAGTATACGTGCTTTGTAATAAAGCCTGGTGTACTCTCACAACAGAAGCACTTGAAATAGTAACGTGAGGAATGATCACCGCTGAAGCGCTTACTGTACCAGAAGGTGTTGCTGTAAGAGATGCTGTGATGGTAGCATAAGCCGGGATCAGTTTTGCCGCGTCAATCTCAGCCTGGTTATGGTATTGCATTTCAGAAGTACCATCAATTAAGGTTGTTGGAGCTGCACTGATATCGTAATACGTTACCCTTGCGGCACTGTGTGGGTTATAACTTGGATCTGTACCCGGAGAAGGCCAGTTAACCTGATTTTTAATAATATTAACGCGTCCGCCTGTGTTAGGATTGTTTGTATTAATGAAGGGATCAAACGTAGAGTTTAGGCTGGCGCAAGGAGCACAGGTAGAAGAAGAAAACTCTTCGATTAATGTATTCCTTAATGCACTTTGCGAAGCTACAAATACAACATTACTTACAGTATCATTTGTAAAGATCGTTTCTCCAACACCATTTACCTGAGATACCCATACTTTTACATTATTGGTTCCCAACGCTAAATTGGCAGGAGTTGTAAATGAATAGTTTGCCGCATCGTTATAATTTAATGCCGTTGAAAAGCTCATGGTTTGCGTTACAACCGCACCACTGTTTACTTTATAGTTTAGAGTAGCATTACTTACCGGCGCATACCCTTTTGACCTGAAAGAACCAGTGATGTTTTGGTTACCTGCACCAACCATATAACGGGTTAAGCCTGTAATGCTCACAACATTACCATCGTTTACGGCAGGAACAATTACTTTAATATTATCCAACCATAACAGAAACATGTCATTTGAGTTATTTACAAAGGCAATTCTCACCACCTGATTTGAATAAGTGTTAAGGCTCAGACCTCTTGTATTCCATGATGAAGTTTCTGCGGGAACCGTTAGCAGGTTAGTTGAAAAATCAGTTGTTAAGGTACCGGTAGTAGAAATTTTTACCTGGTATCCGTCCGGATAAGAAGCATCCGTAGCTACAGCATCCCATTCCAGTACGCCATTGGCGGGTACAGTAAAGGAAGGTGTAATTAACCAATCATTAGATGCTCCTGCGGGTGAATAGTAAGATGTACTAGCTACTACTTTTCCATGAGCAGGATCTGATGATGTAAAATCCCTTGTTACCCATGCATTGGTTCCAAACCCATAGGCAGATAAAGCAGAAGTTACTGTTTTTCCATCTACGTTATTTTGTAACCAGTTGGCCGGCAAGCCGGGCGCCGTGGTGGAGCTGAAATTCTCGCTCCATGTTTGAGCGTTTGTTATTCCGGCACTTAAAAGAGCCAGAGCTAGTAATTGTTTTTTCATGGTTGGTTGGTTTAGTTGTGTTTGGTTTTTTTATCCTTATTTGGAAATCGTTATTTTTCTGGTAATACTGTTGCCACCATAGGTAATGGTAACAAAGTAGATTCCTGATACTAAATTTTCGGTATCGATCATCATCGTA
>Ga0247736_10000749_pt1 | contig 10924 bp, 10 predicted proteins | sample UWRJL193509B2_FD_180935 | JGI IMG/M metagenome (GOLD analysis project Ga0247736, IMG submission 180935) | Plant litter microbial communities from Arlington Agricultural Research Station in Wisconsin, United States - UWRJ-L193-509B-2 | ecosystem: Environmental > Terrestrial > Plant litter >...
ACGGGCGGCCGCCCGCCCGGGGTGCCGCATCACCGCCACCTCACGAAGCGCCAGATGCTGCGCGCCATGCCGAGCCTCAACCCGAACTCGTTCGTGGGCGGCCTCACCTACTACGACGCCCAGGTCGACGACGCGCGCTACGTCGCCACCCTCGCGCGCACGGCATCCTTCTACGGTGCCCACGTCGCGAGCCGCGTGCGGGTCGAGGGGTTCATCAAGGTCGGCCAGCGCGTCGTCGGGGTGCACGCGCACGACCTCGAGACGGGCGAGAAGTTCGAGATCCGCGCGCGCCAGGTCGTCAACGCGACCGGCGTCTGGACCGACGACACCCAGTCGATGGTGGGCGAGCGCGGGCAGTTCAAGGTGCGGGCGTCGAAGGGCGTGCACCTCGTGGTGCCGCGCGACCGCATCCACTCCGACATGGGCATGATCTTCCGCACCGAGAAGAGCGTCCTGTTCGTCATCCCGTGGGGCCGCCACTGGCTCGTCGGCACGACCGACACCGACTGGGACCTCGACAAGGCCCACCCCGCGGCGACGGCGGCCGACATCGACTACATCCTCGAGCACGTCAACAAGGTGCTGTCGGTGCCGTTGACCCGGGATGACGTCGAGGGCGTCTACGCGGGGCTGCGTCCGCTGCTCTCGGGGGAGTCCGACGAGACCTCGAAGCTCAGCCGCGAGCACATCGTCGCGCACACCGTGCCCGGGCTCGTCGTCGTCGCCGGTGGCAAGTGGACCACGTACCGCATCATGGCGAAGGACGCGATCGACGAGGCCGCCGCCGCGCTCGACGGCAAGGTGCCCGAGAGTGCGACCGAGGACATCGCGCTGCTCGGCGCGGAGGGCTACCAGGCCGCCTGGAACAAGCGCTCCAAGATCGCCCGCGCGTTCGGCGTGCACAAGGTGCGCATCGAGCACCTGCTCAACCGCTACGGCGTGATGACGGACGAACTGCTCGACCTGATCCGGGAACGGCCGGAGCTGCAGGAGCCGCTGCCCGGAGCGGATGACTACATCGCCGCCGAGGTCGTCTACGCCGCGACCCACGAGGGCGCCCTGCACCTCGAGGACGTTCTCGCCCGCCGCACGCGCATCTCGATCGAGGCGTGGGATCGCGGGGTCTCCGCGGCTCCCGTCGCCGCTGCCCTGATGGGTGCCGAGCTGGGTTGGGACGCCGAGCGCGTCGAGAAGGAGACCAACAACTACCTCAAGCGGGTCGCCGCCGAGCTCGAGAGCCAGACGCAGCCCGACGACGCATCCGCCGACCGGGTGCGGCTCGAGGCGCCCGACATCGTCGCGACCAAGTAGGGGCTCGCGCTCGCGTGTGACCCGCGCGACTCGTCTTCGCTCGCTCCACTCACGGATTTCGGACCAACCAACGTGCAACTGCGCGCGAGTTTGTCCGAAATCCGTTAGACGATGCCGAGATGGCGGGCCGTCTCTCCGCTGAGAGCTCGGGAGCGGGGCGAGAGTCCATACCGGCGAAGGTGCTCCGCAAGGATCCGGCGATCGCGCGTCTTCGCCCAGTCGATGCGGGTGAAGGATGTCACGACTCGCCTCAAGCGGTCCTCTCGAGCTTTTTCCTGCTGCAGTAACTGCTGTGGGGTGAGCCCGAGTTGGTACCGCCGGGCGGCACCGTACTTGGACTTCCCGTCGAACTCCACGATCAGGTCGAGGTCGGGCCAGTAGAAGTCCGCGAATCCGATCAAGCCGTGTTCATCGCTGAACTCGACCTGCAATTCGGGCGAGGGGAGGCCGAGGGCGTGGAACTGCACGCGAGCGACAGACTCGCCCGGGGATCCGGACAGTGCCGAGGCGAACTCGAGCACCCGGCGCGCCCGCACGCTTCCCGCGTAGGGCTCCAATCGCTCCAATAACTGCAGCAGTTGCGCCTGGTCGGTAGCGGAGTCGACCCAGCCCCACCTGGGGTCACCGGGTCGTGTGGGTCGCAACCCGTCGTCGACCATGGCGACGGCGCGAACGAACGTGCTTGTGCAACTTATGTCGACGAGAGTCCTGGCCAGTGAGGTCACCGCGACACCGTCGACCTCCCGCGGGTCGCGGTCGCGGCCCCGCGCATGGCGAATGACCCCGACCCGGGTACTCGTCGGCTGTGCGCGTTCAATGAGCTGGTCGACGGTACGCGGCCAGGGTCCGATGGAAGGAAGCCGCCACATCGCCGCCGCGGAGTCGTGGGAGAACTGGGGCCGGATGCGAGCGCGCAACGAGCTGGCCGCGATTCTCGTGCGGAATTGCTCGTCGGCATCGAGCGAGCGCCAGTCCACGGCGGAAACATATACGCCCGCTCCGAGTCGCACGAGTGCGCCCCGTTGCCGCTGGCGCCGCAACTCGCGATCCGAAGAGAGGCGGACTGCTTCTTTGGTCAGGTAGAGGTCGGGGATGTTCTGCATGCGCTCGATGGTCTCGGGTTCTGCGCGCGGCCGGCGCCCCGGGCATCCATCTGTGCACAAACGCTCGCGCCGGATACCGGTGGACAATTTCCCTAACGGTATTCGGACACACTCGCGGAGTTAAACCCGCGAGTAGGTCCGAAAAGCGTGAGGGGAGGGGCGGGATCGCGCGGAGCCGGCGCGGCGCTGCGCGCCCAGCGAACACGGGGACCCGGCCCGCGACCGCTCGGTAGACTGGAGCGATGGTCGACGTACGCAGAGTCAAACTCCCCGGTGTCGGTGTGCTGCACACCTTCGTGACCGATGACGGCGGCAAGGTCGGCGTCATCACCCACCGCTCCGGACACAGCGACCTGATCTCGTTCTCCGATTCCGAGGACGGCTCCGACGCCAGCAAGGTGAGCCTTCGACTCGATGAGGATGAGGCCCACACGCTCGCCGAGCTCCTCGGCGGTACCCGCATCACGGAATCGCTCAGCAGCCTCGACCAGATCCCCGGCCTCACCATCGACTGGTTCACGGTCGACTACGAGGACCACATCGCGGGCCAGCAGCTCGGCAATCTCGCGAGCCGCGGCGTCGTCGGACTCACGGTCGTAGCGGTGGTGCGCGGCGAGTCCGCCAACCCTGCCCCGGCCGACGACTTCAAGGTCTTCCCCGGCGACACCCTCGTGGTGGCCGGATCCCCCGAGAAGGTCGCCAAGGCCTTCACGTTCTATCGCACCGGTGAGCTCAAGGCGAAGACGCCTGTCGATTCCCCACCGGGAGGCTAGTCGTGCACCTCGGTGAGGAACTCCTCGTTCTTGGCCTCCTGTTCGTCATCGCCTACGTCCTCGGCCGGCTCGGCAAGCTCATCGGTCTGCCGGCCATCCCGATCTACATGCTCGTGGGGCTCGTCGCGAGCCCGAACTCGCAGTTCTTCCCGCTCAACTTCGAGTCGGCGGACGTCGAACTCGTCGCGGTGTTCGGCCTCATCCTGCTGCTGTTCAGCCTCGGGCTGGAGTTCGACCAGGACGAGTTCTACGGCAACGCCGGCGCCCTGTTCGTCTCGGGCGGCACCCGCCTGCTGATCAACATGGTCGTCGGCTTCGCGCTCGGGATGTGGATCGGCTGGGGGACGCGTGAGGCGCTGATCATCGCCGGCATGACCGCGGCGTCATCCAGTGCCATCATCACCAAGCTGCTGATCGAGCTGCGACGCCTCGCCAACCGGGAAACGCCGACGATCCTGGGCATCATGGTGCTCGAGGACGTCTTCATCGCCGTGTATCTCGCGATCGTCTCGGTGATCCTGAGCGGCGAGCAGGATGTCTGGGCGATCGTGCTGCAGCTGGCGATCTCCTTCACGTTCCTGATCGTGATGTTCATGGTCGCGCGCTGGGGCGGCAGGTTCGTCTCCCGCCTGGTGAACACGCGTGACGACGAGCTGTTCACGATCCTGTTCTTCGGGCTCGCGGTCGCCTTCGGCGGTATCGGGGAGCTGCTCGGCGTCTCCGACGCCATCGGTGCCTTCCTCGTCGGCCTGGTGCTCGGGGCGACGCGGTTCCGGGCCCGCATCGAGCAGTTGGCGCTGCCGCTGCGCGACGTGTTCGGCGCCTTCTTCTTCCTCAACTTCGGTCTCGCGCTCGACATCTCCACCTTCGGCTCCGTGCTGGTTCCGGTGGGCGTCGCGGTGGTGACGACCCTGCTCGTGAACACGCTGGGCGGGCAGCTCATCGCGTGGCAGACCAAGCTGACCCGGGCCGAGGGGTTCAACACGAGCGCGATGCTGCAGAACCGCGGCGAGTTCGCACTGATCCTTGCCACGCTCGCCACGGCGTCCGGGCTCGATCCGCGCCTCACCCCGTTCGCCGGACTGTACGTGCTGGTCATGGCGATCATCGGGCCGATCATCGCGGTCAACTCGAACACCATCGGCGGTTTCCTGTTCCGCGCGCCGAAGAAGGTCGCGCGACCCAGTCGCGAGGCGGACGAGAACATCGCCCTCGTCGAGGCTGCGCTCGCCGGCGAGCAGGTCGCCACGACCGAGGCCGACCTGTTCGAGCCGGAGCCGGTCGAGGCGAAGCGGGTCGACCCGCTCGTGGAGCAGGCGATGCAGCAGTCCGACGAGGTCACCGAGCGCAAGAGAGACCCGGAGTACTAACGGATGTGGGAAGTCGCGCGCAGGCCGCGCTGGATCGGCATGCTGTTCGTGTGCCTGGCCATCGCGGCGGGGTTCGCCCTGCTCGGCCAGTGGCAGCTGTCGCGCGGCGTGGAGACCGGCACGGTCATCGACCGCGAGACCGAGAGCGCCGTTCCGCTGCAGTCGGTGGCCGAGCCGCAGAGCACCGTGACCTCCGTCTCCGCGGGCCAGCGGGTCTCGACCTCGGGGGAGCTCGTCGACGGTGACTGGGTGGTGCTCGAGGGTCGCTTCAACTCGGGCGCCGAGGGCTACTGGGTGACCGGGCAGGTGGTCACCGACGAGGGCAGCTCGCTCGCCGTGGCGCTCGGCTGGGCGCCCGACCTGGACGCCGCGACATCCGCCGTCTCAGCGCTCACCGGCGGCTCGCAGGACTTCACCGGCCGCTACATCGCCACCGAGCCGCCCCAGGAGGACGACTTCGAGGCAGGCGAGCAGAAGTCCATGTCGGTGGCGGCCCTGATCAACCAGTGGCGGGATGCCCCGGCCTCCGTCTACGGCGGCTACCTGGTGCTCGACGACGCGCCCGCCGGGCTCGCCGCGATCGACTCGCCCGTGCCCACATCGGAGGTCACCCTCAACTGGCTCAACGTGTTCTACGCGATCGAGTGGGCGGTCTTCGCCGGGTTCGCCGTCTTCCTGTGGTTCCGCCTCGTCAAGGACGAGTGGGAGCGCGAGCAGGAGGACGAGGAGCCGGAACTAAACTAGGACCATGCCCGCAACCCCCCGGCGTTCCGACGCACCGCGAATCCGCAGCGCACTCAAGCTCTACAAGGCCACCTCGATCATCACCGGGTCCTTCCTGCTGCTGCTCTGCCTCATGATGGTGTTCCGCTACGGGTTCCTCGTCGACATCGAGCTGGCCGGGCCGTCGGGGCTCCTCGCACTCACGCCGCGCGAGCAGATCACCGGCATCAACCTGTCGATCATCATCCTCATCGTTCACGGCTGGCTCTACGTGCTCTACCTGTTCAGCGACTTCCGCCTGTGGAGCCTCGCCCGCTGGCCGTTCACGCGCTTCCTGTTCGTCGCGCTCGGCGGCGTCATCCCGTTCTCCTCCTTCTTCATCGAGCACCGCATCCACGCACAGGTCGTGGCGCAGCTCGAACACCTCGAGACCCCCAAGCCCGCGGAGGCACCAGCGTGAGCCAAGAAACATCCCAGCAGCCCGTCCTTGTCGTCGACTTCGGCGCGCAGTACGCCCAGCTGATCGCCCGCCGCGTCCGTGAGGCCAGCGTCTATTCGGAGATCGTTCCGCACACCATCACCGCGGCGGAGGTGCAGGCGATGAACCCGTCCGGCATCGTGCTGAGTGGTGGTCCGTCGAGCGTGTACGAGACCGGATCTCCCACGCTCGACCCGGGCATCCTGAAGCTCGGCATCCCGGTCCTGGGCATCTGCTACGGCTTCCAGGTCATGGCGCAGCAGCTCGGCGGCGAGGTGAGCAACACGGGACTACGCGAGTACGGCGCGACGGATGTCACGCTCGCGCCCGGCGACTCGACCCTGCTGGGCGGCCAGCCCGCCGCGCAGACCACGTGGATGAGCCACGGCGACTCGGTGTCCAAGGCGCCCGAGGGCTTCGCGGTCCTCGCCTCGAGCGCGTCGACCCCGGTCGCCGCGTTCGCGAGTGACGAGCGTCGCCTGTACGGCGTGCAGTGGCACCCCGAGGTCAAGCACTCCGAATTCGGCCAGAACGTGCTCGAGAACTTCCTGCACACCGCAGCGGGGATCCCCGCCGACTGGAACTCGAGCAACGTCATCGAGGAGCAGGTGGCCCGCATCCGCGAGCAGGTCGGCACCGGACGTGTCATCGTGGGACTCTCCGGCGGCGTCGACTCCGCCGTCGCGGCCGCGATCGTGCACAAGGCCGTCGGCGACCAGCTCACCGCGATCTTCGTCGACCACGGCCTGCTCCGCCAGGACGAACGCCGACAGGTCGAAGAGGATTACGTCGCCTCCACCGGGGTTCGCCTGGTCACCGTCGATGCCGTCGACCAGTTCCTCGACGCTCTCGCCGGGGTCACCGATCCCGAACAGAAGCGCAAGATCATCGGCCGCGAGTTCATCCGCAGCTTCGAGGCCGCAGCCGAAGCCCTTGTGCTGGAAGCGAAGGGCGACGGTGCGAGCATCGACTTCCTCGTGCAGGGCACGCTCTACCCCGACGTCGTCGAGTCGGGCGGCGGAACCGGCACCGCCAACATCAAGAGCCACCACAACGTCGGCGGACTCCCCGAAGACCTGCAGTTCACGCTCGTGGAGCCGCTGCGCACCCTCTTCAAGGACGAGGTGCGCGCCATCGGTCGCGAGCTCGGCCTGCCCGAGGTCATCGTTGCCCGCCAGCCGTTTCCGGGGCCAGGCCTCGGCATCCGTATCGTGGGCGAGGTTACCCGTGAGCGTCTCGAGCTGCTCCGCAAGGCGGACGCGATCGCGCGCGAGGAGCTGACGGGCGCCGGCCTCGACGGCGAGATCTGGCAGTGCCCCGTTGTGCTGCTCGCCGACGTACGCTCCGTGGGCGTGCAGGGCGACGGTCGCACCTACGGCCACCCCATCGTGCTGCGCCCCGTCTCATCGGAAGACGCCATGACCGCCGACTGGACGCGCCTGCCCTACGACGTGCTCGCACGCATCTCCAACCGGATCACCAACGAGGTCGCCGGCGTCAACCGCGTTGTGCTCGACGTCACGTCGAAGCCGCCGGGAACCATCGAGTGGGAGTAACCGTTCCGCGGGGATGACGACTACGCGGTGATCCGCCCCACGAGGAGGGCCACCCGGCGGCGGGAGAACACCCGCAGGGCGGCCAGGGAACGGCGGTTCGATGCGCCCACAGCGACGCTCGGGGTGCTGCGTGCCGCGTCGAGTGCCCTGAAGGCGGTGTGGATGACGCCGGCCGCGGGCTGCAGGGTCGCTCGGGAGGCGGCCGCCGGTCCCGCGATGTCGAAGAACTCGGTCGCCGTCGCGCCGGGTGAGACGCAGAGCACGCGCAGGCCGCTGCCACGCGACTCCACCCAGAGCGCCTCCGTGAAGCTCAGCACGAACGCCTTCGTCGCGGCGTAGACGGCCATCCGCGGGCTGGGGAAGTAGGCCGCGAGGCTCGCGACGTTCACGAGGAACCCGGTTCCCGATTCACGCAGCGGCTCGATGAACGTGCGGCTGATGTCGACGAGGCTCGACACGTTGACGGTGATCTCCTCGGTGAGGCGTGCTGCGTCATCCTCATGGAACGGCCCCTGGGTTCCGAAACCGGCGTTGTTGATGACACTCGTGATGGTCACGCCCTGGCGCTGTGCCTCGGCGAGGATGGATGCTCCCGCCCCCGGCTTGCCCAGGTCGAGCGGCACCACGGTGACCGTGATTCCGTGGCTCGACTCGAGTTCTGCCGCGAGGGCGTCGAGTCGATCCTTGCGGCGAGCGACGAGCACGAGGTCGGATCCCCGGCGAGCGAGTTCCCGGGCGAACTCCGCGCCGATGCCCGCGCTGGCGCCGGTGATGAGGGTGGTCTGGGCTGAATAGTCGATGGTCATTCTTGCACTGTACGCCCAACTGGCACCAAGTGCCAAGTATGCACTCATGTACCATCGGATCATGACTACGACGCCGGGGCTGTGGGACCGATCCCGGCAGGCGGCGTACTCAGAGATCACCCGCACGGCGACGCGGTTGTTCCTCGAGCAGGGCTTCGAGGAGACGACCATCGACCAGATCGTCTCCGAGGTCGGCGTCTCGCGTCGCTCGTTCTTCCGCTACTTCGGCACCAAGGAGGACATCATCCTGGGCGGGCTCATCGCTCGCGGAGAGATCATCCGGCAGGCGCTCGCCGAGCGCCCCGCCGACGAGGAGCCGTTCACGGCGCTGCGTGCTGCCTTCGTGGCGATGCGGCAGCCGGAGGACACCGTCGAATTCGCCCTCGACCTGCACCGCATGATGTCGGCGAGCCCGTCCCTCCGGGCGAAGAGCATCGAGAAGCATCTCGCGTGGCAGAAGCTGCTTGTGCCCGAGATCGAGCGTCGGATGGGAATCGCGAGCGGCGATGCCCCTGACCCGCGCGCGAGCGCCATCGTCGCGACGGTGCTCGCCTGCGTCGACGTCGCGACCGACGTATGGGGCAGCCGCGGTGGCGCCGGCACGCTCGAGGAGATCTACGACGAGGCGCTCGCCGCCGTGCGGGGCGGCGGGTGAGAGGGATCGCCGTCGGCGTCGTCTTCGGCCTGCTGCTCGGGGTCGGCGGAGCGGCGCTGGACACCGTGTTCGTGCTTCGGACCGGACGGCTCTCGCTCGGAATGCTCGTTGTCGGAGCGGCGTGGTTCCTGCTCAACTCGGGCGTGGTGTGGGCACTGCTCGCGTTCGTGGCCGGGCGGCTCTCTCGACGGTTCGACATCGCCGCCGCGGCAGGAGTGGTGAGCCTCGTGGCCGCCGTCGGGTCGTACTACGGGTACGGACTCACCTTCGGTGACCGGGTCTGGGGTCTCGAGCCGCTGCTTCCCGCCATCACCCGCTGGACGCTGGCCGCGGTCGTGCTCGGCGCACTGCTGGGCTTCCTCGGTGCGCTGTCACGCCGGCCGGGGAAGCTCGCATTCATCGGGATCGGAACGCCGGTCATCCTCGCCCTCGGCGCCCTGTACCTCGGCTATCGCGACTACGGCTTCAACGGCACGGTCATCGGAGCGAACCTGTTCGTCGTCGCCGCGTGCCTGCTCGCCTGCGGGATCATGATCTGGCGGCGCGAGCGGATCGCCGGCTGACGTCATCCCGAACAAAGGAACGCCGCGCCCCTCGAGAGGGACGCGGCGTTCGTGAGAGCAATCGCTAGCGACGCAGGATCGCGATGAGGCGCAGGATCTCCAGGTACAGCCACACGACGGTGACCATGATGCCGAAGGCGGCCTGCCAGCCCCAGATGCGGGGAGCACCCCGCTCGACACCGGTCTTGATGCTGGTGAAGTCGAGCACGAGCGAGTACGCGGCCATGAAGACCACCAGGATGCCGAGCCAGAAGCCGAGCGGCATGCCGAGGAAGATCTGGTCGCGGAGGCCGAACTGGCTGTCGGTGACGCCCGTGAACATGAGCACGACGTTGACCAGGGAGAACGCGGCGTAGCCGATCATCGCCACCAGGAAGACCTGCGTGGCGCGCTTCGAGGCGCGGACCTTGCCGCTCATGAACAGCGCGAGGGTCACGCCGACGACGGCGAGCGTTCCGAAGACCGCCTGCACGACGATGCCGTCCCACTGCTGCTCGAAGATGCGCGAGATGCCACCGACGAAGACGCCCTCGAAGGCCGCGTAGGCGAGGATGAGGCCGCGCGAGGGCTGCTTCTTGAAGATGTTGACGAGGGCGAGTACGAAGCCCACGATCGCTGCGGGGATGGCGAGGATCGGCACGATCCATCCGACGACCGCGCCCGCCAGCAGGATGGCGAACGAGATGGCGATCTTGACGATCGTGTCCTCGTAGGTCATGCGGTCGGTCTCGACCGGGGTGGCGGCCGGGCGGCCGTACATCTCGGCGATCTCGTCGGGCGTCGGCGGCCGGCGAAGCTCCGCGGCCTTGTTCGCGTTCTGCGAGAAGGCGGGGGAGTTGGCGAAGGCGGGGTTCGAGCTGGCGGATGCCATGGTCGGGTACTCCTTGGGTTCGGGGCGAGTTGTTCGTCCACCACGATTTTAGGGGAGAGCGGCCCCCGGCTGCTGGGGGAATGCCGTGCGCCAGCCGCGAAGGGCTAGCGTTAAGCCGTGAGCACAACGCCCCGCACCATGGTCATCGCCCACCGCGGAGCGAGCGGGTACCGTCCCGAGCACACGCGCAGTGCCTACGAGCTCGCCTTCACCCTCGGAGCCGATGCGGTCGAGCCCGACATCGTCGCCACGAAGGACGGCGTGCTGGTGCTGCGGCACGAGAACGAGATCTCCGGCACGACGAACGTCGCGCAGCACCCCGAGTTCGCCTCCCGTCGCACCACGAAGCACATCGACGGGGCGAAGCTGACCGGGTGGTTCACCGAGGACTTCACCTGGGCCGAGCTGCGCACCCTGCGCGCGATCGAGCGCCTGCCGCAGGTGCGCCAGGCCGGGTCGAGCTTCGACGGCACCGAGCGCATCCTGCGCCTCAGCGAGCTGGTCACCATCATCGACCGCGCCTCGAAGGCGCAGGGCCGCACGCTGGTCATGGTCGCCGAGATCAAGCACGCCACCTACTTCGAGTCGATCGGGCTGCCCCTCGACCGGTTGTTCGCGGAGGAGATCCGCGACTGGGCGACCGAGGAGAACCTCGTGGTCGAGTGCTTCGAGCAGACGGTGCTCGAGAAGATCCGGGATCGCGGCATCCCGGGAC
>Ga0247736_10000756_pt1 | contig 10881 bp, 8 predicted proteins | sample UWRJL193509B2_FD_180935 | JGI IMG/M metagenome (GOLD analysis project Ga0247736, IMG submission 180935) | Plant litter microbial communities from Arlington Agricultural Research Station in Wisconsin, United States - UWRJ-L193-509B-2 | ecosystem: Environmental > Terrestrial > Plant litter >...
TGATTTTGAAGACATCAAAAATCATATTGGTACAACGTACGAACCAAAAGCAGTATATGTAAATCCTGTTTTCCTGGAAACCCTTAGTGAACGGCATTTAAAAAATGGTTACGCGGAAATTATTAAAATTGCCTTGATTGCTGACCGTGATTTCTGGAATGACATCAAACAATCTTCTACCACCGCCCATTTTTATTCGGAAGAATTAATTACGCATGCCATTGAACTGAAAAATACTATTGTAAAAAAAGATCTTTACGAAAAAGACATCAGAAAATCTTTAAATTTTGGTCATAGTGCCGGTCATGCGCTGGAGAGTGCATTTCTAAAACAACAAAAAGATATTTTACATGGTGAAGCTGTGGCTTTTGGAATCATTATTGAAAGCATGATTGCCTATGATTTAAAACGGATCACTAAAAAAGAACTGAACGAGATCATTGCTTATGTTCACTCCATTTATCCTAAACTCAAATTGAGTCATGAAACCAAAAAGCTGTTGATGGAATATATTTTCCATGATAAAAAAAATGAACAGGGTAATTTACATTTTGCATTACCACATGGTATTGGTAATTATAAGCTGAGCGGAAATATACAAAAAGATTTTATTGAGGAAGCTCTAAAGACTTATTAAACCCATAAGTCAACGTATGTCTGCTCCCCTTTTAATTAGCTTCCAGTTTAAAGATAGTTCTCCTGTTTTGTTTATGCTCTGCGTCCGAGCATTCAATACCATTTGCACAACGGTTAGCTAAGGCCGTTTCTCCCATTCCTTTTGCTATCAGACGCTTTTTATCGACCCCTTTAGACTGGATATAGTCGATAACACTTGCGGCTCTTTTTTGAGACAAATCAAGATTAAACTCATCACTGGCAACTGCATCGGTATGTGATTCCACAACCAAGTTCAGCTTAGGATTAACTTTTAATGCCTCTACTGCCTTATCCAGCATAGCTTCCGAATTTTTTGGAACCGCATAGGAACCGGATTCATAATAAATGTTTTCGATAATGGCATATTGTTTTTTTGACTTAAACGTAAAGGTAAGGTTCTCCCATGGATCAGGCTCCGAAATAGCGCTCAGTTGTGTTCTTTCCACTTCCAGTAATTTGTATTCAAAAAAGCCCACATCATTTTTAGATATGATCTTCAGTACCTGGCCTTTATGATCCAATATAATTATTTTGTTGCTGTTAATGGTTTTTGCTACTTCGGCGTCTACTTTAAAAGTATAATTTTCACCTGGCTTTAAGCCTGTAAAGCTAAAGTTACCGTTCTGATCTGTTCTTCTTGTAATAATTTCATGATTGCTTTTTACCAATTGCAAAGGGATATCTGCCAGCGGAAACTGAGTGCCTGCCATTCCCATTAACCGACCCATAATTGTAATGGCAAGTGGAAGATCGTCCATGGTCATGAGGCTTAAAGTAGAAGCTTCTACCTGTAACAGCTCAAATGAAAAACTGTTTACTTTGTTGGCAGAAGGGGTTGATTTCATCACCGGCTTTCCTGTTTTATCAGTTAATACATAGCTTGCCTGTCTTAACAGAACATCTTCTTCTTCTACTTCAATTAAATAATTTTTATCTATAGGTAAATTCTCAAAAATAAAATATCCTTTCTCATTTGTTTTGCCTACATAAAACTGTTCGCCTTTTTGATTGGTAAGATAAAGCGTTTTATTGATCAATGGCTTACCTGATTCATTGTTGCTGATGATAATTCCTTCCAGGTTAACAATGGCCCTGGTTTCGCTTACAATACGTCCTATTTTAATAACTTTGGTAGTACTGTTATTATAGATATCTGTGACTGTTATTTCTACTTTTGTCAGGTTTTCTGTCTGCAACACACATCTGAATTCAGGGTTAATGGCCTCTTTATCAAATTCTTTTTCCTGTTCATTGATTGCAATGGATTTCAGGGTGCTTTTATCCATTACCTGTCCTTCAATAATGAGTGTGGTTTGATTCACATAGATATTTGTAAAATTGTTCTGGTCAATGGCGGGATAACTTACTTTAATCTGCGGTGCGTCACTTTCCTTATTGGCAGCATAATTTTTGGCTTCGGCCTGCCTTAATAAATTTTTGGCTTCGTTATTTGCGGGGTTCAGTTTTAGGCATGTCTTTAAATCCTTCATGGCAGTCTTAAAATGACCCAGTTCCATTTCGCATTGGCCTTTATACAGGAAGGCTGTAGCGTTGGCTGTGTCTATTAACGTGGTTTTAGTAAAATCACTGATGGCGCTCTGGTATTGGCTGGTGGCTTTATATACTATTCCGCGCTGAAAGAAGAAAACTGGATTTTTACCATTCAACACAATGGCTTTATTAAGATTACCAATGGAGTTATTATAATCTGATTTTGCAAAACAGGTTAAGCTGCTGTAATAATAAACATCTGCATTGGAAGGCTTAATGGTATCGGGAATATCCAGTGTTATGGCAATATCAAAATTCTGAAGGGCCTCATCGTAAGAGCGCGTGATGTACTGTGCCCTACCAAGGTTAACATAATACGGTTTATACTTTGGCAGCGCTTTGATGCGGTTTAATTCCCGGGTTTTTACAATGACGATGGCCCGTTTGTAAGATGCCAATGCAGCGGCATACTCATGCAGACTATCTTTTGCCAGTGCCCTGTAATAATGTGCTACATCCGTAAACTGTCCATCATCCTTTGAATCTTCTTCTATAGCATAATCTGCACGGGTCAGCGCTTTATTAAACTCTTTAAGAAGGATAAGGCAGTACGCAGACCGTTGTAATGCAGGAACGTAATTTTTATCAAACACAAGTAATTTTTCCAGCTGCTCATTAGCCTGCTCATATTTTTCAAGGGACATATAAAGGTCCGCCACTTTTATATAGAGGCTTTTATCTTTTTTCTCCAGCTCCAGGGCCGACAGGTAATCTGTAATCGCAAGGCTTGGCCGGCTTGTTTTTTCGTAACTCTGGCCGCGGTTATAAAACGCATCAAAGTCTGCGGACGAAGCTACTGAAATAAATTTAGTATAGCCGCTGATGGCTGCTTCATATTTTTTTGCTTTGAAATCCGCGTCCGCCTGTTTTTTAATCACTTTTGGCTCCTGCGAATACAGCTGGCTACATAGTATCAGTAAAACGAGGTTTAAGTAAAATTTCATGCATGTAAATTGTTAATGAGATTAAAAGTACAAAAAATAAGACAGAAATAATTCAGAATTGAGTGGGGTGTATGCGGGAGTAAGTTAAAGTCTTATACGATCTTATAGTTCCGGTACTCACCAACTTTCCATCCGGTAGTTTTTTCGATGAAAAGAAGAAACCTGTCTTTGATACTTATTTTTATTTGTGATCTGTTGAACTTAAACTTCCAGTTTACAGCCTGCAGGCGCTTTTGCATCACCGAAGGGTGTGTGTCCCTGAATTCTTCGAGACTGTCTATCTGCGAGTAATCAAATTCATCCACTTCTGCAATGTTCTTTTTCATCCACTCATCATCATGCCACATTTTATGGAAATGCTCCTGCTTGGCCTGTTGCGCTTTTGGCGGCTTCACCCAGCCATAATGGTATATTTCGGCATTGATGGGTTTTACACGGAGCTTGGTGTTATCTGATTTTCTAAAGCCCTGCGCATCTTTATAGGAACGGATTGATGGATCATGTTTAATGATGCGAATTTCTTTACGATACCACCGACGGGAATTACCGACATAATCATAGCTTCCGTAAAAATGAACGTAGTTAAACAGGAGGCCATCCACTTGTTTGTCGTCTTTATATTTCAGCATCGCTTCTTTAATGGACGCCAGGTGTTTTTCGTGCACGCATTCGTCGCTTTGAATATAAAAACACCAATCCACATCATTGCTAATGGCATCAAATGCTTTATTGGTTTCAATTGCCAGCACTTGTCCGCCTTGACGCAAATGATCATCCCAAACCGTTTCAATGATCTTTATTTTAGGAGAATTAATATTTTTAATCAGTTGCAAAGTGTCGTCTTCACTGTTGCCCACGGCTACTACAAACTCATCACACAAAGGCAGGATAGACGTAATGGCTTCCACTACCGGATAGTCGAACTTAATGGCATTGCGTATGATGGTAAAACCTGCTACTTTCATTTGATGTTTAAAGATTTAACTATATAAGCACATAGATTTAAAACTATTTTTCACATGATTAACTTGTCATATATTCCTTTTTAAATACTTAACAGAATATAGCGCAACACACCCTTAATCCTCTCTTAGAGAGGAGACAGAACAACTTAAAACTCCGGATTTCTTCCTGTAAAATTCTGCGGGGTGATCTCCAGTAATTCTGCTTTCACCGCGGCACTCACATTTAAGCTGTTAATAAAGGTGTGCATGGATTCTTTTGTAATTACCGTATTGGTGCGGGTAAGGTCTTTCAGCGCTTCGTATGGCTTTGGATACCCTTCCCTGCGAAGAATCGTTTGTACCGCTTCTGCTACCACCGCCCAATTATTTTCAAGGTCACGGTTAAAGATCTCTTCATTTAAAATTAATTTATCTAATCCTTTTAAAATACTTTTGTAGGAGATGAGGATATGTGCCACCGGAACACCCAAATTTCTTAAAACCGTGCTATCCGTTAAATCCCTTTGCAGGCGAGACAATGGCAGCTTTGCTGATAAGTGTTCCAGGATTGCATTAGCGATCCCTAAATTACCTTCTGCATTTTCAAAATCAATAGGGTTTACCTTATGAGGCATGGCAGACGATCCGATTTCTCCTGCTTTTAATTTTTGCTTGAAATAATCCATGCTCACGTATGTCCACACATCGCGGCAAAGATCGAGTAATATGGTATTGATGCGTTTTAAGGCATCGCAATAGGCTGCAATATTATCGTAATGTTCAATTTGTGTGGTAAACTGACTCCTGCTTAAGCCTAACACCTCATTCACAAATGTATTTCCAAAACCGATCCAATCCTGTTTTGGATAGGCTACATAATGGGCATTGAAGTTCCCGGTTGCCCCGCCAAATTTGGCTGAGAATGGCACTGCCATTAACTGGTTTAGTTGTACCTGGATACGTTCTACAAACACATACATTTCCTTTCCTAAACGGGTTGGAGAAGCCGGTTGCCCGTGCGTGCGTGCCAGCAAGGAAACATCTTTCCATTCTTTTGAAAGAGAAATCAACTTAGCGTGCACCGCATGTAACATTGGAAGTACCACTTCGTCTGTAGCCTGTTTCAATGATAATGGAATAGAAGTGTTATTGATGTCCTGGGAGGTTAATCCAAAATGGACAAACTCCAGATATGATTCAAGACCCAGGGCCTTCAGTTTTTCTTTTACAAAATATTCAACTGCTTTTACATCATGGTTGGTTGTTTTTTCAGTTTCCTTAATGATCTCCGCGTCTGCGAATGAAAAATTCTTATAAACCAGTTTAAGGTCTTCCACCAGTGCTTCGCTCAGCTTTGGCAATTGTGGCAGGCCTTGCTGTGCTAACAATATAAAATAATCTATTTCTACCTGAACACGGTACCTGATTAAGCCAAATTCCGAAAAATAAGGTGCCAATTCATTGGTTACTTTTCTGTAGCGCCCGTCAACAGGTGATATAGCAGTAAGTGCGTTTAATTCCATAATTAAAAAAATAAAGGCTAAATATAGGTAATTTAAGCGTTACTATCCCTTGAAAAAGCGGGTGCTATACTCTTTTTAACCTCCACATCCCGAAAGGGTTTTCAAATAATTCATCACCGGCGTAGGGCTGTTCAGTCTCATCCGCGATCCTGAATACGGGGGCTTCGGCACTTATGCTAAAGGTTTGATTGGCGGAGATTACGGGCTTATCAATGAGCTGATAATATCCGAAAATGGAAATGGTATTTACAGCTTCCTGAAATTCTTCTCCGGAGAGTATTGTATCTTTTAATCCCACATTATGCATCCCGCAGGAAAATACGGTTTCCCCATCGCTGATAGAATCGATCACAAACATTTGGTAAAGGTTTGTCTCTTCATAGGCTTCCACTAATTGCATCCACTTTTCCTTTGCAAAGGCTTTACCTGTCGTTTCCACTTTTAATCCAGTGCCGCCCGCTTTTAAGATCGCGTTTCCAGCCTCTGCAATGGCTTTCGCTTTTTCAGGTGTACCTGTTTCACCAATCACATACACAACGTGTGTGTGCTTTTCTATTTCATCAAGCACATCCTCTCCAAGATGGTTAACCATTCCCGCAGCTTTAAATGCTTTTCTTAATTGGTCGTCCTTTTCATGTAATTCAATTTCATAAATGGCTTTTGTTTTGAGGTTCATAAGCATTTGCCCTGCAAACAGGAAATTATCTACATTGTTCTCTGCGATCGCACGAACCAATTCTGATCTGCTCTTCCAGTTTCCGGGAATGCACAAAATGGTTTTTACAGTTGGGGCGCCTTCCATAGCTTCGTATATTTTGTTAACTATTATGAGGTGTTATTTCACTACAACGAGTTTCTTAAACGCCGTTTTATAGGGCCCTGTTAATTTTACCAGGTACATCCCTTCTGCATAAGCAGACAGGTCAATTTTATGTTGCGCGGATTCTATCTTGTTTTCAGAAACTAAAATCCCATTTAAGGTATAGATCTCATATGCTGTAAATACTTTTTTTGCCTGTGCTATGGTAAGCGTATTTTTTGTGGGGTTTGGATATAGCAACACGTTTGCGTCATCTGCTAGTTCGTTGACTGCATTTGGCTGTGGCACGATCTGTAAATGATTATAAATGGTATCTGCCTGTTGCGCTGCATGGAGCAAAGCCTGCAAACTATCAGCACCAAGTATGGCAAAAGCTACTTTTACTGTTTCTCCCGGAGGAATAATGAAGGGGCCGCTGCTCATGATGTTGATCACATCATTTCCGGAACCCGACATCCCGGCGTTTAAACGGTTGGTAGACATGGTCAGGTATTTTTCACGGGTATCATATCCATTAGAAAGATCAAGGCCGCCATTACCGCCGTTCACGTGATCTACGGCATAAAAATGAGGCGGTGCCGTGTTAGTCAATAATTTAATACCTCCGAATTTTCCGTTTGTCCCGGTATAAAAGCTGTAGCCCATTTTGGTGACACTATCATAGCCGCTTCTGTTTTGTGTATAGGTAGCGCCATCAATGTCCCAATCGGCAAAGATCCCTGCCTGTAGTGTCTTTAAGGTGTCTGTGGGATGTGTATTTTTAATATCATACTCCCAGATCACAAATTGCTTATAGGGTGCTGAACTCCAGGCAAGGGTATTTTGTTCCACTTCTACTTTTATAGGATTGAAAGCGATATTATCATTTATTTTTGCTTTGGTATCAAAATCAGAAGTTACTGAGGGCAATAGTTTAACGATTCTGTTGATGGTTCCAAATTCAACATCCGAAACGGTGGTATTAGTTCCTCTTACGCAATCAGACACCATGTTTGTATCACGGCCAATCATTAAACCAGCTTCATACAAGAGATCAGTGCCTTTGTATTTAAATCCCAAACCCTGTGCCTGGGCATCAAGATTATAACCTATTTTTCCTTTACTGGTTGCTGTGGTATAGGCGTCATTTATTTTAATGTCGATGTAATCCACATTGATAAACACACTGAAATATTGCCTGGCGGTAAAGCTTCCATCCTGCATCAGCACTTCAAAATCAATGGATTGATTAACGGGGATGCTCCCGGTAAGTTTAAAGGTAAAGGGATCCAACGTATTGGTCTTACTGGCCATCATATTAATGATGCCCAAAGAAGTTGTATTATCAATGACTGCAGCATAGGATGATAAAGGCGTTACGGTAACGTTCAATGCAGTAGTGGGATTAAGGTAGTTTGTGAATTTCCCGCTGATAAAAAGTGTATCGCCCAGAATATAAGCCTCATCATTTTTATCGGTTACTATTTTATCACTGAATACCACGCTTGGTTTTGCGGGATCGGTCAGTGCTCTGAAAAGGTTGATACGGCCTGATCCAAGCTTATTGGCATAGGGTGTATTCAGCGCATAAATATCATCTGAAGTAACTTTTAAGCGCTCTCCTATTTGCAATCCGTTGTAGGAAGGGAACTGTTTTTTTAAGATCCCCGCGGCACCTGCTACAACCGGCGATGACATAGATGTTCCTGTTAAGGTAATGTAAAAACTTCCGGGCCAGGTGGAATTGATGTTATCACCCGGAGCACATACATCTACAAAATAACCATAATTAGACGTGCCGTGTTTAACATCGTTAGAGGATGTATTGGCCACTGCCAGCACATAATTAAAAGAGGCCGGAAAAAAATCACCGTCTACTCCATAATTTCCGGCTGCAGCTACTACCAGGCAATTTTTATTGATCGTGGCATAGTCGATAATATCCTGCCCGTACTGGCTGGCCCCGCCTCCGCCCCAGGAGCAGTTAATTACCTGGCAACCGTGGTCTGCGGCATATTTGATGCCTTCATAAGCAGCAATGAGCGATCCGTTAGCATCAGAAATTTTCACCGGTAAAAATTTACAGTTAAACCCTACTCCGGCACCTCCAAGGTTATTATCCGCACCCGCTCCTGCAATGCCACACACATGTACTCCGTGGCTATTAGCCTGCCATGTAGGATCATTATCATTCATACCGGCATCCCAACCCATGTAATTGTCAACATAACCATCTCCATCGTTATCTATCCCATCGGGCACATCTGCATAGTTTCGTTTAATATTTCCAAACAGATCGGTGTGCGTAGGATCGGTACCTGTGTCGGTAATTCCTATCACTATAGAGGAATCGCCCCTGCTGATGTTCCAGGCATTAAAGGCATTAATGGTTTGTAAATGATATTGGTTGGAAGCATTGGCCAAAGGATCATTTGGCAGGTAGGTGGTTTTAGGGATAAAATGGGGTTCGGCGTATTCCAGTATACCGGATAATAATAATTTACTGATCGCTTTTTCAATGAACAGGCCTGATGTATATTTTAGCTCATAGATCAATGAAAGATTGGCATATTTTTGTCCGGATTCATTGAATGATTTTTCAGGGGCTTTGTCGTGCGGGAATTTTTTATGAAGTGCTGTAACACCTATTAATCCGGACAATTGAATAAATAAGGGATGATCTATTTTGGTATCTGAACAGCTGGCTGCAAAGGCAGGTTTCACTTTTAGAATAATGGTTGCAGGAAGATAATCCTCTGTTGTGAGATCTGAATTTAACCGGTAGAGCTGTTGTGCATGGATGCTTGCTGCTACCATTAATAAACAAAGTAAGAGTAATTGTTTTTTCATGTGCTCTTGTTTTATGTCGGTTGCTATTTGATATAACTAATGTAATAAATAACTCTGGTGTTTGTTGAATTTTTCCAGGGTCCTTATACCGGAAGAACTGATGTGTTCAAATTCTTTGTCACAAAATACATTTACAATTTTAATATCTGGTTTTAATTCCTGGATATAACGGTATTGATTTTGCTCATATTGAAAATCGGTTGAGTTACGCAGGCCACGCACAACCGTTACATCATAGCCAAGAGACTCTACATAGTCGGTCACCAATCCATTATACTCCGTTTGCTGCCTGTTGGAAATAGTTTTGGGTATATCCCAGGTCCTTTCGGCTTTCTCCGGATTTTTACCAAAAGCAATGATCACCTTGTCAAATAGTTTTTCCGCTTTCTGCAGCACATTATAATGCCCTCTGTGAAAAGGATTAAAGCTTCCAGCAAATACTCCTATGTTGGGCTCAACTGAATTAACATAATCAATTAAATGGTCGAGGTTTCCATTGGTATTAAAATGCTTCAATACTTCTACACGTTTGATCTTATACTCTTTATAATCTACAAACTGGAACTCTTTAAAGATCTGCTTTTCATAAGTGATCAGCTTATCGAATGATGCATTAAAAATGGCAAGATCAGCTTTGATAAATTCTTCTGAAAACGCCACACTTGGTTTATGATGCTTTGTATCAAGTATCAGTTGCCTGATATGTTCTTTTTGCGAAGAACTGAGTCCTGACAATTTTGCTGCGTTTAAAAAATACTCTGCAGAATCTTCTTCATTGGTTGAAGACTGAGGGTCATAAATAATATCATGAAACACTGCGGCCAAAAACAGCTCGTCGTGTGCCAGCAGTCCTGCATCATGGAGCTGCTTTAAAACATCTTCGATGTGAGTTAAGGTGTGGTAAAAGCGATGTGGTTCATTATATAAATTAATGATGTCAGAATTAAACTGTAAATGATTTAAACGATGTGATATTTCAGCTATGGTCATTGTGTATTAGTTTGTATCCAAAATAAAATTTCCTCAAATTCTTTTTCTCCTTTGGAACAAGAGATAACAAATTCATAAATTTCAGGTTCATTGGTTTTTAATGTCAGGTTCCCGGATCTCAACAAATATATGAGGAGCGCAAATGCCGTTCGTTTATTTCCATCTAAAAAGGGATGATTGATCAATATACTTTGAAAGATAGCAGCCGCCTTATGCTGAACGTCAGGATACAAGTCAACTCCATCAAAGGTGGCAAAAGGCCTGTTAATGGCCGATTCTAAAACACTTAAGTCCCTTACGCCCTTTATTCCACCATACACTTCTATCAGAGAATTATGTATTTGCAGTACATTGATTTTGGAAATCATTGCGCCAATTTTGAAAGTAAGATGGAATGCTTGGAATGCAGGTCTCTTAAAAACTCAGAAAGATTTTGTTGTGCTATATGGCTTTCGATTTCTTTTAAATAATCCAATACATCAGGTAAAGCATTATCAGGAACACTATTGATGATCTTCTGTATTTCGTTTTTTATTTCAGATGAACTCATAACCAAATTTACAAAAAAATTATTGCTTTTTCAAGTAGAACAATGTGCTGCAATTTGTTTTCTTTAATATCAC
>Ga0247736_10000758_pt1 | contig 10877 bp, 10 predicted proteins | sample UWRJL193509B2_FD_180935 | JGI IMG/M metagenome (GOLD analysis project Ga0247736, IMG submission 180935) | Plant litter microbial communities from Arlington Agricultural Research Station in Wisconsin, United States - UWRJ-L193-509B-2 | ecosystem: Environmental > Terrestrial > Plant litter >...
TCGGCCATCGCCCGGAGCAGCCGCGAACGACGCACCGCGGCCGGTGCTGCATCGTCGGTGGCCATGGCTTCCCTTGCGCTTATTTTCATATCTGAAAGTGGATGTTTCGATAGTGTAATGCAGTGACCGGAACCATCATCCAGCGCCCGACGACACTCGCCGACGGCCGCGAACTCATCTACTTCGACGACGCCGATTCGACGCTCCCGCCCGAGCGCGCTATCGACGCTCGACACCTCGATCCCCGCCCTGAGACCGCGACCATGCGGCAGGACGTGCTCACCGGCGAGTGGATCTCGATCGCCGCAGCCCGGCAGAACCGCGCGTTCCTGCCGCCGGCCAACCAGGACCCGCTCGCGCCGACCACCGCCGACAACGCGACCGAGGTTCCGAGCAACTACGACGTCGCCGTATTCGAGAACAAGTCCCCGTCTTTCGGTCCCCTCACCGGCACCGAGTTCACCCTCGACGAGCTCGACCGGGTCGGCCTCGGGCGCACCCTGCCTTCGGTCGGCCGCTGCGAAGTCGTCTGCTTCAGCCCCGCGACCGAGGGCTCGTTCGGCAGCCTCACCGAGTCACGCGCTCGCACCGTGATCGAAGCCTGGGCAGCGCGCACGGAGGCGCTCTCGGCCATTCCCGGAATCCAGCAGGTCTTTCCGTTCGAGAACCGCGGCGAGGCGATCGGCGTCACGCTGCACCACCCGCACGGGCAGATCTACTCGTATCCCTACGTCACTCCCCGCACCAAGCGGCTGGTCGAATCGATAGCCCGGTTCGCGGAATCGAACCCGGGAGAGCAACTGTTCGAGGCGATCCTCGAGAGCGAGCGGGCATCCGAGCGCGTCGTGCTCAGCGGCGAGCACTGGACGGCTTTCGTTCCGTTCGCCGCGCGCTGGCCACTCGAGGTGCACATGCTGCCGCACCGCCACGTGCCCGACTTCGCGGCACTGAACGACGCCGAGCGCGATGAGCTCGCCGGCCTCTACCTCAAACTGCTGCGCGGCGTCGACGCCATCTACGGCGACCCGACCCCCTACATCGCCGCCTGGCACCAGGCGCCGGTCAACGTGGGCCGCGATGACATTCGGCTTATGCTGCAATTGACGTCTCCCCGCCGCGCACAGGACCGGTTGAAGTACCTCGCCGGTTCCGAAGCGGCCATGGGTGCCTGGATCGGCGATGTTCCGCCCGAGACGGCAGCACGATTCATCAGGGAAGGCATCGACCGAGCATGAGCGACATTCGCGATGACGTGAAAGAGGGCTTCGAGAGCCTCTTCGGGCACGAACCCCAGGGAGTCTGGTCGGCACCCGGCCGGGTCAACCTCATCGGGGAGCACACCGATTACAACGAGGGTTTTGTGCTGCCCTTCGCAATCAACCGCCGCACGGTACTCGCCCTCGGCACGCGTGACGACGGCATCCTGCGCGTGGCGAGCTCGTTCGCCGACGAGGTGGCCGAGATCGCTCTCGCCGACCTGGCTCCCGAGGCACTCGACGGCTGGTCGGCCTACCCGCTCGGCGTCGCCTGGGCCCTCGGCCAGCACGGTGCAGACCTCGCTGCGGTTCCCGGCGTGGACATCTACATCGACTCGGTCGTCCCGGTCGGCGCGGGCCTGTCGTCGTCGGCCGCCATCGAGAGCGCCGTCGCACTCGCCCTCAACGACGTCTGGCAGCTCGGATTCGATCGCCCGACCCTCGCCAAGGTGGGCCAGCTCGCCGAGAACAAGGCGGTCGGTGCCCCAACCGGCATCATGGACCAGTCGGCATCGCTGCTCGGCAAAAAAGACAGCGCGGTGTTTCTCGACTGCCGCAGCCTGCAGGCAGAGATCGTCGAGCTCGGTTTCGCTGCGGCGGGCCTCGAGCTCGTGATCATCGACACCGGGGTCAGCCACTCACACGCGACCGGCGGGTATGCCGCGCGACGCGCATCCTGCGAGGCCGGGGCAGCAGCCTTCGGCGTTCCCTCGCTGCGCGACCTCTCGGTCGACGATCTCGAGAAAGCACGCGAGATCCTCGATGACGAGACGTTCCGCCGGGTGCGCCACGTGATCACCGAGAACCAACGGGTTCTCGACACCGTTCGCACCTTGCGCGAGAGCGGCCCGGCGGCAATCGGAGACCTGCTCGACGCGTCGCACATCTCGATGCGCGACGACTTCGAGATCTCGGTTCCCGAACTCGACCTTGCTGTCGAGACCGCCCAGGCCAACGGCGCGATCGGCGCCCGCATGACCGGTGGCGGATTCGGTGGCGCGGCAATCGCGCTCATCCCGAGCGAGGCCATCTCGCGCCTGCAGGTCGCCATCGACGGCGCCTTCGCCGAGCACGGTTTCGGCCAGCCGGTGACTTTCGCCGTTACCGCGGCCGATGGGGCCATCCGAGAGTCCTGACCCCTGCCATTTGACCAAAAACGCCCCGTTTTCGACCGAAACCGGGGCGTTTTTGAGCGAGTGCGGGCTTTAGGGCTCTACCGGGGTGGGGGTTCCGTTAGTGATGCGCAGGAGCTCGGCATAGGTCGTCGGGAAGACCGTGTGGGCGTGCCCGGCCGCGGCCCAGACCTGCGGGTACTGCTCGAGTGCCGTATCGACGAAGGTGCGGAGCGTGGTCGGATGCCCGACCGGCGCGACCCCGCCGATCACCTGGCCGGTGGCCGCCTTCACCACGTCGGCGTTCGCCCGCGAGAACGTGCCGCTGACCCGCTCGCCGAGCCAGGTCGTGTCGACCCGGTGCGAGCCCGAGGTCATGATGAGCACCGGTTCGCCGTCGAGCAGGAACAGCAGCGAGTTCGCGATCGCGCCCACCTCGATGCCGAGGGCAGCGGCCGCCTCGGCGGCGGTGCGGGCCGAATCGTCGAGCCAGCGCACCTCGCCGGTGGCGCCGTTCGCGCGCAGCGCGGCAGTGACGAGGTTCACAGCGGGATGTTCGGGCATGAGGTTCTCGCTTTCAGGTTCGTGTTTTGCTCGTGGACCGGCGGCTACGCGGTGCCGTGGCGCACCTGAGGCGCAGATCCACGCGGGTATCGGGTCAGGAGTCGAAGTAGAGGTGGGCGTGCAAGGAGCAGCCGGGATTGAAGAGGGCTGAGCAGTGGGGACACGCTGGCGCACCGGTCGCCGAGATCGCCTGGTACTCGGTGGCAGACAGCTCGCTGCGACAGACGCCACAGAGAACCGCCGACTCGTCGAACCTCGCGAGCGGCCAGCGGACCGCGTCGTGGCCCGCGGCCTCGGCATGGCAGTCGAAGCAGGGGTAATACGCGTCGCAACAGGCGAAGCGCATCGCCACGACATCCGTCTCACCGTGCCAGTGCACGCACCGCGTCTCGTCATCGACCGTCGGGCCGAGAACGTCGATGCGGGCGTCCACCACGGTTCAGGCCAGGCGCTCTGCCGCGTCGACGACGTTCTTGATGAGCATCGCGCGGGTCATCGGGCCGACTCCGCCGGGCACGGGCGACAGGAACCCGGCGACGTCACCGACGGCGGGGTCGACGTCGCCGACGAGGCGGGCCTTTCCGGTCTCCGGGTTGACCACGCGGGTGATGCCGACATCGAGCACGGCAGCGCCGGGCTTGATCCACTCCGGCTTGACGAGTCCGGCAACACCGACGGCGGCGACGATGATGTCGGCCTGGCGCACGTACGACTCGAGGTCGACGGTGCGCGAGTGGGTGAGGGTGACTGTTGCGTCGATTCCCTTGCGGGTGAGCAGCAGGCCGAGCGGGCGACCGACGGTGAGCCCGCGGCCGATGACCACGACGTGCTTGCCGGGGATCGTCACACCGTAGCGGCCGAGCATCTCGACGATGCCCGCGGGGGTGCACGGCAGCGGTGACTGCATGGGGTCAGAGACATTGAGCACGAGGCGCCCGAGGTTGGTCGGGTGCAGGCCGTCGGCGTCTTTGTCCGGGTCCATGAGCTCGAGCATCGCGTTCTCGTCGAGCCCGGCCGGCAGAGGCAGCTGGATGATGTAGCCGGTGACCGCGGGGTTCTCGTTGAGGCTCGTGATGGCCGCGATCACATCGTCGGCGGATGCCGTCGCCGGCAGGTCGACGCGGATCGACTCGATCCCGACCTCTGCGCAATCGCGGTGCTTGCCCGCGACGTACGACTGTGAGCCCGGGTCGTCACCGACGAGCAGGGTTCCGAGGCCGGGGACGATGCCCCGCTCCTTCAGCGCAGCGACGCGCTCGCGCAGTTCGTTCTTGAGGGCGGTCGCGGTCTCGACGCCGTCGAGTCGTGTGGCGGTCATGGTGTTCCTCAGCAGAGTGTGTGGCAGGGGTCGCCGTGAGGTGTGGCGGGGGAAAGTTCGTTGTGGCGGGGGTTATTTTCCCCGCCACCAGACGTTTTCCCCCGCCACACGGGGAAGGTGTTTAGTTCCAGCTGCCGGGGCTGGTGAGGCCCTCGTAGAGCGGGTAACCGTCGGTGAGCTTCAGCACGCGGGCGCGCAGTGCTGCGACATCCGGGTTCGGCATGAGGGCGATAGCGATGATGTCGGCGACCTCGGTAAACTCCTCATCGCCGAAACCACGGGTCGCGAGCGCGGCCGTGCCGATGCGCACGCCCGACGGAGTCATCGGCGGGCGCGGGTCGAACGGAACGGCGTTGCGGTTGACCGTGATGCCGACCGAGTGCAGGATGTCTTCGGCGTCCTGGCCGTGGATGGCCGAGTTGCGCAGGTCGACGAGCACGAGGTGCACGTCGGTGCCACCGGTGAGCACGTCGACGCCGGCCGCCTTGGCGTCCGGTGCGGTGAGGCGCTCGGCGAGGATCTGGGCGCCGCGGATGGTGCGCTCCTGGCGGTCCTTGAACTCGGGCTCGGCAGCGAGCTTGAACGCCGTCGCCTTGGCGGCGATGACGTGCATGAGCGGTCCGCCCTGCTGGCCGGGGAAGACGTTCGAGTTGATCTTCTTCTGGATCTCGAGGTCGTTGTTGAGGATGAAGCCCGAGCGCGGTCCGCCGATGGTCTTGTGCACAGTCGACGAGGTCACGTGCGCGTGCTGCACCGGGTTCGGGTGCAGGCCCGCGGCGACCAGGCCGGCGAAGTGGGCCATGTCGACCCAGAGCTTGGCGCCGACCTCGTCGGCGATCGCGCGGAACGCGGCGAAGTCGAGCTGGCGCGGGTAGGCCGACCAGCCGGCGATGAGAACGTCGGGGCGCACCTCGAGGGCCTTCTCGCGAACGACGTCGAGGTCGATCAGGTAGCTGTCGGGGTCGACGCCGTAGGCGTGCGACTCGTAGAGCTTGCCCGAGAAGTTGAGCTTCATGCCGTGGGTGAGGTGTCCGCCGTGGGCGAGTTCGAGGCCGAGGATCTTGTCTCCGGGCTGCGCGATTGCGGAGAGCACAGCGGCGTTGGCCGACGCGCCGGAGTGCGGCTGCACGTTCGCGTAGGCCGCACCGAAGAGCGACTTGGCGCGCGAGATCGCGAGCGACTCGGCGACGTCGACGAACTCGCATCCGCCGTAGTAGCGGCGTCCGGGGTAGCCCTCGGCGTACTTGTTGGTGAGAACGGAGCCCTGGGCTTCGAGAACCGCGCGGGGAACGAAGTTCTCGCTCGCGATCATCTCGAGGGTGTCGCGCTGGCGACCGAGCTCCTGGTCGAGTACCGCTGCGATCTCGGGATCGACCTCGGAGAGCGGGGCGTTGAACTGGGAGGGAAGGGATGAAGCCATCGAATACTCCTTGGTGCAGAACGGATAGAACAAAGGTATCCGTTCGGCCCAGGCGTACGGCCAAATCGAGTGAGAGCCGCTCCCCGATGGTTGCCCATCTCAACGCCAGTTGCGACAGGGACAGTGTACCGCGAATGCCGCGACAGCCCCAAGGGTCGGGTTACTTCAGCCCCGAGAAAGCCAGGCCGTCCATAACCCTCCGCTGCAGGAAGATGAACAGGATGAGGATGGGCGCCATCGCGAGCATGCTCGCCGCCATGATCACCGGGTAATCGGTGTTGCTCTTGTCACTCACCAGGGTCGCAAGCCCGGCCGACAGCGGCATCTGCTCCTGGTAGGTCGTGACGACGAGCGGCCAGAGCAGTTCGTTCCACGACCACAGTGCACTCGTGATCGCGAGCACGGCGATGCTCGGTCGAGCGAGCGGCAGCATGACGTCCCAGAACACCCGCAGCGGCGATGCGCCGTCGAGCCGGGCCGCCTCCTCGAGTTCGGTCGGCAGGTTGAGGAAGGCCGTGCGCATGAGGAAGGTGCCGAAGGCGCTGAACAGGCCCGGCGCGACGATTCCGACGAGGGTGTTCAGCCATCCGAAGCCCTGCACGATCTGGTACTGCGAGATCAGGTAGACCTGCGACGGCACCATGAGGATCGACAGCACGAGCGCAAGCACGATGGCACGCCCACGGAAGTGCATGCGGGCGAACGCATAGCCGGCGAGGGTACAGAGCAGTATCTGGGCGCCGGTGCGGATGACCGTGATGAGCACCGAGGTGCGCAGCTGCGAGACGAACGGCAGCCGCTCGAACACCGTCGCGTAGTTCTGCCACTGCGGGTCGCTCGGCCAGAAGTGCGGAACGACGCTCTGCAGCTCGGCGTTGGTCGACAGCGACATGACGATCTGCCAGAGGAAGGGGAACGCCATGAGGAACCCGCCGATCCCGAGGATCACGTGGATTCCGGCGTGCGACCTGCCGCGCCGGCGGGCACGCGCCCGCCGGGTCCGTACCGGGTTCGCACTTGCCGGAGGCGCCGCGCTCGGGCGCACCAGGGTCTCAGTCAACGGACACCCACTTCTTCTGGAGACGGAATTGCAGCAGGGTGACCAGCCCGATGAGAAGGAAGATCACCATCGCGATCGCGGCTGCGTAGCCCTTCTCGTTGGTGACGAATCCAGCCTGGTAGAACAGGTAGACCAGCGAGAAGCTCTTCGGCAGGATCGGGTTCTGGCTGCCCAGGATCGCGTAGAGCAGGTCGAACAGCTGGAAGCTCGAGATCACGGTGATGATCGTGACGAAGAAGATGCTCGGGGCCAGCAGCGGAACGGTGATCGAGACGAACTGCCGCCAGGGCGAGGCCCCGTCGAGCTCGGCTGCTTCGTAGTACTCGGGCGAGATGTTCTTCAGCCCCGCACCGAGCACGATCATCGAGAACCCGAGCGACGACCAGAGCCCGACGATCGCGACAGCCACGATCGCGATCCCCGGCGTGCTCACCCAGTACGGACCGTCGATGCCGAGCAGCGACAGCAGAAAGTTCAGGATGCCGAAATCACCGTTGAAGATGATGCGCCAGACCATGGCGATCGCCGTCGGCATCGCGATATATGGCAAAAAGAACAGCACCCGGTAGAAGCTCGCGAACCGCAGTCCGGGGGTGTTCAGAAGGCTGGCGAGCCACACGGCGAGCGGGATCCCGAGCAGCACGATCGCCGTGTAGAGAACCGTGTTGCCGAGTGCGCTGTAGAGGTCGGGGTCGGAGACGAGACGCACGTAGTTGTCGACGCCGGTCCAGGTCGAACCCCCGAACACTCCCCACTCGGTGAACGAGAAGTAGAAGGTCTGCAGGATCGGCCAGAGATAGAACAGCCCGATCCCGGCGAGCAGCGGCAGAACGAACAGCCACGGCCAGAGGCCGTCGCGTCTGCGCGCGTGGGCTTCCGCCCCGTCGCGGAGGGCACGCGCCGACAGGCGCGCACCCCCGGGGGCGGCGGGGCGGAAGCGGGACAGCACAGAAGCCACCTATTCCTTGGCGAGCAGCGCGGTCATCTGCGTCGCGAGGTCCGTGGTCGCCGAGTCGACATCCGTCGCCCCGGAGAACACATCGGGAAGCAGTTTGGCTTCGACGGCGTTCCACGCCGCGCTGTTCTTCGAGACCGGCAGCGGCTTGGCGTAGGCGGTGGCATCGAGGAAGACCTGCAGGTCGACTCCCGGGTAGGACTCGGCGAAGGCCGCCTGGGTTCCGTTGAAGGCCGGGATGATTGCGCCGAGGTCGCCCTGTTCGGTCTGCGCCTCTTTTGAGGCGAGGTAGACCTGCAGCGCCTGGGCCGCCTGCTTGTTCGTGCTGTTCGCGGCCACGACGTTCGAGACACCGTGGATGACGGTCGCCTGCTGTTCGCCCGCGGGCAGCGGTGCGACGTCGACATCGTCTTTCACTTCGGAATCGGCGATCGCCGAGCGCGCCCAGCTTCCGCCGTAGAACATCGCGACCTTGCCCGAGGTGAACCACTGGTCGGCCGGGGCGTCGGTCAGCTGCGGGATCGAGGGTGACGCACCGCTGGCGATCAGGTCGCTCCAGAACGACAGACCGGCCCGGTCTTCTGCGCTGTCATATCCCGAGGTCGTGCCGTCGGCCGAGACGACGTCGCCGCCGGCCTGGAAGATGGTGTTGTAGTAGGTGGTCTGGCCGTCCATGCCGGCGGCGACCCCGTAGATGCCCTTGTCGGCGAGCTTGTCGGAGATCGTCTGCGCGGCGGCGGTGAGGTCGGCCCACTTCCAGTCGGCGGTCGGGGTATCGACTCCGGCCTCTTCGAAGATCTTCTTGTTGAACCAGAGGCCGATCGTGTCGAAGTCCTTCGGCACGCCGTACTGGGTTCCGTCGAGGTTGTAGAGGTCGACGAGCGACTCCGGGTAGTTGGCCGGATCGATGGCCCCGGCGTCGATCTCCGAAGTGATCGGCTCGACCTTTCCGTTCGAGGCGTAGAGCTGGAAGTTTGGTCCGTTGAGCCAGAACAGGTCGGGAAGGGTATTGCTCGTGGCCTGGGTCTGTACCTTCGTCCAGTAGCCCTCCCACGGTGTGACGTCGAGGTTGACGGTGATGTTCGGATATTCCTTGTTGAAGCCCGCGATGTTCGCCTCGATCGCGTCCTGCTGGGTGGCGTCCCAGAACGCGTAGGTGATCTCGGCGGTGAGGTCTTTGTCGGGTGCCGTGTAGCCGGCGGCCTGGTCGGGGCCGGCTGAACCCGAACTGCACCCGGCGATGGCGACGGTCAGGCCGGCACCTGCGGCGAGAGCTGCGGCCCACCGCGGCATGCGGCGGATGCGGGGAGTTCGGGTCATGGGTGGATCCTCTCGACGAAAAACGGGTGCGGTGGATGGCGAAACGTTCTGGTGCTCAGGGATGTCGAACTTCCGACGGGTGGTGCAACCGACGGGCCGAAACGGCGCGTGAAGTTGGTCGATGTTCGCGCAGGTTGTGAACCAGCGCAAGAAATGATCAGTAATTCTGACCGTTTGAACACTTATACTGCGATAAGCGCGCATAATTCTCGGTATCCGGTCGTCAGGGCGGGTGTTGCGCCCGTAATCTGCGCGAAACAATCACTCTGGCCCCGGCGACAACACGGCTCACACCCCTGTACTGGCACGAAGGATTCGAATGACCTCGCCCGAGCACACCCCGCCCGCGTTCGACGACCTGCGGGCTCTACCGCTCGTCGACTGGCATCCGCGGGCCCAGGTCGCGGTGCCGGCCACCGAGGTGCTGCGCCCGCGCGTGCCGGCCATCGACATCCACAATCACCTGGGGCGCTGGCTGAGCGACGGCGAGTGGATGATCCCGGATGTCGACGCCCTTCTCGCGATCATGGACGAGTGTGGCGTCGATACGATCGTGAACCTCGACGGCATGTGGGGTGACGAGGTCACGGCCAACGTCGAGCGCTACGACACCGCGCACCCCGGCCGGTTCCTCACCTTCTGCCAGCTCGACTGGGCGCAGTTGTCACGCCCCGACGGCGTGGAGCTGCTCATCAGCTCACTCGACGACAGCGCAGCCAGGGGCGCACGCGGCGTCAAAGTCTGGAAGAACCTCGGCCTCACTTTCAGGGACGACGATGGAGGCTTGATCCTTCCCGACGACCCGCGCGTGATCGCGGTGCTGCAGCACGCCGGCGAGCTCGGACTGCCCGTGCTCATCCACAGCGCCGACCCGAAGGCCTTCTTCGAGCCCCTCGACGAGAGCAACGAACGGCTCGACGAATTGCTGCAGCAGCGCGACTGGTGGTTCGGCGACCCCGCGGTTCACCCGACCTTCGCCCGGCTGCTCGAGGCCCACGCGGCCCTCGTCGCTGCGGCCCCCGGCACGACCTTCATCGGGGCGCACTTCGGCTGCGCAGCAGAAGAACTCGACCGTGTCGAGCGCATGCTCGAGGCGAGCCCGAACTACCACGTCGACATCGCCGGCCGCATGGCCGAGCTCGGGCGCCAGCCCCGGCGCGTGGCCGCCCTCATCGCGAGGCACCCCGACCGGGTGTTGTTCGGCACCGACATCTACCCGGCCACGGCCGAGCAATACCGCCTGCACTACCGCTTTCTCGAGAGTGCCGACGAGGCGTTCGAATACGCGCCGGGCAGCCCGGTACCGCCGCAGGGGCGCTGGAACGTCTCAGCGCTCGACCTCGACGAAACGAGCCTCACCGCGATCTATCGCGACAACGCCCGGCGCGTGCTCGGCCTGTGAACCAGCCCTAGGCGCCGGCGAGGCGCTCGCGGCGAGCGCGGGCGTGGCGCGTGACGTCCACCGCGACACTCACGGCGAGGCCGACAGCGAGGAAGACGATAGCGGCGACCGGCAGCGACGTGAGTCCGGCGCTGTCGACGAGAAGTCCACCGAGCAGCGCACCCCCGCCGATTCCGATGTTGAAGGCCGTGGTCTGCAACGCCGCCGCGAGGTCGCGCATGCGGAACGACGCGGTGTGCAGCATCCGGGTCTGCAGCATGGCGGGCAGCCCGCCGAACGCCACACCCCAGACGACGAAGGCGACAACGACGACTATCGTGCTTCCCGTGACGATGGCGAGCACGCCGAGCGACAGCACGACGATGACCACCGCGGCGATGAAACCACGACGCGGGAACCGGTCGGCGACGAACCCGGCGAGCACGAGGCCGATCGCCCCGGCCCCGCCGTAGAGGAACAGCATGAACGGC
>Ga0247736_10000760_pt1 | contig 10873 bp, 11 predicted proteins | sample UWRJL193509B2_FD_180935 | JGI IMG/M metagenome (GOLD analysis project Ga0247736, IMG submission 180935) | Plant litter microbial communities from Arlington Agricultural Research Station in Wisconsin, United States - UWRJ-L193-509B-2 | ecosystem: Environmental > Terrestrial > Plant litter >...
CTGCTTTGGCGTTCGTTAGCGCGAGTTGCTCTGAAATACGCAAACTTTTTTGCTCTTCAACACTAATTCCTGATTCAAGAGCAAGTGGGTGATGGCAGAGCGCAATGAAACTCAATCGTTGTGCATGCGCTTGCGCAAGCTCTTCCATAACTCCAAATGCTAGACCATCCACAATAACCACTGAATGATCAGGCAAAGTAGCGAGTATAAAATTTGCATCACGCAACGCATTAGCATCGGGATATGGAAATGAGGCCGCTAGTTCTACTAATTGAATATTTAAGCCAAGCTGATGCAACTCTGCTAACAAACGGCGATCATAGCCATAACCTCCCGTGAGATTATTAATATCGCCAGGAACCAGAAAATAAACAGGTGTAGTTGCGAGAGTGTTCATGCATTGGATAGTCGTATGGATGTAGTTTGGGTTTTCAATTCAAAAATTGTCACACTTTCTAACGCGCTTTACCATTAAATTAAATGCATAAATATCAACAATTTTGATTGATAAGAATCAGTAACCTGTTGTTTAAACACCATAAAATTCACGACTAATAGCTATGTGACATGAATTTGAAATGTGTCTTGCTTAATAGATAAGCGCACCTTAAGATCAACAAAATTTTGTTATTTTCAATTGCCTAGCCACAAGTTTTTTACTATGTCCGAGCCATTTGTTACCCGCATGACTGCCGCACGAGTCCCCACTAAATATGGTGATTTTCAGTTAACTTTTTACACCAATAACGTCGATAACAAAGAGCATCTTGCTTTTTGCAGAGGTGATTTGGCAAATGCCGAAGAAGTGTTGGTGCGCGTTCATTCAGAATGTTTTACCGGCGATGTTATGGGTTCGCTGCGCTGCGACTGCGGCGAACAGCTGGATCGATCACTCGCACTGGTCGCTAAAGAAGGTTTAGGCGTTGTTGTCTATTTGCGTCAAGAGGGCCGCGGCATAGGCCTGCTGGAAAAACTGCGCGCCTACAATTTGCAAGATGAAGGTTACGATACCGTCGATGCCAACCTTATGCTGGGCCACGGGGCCGACGAACGCGATTATTCATTAGCAGCTCGTATTCTTGAAGATTTAAGTGTGAAGTCCGTGCGATTAATGACGAACAATCCCGCCAAGATTGCAGCACTGCAGACAGAAGGCGTGACAGTTATTGCGCGTGTTCCACTTGAAATTGCGGGCAATGCCGAAAGTGCTGGATACCTTTTAACTAAGGCAAAACGAATGGATCATTTGTTTTTGACCAAAGCTACGGTTACTCCCCTATCTCCTGTGTTTAGCAGCAAAAAAGCTCATGAATCCCAATCAGCAAATTGAGCATTGGCTAGGCGCCAGCAAAAAAACCTTTCACCTGAGCGATAGGCCCTTCGTAACCCTGTGTTATGCGCAAAGCCTGGATGGCAGTATTGCAATTCGTTCTGGTGAACCGCTTGCGTTAAGCAGCCCTGAATCCCTTCAACTTACGCATCAATTACGCAGTGCTCACGATGGAATTCTGGTCGGAATAGGCACAGTTCTTAGTGACGACCCACAACTAAATGTTCGTCACTGGACTGGGTCAGATCCCCAGCCCATTGTGCTAGATAGCAAATTACGAATTCCCGCCACCGCTCGCCTCTGCCAGCTTCCCGATAAACGGTGTTGGGTGCTCACAACGTTGGAAGGCGAAAGTCTTGCCAACGAAAACGAAGGCGCGTTAATCGAAGGCTTGGAAATTACAGCGCTTCAAAGCAACTCTGAAGGTCGCGTGTGCTTGGAGCGCGCCCTGCGCTTGTTGCGCAGCAAAGGAATTACCAGCCTTATGGTTGAGGGGGGAGCGAGCATAATCACTGCATTCTTAAAGGCGCAATTAGCAGATGCTGTCGTAGTTACCTTGGTGCCGCACCTAGTCGGCGGATATAAAGCGGTAAGCGATTTAGGCGGACGAGAGAAATATCAACTTCCGGAAATTTCCCCGCTGCACAGCGCGCCTTTGGGTAAAGATGTCATTCTCTGGGGAAATTTGCAGTACGGTAAGGCCGTGGCATGAACCAGTTCACCGCCCAGCAACTGTGGTTTACGGATGCCTATGCCCTTGAGCTACGATCGCAATTACTACCACCACTAAAATCGGGCGAAGTTTTGGTTCAAAGCGAGCTCTCTGCCGTTAGCGCAGGAACCGAGTTACTGGTTTATCGCGGGCAAATTCCTTCTGATATGACGCTGGATGCCAACCTTGAAGCCCTTCAAGAATCCGCCACCTATCCGCTCCAATACGGTTACGCCACTGTTGGCCGCGTCATTCAAATTACTGCTGAAGTTGATATTGAATGGTTGGGCAAACGCGTATTTGCGTTTCAGCCTCACGCCAGTCACTTTATTACAGCCCCTAAAAACCTGATCCCAGTGCCGGATGATATTTGCGCAGCAGCAGCAGTATTTTTTGCCAACATGGAAACCGCTGTGAATCTTGTTCACGATGGCGAACCCAAACTGGGTGAACAGATTGTTGTGCTTGGGCAAGGGATTGTTGGTCTGCTGCTTTCAAGCCTTTTGGCGAAACATCCACTTTCACAGCTGTGTGCGGTTGACGGGAATGAATATCGCCGCAAGCGTGCACTGACCTTGGGTGCAACTCATGTTGCAGACCCCTTTTCACAAAGTGATATCAAAGATCTACAGCAACAATTAACGAACGCTGCGAGTAGCGGAGCTGACCTGATTTTTGAGGTAAGTGGAATTCCAGAAGCACTTAACTTAGCAATTGAATTGAGTGGTTTTAGCAGCCGCATTGTTATTGGCAGCTGGTACGGGAAAAAATCGGCGGCAATTTTCCTTGGTGGCAATGCGCATCGTAATCAACTAAAAATTACGACCAGTCAGGTCAGCAACATTTCACCTGCGCTGAGTGGCCGCTGGGATAAGTCACGCCGCTTTGACCTCGTCTGGCAGTTAATTCGCGAACGCAAACCTGAAAAACTTGTCACTGACTGCGTATCACTCACCGACGCAGCGAGTCTCTATAAAAAGCTGGATCAAAACCCCGGCGAAATACTTCAAGCGGTTTTTACTTATCTCTAATTTCTTTTCATCATCTTTAATTTGACAAAAGCCTGAAGAATTATTTTAAAATCCCCCCAATTTTTAAACCATGCAGGACATTCCATGTATTCAGTTGCCGTTACCCGCGAATTTATTGCCAGCCATTTTCTGATTGGAGGAGATTGGGGCAGCGAAAATTTTCCGCATTCGCATCATTATGTTGCCGAGATTCGTATTGATGGCGACCAGTTGGATCAACACGGCTACCTGGTTGATATTGTTGATATCGAAGCGGCGCTCGATAAAACCGTCGCCTACTTTCGCGATAGCGTGCTTAATGAAAAAGCAGAGTTTGCAGGTTTGAACCCAAGCATTGAACATTTCAGTCGAATTATCAACGAGCAAATAAGTTCAAAAATTCGTCCACTTGGCAATGCGTCATTGACGGTAAAATTATGGGAGAACGCTACTTGCTGGGCAGCATTTCGAAAAGAATTTAAATCAGTTTAATTCAACGTTAAAAATACCTCGTCAAACTGACGAGGTATTTTAAGTAATTATTTTTCCCGCCTGCGTTTATTTTTTTCCTTTATTTTCCTTCCTTAATGGCGTTATACAGCCAACGCACAAAACGTTCAGCACTTTGCGGAGTTGGGCCGTCAACTTTGGAATCGAACTCAGCAGTCGGTTTTGATTCTAATACTTCTTCGATGGTTTTTCCCTGCTGCACCAGCGGAGCAATTTTATCGCGCGCAGCCAAAATTAAATCGCGTCCTGCAATCAAACCCTGACGGCTAGTAATAGGGCCATGACCGGGAATAATTTTGGTGTTAGGCCCCGCGCGACCTATAGTTTCTGCCAAACCATCCAGAATTCCTTGCAAGGTTCCGCCGTTATTTAAATCAACTACTGGGTAGCCTGTGGTACGGAAATAATCGCCAGTTGCTAAGACATCATGTGTGATGAATTGAACTAGCGTATCGCCATCAGTGTGAGCTTTACGAACTGGAATCAATCGCACTTCTTCACCATTAATATGCAAAGTCACTGTGTGATCGTAAGTAATTACCGGGAGCGCTTTTTCAACTGCGGGTTTACCGGGCGTGCCATCGGCAGCAGGATTTGGACGTGCCAAACGATCTCGCAACTGCGCACGGCTAAAAATAGTTGCACCGAGTTTTGCAAAATTTTCATTGCCGCCGGTGTGGTCACCGTGAACATGAGTATTTACCAGATAGCGCACAGGTTTATCAGAAATCTTTTTGAGAGCAGCTACAAGCTTATCGGTGAGCGGTGCAAATTGAGAGTCGACCAGGAAAATGCCATCAGGTCCGGTTAAGGCGCTAATAGTTCCGCCAGCACCCTCAAGCGTATAAAAATTGTCACCAATTTTGGTGGTTTTAATCTCGACTTTACTGTAATCAGTTTGTTGTTGTGCTTGCGCATTAAGCGCAATTCCAGCTAATAAAACGATTGCTGCTTTTTTGAAATGTCTCATCATTGCTTCCAAATAATTAATAAAACATTTGGAATAGCAATGCTTATGCCACATATAATCAAGCGGTTTATGCTGAATTTTCAGAAAAAGCATGGTGATGAATGCTCAATAAACAACACTTTCTAATGAGCGTTGTTTGTTTTTAAACTATGAATTACTTAACGAGTTGAATTGCTTATTGAGTTGAATTGTTTGCGTGCAACTCCTTATTGCGATCGAGGTTGCGAACTTGATCAATATAATCCAATTCGTTGATGGCCTTTTTATTATCAGGATCAAATTTTAGCGATTGATAAAGCGCCATCTCTGCATCATCATATTTTCCCAGTGCCGTTAAAGTTTCACCTAATCCACGAAACGCTCGACCGCGTTGAGAATTAGGCAAGCAATTTTTTTTGGATTGAATTAATTGGGTGTAAAGTTGTATGGCTTGTTCATAACGTTTGAGACGATAGTGAAGATTGGCTTTTTCATAAAGCAAAGTAGGTTGATCCGGTTCTAAACGCAAACCTTTGTCTAAATTTAATAACGCATTGTTGTATGGATTATTTCTCGACTCTAGCGCAAGAAATGCTAATAAATAGTAGGCTTTGGAATAGGAGCCATCCAATACGGGCTCCATCTTTTTATCACCAGCAGCAGAAATTTCAAACAAACCACACTCTGCTAATTGTTCTTGATCCCAAAAAAATACACGTACTTGCTTTTCATCCACCACTCGATGCGACCAATTTGCAGGCATAGTATTAACGTAGTTATCTAAGAGGATTTTTGCTTCCGGATATTTATTTTTCTCAATCAGATTTACCGCTTCAGTAATAGGACTGGAAGGGATTGCAGGAGCAGCAGGTATGGTAATTGAAGACGCAACATCAGCCTTTTTATCTACATTAGAGCATGCACATAATCCCGCAATCAGAACCAACTGAAAGAGCTTTTTAATCATTGTGACTGCCTCTATCGAATCCACTAAACAGTAAATACAAATAAAAAAGTCAAAAGCAATAAGCGCACCAGTTTACCAATGCTTAAACATCTGCTTGGTAAGACGAAGAGGCTTCAGTAGTCACAGGTTTACTATTAACTCTGCGTAGACAATAAAATCCAAATAACAAAATAATTACGTCGCGTAAACGCATAAGCGCTATCAGACCAATCGCTGCAGCGTCAGGAAGGTTTAGGTAATGGAAGGACCAAAACACCGAAGCTTCAAGCGTTCCGACGCCGCCCGGTATAGGCAACAACAAGGCAAGCCGCATGGCTATCAGGATTAGCAAAAAAGCAGCTACATCAAAATCAACATTCAAAAATTGCAAAAGAAGCGCGAGCTCTCCCATTAACGCAGCCCAAGCTAGAAAAGAAATAATCGTGGCATTGGCTAAGGTTAATTTTTGTGTGCGCAATACAGAACTTAACTCACTGCTTATCAAGCGCCAGGACTCTTTGATTTTTTTTATAAACCTGTGCGCAGTCCACGCCAAAAACAATCGCTGAATACGATTTGAAATCCAATTAACACGGTGCTTTATCAACCGTAGGGTTGCTACTAATATTACGGAGGCAGTTAACGCGTAAAAGACGCCGACTAAAATGCTTGTTGCAGTAATGGCAGGAGATCTAATAAAAGGAACATCAGTCAGGAACACCAGAAAAAGCACGCAAAATATCAATACGGTGAAATTTACCAACAGCTCATAACATCGGTCGAGACCGATTGATAAAAGTGCTTTTTCCAATAAGATTCCACGGCGACACAACCAATAAACCTGCAAAGGCTCACCACCAAATTGCGGGCCAGGTGTAACAAAACTTATTGACTGTCCTGCTTGGCGAATGAATAGAATATCCGCAAAATTTATTTTCCCTTTTAGCATTACAATCAAGCTGTGCCAGCGTTTTGTACCTAAACCAATAATAACTGCATTGATTCCTAACCATGCAAACCACTGCGGCAAAGTGAGTGAAAAAATACTCTGTTTAATCTTGGAAAGTGGCAAATGTGCCAAGGTCCAGCCAATTAAGAATAACGCCAGCGTCCACATCAAAATTCTTGCAGTTCTCGATTTAAGCACTTGCGCCATCCTGACGGTTAACCCATACGTCGTCCCACTGCCACAAACTAAAACGCCCGGTGCCGAGTAATAACAACCAGGAACCGCTACATAATAAAGCAATACCTAACCCAGTCATCGGTTCTGCTGAACCTGCTAGCAAAAGCAAAACGATTAAGGCACCAACGCGTCCCGCTGACCCCAACAGCACCAAACTGATACCAAGCACAAAACTCAGCATCAAAAAAACTTCTTTCCCGGGGGAAGCCGAAAATATATCTACTCGATACAACATAAAAAGTGAGCCAATGAAAAGAAAAATTCTTAAGCCAGGTTGAAAAATAGTTCGACTGATTTTTAACAAGCGTGAGAAAAAAGTTGTTGTGCGAATGGATTCAACATTAATACGACCACTCACAACCAACCAATCAACAATAAACCCAACTAAAACTGGAATTAAAAATGCAAAACCACACACCAAGGTTTGCTCAGCTGCAAAGCAAGGCAAGAGTGCCAGCGCAACAAACCCCATTTGAAAACCTGCGAGCACACGACGCAATTGGCTCGGCATAAGTGGATAAATCGCCAGGCCATGTTTGCGACGCCAATAAATGCCCCATTGAAAAAAATAGAAAGCAAAACTTAGCGATAAATAGCTCCAGTGAATTTTACCCATAGCAATGGCTAGCAGAGGTGCAACTAATAAACCTAGCGCATCAAACACCGTATCCAGCTCAGCACCTAACAATGTTGTTTGTTTACTTTTGCGCGCAACGAAACCATCTACACGATCTAAAATTGCGGCCGCACCATAAAGCAAACCAGGAATCCAACTCACTAAACCGCTAATGTCTTGTTGAAATAAAAAACCGCCAGTCAGTGCGATCAAATAACCACGTAATAACGTAAGCCGGTTTGCCCAGCCCAAATTATTTAGTAATGGTGAGTCAGGTGAAGTGCGATTTAAATCAGATCGATTCCAGGTTAAATACCAAACCCAAGTCCACAGCAAACCGGCCTGCAACAACCATTGCAACCCCATCTTCCAGCTTATGGAATAACCTAGGATTAGAAAGACAACCCAAAGCAGACCAAATCCAAGCAGGCCCAGCAGTTTAATATCAACTTTCATAGTGGTAATTCTTGAGATGTAATCTTCGCGAGGCACTGAGCCTAACAGATGTGAGCTGAGCAAAAAAGAACTCGACGCGTGTTATTTAAAACACTGCACAAATCAAGTGCTTAGATTCAAACACCTTTAGTAATGCTGCCCCAACAATAGGATCGGACGTAAGTAACATCCTGCAGAACTGCAAAAAAATGAACTTGAATTCACTTATAAAAATAATTGAATAATGAAAATCTTTGAATTGGACTATTGACCAAATACTTTTCAGATGCAGTAAAAGAGAATCATAAAATCATTTGATATAATCAAAAAAATTTAGTTCTAATCCTAGATAAGCTGCGGATCTAAAATCAAGACAGAAATTTTTCTTCCGCAAATCTTTTACTAACTGATAGTAGACTTGGAATGCTTTTTCAAATTCAGCAATTTATGAAACCGCCCTAAGCGAAACATAAAATTTATTTTTATGTGAACGAACGTAAAGTCCTACTTGATAAGTAAATTTGTTGCTGAAAACAGCGCTGCCAGCTGCTGACAAATGTAAGTTATCTTTTACAGCCACAGTACTTAAGCTGTTGCAAAGTCAACTGACGTGTCTAACCCAGTTGATGTGGCCGCCTTGCAACCAACCTTAATTGATGGGGAAGATCGAAATTTCATGAGCATATGCATCTATAATGGCTTAGCTAATCGGCTATTAACCAAAGACATCTGGGCATCGCTATGAACCAAAACATCACCCCTGGCGCTAGTTGCCGAGCTCCCCTATTCTTGGAAAAGCCCTGGATTTGGCTGGTTTTCAGTCTTTATTATTTTGTGCCCGTCTACTACATGAAAGCCTCCACAGATATATTGGCTTTTCTGTTTGTAGCCTACTGCGTGTTTGTCTGCCTGTATTTGTGGGGCGCGCGCACCACTCACAAGCATGTATGGAAACCTATTCTGGCTATTACTGTGCTCTTTTGGCTGGTTATTCCCGTGTCTCCGGGGTCCAGTAATTTCTTTCCCTACATTGGCTTTCTTATTGGCTACAACTATTCCACACGCACTTACCTGATTTTACTTTTCACGTATTTTCTGATGATCGTCGGCGTGCAATTTCATTTCGATTATCCGGTTCCTATGTTTACCCTACCGGCTATGACCGGATTACTTTCGATCAGCCTTTGGGGTCATATTGAAAGAATGCGCTTTTCTCATAAAGCAAACTGGATTCAAAGCCGGCAGGAAATTCAACAGTTGGCCGTTATCGCTGAACGTGAACGTATTGCCCGCGATCTGCATGATATTTTGGGGCATACACTTTCTTCAATCGCTTTGAAGGCGGAGCTGGCCGAAAAATTATTAAAGCAGGATAAAATTAAAGATGTTAGCGAACATCTTTCAGATCTCCATAAAATCGCGCGAGAAAGTCTGAGTCTTGTGCGCCAAACCGTTTCTGGTTACAAGCATCGCGGCCTCTCGGGCGAAGTTATTCAATTATGCGAAAAGCTGCGTCAAAGTGGTTTTTCTGTAGAACTAGATGGTGAAATTCCTTCGCTCTCACCGCGTGCTGAAACAGCATTAATTCTTGCCCTCACCGAACTAACCACTAACGTCTTGCGTCACAGTAATGGCAATCATTGTCAGATCTCCTTTCAATTGGATGGCGAGAGCGTCGTCATTAGTATGCGAGATAACGGGTGCATAAAATCCATCACCCCCGGCAATGGACTCAACGGAATTCAGGAGCGACTACATGCTTTAGCCGGTGATATCAGCGCACAAATATCCAATGGTGCGCGATTTGATATCACCCTTCCCGCCCATGAATTAGTACAGGCCAGTTAAGATGAAAATTTTGTTAGCAGAAGATCAGGCAATGGTACGTGGTGCGCTTGCAGCACTGCTCAGCATGGAGCCGAATTTCGATATAACCCAAGCGGAAGATGGTGATAAAGCGTGGTTAATGCTTAAGCAAAACTACTATGACATCCTGCTTACCGATATTGAGATGCCTGGCCGTTCCGGTCTTGAGTTAGCGCAATATTTAATACAACAACAATCGCCAACAAAAATTATCATCATCACCACCTTTGGTCGCTCAGGTTACATTCGCCGCGCAATTGATATGGGTGTATCCGGTTTTCTTTTGAAAGACGCTCCCTCTGAACAACTTATTCAAGCGATTTACAGAATCGTTGATGGCAAGCGAGTGATTGATGGCGAATTGGCAATGATGGCGCTGGGCGAAACAGATCCATTGAGTGACAAGGAACGTCGCGCGCTACGACTTGCGAGCGAAGGAAAAACTACAGCGGAAATTGCAAATACACTTTTCCTTTCTGAAGGCACAGTGCGCAATTATTTATCAGAAGCTATAGCAAAATTAAATGCAGCTAATCGAGTAGACGCCGCTCGCATCGCCCGACAAAAAGGCTGGATTTAGTCATTACGCATTTCAATAAGAATTCTTAATGTCTTAAATTGCTAACCTCAATTCCCCATCTGCATACTACCGCTTTTCAGCTCACCTATCGAACGTCCCTAGAACTCAGTGAAGCTTTACATTCTTTGTATTGGAAGCTTCACGAGAGCTTGCTAGAATCCGCGCGAACTATAGTTAATGATTGTGCTCTGCATTCGAATTTGATGAGTTTGACGCGACAGATTCTGATTGCGTTTTAACCGCTTCTGAACTCGCGGCCATTAGTTGATTAAATAAGGTGAGCAATGAAGGAAAGCGAGTTGCCAAAAAACCTGCAACCGCAGCTGCCGCAATTACTACAATCGGCGAACGATTTGAAAGATTTTCAAATGTTTTTGAAAACGCCTGTAAATTTAGATCTTGGTCGCGCGGCTGCTGTGCTTTAGTAGTTTCAGGTTTTGCAAAAGCTTTTGACAGTGCGAATGCAATAATGGGGATAAAATAAATCAAGCCTAACACCAGCGGGCCCCAAATATTTCCGAGCATTGAACTCAACCAAAAATAAATCCCGACGCTAAGCCAAACAAAACCGATAATAGTGGCGGCGAGTATAAGCACCAAGCCAACTAGAGTGGAGCGGAGTTCTTGCAAATGATCACTGAAATTAAACATACTTTATCTTCCTGATTTCCTGAACAGTAAATAGCTAAAAAATATTATCAACATACAAGGCAACTCATTATTACGATAATTA
>Ga0247736_10000765_pt1 | contig 10828 bp, 9 predicted proteins | sample UWRJL193509B2_FD_180935 | JGI IMG/M metagenome (GOLD analysis project Ga0247736, IMG submission 180935) | Plant litter microbial communities from Arlington Agricultural Research Station in Wisconsin, United States - UWRJ-L193-509B-2 | ecosystem: Environmental > Terrestrial > Plant litter >...
AACGTTTTCACTGGCAACAAAGATAACATCGCCACCTTTTCCACCATCGCCGCCGTCTGGGCCACCCATATCAATATAAATTTCATGCCGAAAACTAACGGCTCCGTCGCCGCCGCGTCCTGCTTGTACAAATACTTTGGCGGTGTCAACGAACATAGTAATACTATTATAACAGAATTCCCCCTGTTTTAACAGAGGGAATTCATTTTCTTTACAAGAGTGTTACATCCTAGTGAATGTAGTAGTACTGTCCAACCTGTCCAGCAGGAAGATTACGGCCAGATACGATGTTGAAACCACCACCAGTTACACGAGCATTCATTTCGCTGAGGCGAAGGTCACCGTTAGGAAGAACTTCTTCGACGATTGCTACGTGGCCTGAGTCTTGGATTACAGCACCAGCTGATGGAGTACGGTTGACAGTAAAGCCAGCGCTTCGGGCGTTAGTTGCCCATGAACCTGCATTACCCCATCGTTGGCCGATCGGCTTGCCAAGTTCGGCACGACGGTCGAAGGCATAGGCAGTACAGTTACCAAATGCATAGGCACCCATATTTGGTGTACCGCGTTTAATGAACCATGTGCTACCGTTTGAGAAACCTGAGCTGTAACCAGTAATGTACGTACCGCCGGTTGAATAAGCTGCAGCACGTGGTGCAACGTAGCCAGGACGTTCAGTTGTTGGTAGTTGTGCGCCAGGAATAACAATCTTTAGACCAGCGGTTAAACCACTAATTTCAAGGTCGTTGTAGGTAGTAATAAGTGAACCATCGGCTTTGTACTTATCTGCAAGTGATTGAACAGTATCGCCAGCCTTAACGGTGTAGACAATACCATCACGTGGCAAGATTTCGAGTGTTGAACCAGCTGCAAGTGTATTAGCAGTAAGGTTGTTTGCCCATTTAACAGTTTCAGCTGAAATACCAAACTTAGCGGCCACAGAATCAACAGTGTCACCTGCGACAACGGGGTATTGAGTAATATTGCGGCTCGCAGTCGATAACTGAACAATAGTTGGCTTACTAATTGAACTTGTTACGTCGCTAGCAGCGTACTGCGTTTGAACACGAGTCGATACTGCGCGTTCTGCAACGTTTGGTGCAATTGCTAAGTTAGAAGCGGCTGCAACCGATGCGGCAATGTCGTTAGCGACAACGTCGTTCACAGCAGGCCGATCGTTTGTATTTGTAGCGCTATTAGCTACGGGCGCAGCAGAAGCAGCCGTTGCATCCATTTCTGGTGCACGGTAGCCGATTGCGATAACCGCCACTAAGAGGGCGAATACGCTGGTATAAATAGCGACAGTTGATGACTTGACACGACCTTTAGGGGATCGTTTCGTTGGTTGTAGTGCAGGGATAGCCAAAGGCTGTGCTGCAAGTGTCCCACCACGGGTAGCTGAATTGCTACCGCTCGTAAAATCATTACGAATTATCGTTCTCCTGCCGCTCGGATTTCTCTCGAGGGCTTCTACCGTACTATGTCTTGCTTCTTATTTTACAAAGAAAAGGATGCGTGTCGACCATTATTAATTAATATCATTGTAGTGTTCTTGCTTCCGTACGACATTTCAGATAGGCCCATTTGCTCCTCGTTCTCTACTCGCAGGTGCTACTGGCCAATATAGTCCGAGGTATCACTAGTAGATTGAGTTCACAAAATGTGCTTATTTAAGTATAGCAACTATAGCTTTTTTAGTCAATTTATTTTATAATTATAGTATTTTGTCAAGTCCTTCGGGTATCACCTAAAGAATTTGGCATTTTGTCTTACAGTGATTAGCGATGTTTGCTTCATGCTCATCTAGAGTACGAGCAAAATACGTTACATTATCATCGCCACTAAGGAAGTATACATAGTTACCTTCAGCAGGCATCGCTACAGCCCGAAGTGAAGCCAAGCCCGGTGTTGCAATTGGCCCAGGAGGAAGCCCAGTATAGCGTCGTGTATTATACGGCGAGTTGTAATTCGGGTCACGCACTCCCCCTTCTTTATCGGCGATGTATTGATACGTTACGTCTGAACCGAGTGGCATCGTATCTGCTAAACGAGTATAAAATACCTGGGCTATTTGTTTTTTGTCGTCACCACCAGATTCACGCTGGATAATAGACGCTAAGGTAATACCTTGATACAGCGACAAGCCTTTTTCTTTATAAGCAGCGATTAAATTATCTTCGACAACGTACTTGTAAAACTCATCAAACGTTCGGGTTAAGATAGCTTCAACGGTTATTCCACTATTAAATTGATACGTCTCACCGAATACATAGCCTTCAAGGTCAGCGGTCGCTGGCTTGTCTTTAAGTAGAGGATGGTCATATTTTTTATTAAGGGCTGCCGCAATTTCAACCTGGCTATAGCCTGCCTTTAAGAGAACTGAAGTAATATCGATACGATTTTCTAGTTTTGTTTTCGTATCAACAAGGGTTGCACCGGGGTAGAAAGTGATACTGAATGTATCCACACTCCCCTTTACGAGATGATCAACAATTTGTGGAGTAGTTTCCGATGGTGATAGTCGATATGAACCAGCCTGTAAGCTGTTTTGAGACCCATCAAGGCGTGTATACCACATGAATGCTTGCTCGTCCCTAATAACTCCCTTGTCTTTTAGAAGAGCAGCTATATCTTTTGGCGTGGTTGATGGAGCAATATCAACCTTTACCTTAGAGGTATTGCTGGCATCAGCTGGTGACAATTGAACTTGGTAATATACCCAAAGTGCCGAAGCAATAATGATACCAAGGGCAAGTATGCTGGCGATAATAATCAGCCATTTTTTTCTTTTGTGCACTTTCTTTACTGCCAACTCAACATTTTCGATAGGTAAAGGTGTGGGAGCTTCAGCAATAGGTGGCAATGGCGGTTGTTGAACCGGTGCTACGGGGCGTTGAGGCATGGGCGGCAAGGGACGATGCTGCATAGGACGTTGCGGTGTAGATTGTGGTGAAGCAGGCTGACCATTAGATGATTGTACTGATCGACGTACCGGTTTAATATCCATAATTTGCCTCCAAATAATCTTGCAAAATAATACTGGCCGCATTTGCGTCAATATCACCCTTTGTATACGGTTTCTTCTGTGCGACAAGCCTTTGTTCTGCGATTACACTGGTAAGTGATTCGTCTTGGAACACTATAGTTGGTCCCATGTCTTTAAGCTGTTCAGCGAATTTTTCAACATAGTTTGTTTGTGCAGTTGCTTCACCCTGTTGATTACGAGGATACCCTACCACGAGTGTGTCGGCGCCTTGTTGAATAACCAGTTCTGCGATAGACGTTAATTCAGTTCCATCAACTTCAATAGTCGTGAATGGTACAGCAATACGCACAGAATCATCAGCAACTGCCACTCCTATGCGCTTTTCACCCACATCCAAACTGACTAATGTGCGGCTACTCATCCTGCACTTTAAACTGAATACTTATCTTGTCAGTATTATTTGGAACGGTTCGTACCCAGAAGAATGAGAATTTAACATCAACGCTTTTAATGCCGTCGATAAGTTCAAGGCTTTGTTGCACTTCACCATAGCGCTTGCCTTTCACTTGATCCTTAATAGCCGCTTCGTCAATGATTGGGCCAACACTACCAGAGGCATTTACTGATGCCAGCATGGTTTCGCCATCTTTACGGAAATTACTAATTGTCGCACTATCTACCCCAGTATTGTAGACTTTTTGGGCGTTCTTATTATCAAGGTTTGATTCAAGGCTCTTGCGAAGATAAGTATCGAGGTCAGTTTTAGAGACAGCTTGAATTGAGTAGGTTGTTGGAACGGTTAGTTTCGCTTTACCGTCAGCAGCTTCAGTTCCAGATGCAGGTGCTGACACCGCAGCGCCACGAGCAACTACGAAACTACTATCGATTACCACTTCACCATTTACGAATTTCTTTTTCAGTTCGGCTTTTTGAGTATCAGTTGCCGTACCAACAAGTTGTCCTTGGGCTCGTTCAATGTCGTCAGCAGAGACGACTTTGGTAACCTTGGTTGTACCGCCAGCACTTGCTCCGACGAAGCTTGCAGATACGTTTGCAGGAGCGCCAGTAAGGGCGCCAGTTGCTCCATTATATTTATCGCCGTTTGCTGCAGCGGTAACTGGTGTATTACCACTTGAACTCGTACCACCTTGATACGAGAGAGTAACCGCCTGGTCTGTAACAAACACCAAGCCAGTGGTTGAGGTCAGCCTTGTACCTGCTGGAATTGTACCTAGACCTGCGAGTGAGCTTGTCGAAAAGCGCACAGTACCAGTAGCCGTTGCGCCGACATCTTTTTGTCCTGTTGCTTCAAATTCAACCACTTCATCCTTTTGAACTTGTTGAGCAGTTGAGCTTACGATACCTTTTGTAAAGTCAGTAGCGGCCGGGCCACCGAGTGTAACTGAAGAACTAATTGGGGCTGGTGTAGTACTGGCGGTAATAATAACCGATGCGGCTGGTGCAAAGACAAACATCCAAATAAGAAGCGCGATCAAAGCAACTCCACCGGAAATACCAAGGATTAATTTCTTGCGGAAAGTGTCGAAGTTAGGAATTTTAGGCTTTTTAGCACCTTTGGCAGATTTTGCCATAGCTGACTTAGCAACAGTTGAAGCCGCCACTGGACCAGAAACAGTTTCACCGTCAATATCAAGGTCAGTAGCATCAATTTCATCACTGCGCATCGTACTAGCGATAGCCGTACCATCTTTCACTTTGACAGATTTTGCATGATCGCCAACTGGTAGCTGTGAACCATCAATAATGTCATCACCATCATCCACAACCAAGGCTGCAACTTCGGCAACTTCTGGTTTTGTTTGTAGGTTTTTAGCCACCGGAATTTTTGCACTCGCAGCGAGGGCTACAAGCGCTTGGTTATTTGTAATAAGAACTAATGTCTTTTTCTCGTTACGCGCCATGCGGTCAATTAAACGCAAGTTAACGGCACTCTGGAGTGAACCAGCCCGTTTAGGTGGTACCAAGGCAACGATTTTCTCTTTGGCTAGCTTTATCTTACCGATAATAGCCGTGACATCGTCGTCAACATCTATGTAAATAACGTCTTTATTCATACTAAATTTTTAGGAGCCGATTAAATTTTTCTTTTATCGAATCTCCCTCACCACTCCCTAATAGTGTATCATAACCAACCCTTAGAAGGCCCATCGCGGTTATGAATTTATGGTCGTTTACATCGCCGGTTGTATCAACGACACCAATCACTTCAGAAGGATTAATGTGGTGTACGGTTGGTTTTTTAGTAAACGGTAAGTCTTTGTGCCAAGTACTGCCATTCAATGCAACAACTAATGCTTCGAGGCTTGAACCACCACCACATAAAAGAATGCGGTTTGGAAGATGGTCAACAGAATCAAATTCGCTGAGTGCTAATTCAAAACCAGCAATCCAAACTTCCAAAGTTTTATCAATCGCTTCTTCAACTTCTTTTTTAACTGAAGCTTTAATTTGCTCGTGGCCAATATTTACTTTGAGTTTTTCAGCATCTTTATACGGCAAATTCATGTCGCCAGCAATTGTTTGCGTAAAACTACGTCCACCGATGCCGTACATTTTCGTACCTTCAACACCACCGTCATTTACAACAGCAATGTCAGTTGTACCGGCGCCAACATCGGCAAGAATAGCGGTAAAGTTACTATTAGCATCGTTTCCAAGTACACTACGACTAACCGCAAACGGTTCAGCGGCTACTGCTAATAATTCAAGGGAAAGCTCATCAGCAACCCGCTCAAGCGCACCAATGTGTACCATAGGGGCAAAGGCAGTATAAATTTGCACGGCAACATCGCGGCCCTGGAAACCAATTGGGTTACTTACCTTGTATCCATCAATATGAATACCGACTAAAGCGCTGTTTACTAGCTTCACTTCAACTTCTTCATTACCAGTTTCAAGCGCAATTTGCTTTTGTGCTTTAATTTGTGCCCGTTCTTGGACCTTTTCAATAATAAATTCCATCTCAGAATCATCAAGTGGACGGTCTGGCTGTGGACGACGGTAACGAATTGTGTCAGTTACACCCTTCACCAACTCGCCAGCAATACCAATAATAACCCTTTTAGCTTGTAGGCCGGCTTGATCTTCGGCATCGGCCAAAGCTTCTTCACAGTTACGTACCACGCCGGCAATATCAGCGATAGCTCCAGAATGCATGTCGCTTACTTCTTGACGCGATCGGCCGACGCCAACAATCTTTAATTCGTCACCTTCAATTTTTGCTATAAGTGCTTTCACAAATTCTGTACCTATATCCAGCGCAAGGATATAGTCGTCATTTGATGGCTTTCGTTTCGTTCTGAATTTTTCTAATACCATATTGTTCTCTATTATACAGTAGGAACGAGTAAACAGGTCGTGCTTATAACTAAAATAGTAAAATAATTGATTTTTTATAACATTTATGCTATAATAGTTATATGTCAGAAGTTCGTCCAATCCGGGAACGTGAACTGTTGATCGATGATGTCATGCGAGCTGAATTTCGTGACCAAATTGATCCTCTTATTAATAGTGCCTTCGAGGCACGAGGCTACACAGAAGAACATACTTCATCTGACCATATCTTCCTTGATAGAGATGGTGTATTAGCCAGCCCAGCATACATAAAATACATGGGCAACGTCCCCTTCCACGGGTTAAAAGTAAGAACTACCCATGATGTGTTTAAAAACGAACATTTTCTAACCAAAGCCCAACTTGAATTGAGCCGTATTGGTGGTTTTGGTAAATCAAGGTTTATAAAAAATGGCACTGCGTATTCCGTAGACACGGTTACCACTAACAACGATACTTCCAAAGATGGTCCCGTGAATGTACCCGAGGGTGCTGTTTACGATATCCTCCAAGATATCCGGGCTTATACCGAACTTGGATACAGTGATTCGGATGTCCTTGTTCCAATCGATAAGAGTATTGAAGAGCTGGAACAGCTGAGTACACAACGACGAGTCGATAAAAGGGCACACTATCAACTTCTCACATCTGAAGACCATGGTGATATCCAAATGAATATTGGCGAGAGTTTTGAATTAGAATACATTCAAGCAAGCGACACAATCAAAAGGCGTCGAGCAAATATCCAAAAATTATTTGAACTAGTAGCCCTACAACCAGTTGAAGATGGCATTCTTCGAGTTGGCGCTCTATATCGTTCAAGTAAAAATGGTATTGATATGAAACTCACTACTGAACTTGTTAACACTGACTATACAGATGAAGCAAAGCAAGCGTATTACAACGATGTTATTAAAACCCACCAAGAAAAAGACGTGCGCAAGTTTGGTCAAGGTATCATTAAAAACCTTCAGATAATTCTTGATGACAATTCAGACATTGTTCGTTTAGGGTAATACCTAAACAAGTACTGCTTTAACGCGTCGAATACCGGCGCTTGAGGCTTCTTCTTTTGTTATCTTGAAGACTTTGCCGTCTTCGGCAAGTTGTCCAGTATGGTCAACGTGAGGACCTCCACAAATTTCAAAGCTGACACGCTTTTCAGCTTCACCCATTTGGTAGACTTTTACGGTCTCGCCATACTTGTCACCAAAAGCACCAATAGCACCCATTTCAAACGCTTCTGCGGTTGGATATTCGGTAAATGAAACTGGAACATCCCAGGAAATCCATTCGTTTACTAACTTCTCTACTTCATCAAGTTGCTCACAGTGACTTTTTCATCATTGTTAAAGTCAAAGCGAAGGCGCTCTTCAGTAATATTACTGCCGTGCTGTGTCACGTGGTCGCCTACAACCTTTTTAAGTGCTGCGTACATTAAGTGGGTCGCAGTGTGGTATTTCATATGCTGTAGTGTTTGACCACCTAGACCACCTTTGAAAGTTCCTTTAGCGGCAGTTTGCGAACGAGCCCGTTGCTCGGCCATTTTGTCATCAAATTCAGCTCGCCAATTTTCTGACAAACTAATTTCTTGCTTGTACGCTTCTTCGGTTGAGAGCTCAACTGGAAAACCAAAGGTATCATATAGAGTAAATAATTCAGAACCGGTAATACCAGTCTCAGCAAACTTTTCGAGTTGCTTGAGGCCTTTTCGAAGTGTCTGGCGGAATACTTTTTCTTCTTTAACGAGTGTTGCAATGACTTCATCGCGAGCGGCAGCTACTTCTGGGTAGTCGGTTGCATAAAGGTCGGCAATAACCGGCACAATTTCTTCAAAGAAGTTTTGTTCGATACCAAGGTCAAAGGCGAAGCGAATTGCCCGACGAAGCAGACGGCGCATTACGTAGCCTTGCTCTTTATTTGCAGGCTTAACTCCGTCAACCGCTAAGAACACAGCCGCACGAAGGTGGTCGGCAATAACACGCATACTAGCAGTGTTGCTTTCATAATTTTTACCACTTAGGGTTTGGATTTTTTCGATAATTGGCCATAGTAAGCTAATGCGGAAAACATCAGGGCTGTTAATACTAGCAGCGGCAATACGCTCTAGGCCACCACCAAAGTCAACGTTTTGTTTTTTAAGCGGCGTAAAGCTACCATCATCATTGCGTTGGTACTGCATGAACACTTGGTTACCAATTTCCATAAACTGGCCACTATCACTGGCGGGGTGTGCCAATCCATAGCCTTCGGCGTGGTTCTCAGGGCCAAAGTCGTAGAATACTTCGCTGTCTGGGCCACAAGGGTCACCAATAGGGGTCTTCTCTAGACCGCCGCCACGGCTCCACCAGTTTTCACCATCATCATAAAAGAAAATACGTTCGCCCGGTTTAATACCGCGGACATCACCATCTGCTTGAGAGCCAATTTCAGCAATATCAGCCTGAATACCACGTTCGGTAAATACTTTTTGCCAGATATTAGCAGCTTCATCATCACGAGGAATGCCATTCTTTTCGTCGCCCATAAATGCAGTCACGTAAATTTTGTGTGGGTCGAGGCCGACAACATCAATCAAGAACTCAGCGAACCAACGAATTTGCTGTTCTTTAAAGTAATCGCCCATACTCCAGTTACCAAGCATTTCGAAGAAAGTCGTGTGGCGATTATCACCAACATCTTCAATATCTTGAGCACGTAAACAAGTTTGGCTATCTACAAGTCGAACACCAGACGGGTGTGCTTGGCCAAGCAGGTATGGTAGAAGTGGTTGCATACCACTCCCAGTAAATAATGTTGTTGGGTCATTGTATGGGATAAGTTGTGCACGCGGAATAATTGCGTGGCCACGTTCGTTGAAGAACTCAAGGTATGAGTTGCGGATATTTTGGGCATTCATAGGTGTTATTGTAACATTTATGGCATCAAACAAAAAGCCACCTCCGGGTGGGCGTGAGGTGGCTTCATTGACTTGAAGTTAGATTAAATTCAAGTAAGAGTGCTGGTTGAAAGGTATCCCTCGCAGGTGTGGACATATTGGTACCTTACTTATGCATTCTACACACTTAAGCTTAAAAAAGACTTAAGCAATAATGCCGCCACCGATACAAAGCTCGCCGTCGTAAATAACCACTGATTGTCCAGGTGCAACTGCCCGTTCAGCATTATCAAGAGCTAATTGAACACTACCGTCATCGTTGAATGAAAGTTGAGTGGGAATAAGAGAGGCGCGGTGCCGTACTCGTACTTGATACTCACCCGCTTGAGGAGTGTCGTTAATCCAATGCGCACTTGTTAAGTTTAGTTCAGGCCGCCACAGCGTCTCATCGTTCAAGTTAGTGGTAACGTAGACTTCATTCTTATCCATATCCTTACCAACAACGTAGTATGGCAAACCGCCACCTACATCAAGCCCATGACGCTGACCGATAGTATAGAAAATTGCGCCATCGTGCTGGCCCAGAACTTTATTGGTTTGCTTATCAATAATAGAACCAGCCTTTTGCTCGACATACTGGCTTAAGAATTCGCGAATACCAATTTGGCCGACAAAACAAATACCTTGGCTATCTTTTTTAGCAGCGGTAAATAAACCACGCTCTTTAGCCATCTCACGCACAACAGGTTTTGTAAACTCACCCAATGGAAATAGTGTCTTTGAAAGTGCTTCGCCGGTGACACGGTATAGGAAATATGTTTGATCTTTGTTAGTATCAACCGCCTGAAGAAGTTTGCCATCTTTAACACGAGCATAGTGGCCAGTCGCAATCAGGTCCGCTCCATCTTCCAAGGCAGTTTCAAGAAATATCTTGAACTTCACTTCTTGGTTACACATAATATCCGGGTTCGGAGTCCGCCCCAGCATGTATTCATCAATCATATAATCGACGACTTTTTGTTTATACTCTTTTTCAAAATCAAACACTTTGAAATCAATACCGAGTTGTGTCGCAACACGCTTAGCATCAGCCAAGTCATCCGCCCACGGGCATTTCATGCCTGGTAAATCTTGTGTCCAGTTTTTCATATACACACCGGTGACGTCATAGCCTTGCTCAACTAAAAGGGCTGCCGTCAACGACGAATCGACACCACCACTCATTCCTACATATACTTTTGTCATGACGTTGCTCCAAAATAAAAAGCGATAATTTTAACTAATTCTCCACCTGAAAGCCACCAGCCCCGTGGTGTTGCCCACCATAACCATCCCCAGTCATTATCTTCTACAACCGGGTGATTACGAATATTGACCGTTTCTGCCCGTTTATTAAATTCCAAACTTGCCCGCCGTTGGTGATAGCCAGAAGTTACTAAAATAACGTCATCGTATCCGCGCTCAGTAACAATTGTCTCGGTATTCTGGGCATTTTGTTGGGTAGATTCTGATTCTTCATCAATCACTATTGACGAGCTTGGAACACCCGCTTGCACTGCTTGCAGTTTCATCGCCTGGGCATTACTTGGGCCAGATTTATCTTGAGC
>Ga0247736_10000766_pt1 | contig 10823 bp, 7 predicted proteins | sample UWRJL193509B2_FD_180935 | JGI IMG/M metagenome (GOLD analysis project Ga0247736, IMG submission 180935) | Plant litter microbial communities from Arlington Agricultural Research Station in Wisconsin, United States - UWRJ-L193-509B-2 | ecosystem: Environmental > Terrestrial > Plant litter >...
TTCGACGAACGGCTGCTCGATCAGCAGCAGCCCGAACTCGTCGAGCCGGCCGAGGTGCCCGATATCGGCCTCGGTGTAGGCGGTATTGGCATCGACCTGCAGCAGGGTCGGCCCGACGAGGTCGCGCACCGCCCGCACCGGCTCGAGATCCCAGCCCGGCTTGATCTTGAGTTTGATCCGCCGGTAGCCGGCGTCAAGGTACGACTGCACTTCGGTGAGAAGGTCGTTGATCCGCGGCGCGATCCCGACCGAGACGCCGCAGTCGACAACGTCGCGCACCGCACCGAAATACTCGCCGAAGCTGCGGTTCTCGGCCCGTAGCTGGGTATCGAGAACCGCGGTCTCGAGGGCGGCCTTCGCCATCCGGTGCCCTATCGCAAAGCGCAGCAGGCCGGCGACGGTCTCGGCTGTGACGTCTGCCGCGGCGACCAGGGCCGGGGCGAGGTAGTCCCGGATGACACTGGCGCAGCCCTCGACGTACTCGCTCGAATACACCGGATCGGCCATGGCGACGCACTCTCCCCAGCCGTCGCCGACCGAGGTGCGCACGCGGATGAGCAGCACGTCACGGGCGACCTGCCGGCCGAACGAGGTCTCGAACGGGCGCACGAGAGGCATCGCGAGGCGGTGCAGTTCAACGGCCTGGATCTTCATGCGGAGGGTCCTGTTCAGAGAGGGAGTTTTTTGCCGAGAAGTGGTTCGTCAACGGTCGATGACTCGAGTTCGCCGAAACCGAGTCGACGGTAGAAAGCGAGAGCGCCGGTGTTGGCCGGGTCGAGCGACAAGTGGAGCCCGGGAACACCGGCGTCACCGAGCGCGTGCTCGAGAGTGTCGATGAGCTGCCGCCCGAGCCCGCGGCCCTGCAAGTGCGGCAGCAGGTCGATGTGCAGGTGCGCGGGATACTCGTCGACCTCGGGCACCAGCATCCGCTCGGGAGTGAACCCCAGTTCCCGCATCCGGTCGTCCGGTGTCAGCGCCGGCTCGGCACGGGTGTATCGCGCCGAGAGCCGCGGCAGCCACTCTGCTCGGTAGCGCTCGACGAACCCGCGCGTGTCCGGAGCCGCGAGGATGTACCCGCTCACTGCCCCGTCGTCGCCTGCGACCACCCAGGCCCACTCCGGCTCGATCGCGAGATACGGGCGCGCCCAGATCTCGGGCATGAGTTCGTCGTCGACGAAGGCGCCCGTCGCGTCTCCACCCGCTGCCGCCGTCAGCAGGCAGACCCGGGACACGGCGTCGAGGTCGGAGCGCTGGTAGCGGCGAATCGTCATGCGGGGACCGCCCAGGTCGTTACTGGTCCGCGTCGACGAGTCGGTCTTCGAGTCCCCAGGCCTGGCCATAGCCGCCCTCGTCGACGGGCAGCGCCATGAGGTCGAGGAACGGCTGGGCATCGAACGCCTCCGGGCCGAGCACACCCGTTCCGGTCCAGATGCCCCTGCCGAGCAGTTCGAGTGCGATGACCGGGTTGAGCGCGGTCTGCCAGACCACGCACTGGCTCTCGTATTCGGCCATCGTCCACTCGTTGTCACTCACGTGGTAGAGATACACCTCACGCGGGGCACCGTCGACGCCGGTTCCGGTGACCCAGAGCCCGGCACAGGTCTTGCCCGTCATCCGCGGCCCGAGTGTGGCGGGGTCAGGAAGACCGGCGGCGACGACGTCTCGCGGCGCGACCTCGACCGGACCGTTCGCCGAACGCACCCGCACCGGAGCAGTCTTGTCGAGGCCGAGCTGGTTCAGGGTCTTGAGAATGCCGATGAACTCGTCACCCAGCCCGTACTTGAAGGTCACGCGCTTCGCGTCGACCCAGCGCGGCATGAGCAGCACTTCTTCGTGCTCGACGTTGACACACTCGACCGGACCGATACCCTCGGGGAACACGAAGACCTCCGGCTCGCTGAAGGGGGCCGTGGTGTACCAGCCCTTGTCACGTTCCCACACGACCGGCGGGTTGAGGCACTCTTCGATGGTGGTCCAGATCGAGAACGACGGGGCGAAGATCTCGTTCCCCGCTTCGTCGCGCACCACGAGGTTCGCGCCGTCGCGGGTACCGAGCTCGTCGATCTCGCTGAACAGGTGGTCGGCGGCGTAGCGTGCGAAAACGTCGCTCAGCCCCGGTTCGACTCCCATGCCGACAAGCGCGAGCCGGCCCGCGGTCTCCCAGTCGGGCGCCTGCGCGAACTGGTCGTCGCCGAGCTTGACCCCGGTCTCTTCGTGCGGGTTCGTCGGGTGCGGCTCCGACAGGCTCATGGCCATGTCGAGGTAGTCGGCCCCGGCCGCGAGCGCTCCGGCGAAGATCGTCGGCACGAACTTGGGTTCGACCGCGTTCATCACGTGGGTCGCGCCGTGCTCGAGGGCTACGGATGCCACGTGGTCAGGGTCGGAGGCGTCGATCTGCGCGGCGACGAACCGTCCGTTCTGCGGACCGTGCTTCTGTTCGATCCAGGCAATCGCTGCCTCGGCACGGGCGAGGTCATAGTCGCTGACTACGAGCACCTCGAAGAAATCGCGACGGGCCGCGATCTTGGCAATGGCATTGCCGACGCCGCCAGCGCCGACGAGCAGGATTCTCATGAGTCGACGCTAGCGTGCCTGAGGGGTGAGTCTCTATCCGGATCGTCCCGCTCGAAGCGCGACCTCAGCGAACGGGCGGAACGGAGGGCGGCGGGACTGGCTGCGAATCTCAGGTCGATGCGGCCACGGGTGCCGGTGAACTCGACAGTGGTATCGACGAAGACCGCTCGCGCGATAGCGATGAAGGGGCCGAGCTGCACCCGGCTGTTCCGGTCGGAATCGAGGTCGAATTCGAGGGTGCAGCACACGGTCGCACCGGCACGCCTGATGCGTCCGGGCAACTCGAGCGCAAACGACAGCCGCAGGGCCGCAGCCGTCGCGCCCGAATTCGACTCGAGGTGCGTGACGATCGCGCGCAGGCAGCCGCGCTGGTCGGGGTCCATTCCATCGGACAATCGCTGCGGGTCACCCGCCCCGGTGACGAGCCTGGTCACCCAGCTCTGCTGGTTGTCGAGAATCATCAGCGCCCGCAGTTCGTGAGCGAGTTCGCGCGCGTGGGCGGCATCCTCCTCGGTGATCTCAGAGGAATCGACTATCGAGTGCAGGAACGGCAGCGCCCCCTGCTCGGCGAGCGCGCGATGGTGGGCGACCGTCGATTCGAGAACGACCCCGGCCCCCGCCGCGCCCACGTTGTCCGGGGTGCTGCCGTCACGCCGCCAGGCCCGCAGGTCGAGCACGAGGCTGCGCGAGATCGCCGCAGCGGCGAGGCCCGCCGCGAGCACCGGCATCGCCGCGAGGGCTGCGAAGAGCACCGGCGGAACATCGGCGACATACGACGAAGAACCGGCGAACACCACGGCGGCGACGCCGATCGCGGTGACGACAGCGCAGGCGAGGATCTCCCACGGCGGCCGGTACGACCCGAGAGTGACCGTGAGTGCGGCGATGGCGATCGGGGCCCAGTCGTCACGGACGAGCGAGTTCGAGCCAGCCTGGCCGAGGGCGTCCAGCGCGACCGCCAGCAACGCCAGCAGGCACACGACCGCGTGCGAGCCGAGGCCGAACGGGGCACGGAACGGGCTGGTGGCCCGCACGTAGTAAGCACAGGCGATGATAATCACGATGAGCGCGAGCACTGAGAACACCGGGTTGCTGATCTCCCGTGCAGACGCGAGGGTCGTGACTATCGCGAGCACCGGCACAAGTGCACAGGCCGCATAGACCAGCAGCCGGGCGGTCACTCCCCCGAGCGGATCGAGCTGCTGGGGACTCTCGCGGATCACGAGCGCGGCACCAGCAGCGAGATCGACGTTCCCGCGCCCGGCGATGTCCAGACGTGCACCGTTCCACCGACCTGCGCGATGCGCGCCTGCACCGAGTGGCGCAACCCCAGGCGGTCCGGCGCCACCTGCGCTTCGTCGAAGCCGACCCCGGAGTCGATGACCAGTACGCAGACGTCGGTGGCCGTTGTCAGCACGGTGAGCTCTGCACGGTCGACACCGGCGTGGATCGAGACATTGGCCAGGCACTGCCGCACCGCGAGCGACAGGGCGGCAGCGACTTCCGGCGCGATCGTCGAGAGCGCGTAGAAGTCGCCGCTGATGCTGAGGGTCAGGCCCGACCGGGCCGCTTCGTCGAGGGTGTCCGAGAGGATCGATCCCGCGAATTCCGTGACCAGGGTTCCGCTCTCGGAATCGCCCACGTCAGCCGGGCCGGTCACGAGAGAGAGGCTGTGCTGGATTCGGCTGCGCACGACCTCGCTGATCGGCCCGGTCGCACTCACGGCGACGACCGCGAGCTCGTTGAGGATCGTGTCGTGAACGAGCGCGGCCGACGAACTCGCGCTGGCATCCTGCTCGATTGCCTCGCGGTCTTCGACACTCGCCCGCACCAGCACCCGTTCGCTCGCGCGCGATCGCGAACGCGAGTAGTCGAGCAGCGCGAAGACGGCGAAGACAATGGCGAAGGCACCGGTCGAGGCCACGTCGAAGGCATAGCCGTGGCCCGTCGCGTTGCCGATGACGAATGCGGGCGCCTCGGCGATCAGGAAGGCGACCAGGGTGGCCGCTGTGGCCCGCGTGTACCGTGACGCCACCGCACCGAACATGATGATCGAGATCTTGACCAGCGTGACCACGAGGCCATCCGCGGGCGCGTCCGCCCTGAGCAGGGGAAACAACAGGCCGAGATAGAGCACGTTCCCGGCGAGGGCGAGCCCGGCGGCGAGGGCGATGGTGAACGGATACCGCCCCGCCGGGATCCTGGCCAGCACACCGGCGGCGACGATGATCCCGAGGGCGAACAGTGCAGGCAGCGCGAGGGTGGTGCCGCGATCGATGCTGATGGCGACGATGAAGAAGACGGCGACGCCGAGGAACACCCCGGCGAACCAGAAGGCACCCTTCGACAGCGCGACCTTGGTGCTCTGCGCGGCGAGCCCGCTCGGAAACACGAGAGTCACGGGTCGGAACTCCTCTCGCAAGCGGCAGCAGAGCCCTTACTTTAGTGGACCGTGCTATCCACGAAGTGACTTTTTGATCATTTGTCGCCCACTGGGTAACTCTTTTACCTTGAGAGCGCGGGAACCGTGCGCGGACGCACCACCAGCAGCATCACGGTGATGCCGATGACCGAGGTCGTCATCATCAGCACAGACATCGGGATCGCGTTGTGGACTCCGAACAGGCCGACGATCGGAGACACCAGTCCGGCGACCCCGAAGTTCACCGCACCCATGAGGGATGCCGCGGTCGCAGCCTCGGCACCGTGGTTGTTGAGAGCGAGAACCTGCTGCATCGGGAACGCGAAACCGCACGACATGATGAAGAACCAGAGCGGAATGAGAACCCCGATCAGCCCGGCCCCGGCCAGGTCGAGAACGAGGATCGCCGTCGCCGAGACGAGCATGCCGGTGGAAGCCGACAACAGGATCCACTGCGGGCCGAAGAACTTCACGATTCGCGAACTGGTCTGCACACCCGCCACGATGCCGAGTGAGTTGATACCGAACAGCAGGCCGTACTCCTGCGCGCTGAAGTCGTAGACCCCCTGGAACAGGAACGGTGACGACGACAGGTACGAGAACAGGCCGGTGAAGGTCATGCCGCCGATGATGATGGTTCCGACGAAGATCCGGTCAGAGAAGAGGGAACGGTAGCGCTCGCGCATCGAACTGTGCCCGAGTTCCGCACGACGGGCCGGCGGAAGGGTCTCGACCAGGAAGACGACGGCGAGAACGAACACGATGATCCCGTAGCTGCCGAGGAACACGAAAATACCGCGCCAGTCGACAAAACGCAGCAGCTGTGACCCGATGAACGGGGCGATGATCGGCGCGAGTCCGCTGACGAGGGCAAGCCTCGACAGCATCCGCACGAGCGGCAGTCCACCGAAGAGGTCGCGCACCATCGCCATCGCGACGACAGCGCCACCGGCCGCGCCGATACCCTGCACCAGGCGGAAGATACCGACCCAGACGACATCCGGGGCAAGCACGATCGCGACACTCGCGGCGATATGCAGGGCCGTCGCGATGAGCAGCGGCAGCCGACGACCGACACGGTCACTGAGCGGACCGACGATGAGCTGGCCGAGGGCGAAACCGATCGTTGTCGCGGTGAGGGTGAGTTGCACGACGGCTTCGGTCGTGAAGAGCTCACGCTGCACGGCCGGAAAAGCGGGCAGGTACAGGTCGATGGTGAACGGGCCGAGGGCGGTGAGTGCCCCGAGGATGATGACGTAGACGAATCTCTGGCGCCGGGTCAGCGCATCGCCCGGGTGTACAACGGTGGTCAAGAAAATCGGTCCCTGCAGAATCGAAGGCGAAAAATGGGCAGGCGGATGCTTCTTCGACTCCCCCAACTGTGTAGTACAAGTCTCGTCCACCCCGATGCATTCCCTGCACCAGCAGCTACTCCCTTGCCCGCTGGTCGAGTAGCCCGGCGAGCGCTAGCGAGTCGCGCGTATCGAGACCTTTCCAGCACCGGGTACCGTCCTGAGAGTTAGTGACGGAGACCGACGGCAGCCATTTTCAGCTCAAACATTGGATGAGTCAGACGGACGAAAAGCGTGTCCGTCTGACTCATCCAAAACTCGCAAGAAAATGGCCACCGCCGGTCTCCTTCGCGGTGAAACGTCGTCGCCGCTTTGCTGGACGACCTGCGGCGAAAAGGCACCGGCGGGCGAGATGTATTAGTGCGGCTCTGGGATGGTCTTGGTTCTCGCCATGGCGGAGACCCAGTGGCCGCTGTCTTTGATGGTGCGGGCGTGGGTGTTGTAGTCGACGTGCACTATTCCGAAGCGCTTGGAGTAGCCGTAGGCCCACTCGAAGTTGTCGAGGAGAGACCAGACCAGATAGCCGCGCAGGTCGACACCGCGGGTGAGGGCACGGTGAGCCGCTACAAAGTGGCGGTGGAGGTAGTCCACACGTTTCGGGTCGGCGACCCGGCCGTCGATTACTTCGTCACCCTCGAAGGCTGCACCGTTCTCGGTGATCATCAGGGGCAGGTCGGGAAACTGCTCGTGCAGGGAGAGCAACAGGTTCTCGAGGCCCTCGGGCGCGATGTTCCAGCCCATGGCCGTGTAGGGCCCGGCCTGCTGCACGAACTCGACGTTCTCGCTTCCGGGCCAGGCCGTGCCACTCGAGGGCTTGTGGCCGTCGGCCGACTGTTTGGGGGCACGCCCGGTCCAGTCGCGAACGGTAGCTGTCGAGTAGTAGTTGACGCCCAGGAAGTCGAGCTTCTGGTTCGCGGTCTCGAGGTCGCCGCTGCGCACGAACTGCCAGTCGGTCACACCGTGGGTGTCTTCGAGCAGGTCCTGCGGGTAGGCGCCACGCAGCATCGGGCCCGTGAACGCACGATTCGCGAGCGCGTCGATGCGACGGATCGCATCCGACGACTCGTCCGGGTCTTCGGTTCCGGGGCGCAGCTCGTGGAAGTTGAGGGTGACCGAATACTGCGGATCGTTCTGCACGACCGACTGCAGGGCCTGGATGCCGAGACCGTGCGCGAGGTTCAGGTGATGCACCGCGGCGAGCGCATCCTCACCTCTGGTGCGCCCGGGGGCGTGGCCACCGGAACCGTAGCCAAGGTAGGCAGAACACCACGGCTCGTTGAGGGTGGTCCAGGTGTGCACCCGATCGCCGAGGGCTTCGCCCGCGATCGCGGCGTAGTCGGCGAAGCGGAACGCGGTATCGCGAGCGGGCCAGCCACCGGCATCTTCGAGCGGCTGCGGCAGGTCCCAGTGGTACAGCGTGGCAATGGGTCGGATGCCGCGGGCGAGCAGCCCGTCGACGAGCCGTGAGTAGAAGGAGAGCCCTTTCTCGTTCACCAGGCCCGACCCGGCCGGCTGCACCCGGGACCACGAGATCGAGAACCGATAGGCCTCGAGACCGAGTCGCGACATGAGCTCGAGGTCGCTCTCGAGGCGGTGGTAGTGATCGTCGGCGATGTCGCCGGTGTCGCCGTTCAGCACCCGCCCGGGAGTGTGGCTGAAGGTGTCCCAGATAGAAGGTCCACGGCCGTCTTCGTGGGCCGCCCCCTCGATCTGGTACGCCGCGGTCGCCGAGCCGATGAGGAACCCGGGCGGGAACACCAGCCCGGTGTCGCGGTAGTCGTCAGTCGATTCAGAGCTCACCATTGCAGGCCGGCCTTTCCGGCGTCGCTGGTTACCGGCGACCCCGAGCCAACCCTAACGGCGAATTCTTCACCGCCCGCCGCGGTCACGGTCGCCCCGGTCGCGGTACGCGAGACGGTGAACGTCGCCACCCGGCCCTCCGGCGTGGTCACCGTGACCTCCCGGGTGTCGTCGTCACGCAGGCTCGACGGGTAGAGCTCGAGAACGATGCCGTCGAGGTAGTCGTAGTCGGGCCGGTCGTCGCGGGCACCGCGGGCGATCACCGCACCGTCGCGCACGTAGAGCGGCAGACTGTCGAAGCCGTGGGTCTCGGTGCGCCAGCCCGGGCCGGTGACGGTCTCGCCGGTGAGCAGGCTGGTCCAGCTGCCGGCCGGAAGGTAGAACTCGACCTCGCCGCCCTCGCTGAAGACAGGAGCGACAAGGATGTCCGGCCCGAGCAGGTACTGCCGGTCGAGGTAGGCGACGGCCGGGTCGTTCGGGAACTCGAGCTGCATCGGTCGCAGCACCGGGGTTCCCGTGGCCGAGGCTTCGAGGCCGGCCGCATAGAGGTAGGGCATGAGCGACAGCTTGAGCTTCGTGAAGATGCGGGTGACATCGACGGCGCTCACCTCGCCCTCGGCGAGCGCGTCGTCGAACACCCACGGCACCCGGTACGAGCTGGAGCCGTGGAAGCGGCTGTGGCTCGAGAGCAGGCCGAACGCGGTCCAGCGTTTGAAGACCCCGGCATCCGGGGTTCCCTCGAATCCGCCGATGTCGTGGCTCCAGAAGCCGAACCCGCTGAGGGCGAGCGACAACCCACCGCGCAGGGTTTCGGCCATCGACTCGTAGGTCGACGTCGAGTCGCCACCCCAGTGCACGGGAAGCTGCTGGCCACCGGCCGTCGCCGAACGGGCGAAGACGACAGCGTCACCCGCCCCGCGCTGCTCCTCGAGCACCTCGAAGACCGCCTGGTTGTAGAGCTGGGTGTACCAGTTGTGCATGCGCTCCGGGCTCGAGCCGTCGAAGTAGTCGACCTCGACCGGGATGCGCTCGCCGAAGTCGGTCTTGAAGCAGTCGACACCCTGGTCGAGCAACCGGCGCAGCTTGCCCTGGTACCAGGCCACGGCATCCGGATTGGTGAAGTCGACGAGCGCCATGCCCGCCTGCCAGAGATCCCACTGCCACACGTCGCCGTTCGGGCGCTTCACGAAGTAGCCGGCGGCCGCACCCTCGGCGAAGAGCGGCGAACGCTGCCCGATGTAGGGGTTGATCCAGACGCATACCCGCAGGTCTTTGGCGTGCAGGCGCGACAGCATGCCCTCGGGGTCGGGGAATACCCGCGAGTCCCACTCGAAGTCACACCAGTTGAACTCGCGCATCCAGAAACAGTCGAAGTGGAAGACCGACAGCGGCAGGTCGCGCTCGGCCATCGCGTCGATGAAGCTCGTGACAGTCGCCTCGTCGTAGTCGGTGGTGAAACTCGTCGACAGCCACAGGCCATACGACCAGGCCGGGACCGTCGCCGGGCGCCCGGTCAGCGCGGTGTACCGCTCGAGGATCTGCTTCGGGGTCGGCCCATAGACGATGAAGTACTCGAGGGCCTCACCGGTCACCGAGAACTGCACCCGCTCGACGGTCTCCGACCCGACCTCGAACCCGACGTGGCCGGCGGAATTGACGAGAACCCCGTAGCCGCGGTTGGTCAGGTAGAACGGAACGTTCTTGTAGGCCTGCTCGCTCGAGGTTCCGCCGTCGGCGTTCCACACGTCCACCGACTGGCCGTTCTTGACCAGGGGGCCGAAGCGCTCGCCGAGGCCGTAGACCAGCTCTCCGACTCCGAGCGAGAGCTGCTGGTGCAGGTAGGCCGGGGCCTTCAGGCTGCCGACCGGGCCGGCATCCACCCGCGCGTTCTCGTCGAGTTTCACGTAGCCGATCGAGTTGCCCTCGCTGCTCGTGAGTGTGCGGCCATCGCCCGAGAAGCTGAGGTTCCACGGTGCGCCCGCGGTGATGCTCGCCTCGAGCCCGCCGCTCGTGAGCGTGGCACCGGCATCCGTGATGCGGATGTCGCCGTGCCCGCTCCCGGCGCCGACCAGGTCGAACCCGGCGTCGGCGGCCGCGCCCTGGAAGTGCTCGATGCGCACACCCACCACGCCATCGAGCGGTGAGCTCAGGGTGACGGTCAGGGTCGGCCGGTTGAGGGTGTCGCCCCGGCCGGCAATGACCCTGGTGGGTGCGGTGACGACGAGCGTGGGCGAGTCGCCCGGTACCTCGACGAGGTCGTAGGCCTCCTGAGCATAGAGAGCGGTGACGCCGGGGCGCAGCTGCCAGAATCCATCGGTGAACTTCATTGTTACTTGACTGCTCCTGCGGTGATGCCGCGCGTAAGAGTGCGCTGGAAGATGAGAAAGAAGATGAGGGTCGGGATCAGGCCGAGCAACGCCGAAGCGCTTGTCGTCGTGACATCCATCAGCCGGTCGCCCTGCAGGGTGGCGATCGCGACCGGCACCGTCTGGTTGGCGTTGCTGACCAGGAAGGTCAGCGGAATGAGGAACTCGTTCCAGGTCCAGATGAAGAAGAAGATGATGAGAACCGACAGCGTCGGGCGGCTGATCGGCACGATGACGCGCACCAGGATCTGCCAGCGGCTTGCGCCGTCGAGGGCGGCCGCCTCGAGGATCTCCTTCGGAAAGGTGCCG
>Ga0247736_10000769_pt1 | contig 10789 bp, 12 predicted proteins | sample UWRJL193509B2_FD_180935 | JGI IMG/M metagenome (GOLD analysis project Ga0247736, IMG submission 180935) | Plant litter microbial communities from Arlington Agricultural Research Station in Wisconsin, United States - UWRJ-L193-509B-2 | ecosystem: Environmental > Terrestrial > Plant litter >...
GGTCGGCGGGCTCGATGCCGACCAGATCGTGACGCCAACCCTGGGGAACAAACAGTCCGAATCGCATGGGTTCGAGCCTAGCGAGGCCCGGTCACGCAACCCCGGCCCGGGTTCCGACTCGGGCCGGGTTCGCAGGCCCGGGCCCGTGACGGATGACCCACGCGGCGTGCGACGGGGTCAGCGCCCGGCCACCAGGTCGTCGCGCACGATGCGCCGCAGTACCTTGCCGATGAGCGAGCGGGGCAGCTCATCGCGTTCCACGATGGTGCGCGGCACCTTGTAGGCCGACAGCAGCGTGCGACAGTGAGTGCGCAGGGCCTCGACGTCGAGCGTCGAGCCCGGGGTGAGAACAACGACGGCCGCGACATCCTCACCGCCCTTGCTGCTCGGGAGGCCGACGACTGCGGCGTCCGCGACCGACGGGTGGGAGAGCAGCGCCGCCTCGACCTCGGTCGGCGCGACGTTGAAGCCGCCCGTGATGATGAGCTCCTTCTTGCGGTCGACGATGGTCACGAAGCCGTCCTTGGAGACGCGGGCGATGTCGCCGGTACGCAGCCAGCCGTCGGGCAGCAGGGTCTCCGCGGTCTCGGTGGGGCGGTTCCAGTAGCCGGAGAAGACCTGCGGGCCGCGGATGAGCAGCTCGCCCTCCTCGTTGAAACCGCGGTCCACGGTCGGCTGGTCCGGGTCGACGATGCGGATGGACGTGCTCGGGAACGGCACCCCCACGGTGCCGGGCCGACGCGACGGGCCGATCGGGTTGCCGATCGCGACGGGCGAGGTCTCGGTCATGCCGTAGCCCTCGACGAGCAGGCCGCCGGTCGCGGTCTCCCAGGTCTCGACGATCTCGACGGGCAGGCTCATGGCGCCGGAGATCGCGAAGCGGATGTCGCGCAGGCTCACCTTGCGTGCCGCGGCGGCGCGCGCGAGGCGCTCGTAGATCGGCGGCACCGCAGGCAGGAACGTGGCGGGCGACTTGCCCATCGCATCGAGCACGAGCTTCTCGTCGAACTTGGGGAACAGCACGAGCCGCGCACCGATGCTCATCGCAAAGGTCAGGCAGAGCGTGAGGCCGTACGCGTGGAACATGGGCAGCACGCCGTAGAAGATCTCCTCGCCGCGGCGCAGTCCGGGCACCCAGGCCTCCCCCTGCATCGCGTTGGCACGCAGGTTGCGGTGGCTCAGGATCGCGCCCTTCGGGCTGCCCGTTGTGCCGCTCGTGTACTGCAGTACGGCGGTGTCGTCGAGTGTCGGCCGTGCGACGTCGTTGGGCAGGTAGCGGGATGACGTCAGCTCGCGCCAGTCGACCGCACCGGCGACCGGCCGCTCGACGGTGAGCGCCGCACGGGATTCCCGGGCTCGCGCAATCGGCAGGCGGAGGGCGGTGCGCGTGGCGAGCGGCATCGAGCGGGTCACGTCGACGGCGACCACGGTCGTCACGCCCACGTCGGAGGGGAAGGCGAGCACGCGCTCGGCCACCTTGTCCCAGACGATGGCGACGCGAGCGCCGTGGTCCTCGAACTGGTGGCGCAGCTCGCGCTCGGTGTAGAGGGGGTTGTGCTCGACGACGATCGCGCCGAGGCGCAGCACCGCGTAGAACGCGACGATGTGCTCGGGGCAGTTGGGCAGCACAAGGGCGACGCGGTCGCCGTGGCCGACCCCGAGCTTGCGCAGCCCGTTCGCGACGGACGCGATCTGCTCACGCAGCGTCTCGTAGCTGGTGGTCGCGCCGAAGAACTCGAGGGCGACCTTGTCGCGGTAGAGGCGTGTCGAGTTCCAGATCATGTCGACCAGGGTCTCGGTGGGCTCGGCGATGTCGTGGGGAACGTCATCCCCGTAGCTGGCGAGCCAGGGCCTGTCGTTGAAGTCGTTCATTCATCCACCCGTCGGGAAGTGTCAGGCAGGGAGGCCCGAGTCCATAAGAAGCTTGCCGCCCAGAAATGCACAGACCATGAGAATCGCGCCGAGACCGGCGAGCCAGAAGGCGATGCGACGGCGGAACACCCGGATGAGCGACCAGACGATGAAGACCAGGGCGATGGCGCCCGGCGCGTAGGTGCAGATCTGCTGCCCGAGGGCGATACGGTCGGGCGAGCAGGCGGCCGCCGCGTTCGCGCACTCCTGGTTGAGGAACCCGAAGCCGAGAGACGACAGGGCGAACACCACGACGAGCACGAGCATAAAGACGACGAGGGCGGAGGTGAGCAGGAAGTCCCAGGTGCGGGGCGGCTGCTGGGGCTCGGCGCCGTAGTAGTCGGGCTCGCTCATGAGGTCAGCTCCGCCGTGATCGCCGCGACGAACGCGTCGATGTCGCCCTCGGTCGTGTCGTAGGCCGTCATCCAGCGCACCTCACGGGCGGCCGGGTCCCAGTCGTAGAAGCGGAAGGACTCGCGCAGCCGGTCGGCCACCCCGGGCGGGAGGATCGCGAAGACGGCATTCGCCTGGGTCTCGCGCGTGAACTCGAGGCCCGGAAGCGCGGCCGCTTCGAGCGCACCGCGCAGGCGCGCGGCCATGTCGTTGGCGTGGCCGGCCGAGCGCAGGTACAGGTCGTCGGTGAGCAGTGCGATCAGCTGTGCACTCACGAAGCGCATCTTCGAGGCGAGCTGCATGTTCAGCTTGCGCAGGAACAGCAGGCCATCGGATGCCTCGGGGTCGAGCACCACAACCGCCTCGCCGTACAGCAGGCCGTTCTTGGTGCCGCCGAAGCTCAGGATGTCCACCCCGGCGTCGGTCGTGAAATCGCGGAGCGGCACGCCGAGCGCGGCGGCGGCGTTGGAGATGCGCGCGCCGTCCAGGTGCAGCTTCATCCCGAGCGAGTGAGCGTGGTCGGCGATGGCCCGGATCTCGTCGACCGTGTACAGGGTGCCCAGCTCGGTGGTCTGGGTGATGCTCACGGCGAGCGGCTGCGCCCGGTGCTCGTCGCCCCAGCCCCAGGCCTCGCGGTCGATCAACTCGGGGGTGAGCTTGCCGTCGGGGGTGTCGACGGTGAGCAGCTTGAGGCCGCTGATGCGCTCGGGGGCGCCGTTCTCGTCGGTGTGGATGTGAGCCGTGGACGTCGCGACGACGGCGCCCCAGCGCGGCAGCAGCGACGTCAGCGCCGTGACGTTGGCGCCCGTGCCGTTGAACACCGGGAAGACTTCCGCCTTCTCGCCGAAGTGCTGCTTCATCACCTCGCCGAGGCGGGCGGTGTACACGTCCTCGCCGTAGGCGACCTGGTGGCCGCCGTTGGCCTCCGCGATGGCGGCGAGAACCTCGGGGTGGGCCCCTGCATAGTTATCAGAGGCGAAACCGCGGTAGTTGGTGTCGTGGAGTTGGGTCACCCGTCTATTCTCCCGTGATTCCGGGCCGCGCCAGCGAGACCACACGTTCTACCCCACAACTGAGCATAGATTCGGTCGGAATAGAACGTTTAGTCTGTCCTCCGCACGATGACAATGGCGACCGTCGCGCACAAAGCCGGGACCCGACCCGGCGACTGAACACTGGTAATGCCTTGTCCTCTTCTGAGATCTCCCCGGACGACGTCTCGACTCTGCTCGAGCGTTTCACCGTTGTGCCCGCCGCGACCCGCAGCGGTGGCATCCCCGCCACCGGCTGGGCTCGCCTGGCCATGGCGCTGCAGCCCCTGCACGGGTCGTCCGACGTGCTCGTCATCGCCGACCTCGCCGACGGCACCTCGATCGTCATCGATTGGGGCCGCCGCGACTACTGGCGCTATGGCGGCTCGGGCATCTTCCCGGTGGACGCGACGGTGACCAACGTGCGCATCTACCGCGCGCCGGGTGCGCGCCTGCCCTACCTGGTCGAACAACCCGACGACCTGTCGACACTGCTCTGGTACGTCGGGCTCCACGCGTTCCCGGATGCCACGGCCTGGTGGTTCGCGGACAACTGCCGTTACCAGCTCACCCGCTGGCCCGACCTCACCTCGCTCGTGCACAGCCCCGACCAGGTGCGCATGACCGCGCTCCTCGGCGCGGGCATCTACACCGCGGATGAGCTGGGGCGCGCCGCGGGCGTCAGCATGCGCGATGCCCGGACACTGATCAACGCACTCGGCCTGATGGGCCTCCTGCGCGAAACACCCGTGCTTGCGGGCTCACCCGTGGTCCAGGTGGCCACCGAACGAAAGCTCGGGCTCTTCGGCCGACTCCGAGCGAGACTGGGGAACATCTGATGGCCGAACACGTAATCCTCTTCACCGGTCCGATGGGCGCCGGCAAGACGACAGCGATCCAGACGCTCAGCGAGATCGAGATGGTCAGCACCGAGGCGTCCAACACGGAGCGCCACATCGTCGACAAGGCCACAACGACCGTTGCCCTCGACTACGGCGAGATCACCATCGGCACCGACGAGAAGGTGCGCTTGTACGGCGTGCCCGGCCAGAAGCGCTTCGACTTCATGTGGACGATCCTCAAGGAACGCGCCCGCGGCATGATCCTGCTCGTCAACAACGACGCCCCCGACGCGATCGCCGTCGCGCTCGACTACCTGGACAGCTTCCGCGACCTGGTGGAGAGCGGATCGGCCGTGGTGGGCGTCTCGCGCCGCGACGTCTCCCGGTACCCGAGCCCCGACGACTACGCCGACGCGATCTCGGCCGCCTACCCGGGAACGATGATCCCGGTGTTCAGCGTCGACCCGCGCGACGCCGCCCAGATGACGACCGTGCTGCTCACCCTCGTCGCGACCCTCGAGTCGCGCAGTTCCGTCGAGGAGGTCCGCTCGTGACCGCGATCCACCGCGAACTTCGTGCCATCGAGATCGGCGACGCGGCTCTCGCGGAGATGCGTGAGCTGGCCCCATCGCTCGTCTTCGCCATGATCGTGACGGATGACGGTTTCGAGCTCGCGCACGCGCCGCAGAACACCATAGACGGCGGCCGCTTCGGCAGCATGACCAGCTCGGTGCAGGCGCTCAGCGAGGCGGTCACCCGTGAACTGCACATCGGCTCGAGCGGCTACGTCGTGATCGCCGCGGAGAACGGCCACGTGCTCCAGCTGCGCGTGCCGGGACACCCGCTCATCCTCGCCGCACTGTTCGACAATTACGAGACCCTCGGCAAGGCGCTCTCCATCTCGCGCCGGTGCGTCGAGAAGCTCGCCGTCGACCTGCCCGATACGGGCCCCACGATTCACCCCTAACCCAACGAACAAAGGATCACCCGAATGTCCAACATCAACGAATCACTCGCGAGCCTCCTGGCCGTGGACGGCGCCATGCTCGTCGCCCTTGTCGACAGCTCGACCGGAATGCTGCTGGGCGAGGCCGGCTCCGGCCTCGACCTCGAGACGGCCGCTGCCGGCAACACCGAGGTCGTCCGCGCGAAGCTGCGCACCGTCAAGTCGCTGGGCCTCACCGACACGATCGATGACATCCTCATCACGCTGACGACGCAGTTCCACATCATCCGCCCGCTCGCCAAGACCCCCGAGGTCTTCATCTACTTCGTGCTCGACCGCTCGCGGGCGAACCTCGCCCTCGCGCGCATCAAGGCCAAGGAGATCGACGGCCAGCTCGACCTCTAAGCGCTACAGCAGGCAGGAACGGCGGCGGGAGCGATGCTCCCGCCGCCGTTCTGCGTTGGACGATCAGGAGCGCTTGACCAGCGCGTCCTTCAGTTTCATCGGGGCACCCATCTTCAGCAGTCCGTTCGCGTAGATGCGCGAGCCGAGCACGATGAAGAACGCGGTGGACGCGAGCAGCACGACCAGGGAGAGGATCGGCTCCCACCACTCGGCCGTTCCGAGGAACACGCGCATGGGCATCCCGACCGGTGCGGAGAACGGCACGTACGACATGATCGCCAGCACGAACGCGTTGTCGTTGAAGAAGATCACCAGGAAGTACGGGATCATCACGAGCATCATGATCGGTGTGGTGACCGAGCCCATGTCCTCCTGGCGCGAGACGAGCGCAGCGGTCGCCGCGAACAGGGCGGCGAGCAGCACGAAGCCGAACGCGAAGAACACGGTGAACCAGATGAGCGACGGGCCGATGTCCGCGAGCAGGATGTTCTGGCCGGTCGCGAGCAGGCCGACGCCCGACAGCAGGGCGATCAGGGCGATCTGACCGAACGCGAGCAGGCTGTTGCCGAGGATCTTGCCCGCGAGCAGCACGCGGACCGGAACGGTCGACATCAGGATCTCGACGATGCGGGTCTGCTTCTCCTCGACCACGCTCTGCGCGATGGTCATGCCGAAGGTGATCGCGGACATAAAGAACACGATGCCGAAACCGAAGGCGACGAGGTAGATGAGTCCCTTGTTCTGCGTGTCGGGTTCGAGAATGTCCACGGCCGGCGACACGCTCAGCGCCGCGAGCACGCCGCTCGGGGACGAGTCGAGACCGATGACCAGCAGTCCCGTCGGCGAATCGTCCGGGATGATCGCGGCCTCGACCTCCTCGGACCGCACGAGCTGCTCGGCCTCCTCGCGACCGGCCGCCTCCGTGACCTCGAACGCCTCGGTCGCCTCGACGACGGAGATCGCCGATCCCACCGCAGCCACCCTGGGCAGGGTGGGGTTGGCGCTGACGAGACTGCCGATGACCACCGAGGCGAGGATGACGAGCAGCGTGATCGCCGTCGAGATGACGAACGACTTGCTGCGCAGCTTGGTCATGATCTCGCGCTCGGCGACGAGCCAGGTGCCTGCGGCGAAGCTGGGTGAGGTGTAGCCGGTCACTGGATGACCTCCTTGAAGATCTGGGACAGCGTGGGGGTGACGGGGGAGAAGTGCAGCACGGGTGCCGTGGAGATGGCGCGTTGCAGCACGCGCTGCGCGACGGCCGGATCGTCGACGTCGAAGAGGGCGTAACCGCCGTCGAACTCGAGCACCGTCACGCCGGGCTCGGAGCGGATCCAGCCGGCGTCGCCGTCGAGCTGCAGGTCGAAGCGCGGGGTGGAGTGCTGCTCGCGCAGCCCCTCCCGGGATCCGCTCGCGCGAATGGTGCCGTCGGCGATCACCACGAGGTCGTCACAGAGTCGCTCGACGATGTCCAGCTGGTGTGAGGAGAACAGCACGGGAGCGCCACTCGCGGCGTAGTCCTTGACGACAGAGGAGACCGTCTCGACCGCGATCGGATCGAGGCCCGAGAACGGCTCGTCGAGCACCAGCACTTCGGGATTGTGCACGAGGGCCGCGGCGATCTGCGCGCGCTGCTGGTTGCCGAGGGACAGGCTCTCGACGGTGTCGCCGAGTCGCTCGCCGAGTCCGAGTCGCTCGAGAAGGGTCGACGCGCTCTCGCGGGCCTGCGCCGTGGACATCCCGTGCAGTCGGCCCAGGTAGACGATCTGCTCGTGCACCTTCATCTTCGGGTACAGGCCGCGCTCCTCCGGCATGTAGCCGATGCGCGTGCGATCCGACGCGGTGATCGGCGAACCGTCGAGCTGGACGACGCCCGAATCCGGCTGCAGCACGCCGAGGATCACCCGCATCGTGGTCGTCTTGCCGGCGCCGTTGCCACCGACGAATCCGGTCATCCGTCCGCCGCGCACGGCGAACGACACATCGTCGAGCACCTTCCGGTCGCCGAACGACCTCGATACCGCCTGAACCTCGAGCATGGGGCCTCCTTGTTGTCTGCCTCCACGCTACGGACGGGGAGTGGCGAGTGCCTCCCCCGGGCGACGGTTCGTCAGTCTCCCCCGGAAGGAGGAGTGCCCCCGCCGCGAACCGCGAATCCGTTCTCGTAGGCGAACACGACCGCCTGGATGCGGTCACGCACCCCGAGCTTGGCGAGCAGGTTCGATACGTGTGTCTTGACCGTCGCCTCGCCCACGAAGAGCGAGCCGGCGATCTCGGTGTTCGACAGCCCACGGGCGAGCAGTGCGAGCACCTCGGTCTCCCGCTCGGTCAGGTCGGGGAGTGCCGCGCGGGTGCTCGGGACGTCCCGGGCGGCTCCCGCGCTGAACTGTTCGATGACCCGGCGCGTGACGGCGGGCGAGAGCAGTGCGTCTCCGCGCGCCAGCACCTGGATGGCCGCGACGAGGTCTTCGGGACTGGCCGTCTTGAGCAGGAAGCCGCTCGCCCCGGCCGCCAGCGCCTCGAACAGGTAGTCGTCGCGATCGAAGGTCGTGAGCATCAGGATGCGGGCAGCGATCGCGCCGTCGGCGACGATGGCCCGGGTCGCCTGCAGCCCGTCCGTGCCCGGCATCTGCACGTCCATGCAGATGACGTCGGGCTGCAGCTCGCCCGCGAGCCGGATGGCAGCGGCCCCGTCAGCGGCCTCGCCGACCACCTCGAACCCGGGCTCGCTCTGCAGGATGATGCGGAAGCCCGCGCGCACGAGCTCCTGGTCGTCGACGAGCAGGATGCGGGTCACGATGCGTCCGCCGAGCCGAGCGGGACCGTGGCCCGCACGAGATAGCCTCCGCGGGGTCGCGGGCCGAACTGGATGGTGCCGCCGACCGCGGCGACCCGCTCGAGCATGCCGCGCTGGCCGTGGCCGACCTCCGAGGCGGTGAGCGTCCTGCCCACTCCGGTGTCGGCGACCTCCACCTCGATCGCGTCATCGAGGTAGCGCAGGCGCACGTCGACCGTCGTCGAGGCGCCGCCGTGCTTGCGGGAGTTCGTGAGTGCCTCCTGCGCGATGCGATACAGGGTGAAGCCGACGACCGAGGAGACCGGTGCGGCCTCGCCGACGACGGTGAGCCTGGCGGGCACCCCCGCGGCGGTCGTCTCCCCGACGAGTTCGGGGAGCTGGTCGATCCCGCGCGTCGAGGAGCTGGTGCTGGCGTGGTCGTCATCCCGAATCTCGCCGGGATCGCGCAGGGTGGCGAGCATGCGGTGCAACTCGTCGACCGCACTGCGCGCACTCTTCTCGATGGTGCCGAGCGAACGCGCGGCCTGTTCGGGATCCGCCGTGAGCACGCGCCTCGCGGCACCCGCCTGCACCCCCATGAGGGACACGTGGTGCGCGACCACGTCGTGCAGCTCGCGGGCGATGCGCACGCGGTCGAGGGTCACGGCCTGGTCGGCGGTGCGTTCCCGCTCGGCCGCGAGCTCGACCGTGCGCGCCTCGAGCTCGGCGCGACTGCGCGCTGCGGCGAAGGCGGAGTTTCCGAAATAGTAGGCGCCGCCGAAGTACAGGGCGTTGGTCAGCACGTTGATGATCGACCATGAGGCGAGCTGCGAGAACACGCCGGACCGCGAGAATCCGGGCAGAAGCTCCGGGTCACCCGCGGTGACCACGAGGCTCACGAACACCCAGGCGAACATCACGACGATGATGCCGGTGCGCACGAGGAAGGCCACCCGCCGATTGCTGGTCCACGCGCCGATCGAGTAGATCGCCACGAACAGGGTGATGTTCATGAACAGGAACTCGGGCACCGCGAACTGCTGCCCGACGAAGAATCCGATCGTGACGATCGCGGCAACGGTGACCGGAAAACGACGGCGCGCGGCGAGAGGGAGGGAGATCGCGGCGAGCACCACAACGGTCAACCAGACCGGCGCCGGGTCGTCGTACATGCCGAGCCGTTGGTAGAGCAGTGACGAGACGGTGGCGCCGATACCGAGCAGCGCGGCTCCGAGGGCGTCACGGCGATAGGACGCCGAGGATGGCCGGGGCCGCGTCCACTCGATGGTCATGGTTCCACGCTATCGAGCGAACGCGCTCCCGGCCTCCGTCGCGCGGGGGAACCCGGCGAGAGATCTCAGGCGGTGCCGACGATCCCGCGCATCTCCGCAAGCGCTGCCTCGATGGACTCCGCGAGTGTGGCGGACGTGCCAGCGCCCGACCAGCGCTCGAATCCCGCGCTGAATGCGGCGACCGCCGCCTGTGCCGCAAGACGCGCCGCGCCCGTGGGCGTTCCCCGGTCATGGAGGGCCTCAGCGATGGCGGTCGAGAGGCGCGCGAGCTTGAGCAGCTCGCGCTCGTGCAGTTCGGGGTTGGCAAGGATCGCCCGCGTACGGCGTCCGGCGAATTCGCCGCGCTCCTCAAGGAAGGCGCTGCCCGCCACGAGCGCCCTGCCCGCGATATCGAAGGCGTTTCCGTCCTGCGCCGTGGCGATCGCCTCGAGCACCCCGGACTGCAGCGCGTTGGTGCCGTCGAACAGCACCTCGCGCTTGTCGGCGAAGTGCCGGAAGAACGTGCGCTCGGTCACCCCCGCGCGCTGCGCGATGTCGGTGACCGTGGTCTGCTCGAATCCCCGCTCGAGGTAGAGGTCGAGGGCGGCGTTCGCGAGTCGCGCTCGCGCATCCGGTTCCCAACGTGCCATCTGTCCATCCTACTGATGACAGAGACTGACATGGCGTGCTACGGTGATGTCAGTGACTGACATAAAAGGAGTAGCACTATGAGAATCTTCATGACCGGAGCCTCGGGCTGGATCGGCTCAGCGACCGCAGCCGCGCTGATCGCACGCGGCCACGAGGTGACCGGCCTGGCTCGATCCGAGAAATCGGCCGCAGCTCTGACCGCCGCCGGAATCACTCCGCACCCTGGCAGCCTCGACGAGCCGGACACCCTGCGGGCCGGTGCGTCCGTCGCGGACGGCGTCATCCACCTCGGCTTCAAGCACGATTACAGCGACATGGCCGCGTCGGGACGCACCGACCGGGCCGTGCTCGAGACCCTCGGCGACGCTCTCGCGGGATCCGACCGACCCCTGCTCCTTGCCTCCGGTGTCGCCGGTCTCACACCCGGGCGCATCACGACCGAGGAGGACCGCAATCCGAGCGAGGGGCCCGACTCGATGCGCGGGGGCGGAGAGAACCTCGCTCTGTCCTTCGCCGACCGTGGAGTGCGCTCCGTCGCGCTGCGCTTCGCCCCCACCGTGCAC
>Ga0247736_10000770_pt1 | contig 10784 bp, 12 predicted proteins | sample UWRJL193509B2_FD_180935 | JGI IMG/M metagenome (GOLD analysis project Ga0247736, IMG submission 180935) | Plant litter microbial communities from Arlington Agricultural Research Station in Wisconsin, United States - UWRJ-L193-509B-2 | ecosystem: Environmental > Terrestrial > Plant litter >...
CGCGCTGCCGGTGCCCACCTCGTCCGCCATGTTCGAGCACGTGTACTCCGAGGCTCACTCCCTCATGGACGAGCAGGCCGCCTGGCTCGCCGCCTACGAGGCATCGTTCGAGGGGAGCGACGCATGAGCACCGAATCCCTGAGCATGGCCAAGGCCATCAACAACGGACTGCGCGCCGCGATGACGGCGGACGAGAAGGTCATCCTCATGGGCGAGGACATCGGCCCGCTCGGCGGCGTCTTCCGCGTCACCGAGGGACTGCACGCCGAGTTCGGCGAGAACCGCGTGCTCGACACCCCGCTCGCCGAGTCGGGCATCGTCGGCACCGCGATCGGCCTCGCCATGCGGGGCTACCGTCCGGTCTGCGAGATCCAGTTCGACGGATTCATCTTCCCCGCCTTCGACCAGATCACGACCCAGCTGGCGAAGCTCACCTCGCGGCACGACGGCCAGACCACGTTCCCCGTGGTCATCCGGGTGCCCTACGGCGGACACATCGGTGCCGTCGAGCACCACCAGGAGAGCCCCGAGGCCTACTTCGCGCACACCGCCGGCCTGCGTGTCATCACGCCGTCGAACCCGCACGACGCCTACTGGATGATCCAGGAGGCGATCGCGAGCAACGACCCCGTCATGTTCTTCGAGCCGAAGAGCCGCTACTGGCCCAAGGGCGAGGTCGACCTGTCGGCGAGCGGCTGGCCGACCCACGCGAGCCGCGTCGTGCGCGAAGGCACCGACGTCACCCTCGTCGGCTACGGCCCGATGGTTGCCATGCTGCTTCAGGCGGCGGATGTCGCCGCCGAAGAGGGAACGAGCGCCGAGGTCATCGACCTGCGCTCGCTCTCACCCATCGACTACGCGCCGGTGCTCGCCAGCGTGCAGAAGACCGGGCGGCTCGTGGTTGCCGCGGAGGCCCCCGGCAACGTCTCCATCGCCTCCGAGGTCGCTGCGACGATCACCGAGCGTGCCTTCTACTCCCTCGAGGCCCCCGTGCTGCGGGTCACCGGCTTCGACGTGCCGTTCCCGCCCGCGAAGCTCGAATCGAACTACCTCCCCGATGTTGACCGCATCCTCGAGGCCGTCGACCGCTCACTGGCGTACTAGGAAGAAGCAGCAATGGCGAACTCAGACTTCCTCCTCCCCGACGTCGGCGAAGGCCTCACCGAGGCCGAGATCGTGTCGTGGAAGGTCAAACCCGGCGACACGGTCACCATGAACCAGGTGCTCGTCGAGATCGAGACCGCGAAGTCGCTCGTTGAGCTGCCGTCGCCGTTCGTCGGAACGGTGAGCGCCCTGCTCGTCGAAGAAGGCCAGACCGTGGAGGTCGGCACCGCAATCATCACCGTGACCGGCGACGGGGTGGCGGACGCACCGGCAGCCCCGGAGCCGGTCGTCGTCGACACCGTCGGCGACACCGCCGCGACCATCACCCCCGCCGAGGAGGCCGCGCCCGCGACACTCGTCGGCTACGGTGCCGCCGGCCACGCGGGATCCCGCCGTCGCCGCGGACCCGCCGCCGGCCACGCCCCGGCCGCCGCGGTTGCAGCGCCCGCTGCCGTTGCGCGACCTGCCTCGGTTCCCGCGGCAGCGGCATCCGTTGTCATTGCGAAGCCGCCGATTCGCAAGCTGGCCAAGGATCTCGGTGTGGACCTCACGCAGGTCACCGCGACCGGGCTCGTCGGCGAGGTGACGCGCGACGACGTCATTCGGCAGGCCAGCCAGGCGAGCGTGTTCAAGAACATCCAGACCCCGGAGTGGGGCGACGAGCGCGAAGAGGTCATCCCGGTCAAGGGCATGCGCAAGGCGATCGCAACGGCGATGGTCTCAAGCAAGTTCACCGCGCCGCACGTCAGCGTGTTCGTCGACGTCGACGCGACCCGCACGATGGAGTTCGTCAAGCGCCTCAAGAACTCGCCCGACTTCGCCGGCATTCGCGTGAGCCCGCTGCTCATCGCGGCGAAGGCGCTCATCTGGGCGGTGCGCCGCAACCCCATGGTCAACTCCACCTTCACCGAGAAGGAGATCACGGTTCACCACTACGTGAACCTCGGCATCGCCGCGGCGACCCCGCGCGGCCTCGTCGTGCCGAACATCAAGGATGCCCACGAGCTCTCGCTGCGCGACCTCGCCCAGTCGCTCGAGCAGCTCACGCTGACCGCGCGCGACGGCAAGACCAGCCCGGCCGAGATGGCCGGCGGCACGATCACGATCACCAACCTCGGCAGCTTCGGCATGGACACCGGAACCCCGATTCTCAACCCCGGTGAGGTCGGCATTCTCGTGCTCGGCACCATCAAGCAGAAGCCGTGGGTCGTCGACGGCCAGGTCATGCCGCGCTTCGTCACGACGCTCGGCGGCAGCTTCGACCACCGTGTTGTCGACGGTGACGTCATCAGCCGTTTCGTCGCGGATGTCGCCAGCGTTCTCGAGGAGCCCGCGCTACTGCTCGACTAGCTCACCCGAAGCTAATGGTTTTGACAATCATTATCAATAACGTCTAGGTTGGTGGAAACACCCCCTACTTAGACAGGTTTCACCCATGGCACGAATCGCTATCCTCGCCATCGCAGCGCTCGCGCTCACCGGCTGCGCCACCACCCCCGCGACCGACGACGGCACCGTCAAGGTCGTCGCCTCGACCAACGTCTACGGCAGCATCGTCACCGCGATCGGCGGCGACCTCGTGAGCGTCACCAGCCTCATCGACTCCGCCGCGCAGGACCCGCACAGCTTCGAGGCGTCCGCCCAGAACCAGCTGGCCATCGCCAAGGCCGACCTCGTGATCGAGAACGGTGGCGGCTATGACGACTTCGTCGACACCCTGCTCGCCGCGTCCTCGACCGAGGCCGTGGTGCTCAACGCCGCCGAGATCGTGACGCTGCCCGCAGACACGAACGAGCACCTCTGGTACAGCTTCAGCGACATCCAGACGGTCGCGACCTCGATCGCCGATGAGCTGTCGTCGCTCGACGCGGCCAACGCGGACACCTACGAGGCCAACCTGGCCGACTTCAGCGGGCAGCTCTCGACGCTTGCCGAGCAGGCCGCCGGTCTCGGCGACGGCAAGACCGCTGCGATCACCGAGCCGGTTCCTCTCTACCTGCTCGAGCAGGCCGGCTTCGAGAACGTGACCCCCGACGAGTTCAGCGAGGCGATCGAGGAGGGCACGGATGTGCCTCCCGCCGTGCTCGCCGACACCCTCGACATCGTCGGAACCGTGGCCCTGCTCGCCTACAACAGCCAGACCTCGAGCCCCGAGACCGAGCAGGTGAAGGCCGCCGCAGAGAAGGCGGGCGTGCCGGTCGTCGAGTTCACCGAGACGCTGCCCGACGGCGAGGACTACATTTCTTGGATGACCTCGAACGTCGCTGCGCTCGCCGCCCTATGAGCCCAGTACTCAGCTTCACCAACGCGGCCCTCGGATTCGGGGGCCGCTCGCTGTGGTCCGGTCTCGACCTGTCCGTTGAAGCCGGCGAGTTTCTCGCCGTGCTCGGCCCGAACGGCTCGGGCAAGACCAGCCTGCTGAAGACGATCCTCGGCCAGCAGCGACTGGATGCGGGACGCGTCACCCTCGACGGCCACCCCATCCACCGCGGCGACCGCCGGGTCGGCTACATCCCCCAGCAGAAGCTCGCCGCAGCGGGCACCCCCCTGCGCGGTCGCGACCTCGTCACCCTCGGCGTCAACGGCCACCGCTTCGGCCTGCCGCTCACCTCACGAGCCGACCGCGACAAGGTCGACGGCCTGATCGAGGATGTCGGAGCCACCGGCTTCGCCACCCAGCCCATCGGCACCCTCAGCGGCGGCGAGCAGCAGCGACTGCGCGTCGGCCAGGCGCTCGCCGGCGACCCCGTGCTGCTGCTCTGCGACGAGCCGCTGCTCAGCCTCGACCTCCAGCATCAGCGCGGCGTGAGCGAGCTCATCGACAAACGCCGCCGCACGCACGACACCGCGGTCGTCTTCGTCACCCACGACGTCAACCCGGTGCTGGGCATGGTCGACCGCATCCTCTACCTCGCCGACGGGCAGTTTCGGCAGGGCACTCCCGACGAGGTGCTGCAGACGGACGTGCTCAGCGAGCTCTACGGAACCCCCGTCGACGTGATCCGCAGCAACGGCCGCGTCATCGTCGCCGGAGTGCCGGAGCACCACCATGACTGACCTCTTCAACTTCGCAAACTACGGTGAGCTGCTCGCCCTCGTGCAGAACTCGATCATTGCCGCTGCCGTGCTCGGCATCGTCGGCGGTCTCATCGGTGTCTTCGTCATGCAGCGCGACATGGCCTTCGCGGTGCACGGCATCAGCGAGCTGAGCTTTGCGGGCGCGGCGGGTGCGCTGCTCATCGGCGCGAACGTCGTCGCGGGCTCCCTCGTCGGCTCCCTCATCGCCGCCGTGCTCATTGGGCTGCTCGGGGCGCGGGCACGCGATCGCAACTCGATCATCGGGGTGCTGATGCCCTTCGGTCTCGGCCTCGGCATCCTGTTTCTTGCCCTGTATCCCGGCCGCAGCGGCAACAAGTTCGGACTGCTGACCGGCCAGATCATCTCGGTCGACTTCGCGCAGCTCGGCCTACTCATCACCATCGCGGTCGTCGTGCTCGTCGCCCTGCTCGCAGTCTGGCGCCCGCTCACCTTCGACAGCCTCGACCCCGAGGTGGCCGAGGCCCGCGGCGTGCCAAGCCGTGCGCTCTCGCTCGGCTTCATGGTGCTGCTCGGCCTGACGGTCGCGGTCAGCGTGCAGATCATCGGCGCGCTGCTCGTGCTCGCGCTGCTGGTCACCCCGGCGGCGGCGGCGCTGCGGGTCAGCTCCTCCCCCGTGCTCGTGCCGGTGCTCAGCATGGTCTTCGGCTTCGTGTCGGCGGTCGGCGGCATCCTGCTCGCGATCGGCGGCTCGCTGCCGATCAGCCCGTACATCACGACCATCTCGTTCGCGATCTACCTGGTGTGCCGCCTGATCGGCGCCCGCAAATCACGCCGCGTTAGAATCGCCGCATGAAGCGCAACACGTGGCAGCGGGAGGCGGTGCGCGAGGCACTCGGCACCTCCGAGGGCTTCGTGAGCGCCCAGGCGCTGCACTCCAACCTGCACGCAACGGGATCCCCCATCGGGCTCGCGACCGTCTACCGTGCGCTCGCCGATCTGGCGAGTGAGGGAGAGGCCGACTCGCTGCAGCAGGACGGCGAGAGCATCTACCGTGCCTGCACCCCGGGCAGTCACCACCACCACCTGATCTGCCGCAACTGCGGACTCACCGTCGAGATCGAAGCGGATGAGGTCGAGGAGTGGGCGCAGAAAGTCGCGGCCCAGAACGGCTTCACCCAGCCGAATCACATTGTGGATGTTTTCGGGCTGTGTGGCACCTGCACCGCGTCAATTTGACGACATAGTGTCGCGAGCGTAGATTCGCGCGTAGCCCGTATTACCCACCTCAGCGTGCTACCCCCACGCTGCTGCATGGCCCTTACCCCGCCGTGTGTACCCGAAAGCCACCCGATGCCTTCAACATCTCTGCGCATTGCCGCCATTCTGTCCGTCACTGCCATCACCGGCCTCACCCTGGCGGCACTGCCCGTCGGCCCGAACGAGACCGCGGTCGCTGACACCCCCGCGTGCATCGAGGGCTACGCCGACTTCCCCAACCTCAAGGGTGCGCCGCGCTTCGGCACCGACACCGAGGTGGGCGTCTATGTCAACGGCACCCTCTCGACCGGCAGCGGCGCATCCGAGATGGAGGGCACGTTCGTCATCGGTGACGACGCGGTCTTCAACTCGGGGGCGTACTTTAACGTCGGCGTGGTGGGCGCGGGATCCCAGGTCACCCCCGGACCCATGACCGACATGCTCATCACCGGCGGTGACGTCGTCGTTGGTGCGGCGCCCAACTTCGTGGAGGTGGGCAACCTCATCGGCGGCAACATCGTTGCGGGCGGTACGGTCACCGGCGGCAGCCCCTCCCCCACCACGTCCGTCAACACCAACGGCGGCGCGATCACGCAGAACGCGGTCGCCCCGCTGGCGTCGTACTCGAGCATCCCCACCTACTACCAGGGACTCTCGACGACCTACGATGCGCTCACCGACACCGGTGCCGTCACCAGCGACTCCGGCAACGTCTACTTCGACGGCAACGGCACCGACACCCGCCAGGTCTTCACGGTCGCGGGATCAGTGCTCGGCGCGATCGGCGCGACCAAGTCGATGATCTTCACCAACATCCCCGTCGATGCGGTTGTCATCATCAACGTGACGGGAGCCTCCGCGGTCGTCTCGGCCAACTCCTTCTCCTTCAGCGCCACCTCGACGCCGGGCGCGACGGTCGACCCGACCGCGCCGGAGCCGAACCGCGTCTTCTCGCACTTCACCCAGTCGCTGCTCTGGAACTTCACCAGTGCCACGAGCGTCACCCTCGGCGACCAGGACCAGCTGCTTGGGTCGATCCTCGTGCCGACGGCCTCAAGCACCCTGCAGCTCTATACGAGCACCAACGGCCGCATCTATGTCAACGGCAGCCTCACCCTCGGCGGTGGAGCCCAGACGGGTCTCGAGATCCACAACTACCCCTTCCGGGAGAGCTGCGTGGTCACCCCGACGACGGGCAGCATCGCAGTCAACAAGGTGCTGAGCGACACCGACTCGGTCGTCGATCCCGACCGCCTCTTCACCGGCACCATCTCGTGCACCGTCGGCACGCCGACGCCGAACACCTGGAGCATCGAAGCCGGCCAGACGGCGACCTTCTCCGGTATCCCTACCGGTTCTGAGTGCACCATCGCGGAAGATGCGCTGACGGTGGCACCGTCAAGCACCGACTCCTCGTATGTCTGGCGACCGAGCACCTTCCTCACCCCGAACGTGATCACCGTCGGCGCGGGCACCACCGCGACCGTGCAGGTCTACAACGAGGTGCGCCGTGCGCTGGGCGACCTTGAGCTCGTCAAGGTGCTCGATGACCCCTTCAACGTCGTGTCGCTGAGCCGCGTCTACACCGGTACCTTCGAGTGCGCACACCTCGGCGCAACGATAGAGAGTGGAACCTGGTCGACGACGGCCGGCGCTGCGGCTATCAGCCTCGCCACCGACCTTCCCGCCGGCGCCGTCTGCTCCGTCACCGAGGACCCGCTGACCGACCCGCCCCTCGCTGGCTTCCCGCAGTACATCTGGCGCGCGCCGGTGATCAGCCCGGCAACCATCACCATCGCCGACGGCGTGACCTCGCGGTTCACCGTCACGAACATCGTCTACGACCCGATCGCCGAGCTCGCGTCCACTGGAACGGATGCGGCCCTGCCGCTCTGGATCGGCGGCGGTGCCATTCTGGCTGGCCTCGCCATCGTGCTGGTTGGCTACCGGCGCCGACGCTCCGCGTAGGCGAAGGCCAGCGCGCCGAGCTTCGCGCGGGTCAGCGATCCGCCCTGCAGCACATCTCTGATCGTGCGCAGGGCGAACGCTGGCCCCTGCACGAGCATCGTCGTGATGACGGATTCCTCCCAGGCGGCTAACTCGTCGCGGATCTTCTCGGGTGGGCCGATCAGGGCGATCTCCTCGACGAGCCTCGTGGGCACGGCGGCGATCGCCTCCGCCTTCCTGCCTGCGAGGTACAGCTCCTGAATGCGGTCGCAGTCGTCTGAGTAGCCGAGCCGGTCGATGACGTTGCGGTGAAAGTTGGCGCCCTTCGCCCCCATGCCGCCCACGTAGAGCGCGATGATCGGGCGCACCATGTCGGCCGCCTTCTCGACATCGGGATGCGGAATCACCGCCAGCTGCACCGCGACCTCGAATGACGACACCGGCGACAGCGCGGGGTCCCTGAGAGCAAACCCCTCGGCCAGGTATCCAGCGAACTCGTCATTAGCCTTCGGTGAGAAGAGAAAGGGCAGCCAGCCGTCCGCGATCTCGGCAGCCATGGCCACGTTCTTCGGGCCCTCGGCGGCGAGGTAGATCGGCAGCTGCGATCGCAGCGGGTGCACCGTCGACTGCAGCGGCTTGCCGAGGCTGGTGGTGTCCGGTCCGGTGAGGGGCAGAGGGTAGTGCGGGCCCGGCGCGGTGACCGCGCCGTCGCGGGCGAGAATGTCGCGCACGATCGACACGTACTCCCGGGTGCGGGCGAGCGGCTTCGGGTAGGGCTGGCCGTACCAGCCCTCCACCACCTGGGGACCGGAGGCGCCAAGACCGAGGATCACGCGACCGCCCGACAGGTGATCGAGCGTCAGCGCCGCCATGGCCGTCGCCGCCGGGGTGCGGGCCGAGAGCTGCGCGATGCCCGTGCCCAGTTTCACGCGGCTCGTCTGGGAGCCCCACCATGCCAGCGGGGTGAACGCGTCGCTGCCGTAGGCCTCCGCCGTCCAGATGGAGTCGAAGCCTAGGCGCTCCGCCGTGCGGATGGCCTTGAGGGCTCCGGGCGGTGGGCCCTGCTTCCAGTAGCCGGTGGCGTATCCGATGCGCATCTGCCCAGCTTGCCGCATCCGCCCGCGAACTGTAGGCTTTCCCCTTGGTGCTTGCGCAAGTGAGCGCCCTATGTACGCAGCCCCTCCGTTTACGAAGGGGTAGTCGCGTGCCGACAAGTGACCTTGGGTAGTGGCATTCGCCTCTACGGTAACCAGAACAGGAGTAGGACCATGGCAGCAGTTTGCCAGGTGACCGGAGCCGTACCCGGCTTTGGACACAACATCTCGCACTCGCACCGACGCACCAAGCGCCGTTTCGACCCGAACATCCAGACGAAGAAGTACTACGTGCCGTCCCTGCGACGCAACGTGACGCTGACCCTGAGCGCCAAGGGCATCAAGGTCATCGATGCTCGTGGCATCGAGTCGGTCGTCAAGGACCTTCTTGCACGTGGGGAGAAGATCTAATGGCTAAGCAGCAGGACATCCGTCCCATCATCAAGCTCCGCTCGACCGCGGGCACCGGTTACACCTACGTGACCAAGAAGAACCGTCGTAACGACCCAGACCGTCTTGTTCTGAAGAAGTACGACCCGGTTATCCGCAAGCACGTCGAATTCCGTGAGGAGCGCTAAACATGGCTAAGAAGAGCAAGATCGCAAAGAACGAGAAGCGCAAGGTCATCGTCGCGCGCTACGCCGCACAGCGTCTCGAGATCAAGAAGGCACTGGTCGACCCGGCCGGCACCGACGAGTCCCGCGAGGCCGCCCGCGTCGCCCTGCAGAAGCTTCCCCGCAACGCCTCGCCGGTGCGCGTCCGTGGCCGTGACGCCATCGACGGCCGTCCGCGTGGTTTCCTCAGCCAGTTCGGCGTTTCCCGTGTTCGCTTCCGCGACATGGCACACCGTGGAGAACTGCCGGGAATCACCAAGTCCAGCTGGTAACTCTCACCGATCGCCGTCACTTAGAGCCATCTGGCTCGGGTGGCGGCGATCGTGCGTTTAACCCCGCTTTCCGTCGAGATTCGGAACACCGTGGAAAATTGCCGGAAATATCAGGGCAAGCTGGTAGATTCGCAGGCGGTTCCAACGGCCACCGTCGCTGGTTCCTTCAAAGCACTAAGTCCTAGGAGGACAACCAATGGCTGATAAGTCCCTAAACCGCACCGAGTTCGTTGCTGCAGTTGCTGCCGAGTCGGGCCAGAGCACCGCAGTCGTGGGCGGCGTCGTTGACGCTTTCTTCGCTGTGCTCGCTTCCAACGTGGGCGACGGCACCAAGGTAGCCATCCCGGGTTGGCTCACGGTTGAGCGCAACCACCGCGCTGCCCGTACCGGCCGCAACCCCCAGACGGGTGAGGCCATCGAGATCAAGGCCGCCTATGGCGTCAAGGTCTCCGCTGGCACCAAGCTCAAGGCAGCAGCCAAGGGCTAACAGGCTTCACTGAGAAAGGGCATCCGCGAGAGCGGGTGCCCTTTCTTGCTTAAGCTTGGCTAGTGCCAAGAGCGATCCGAGTAGCAGCGCCTGCGACCCTTCTGGTCGTCGCCCTCGCAGCCGTGCTTCTCGCTCTGCAGTTCGGCGGTGGCGCGGAGCCGGAGCTCATCGCCGATCCGGGTGCCGTCGTGCGCTACGGACTGCCGATAGGCAAGCTGCTCGTCAACCTCGGCGCGGCGGGAACACTCGGCGCCCTCGCGCTGGCCGCGTTCGCGATGGAGCGATCGTCGCGCGAGTTCGGGGTGGCGCTCGATGTCGCCGCAGCATCCGCGGCGGTGTGGGCTGTCGCGTCCGCGTCGACCGGTTTCTTCAGCTTTCTCAGCGTCTACCAGCAGCCGGTCTCGCTCGACGACACCTTCGGCAACCTCATCGGCACCTACCTGCAGCAGACGGAGCTCGGCCAGGCCTGGCTGACGACGACGCTCGCTGCGGCCGCGCTGACCGTGCTCGCGTTCGCGGTGCGCAACCAGTCGGTGGTGATGGCGATGGCCTTCGGGGCGGCGCTCGCGCTCATCCCGATGTCGCTGCAGGGGCACTCGGGCGACCTGGCCAGCCACGACTCGGCGATCAGCGCCATCTGGGTGCACGTCGTCGGCGCGGCCCTCTGGCTGGGTGGAGTGCTGACGCTCGCCCTCGTCTCGCGCACCGTCGACACGAAGAAGCTGGCGGACCTGGTGAGCCGGTATTCGTCGATCGCGCTGGTGAGCTTCGTCGCGGTCGCCTTCAGCGGCTACGTGAGTGCGGAGATCCGCGTCGGCACGCTCGAGAACCTGTTGTCGCCCTATGGCATCCTCGTGCTCGTCAAGGTGGCCGCTCTCGGCGCACTCGGCCTGTTCGGCATCGCCTACCGCCAGTTCTTCATTGCGCGACTGTCGAAGGACGGCGAGCGCCGCCGATGGTTCTGGTGGCT
>Ga0247736_10000772_pt1 | contig 10776 bp, 9 predicted proteins | sample UWRJL193509B2_FD_180935 | JGI IMG/M metagenome (GOLD analysis project Ga0247736, IMG submission 180935) | Plant litter microbial communities from Arlington Agricultural Research Station in Wisconsin, United States - UWRJ-L193-509B-2 | ecosystem: Environmental > Terrestrial > Plant litter >...
TGGCAGGTGCACGGCGGCACCCCGGTGCTCGTCGCGGGCATCCGGGCCCTGCTGCTGCAGACACTGCACCCGGGGGCGATGGCGGGAGTGCATGACTGGTCGCGCTATCGCGAGGATCCGCTCGGCCGGCTGTCGGGCACGGTGCGCTGGGTTCTGACCACCTCGTTCGGTGACCGCGCCCAGGCAGAGAGCGGTTCGGCCTTTGTCAGCCGGTTGCACGAGAGGGTGTCGGGTACCTACCCCGGGCCGGACGGGCAACCGGTGCCCTACTCCGCCGCCGACCCGGAACTGCTCAGTTTGGTACACGTGGTGTTCGCCGAATCGTTCCTGACCTGCCAGCAGGAGTTCGCAGGTGTGATCCCCGGTGGTGCCGACCAGTACGTGCGGGAATGGGCCATCGCGGGCGACCTGATGCACGTCGCCAGCCCACCGCGCTCCGAGGCTGAGCTGCGCCAGCAACTCGCCGACTTCGATGATCGACTGGTGAGCGACGAGCGGGTTGCCGACGCCATCCGGTTCATCCGGTCGCCTCCGCTGCGAAAATTCGTGATGCCCGGCTATCGCATCCTGCTGGCCGGTGCGGTCGCGACGCTTCCGGAACGGTATCGCCGGATGCTGGGGCTGCGTAAACCGTGGTGGCCGGCGAAGACACTCACCAGGGTTGTGCTGTGGGGTCTTGCGAAGCTGCTGGGGCGTCCGTCGGCCGCTCAAATATACGCCGATCGGCGGCTGGTGAGACTGGCTGGCTGAACGAGAAAATTCAGGGCAATATTTTCGTGTCCCTCGCTGTTGCAAGAGGAGACGTGACTAAGGATGGAAAGCATGACCGACACCACAGCAGCACCCACCACCCCCGAAGAGCTCCTCGCGACCTATCACGCACGCCGTGAGATGGCCGTGACCCAGCCCAAGGGCAACCTGGCGCTTGTCAACACGCAGTGGATCGACTCGGAACAGACGATCTACGGAGTTCCCGGAACCTGGGCGCCGCTTCCCAAGGGGCAGTCGGGCCTTCTGGTGAAAGCCACCGCCGACGACAACATCTGGATCGATGGCGTCCTCGTCGAGGGCGAGGCCGTGGTCCTCGGAAAAGACACCGAGGCCCCGAGCGAGATCAGTTTCGGGGGAACCGTTACCGGTTTTGTCATCGCGAGCGAAGAAGGCAACTACGCGCTGCGCGTGTGGGATGCCAATTCCGAGGCCATCCAGGAATTCGGTTCGATCGACACTTTCGACTACAACCCGGAGTGGGTCATCACCGGCACGTTCACCGAGATTGAGGGCGGCACGACTGTCGGGTTCGAGCACCTGAAGGATGACGGCAAGACCCGCGACCTCGCGGTTCCCGGCGAGATCACCTTTCAGAAAGACGGCATCGACTACAACCTGGCGGCGTTCAAGGCCGGTCGCGCGCTGCAGCTCGTTTTCGCCGACTCGACGAGCGGCGACACGTCGTACTCGGTCGGGCGCTTTCTCTTCGTCGCACCGAACGCCGACGGGTCGATCACCCTCGACTTCAACCGCGCCGTATTGCCGCCATGCGCGTTCAGCTACAACTTCAACTGCCCGATGCCTCCGAAGCAGAACCGGTTCTCGGTTCCGATCGAGGCCGGCGAGAAGAACGTGCTGAAGAAGGACGGCTCGCTGCTTCACTAACAGCTGCAGCTCACACCGGCTTGCAAGTCGGTCTGGGCAGTAGGCTGGACCCCACTCGATTGACGGTGATCGGAGAGTGCGGTGGCAGGTTCCTGGCTGGGCGATTCCCGCGGTGCGGGGATCGCGGTACGTCGCGCCCATGATGCCGTTGTCGGCGAGGGACTGCCGGGAGCGCAGGCGACGGGTGCGGATGGGCTGCGCCAGGTCGTGCAGGAATCCTGGCTGAGATCCCTGCAGCTCGACCTTGACCCCGACCGTCCGTTGTCACGAGTCGAACTCGAAGACGACGACCTGCGCGCCTATCGCGACGGGCATCCGCTCGCCCTCGTGCTTCCCACGATCCATCGCCTTCTCGTGCGACACACTTTCGACGCGGGGCTCATAGTCGCCGTGGGTGACCAGGCCGGCCGGCTGCTCTGGATCGACGGCGATCGCACGCTGCGTCGCAAGGCTGAAGACATGCTCTTCGTCGAGGGTGCCGACTGGTCTGAGGCCGCCGTGGGCACGAGCGCTCCCGGAACCGCCCTCGCCCTCGGCCGCGGCATCCAGATCCACGGCGCGGAGCACTTCAACCGCCTGGTCCACCCGTGGAGTTGCACCGCTGTGCCGGTGCACGACCCGGGTTCCGGTGAAGTGCTCGGCGTCATCGACATCACCGGCGGCGACGACGCCGGTGCCCCGGCGACGCTTCCCCTGCTCGAGGCCGCGGTCGCGGCCGCCGAAGCAGAGCTGCACCTGCAGCGCCTGGATGCTGGCTCCTACCGTCCGCGGCAGCCGCAGCGCGCCTCGGCGCAGGCCCTCGCGTTTCCCACGCTCTCGGTACTCGGCAGCGACCTCGGCCGGATCGTCAGCGGCACGACCACGCTCGAGCTGAGCACCCGGCACGCCGAGATCCTCACCATCCTCGCGGCCCACCCCGACGGCCTGTCGGCCGAACAACTCGCGGGCCTGCTGTACGAGACCTCACCGTCGACGGTGACCCTGCGCGCCGAGATGGTGCGGCTTCGCCGGGTTCTCGAGCAGGCAGACCGCAGCCTCGTGCCGTTGTCGCGCCCGTACCGGCTCGCCCGCCGACTGGATGTGGACGCACACCGCGTGCTCGCGTTCCTCGACCGTGGCGCGCACAAGGTAGCCCTCGCCGGCTACACCGGGCAGCTACTACCGTCATCGACGGCTCCGGCAATCGTCGACCTGCGTGCGGAGGTCAGTTCGCGCCTGCGCGACTCCCTGCTCTCCGACGCCTCGGTCGAGACCCTGCTCGCCTACGCCCGGACCGACGAAGCGACGTGGGATGTCGACGTATGGCGCACCTGCCTGCGCATGCTCCCGCCGAGATCGCCGAAACGGGCATCCGTCGTCAGCCGGCTCGAGCGGATCGAACGCGAGCTCGGCGCGTAGCCGCCGCTGCAACTCCGCTGCAACCTCTGCGCAACCTTTCGGTTCGTACGCTCGGACCACGCCCCAACCGGGCAAGAGAGACAACGACGTCGATCAGGAGTTGCAATGACCGTTTACGCCGCACCCGGAACCCCGGATGCCAAAGTCACTTTCAAATCGCGCTACGAGCACTGGATCGGAGGGGAGTGGGTGAAACCCGTCAAGGGCAATTACTTCGAAGACATCTCCCCGGTCAACGGCAAGCCGTTCGCCGAGGTCGCCCGCGGAACGGCCGAAGATATCGACGCGGCACTGGATGCCGCCCACAAAGCGGCACCGGCCTGGGGTAAGACGTCGACGACCGAACGAGCTGCCATTCTCAACAAGATCGCCGACGTCATCGAGGCGAACCTCGAGCTGCTCGCGGTCGCCGAGACCTGGGACAACGGCAAACCGATCCGCGAGCCGCTAAACGCCGACCTGCCGCTCGCAGCCGACCACTTCCGCTACTTCGCCGCCGCCATCCGCGCGCAGGAAGGGTATTTCGCCGAGATGGACGGCGACATGACCGCCTACCACTACCACGAGCCGCTCGGCGTGGTCGGGCAGATCATCCCGTGGAACTTCCCTATCTTGATGGCCGTCTGGAAGCTCGCACCAGCCCTCGCCGCCGGCAACGCGATAGTGCTGAAGCCCGCGGAGCAGACTCCGGTCTCGATCCTCGTGCTCGTCGAACTCATCGGGGACATCCTCCCGCCCGGCGTGCTGAACATCGTGAACGGATTCGGTGTCGAAGCGGGAAAGCCGCTCGCGTCGAGCCCGCGCATCCGCAAGATAGCGTTTACCGGCGAGACCACGACCGGTCGCTTGATCCTGCAGTACGCCAGCGCCAACATCATCCCGTCGACTGTCGAACTCGGCGGCAAGAGCCCGAACGTGTTCTTCAAGGATGTTGCGGATGCCGACGACGCCTTCTACGACAAGGCCCTCGAGGGATTCACCCTGTTCGCGTTCAACCAAGGTGAGGTCTGCACCTGCCCGTCGCGCGCGCTGATCGAGAAGCCGATCTATGACTCCTTCCTGGCCGCAGGTATCGAGCGCGCGGCCAAGGCCGTGCAGGGCAACCCCCTCGACACCGACACCCAGGTCGGTGCGCAGGCGTCGAACGACCAGCTCGAGAAGATCCTCAGCTACATGGACATCGGAAAGCAAGAGGGCGCGAAGCTGCTTCTCGGAGGGGAACGGGCCGACCTCGGGGGCGACCTGTCTGAGGGCTATTACGTGCAGCCGACGATCTTCGAAGGCCACAACAAGATGCGACTGTTCCAGGAGGAGATCTTCGGTCCGGTCGTCGCGGTGACGAGCTTCGACGGCTACGACGATGCCATCTCGATCGCCAACGACACTCTCTACGGCCTCGGTGCCGGCGTGTGGTCGCGGAACGGGAACACGGCGTACCGGGCGGGTCGCGACATTCAGGCCGGCCGGGTCTGGGTGAACAACTACCACGCCTACCCGGCGGGGGCGGCGTTCGGCGGCTACAAGAGCTCGGGCATCGGCCGCGAGAACAACCGCCTCGCCCTCGACCACTACCAGCAGACGAAGAACCTGCTCGTGTCTTATTCGGACTCGGCGCTGGGCTTCTTCTAACCAGACCGCCCGGGCATTGTGGGATGTCCGGGTGCACCACCGGTGGCCGGCGTGCGCCAGGAACCGCGCCGGCCACCGCACCATCTCTCCTGGCATCCAGCACCACCCGATCCTCCGGAGGATCCCATGATCGAAGCCAGTGTCGTCATTCCCGGCGAGACGCAGCCGCGTGTCGCTCTCACCTCAGAGAGCATCGATCTTTTGCGCAAACTGTGGGGGCAGTACGGGCCGCTCATGTTCCACCAGTCGGGCGGGTGCTGCGACGGCAGTTCGCCGATGTGCTACCCCGACGGGGACTTCATTACGTCGGACAACGACGTTCTTCTCGGTACCTTCGACATCGCGCAGCCGGGCGCTGAGCCGCAACCTATCGACTTCTGGATGTCGGGCGAGCAGTTCGCCTACTGGAGTCACACGTTTCTCACTGTCGACGTGGTCAAGGGCCGCGGAAGCGGATTCTCGGTCGAGGCGCCCGAGGGCCTGCGTTTTCTCATTCGTTCTCGCCTGATGGAGACCGCCACCCCCTTCGAGTAGCCGCCGGCGTCGGGGGATGCGGGCAGACTGGTGGGGTGTACATCGTGTTGTCCCGCACACCGGGCGGAACCCTCGCCCGGTCGTTTAGCGACGACGGTGTGGAGTCGGGGGAGCCGGAGACCGTCACCGACCTCGTCGTCTTTGCCGAGAAGCGGGAACGTGACCGGCCTCGCTGGGTCTGGGACGACACCCGGCGCTGGTACCCCGAGCTACTCGCCGCGGGGCTTCGGCTCGAGCGCTGCCTCGACCTGCGGCTCTGCCACGCCATCATCCGCAACTCGACCCTCACGGCGTCATCAGGCCTCGCCAGAGCCCCGCGTGGTGCCTGGGACTACGCACTCGTCATCGACGAACCACGGATCGAGCGCGACACCGCGCTCTTCGACACGGAGATGTTCGACTTCGGGCAGGACCGGGCGGTGGCCGACCCCGACCCGGTCGCGGAATTCCTGCTGCAGCGGGAGGCGACGGCGGCATCCGAGAACCCGGGCAGGATCGGTTTGCTGCTCGCCGCCGAGTCGGCCGGTGCGTTGGTCGCCTGCGAGATGAAGTACGCCGGCCTGCCGGTCGACGCAGACACCCACGACCGGCTGCTCACCGGCCTGCTCGGCCCGCGCCCTCGATTCGGGGAACGACCCGCGAAGCTCGAGGCGCTGCTCACGACGATGAAGGGCATTCTCGACTCCGACGACGTCAACCCGGACTCGCCGGCCGAGCTGCTCAAGGCTCTCGGCCGGGCCGGTATCATCGCCACCTCGACGCGGTCGTGGGAACTGAAGAAAATTGCCCACCCCGTCATCGAGCCCTTGCTCGAGTACAAGAAGCTCTCGCGCCTGATGACGGCGAACGGCTGGAACTGGCTCGACACCTGGGTGGCCAACGGCAGGTTCCGCCCCGAATACGTTCCCGGTGGTGTTGTGACCGGTCGCTGGGCCGCGAGCGGCGGTGGAGCGCTGCAACTGCCCAAGCAGATCCGCGGCGCCGTGATCGCCGACCCGGGCTGGAAGCTCGTCGTTGCCGACGCCTCGCAGCTCGAGCCACGCATCCTGTCGGCCATGAGTGGCGACCGACGGATGGCCGAGGCCGGTCGTGGCGACCTCTACGAGGGAATCGTGTCGAGCGGCGCAGTGAAGACCCGGGCCGAGGCGAAAGTCGCGATGCTCGGCGCGATGTACGGGGCTACGTCCGGTGAGAGTGGCCGGTTGATGCCCGCACTCACGCGGGCGTTTCCCCAGGCCATCGCCCTGGTCGAGGCTGCCGCGCGATCGGGTGAGAACGGCGAAGTCGTGACAACGCGCCTCGGTCGCAGCTCGCCGCTGCCGGGCAGCGAGTGGCAGCAGGCCCAGGGCGAGGCGTACGGCGAACTGGCGACGCCCCAGTCCGCTGCCCGGGCCCGCGGTGCCGCGCGCAGCTGGGGTCGCTTCACCCGCAACTTCATCGTCCAGGGTTCGGCGGCGGAGTGGGCGTTGTGCTGGATGGCGGGCTTGCGCGGACGGCTGTGGAACCTGTCCGATGGCGCCCTTGTCGAGCGCCCGCACCTCGTCTTCTTCCTGCATGACGAGGTCATCGTGCACGCTCCCGCCGACCTCGCGGATGCCGTGGTCACCGAGATCCGCGCCGCTGCCGTCGACGCCGGGCGGTTGTTGTTCGGGGCGATCCCGGTCGACTTTCCGGTGACGGCTGTCTCGGTGGATAACTACGCGCAGGCGAAATAGAGTTGCCGGGTCGCGCAAGGGTTTCGATACGCGCGGCCTCCTTCGTCGGTCGAGCTACTCAACCAGCATTGGGCGCGGCAGCCTGCGCGTACACCGCCAGCACGCGCTCGACGTAGGTCGAGGCGGCGAACTCGTAGCTGTCGGTGCGAGCGCCCTCAGAGAGAGCGAGGAGCTTCGCCGGGTCGGTGACCAGCTCGACTATCGCGTCGGCCAGGCCGGCAGCGTCGGGCGTCGTGCTGAGGAACCCGGAATCGCCGAGTCCCTCGCGCAGTTTCGCGTCGCAGAACAGAACGCCACGGTAGCGGCTGACCGACTCGGCGATGGTCATCGGCTGGTTGTCGAAACCGTTCGACGTCAGGGCGACTAGGGACGAGGCATCCATCAGGTCGAGAACACTCTCGTGGTCGCGTCCGCCGTGAACGACGATCTGCGGGTGTGCGGCCGCGAGAGCGCGTACCTGCTCGAGTTCCGTGCCGTCGCCGACGAGGTCGACGGCGAAGCCGTTGTCGGTTCGCGCGAGTGCATCGATCACCGCGGCCGTGAACACCAGCGGGCGCTTCTCTGGCTCGCAGCGGGCGACCCAGAGAATCCGCGGCTCGGCGGCGAGCTCTGCTGTCAACAACCCGGCAGGCCGGGGCGAGCGCGCTATCGGGTTCGGAACCACGACAATCGGCCCGGTGACCCCACCGGTAGCGAGATCGGCGGCCTGGTGCGCGGAGGGGGAGACCACGACATCCGCCCGCTGTGCCATCGCGACGGTGAGGTTGCGCAGGGTGTTGTCCGAGGGGCGGTCGGTGAATGCGTGGTTTGCGAAAGTCACGCCGGTGATGCCCTGCAGCAGCGCCTTCATCGCGGGGGCCATCAGGGTCGGGAAGAGCCCGCTCGACTGCCAGTACAGCGTGTGGACCGTATGCACGACGGGAATGCCCGCGGCGTGCGCGGCAGTCGTCGCGGCGTGCGCGAGTCCGAATTCGGTCTGCAGGTGGACGACGTCGATCCGCTTCTCGGCGAAGTAGTCGGCGAGGGTGGCCACGACCGCGGGCGTGGCGCGCACGACGGGGAGAAGAACCCCGGGAACCGTGAATAGCGGCCTGAGCTGCAGCCCGGTGCCGGGAACGTCGGTGGCCCTCTGTTTCAGCCCGCGTGCCGTGGAGACGAGGAACACCTCGTGCCCGGACTCCTCGAGCGAGACTTTCTGCTCGAGGATCGAGCTCTGCGCTCCGCCGACATAGTCGAGGAAGTAGTCGCTGACTATAGCAATCCGCATGAAGTTCCCTCGGTTGGTGCCCGACTAATCGAGGCCTCACCCACGATTCTAGAGAATCGCCCGGTCAGGCCCGAATTGTGGCGGTACCGAGTGCCCTTGTTATTCCCAGCAAACACGGCAATAATGCATGAAACGTCGGCCCCTGTGGTCGGCGGCAAACTTCATATGTTCCACCCGGTGAGTCACACCACCGTTCTCGTTAGTCGATGGGGAAGTCGTACCTAACCGAACGGAGAGACTTGTGGCTGCACCAACTGCTCGCGGAGTGCTGTATGTGCACTCCGCTCCTCGTGCGCTGTGCCCACATATTGAGTGGGCGACAGGCCGGGCTCTCGATCGTGCCGTAAATTTCGACTGGATCGACCAGCCCGTTCTCAAGGGTGCCAAGCGCACTGAGTTCTACTGGGAGGGCGGCCCGGGAACAGGCGCGGCGATCGCCTCAGCCCTACGTGGCTGGGAGCACCTGCGCTTCGAGGTGACCGAAGACGCCACCCCCGGATCCGACGGTGGTCGCTGGATGCACACCCCGGACCTCGGAATCTTCTTCGCCCAGACCGACACCGTGGGCAACGTTGTGATTCCCGAGGACCGCATCCGCTTCGCGATGGAGACGGCCGGTTCCGATGCCTTCGAACTGCACCGCGAGCTGCGCCTTGCCCTCGGCCAGGCCTGGGATGACGAGCTCGAAGCCTTCAGGCACGCGAACGAGAACAGCCAGGTGGTCTGGCTGCATAAGGTGGGGTGACGTGATGATCAAGCCATTGCAGGTGGAACTCGACGAACTCGTCGACGAATACGTTCCGCCGTTGATAGACCTCGACCAGTTGCAGCGCCTGGTCGCCGAGGATGACCTTCCGGATGCCTTCGACGGCGAGTGCACCGAACACGACGAGTGCCGCAACATCTGACCAACCCACGCGCCTCCCAATCATGTGAAACGGCGCCTCACACCCGCGGATGCAGGTGTGAGGCGCCGTTTTACATGAAGCTGGCTAGTTGTAGGTGCGGAACGCCACTACCGAGTTGTGCCCGCCGAAGCCGAACGAGTTGCTGATCGCGAGAAGCGGTCCGTCGCCCAGGGCTCGGGGGCTCGTCACCACGTCCAGCAGGATCGCGGGATCCTGTTCGGTGAGGTTGATCGTCGGGGGAGCCGTGCGGTTGTGCAGGGCGAGGATCGTGAAGATAGCCTCGAGCGCGCCGGTTCCACCGAGAAGGTGACCGGTCGACGCCTTGGTCGCCGAGACGGGGATCTCGTGCACGCGCTCACCGAAGACAGCGAGAAGTGCCTTGTACTCGGCGATGTCGCCGACCGGGGTGCTCGTGGCGTGCGCGTTGATGTGGGCCACGTCATCCGGGGTCGCACCGGCCTGGGCGAGAGCGGCGTAGACAGCACGAGCCGCACCGGAACCCTCGGGGTCGGGAGCGGTGATGTGGTACGAATCGCTCGTCACGCCACCACCGGCGAGCTCGGCGTAGATGCGGGCGCCGCGAGCGAGAGCGTGTTCCTCGGTCTCGAGCACGATGCTTCCGGCACCCTCACCGAGCACAAAACCGTCGCGTGACAGGTCGTAGGGGCGCGATGCCGTCTCCGGGTCGTCGTTACGCTTCGACAGCGCCTGCATGGCCGCGAACGAGGCGATCGGCAGCGGGTGCACGACAGCTTCGGTACCACCGGCGATGACAACGTCGGCGTAGCCCTTCTGCAGGTGGTCGTACGCATTGGCGATGGCTTCGGTGCTCGAGGCGCAGGCCGACACATCGGTGCGGGCGTAGGCGCGGGCGGTCAGGTTCATGCTGATCGCCGCGGATGCCGCGTTCGGCATGAGCATCGGGATCGTCATCGGAAGAACGCGGCGCGGGCCCTTCTCCTTCAGGGTGTCCCAGGCGTCGAGCAGGGTCCACAGTCCACCGATTCCGGTGGAGTAGTCGACACCCACGCGGTCGGGGTCGACGTCGGAGCCTTCGAGGCCGGCATCAGCCCAGGCCTCGCGTGCCGAGATGAGGGCGAACTGGCTCGACGGGTCGAGGCGCTTGGTCTCCTGGCGCGAGAGCACTTCTTCGGGGCGGACCTTGGCCTGCCCGGCGAAGGTCACGGGAAGGTCGAGCTCTGTGACCCAGTCCTGCTGGAGCGAGTGGATGCCGGACTCGCCAGCGAGCAGGGCGGCCCAGGATTCCGGGGCGGTTCCACCGATCGGGGAGGTAGCGCCAATGCCGGTAACAACGATTTTTTTGGTCATAACAACTGTTTCCTCATGGTGATCACGACAGATCCGGCGCGGCAGACGCGGGTAGCGCCGCACGCGCGAGCGTGGCCAGTCGAGCGATGCGCGACTGGCCAGCCGCGAATGGTGGGTTCTAGCCCTGTGCTGCGGTGATGAAGTGGACGGCGTCGCCGACGGTCTTGAGGTTCTTTACCTCTTCGTCCGGAATCTTGACGTCGAACTTCTCTTCAGCGTTGACAACGATCGTCATCATCGAGATGGAGTCGATGTCGAGGTCGTCGGTAAACGACTTGTCCAGCTCAACCGTGTCGGTTGCAATGCCGGTCTCGTCGTTGATGAGCTCGGCCAGGCCGGC
>Ga0247736_10000773_pt1 | contig 10774 bp, 10 predicted proteins | sample UWRJL193509B2_FD_180935 | JGI IMG/M metagenome (GOLD analysis project Ga0247736, IMG submission 180935) | Plant litter microbial communities from Arlington Agricultural Research Station in Wisconsin, United States - UWRJ-L193-509B-2 | ecosystem: Environmental > Terrestrial > Plant litter >...
CTTTTTGTGGATTGCGAATCACTGGAATCATGCTGTCATCTTCCACACCCAGCATGGCGCGTGAAGTTTTAGACTGCATTTTTCTAGGCATTGGCCTGTTAATAAAATGAATGACTTGTGCTTTGATTTCTGGTTTACCAACAGTGGCAGGCGGACGAATCTTATTTTTAAGTAAGCCGAATTTTTTGGCTAACGTATGTCCAATATTTTGGAGTTTGAAACCCCAGCCAATCATGGTTGTACGAATAAATTTAACCGTCGCTGGGTCTTTAGCATTTAAAAACAACATGCCCGCCGCAGTGCCTGGATTAAATTGTTTTTTACCTTGCACACGTAAAAAATTACGCATTTTGATAGAGACATCACCAAAATCGATATCCACAGGACAAGGATTCAAGCACTTATGGCAAACCGTGCAATGGTCGGCCACATCGTTAAACTCGTCAAAATGTTTAATTGAGATGCCGCGCCGCGTTTGCTCTTCGTATAAAAATGCTTCAATTAGCAATGACGTTGCTAAAATTTTATTACGCGGGCTGTATAAAAGATTGGCGCGTGGCACATGCGTGGTACAAACTGGCTTGCATTTTCCGCAACGTAAACAATCACTTATGTCATCAGCTATTTCGCCAATCGCTGATTGCTCCATGATAATTGACTCTTGCTCTAATAAACCAAAGCTTGGCGTATAAGCATTTTCGAGCCCAGAACCTGCTAACAATTTACCTTTATTAAAGTGGCCGTTCGGGTCAACTTTGTTTTTATAAACGGTAAATGTATCAATGGTTGATTGGTCCAAATACTCCATTTTGGTGATACCAATGCCGTGCTCACCAGAAATCACGCCATCTAAGCCTTTGGCTAGCGCCATCACGCGGTCAACCGCTTCATGCGCTTGCTTCATCATGCCGTAATCGTCAGAATTGACGGGGATATTGGTATGCACGTTGCCATCACCCGCATGCATATGCAGAGCAATAAATACGCGGCTTTTGAGCACAGCTTTGTGAATCTCATCCAAGCGTGCCAATATCTTTTGATATTCACGCCCAACGAAAATCTCCGCCATCGGGCGTTTTAATTCGCGCTTCCAAGAAATGCGCAAATCGTAAGATTGCACAGCACGGAATACATTTTCGTACTGGCTGTGGTCCTTACCCAGCGGACCTAACACGCTTACAGGTTCATCTAGCGTGTTTAAAATTAAACGCCATTTTGAACGTAAATCACGCAGCAATTGCAATGCCATGACCTGCTTGGTATGCACCATTTGCGCATCTGCATTGCCGTCTTCATCGGCTTGCAAGGGCAAATCTGTCTGCATAAATGTTTCTAAAGCATCAACTAATTTAAGCTTATTATGTATTGAAAGCTCAATATTAATGCGTTCAATACCATCAGAATATTCGCCTAATTTAGGCAATGGAATAACAACGTCCTCGTTGATTTTAAAGGCATTTGTGTGTTTTGCGATGGCGGCTGTACGTGCGCGATCTAACCAGAATTTCTTACGTGCTTCGCCTGACACCGCAATAAAACCTTCGCCATTTCTGGCGTTACACATACGCACCATGGCAGAAGCTACTTCTCCAACCGCATTCTCATCGTCAGATGCGATATCCGCAATCAATACCATTTTCGGACGCTGCTGCCTTGCCGCTTTTGTGGCGTAACCAACCGCTTTAATGTAGCGCTCATCCATATGCTCCAAGCCAGCCATAATAACGAGCGACTTGTTAGGATTTGCCGGGTCTGGTTTAGCGGTTGCATCGAGATAATCTTTGATCTCAACGATTGCCGGAACCGCATGTGACACATTACCAAAAAATTCCAACGCAATCGTGCGCACATATTTCGGCATGCGATGCAAAATAAAAGTGGCGCTGGTAATTAAGCCATCGCAACCTTCTTTCTGAATACCAGGCAATCCACTTAAAAACTTATCGGTTACATCTTTACCTAAGCCAACTTTTCTAAAGCTTGGTCCAGGAATACTGATAATTTCAGGCTCACCTAACTGTGTTTTTAGGTCAATATCAAAACGGGTAATCTTGAATCGCGCGATGGCGATATCGTGGATTTTGCCCAGATTATGATCTAAGCGCTCCACTTCCATCCAAGTCGCATCTGGCGTCACCATGCGGTAAGACGCCAAATTATCCAGCGCAGTACCCCACAATACGGCTTTTTTACCACCGGCATTCATCGCCACATTTCCGCCAATACAACTCGCGTCTGCACTGGTTGGATCGCAGGCAAACTCTAAACCAGCTTCGGTTGCCGCTTCCATCGCGCGGCGCGTCACTACACCAGCACCACATTCAATCGTGGCAACTTGGCGCGTAACACCTGGCAGCGTACGCATTTGTACGCCTGTATGTTTGTCCAACTTCTCTGTATTAATCACCACAGATAATGGCGTTAGTGGAATTGCGCCGCCTGTATAACCAGTTCCGCCTCCGCGTGGAATCACGGTTAAGCCTAACTCGATACTGGCTTTTACCAGCGCAGCGATTTCAATTTCAGTATCCGGATTAAGTACCACGAACGGATACTCAACTCGCCAATCGGTGGCATCAGTGACATGAGAAACACGGGCTAAGCCATCAAACTGAATATTGTCTTTGCGCGTGATTTTGTTGTATTTAGCCAACGCTTTTTTGCGTAAATCGTAAGTTTGGCGAAAATCTTCGGCAAACTTTTCCACCGCTTTTTTAGCCGCATTGACAAGTTTTTGTACTTTTTCATTACCGCTCGTGTTGCCATTCACATTACGTTCATCAATCGCATTAATGCGATGGTAAAGCGCGTCAATAATCGCTTTGCGGCGTTTCGGATTATCCAGCAAATCATCTTGCAGATACGGATTGCGGCTGACGACCCATAAATCGCCCAAAACCTCGAATAACATACGCGCGCTGCGACCTGTTTTACGCTCGCCCCTTAGCGCATTTAACACATCCCAAATCTCTTCGCCCAAGAACCGAATAACGATTTCACGATCTGAGAATGAGGTGTAGTTATAAGGAATTTCACGCAGGCGAACTGCAGGAGCTGGCTCGGTTTGTAAAATTTCAGCGGGGATAGGTGCGTTCATCTATATTTTGGCTTATCTTGTGAATAAAAATTGGCTAAATTCAATAGTTAATTATAACATGCTGTAGACAACCAAATAACTACAAGCGTTCTATGGTTATTGATAACAATTATGCATAAAAGGCGTTAAAATTATACGATGTCATCCATTAAAAAATTCCTTATTCCTGCGGCTATTCTGGCCTTATTAATATTTTTAGGCTTTAGCCTGAGTAATAAAACCCAAGCGCCCACAATTACATTCACCACGATTGAGGGCAAAAAAATCAGTATGGCCGATTTAAAAGGCAAAGTCGTGTTGGTTAATTTTTGGGCCACCGATTGCCCAGGTTGCATCAAAGAAATGCCCGATTTAATCAAAACATATAATGATTATAAATCCAAAGGTTTTGAGATCATTTCTGTCGCCATGCCTTACGATCCGCCGGCGCAAGTGCTTAATTACACACGTCAAAAAGCGCTGCCATTTCCTGTTATGCATGACGGATTTTCTGAAGTTACACAAGCATTTGGTGGCGTAAACTTAACACCGACTGCTTTTGTTTTTGATAAACAAGGCAAACGCTTACAACGCACGATTGGTGAACTGGATTTTCCTAAACTACACCAATTGCTGAATATAGAGCTGGCGAAATAATGCTGTGGGTTAAAGCGTTTCACATCATTTTTGTAACTAGTTGGTTCGCTGGCTTATTTTATCTGCCCAGATTATTCGTCAATCACGCCATGGTGAATGACGCTGCCACGCTAGAACGACTAAGTTTAATGGAACACAAGTTGTATCGCTTTATGTTTCCGCTGGCGGCATTGGCGATTGTATTTGGTTTGTGGCTGATGATAGGTTACGGCATTAAAGGCGGCTGGCTGCATGCCAAGTTATTACTGGTTGCGGGCTTGATTGCTTATCATATTTATTGCGGCAAATTGATGCGTGATTTTACTGTTGGCAAAAATAAACGTAGTCATATTTGGTATCGCTGGTTTAATGAAGTCCCTGTGTTAATGTTATTTGCAATCGTTATTTTGGTGGTTGTAAAACCATTCTAATATTGATTAATTTTGAGCTTTTTAAAGCGTTAAGTCATTTAAGTTAACTGTATTTAAATATGAATAATCTAGATATTCTGCATTCTGACTGGCTGATTAACATGCTCAAAAAATCGAGCAAAAAACCGCAAGCGCGGCTTTTAAGCTTGTTCGATATTCTAGAAGACTGGTTAGACGCGCCTAATTCACGTCAACAATCAATGCCATCAGAAAATCTCACTCAAGAAAATCTGCCATTAACAACAAGTCATCAATTACAAGATTTTTTAGCGCTAGAAGCCGCAAAAGCTGGTGCGGCATTGCCTGAAATGCTGGCGAATCAATTATATTTTATGGCAGTTGCAGCGGCGCAAGAAAAACTGCAAGCTAATAATCCGTTAAGTTTAAGTCATGCCAAAAATGCCGCAAGTGCACTCATCGCCGCGCAAACAGAAAAAGAATTCCGTATCGCTAAATCATCTGCTTATGCAATTGCTGCCAGCTTTTTAGGCGCACTAGTTGTCGCAGGTGGTTTATTTATGCATAAAGCAGATTCGACACCGCTTGCAAAAGTTGCGCAAACCAAGCCGGTTGTTGCGACGATACCCAGCCAAATAGCCACCGCACAACAAACTTCTGCATTACTAGCCCAGCTTGATCAAATGCGTAAGGGTAATTGCCAACTGATTGAGGCGCTACAACTACCCGATTCTTATAAAAAAGTTTATTTTGAGAATGTTGTCCTGGGTCAAATTTCAACCAATATTGAAGACCAAAAAATAGTCCATCAATTATTAGATATGGTGCGTTGTAACTACACACCAATGTTGATGGCTAATTCTAAAGGCACGTAACTGGAAGACACTTAATTGAATTGTTGTTTACGTTTTTAACGTTACCTAAATGATTAAGTTAATATTTGTGCCGCAACGCGCGTATACAAGCAAGTATATTAATAAATATTAATTTAGAATTTAATTAATTTTCTTCATAGATATTAGATACTTAAATATTAATTTTATTTTAGCAGCTTCAAAAAGTGACTTATAAGTATATTGACCAAGCCAATTAATCTCATGCTATACTCATTTTATGAGCGTGCTAAAAGACAGAATTTTACTGGTTGCAACAGACCTATTTCATACCAGAGGAATCAACTCTACTGGTGTAGATACGATTGTAGCTGTCGCTGGCACGACCAAAATGACGCTGTATAAATACTTTAATACCAAAGAACAGTTAATCATTGAAGTGTTGCAAAAAAGCCAGCAGGATTTTCAAAGCTGGTTAACAGAAAAATTAAACACTGGCACGAAAAAACCTGCCGAAAAAATTCAATTGCTATTCGATTATATTGAAGAATGGGTTAATTCATCTGCATTCATCGGTGTTGGCTTTATTAAAGCTTCTGCCGAATTTCCTAATGAAGAAAATGCTATTCATAAGTTATCGTCATTGCAATCGCGTGAGTTTAGACAATTCATCAGCAAATTAGCTGCTGATGCCAACATTAAAGATGCTGACGGTTTAGCCTTGCAACTGTCATTATTGTTTGAAGGCGCAGCGCAAGCTGAGCAAATGAAACGCGGCTCTGGCGCAATCAAATATGCAAAAAAAGCTGCTAAAATCTTAATTGATGGCGCAATCAAACAAACCTAATTAGTTGGCTGTCACCAATAATTAACCATTATTTTCACTTAAGTTTTATCTCTCCAACTTTAGCTTCATTAAAAACTCCCCTTGCTTACTGCATGCTTGCTCTAAGATAATATCGTTTTAAAAATCGGTATTACTATGCATACGCTTATTTGTGGCTCTCTTGCTTACGACACTATTATGGTGTTTCAGGATCAATTTAAAAATCATATTTTGCCGGAAAAAATCCACTGTTTAAGCGTGGCTTTTTACGTGCCAGAAATGCGCCGCGAATTTGGCGGAACGGCTGGCAACATTGCCTATAATTTACAATTATTAGAAGGTAAGCCGCTGATTATGGCTACTGTGGGTGACGATTTTAGCAGTTATACCAATTGGCTCAACCAGCACAATATCAGCATGCAGCATATTAAAAAAATCGATGCCAGCTTTACCGCACAAGCATTTATTACGACTGATATGGACGACAACCAAATCACTGCATTTCACCCAGGCGCAATGGTGGAATCACACCAGAACTCTGTAAAAGATGTCAAAGAAGTCAGCTTGGCAATTATTGCGCCCGATGGTCGAGATGGCATGTTTCAACATGCTAAAGAATGTTTTGAAGCAGGTATTCCATTTATGTTTGATCCAGGCCAAGGCTTGCCGATGTTTAACGGCGATGAATTGCTGCATTTTATTGAAATGGCGACTTATTTAGCGGTAAACGATTACGAGGCGCAAGTTTTGCAAGATAAAACCGGCTTATCACTTGAACAATTAGCCAGTAAAGTTACAGCACTTATCGTGACTTTAGGGGCGCAAGGTTCGCATATTTACGCCGATGGTCAACGTTATGAAGTGCCATGCGTTAAGGCGGTAGAGATTATTGATCCTACTGGTTGTGGCGATGCGTATCGCGCTGGTTTGTTGTATGGCATTGCAAATGGCTGGGATTGGCCAGTTTGTGGGCGACTTGCTTCTACGATGGGTGCGATTAAAATCGCGAGTCGTGGCGGGCAGAATCACAAACCAACACGTATTGAAATTGAAAATGTTTATGCGCAAGCGCTAGTCGCAGAAGTGAGTGCGGAACAAGCAGCCTTAAAAACGACGCATTAATTTTTACTGACTAACTTTTGAGTTAACGTATTGAATCCTAGTAAAAAATAGTCATTAGCAAAACCAAATGCTAATTAAATTGACTAAGTAATAACATTTAAATATATAAATCTAATAACTATAGGAGTCCATTATGCAATTTTCAAAATTGTTGTTTTCTAAACTTTCGCTTGTCGCGATCTTATCCATATTAACAGTGGCTTGCGCGAGTTCTAATTCTGGTAGTGTGTATAAACGTGACGATGCTCGTAAAGTACAAACGGTGAGAACTGGCGTGGTAGAAAGCGTACGCACCGTTAAACTAGAAGGGACGAAAAGCCCTGTTGGTACTATCGCTGGCGGTGCAGTTGGTGGTATTGCTGGTAGCTCAATCGGTGGCGGACGCGGTAGTGCAATCGCAGCGGTCATTGGCGCAGTAGTCGGCGGCCTTGCTGGTTCAGCTGCCGAAGAAGGCATTACGCGTAAAGATGGTATTGAAATTACCGTTAAGTTAGATGGTGGTTCAATGTTAGCAATCGTGCAAGAGGCTGATGAGGAATTTAAACCAGGTGATAAAGTGCGTATTGTTGAAAACTCAGAAACTTCGCGCGTGACGCATTAACACTTTAGTTAACATTTAATTGTTAACACTGATTAGTCGCTTATTTATAGGCGACTATTTTTTGAGCTGTCACCGTTTAGTCATCTTACGTTAATGATTCATTCATATTAAACACATAACATCTATCTCAAAATAAAGGAGAGATGTTATGTCTGACAGCAATTTAGCAAAATCACAAGCATTACAATCAAAAGAACCGCAATCTAGAGCATTTCAATCTAATTACCCATCGCAAAGGGGCTTAACGATTAGCCTAGCGCGCAATCCTGCCGAAATCGCAGAAGCACAACGCTTACGCTATAAAGTATTTGCCGAGGAAATGGGCGCGCAACTTTCGGGCACGGGTGGCTTGGATATTGATGGATTTGACGAATATTGCGACCACTTATTAGTGCGTGAAAGCGTCACACATCAAGTTATTGGTACTTACCGTATTTTAAGCCCAGAAAAAGCCAACGAAGCTGGTGGATATTATTCTGCGGGCGAATTTGACCTGACGCGATTATCACATCTTTTCAAAAGTACCGTAGAAGTGGGCCGTGCTTGCGTACATCAAAATTATCGCAGTGGCGGGACGATCACCATGTTATGGGCTGGATTAGCCAAATACATGCAAATGCATAATTATGAATACATGATTGGTTGCGGCAGCGTCCTGATTAATGATGGCGGACACATGGCGGCAAGTTTGTACCACAAGCTTAAAGATGAGTATCTCTCACCTGCCGAATACCGCGTTTTTGCACGCAACCCCTTGCCGATTCACGCCTTGAATCAAAATATGCAAGTTGTTTGCCCGCCGTTGATTAAAGGTTATTTAAGGCTTGGCGCCTACATTTGCGGCGAACCTGCGTGGGACGCCTATTTCAATACGGCTGATATGCTGGTAATGTTACCTTTATCTAAAATCAACAGCCGATATGCTTCGCATTTCTTAAAATAATTTGCATCACAACAGTCACCTAATCGTTCGAATCTATCGAATAGTACGCATTTTCTGTCACACCATTATTGGGTTAATCATCGCAGCAGTGATTTTGCCTACACTGAGCAAAGAGTCTAAAAAGTCGCTAATTAAATGGTGGTGTGGCGGTTTATTACGTGCTTTTCATATCAAAGTGAAAACATTCGGCAATCTTCCGCCCGCATCTACTAAAGGCGTGATGTTTGTCGCCAACCATGTTTCTTGGGCAGATATTCACGCATTGAACAGCCAAATTGCTTCACGTTTTATTGCCAAAGCAGAAATCAGGGCTTGGCCCGTATTTGGTTATTTAGCGTCTAAAGCCAACCCGCTGTTTATTGATCGAAGTAAAAGGCAAGTAGCAGCAAAATTGGTAGAAATCACTGCAGAAAGCTTGGCAGATGGCGATAACCTTTGCTTTTTCCCTGAAGGAACAACGACTGATGGCACGCATTTATTAGCGTTTAAAAGTAGCGTACTGCAGGCAGCGATTAATGCTAAGACCCTGATCTGGCCAGTCGCTATCCGTTACATTAATTTAGATGGCAGCATTAACACTGCGATGGCTTATGCGGGTGAAACGGGATTGCTAGAATCCATGCAGCGAATCATCAGGCAAAAAAATGCGCTTGTTGAATTACATTTTTTAACGCCTATCGATGCCAGCAACCAAAGCAGACGCGATTTAACCCATCAAGCTTATGATGCAATCATAACTAAATTAGCTTTGCAACCGAATCTCTCGCATCATGTTGTACTTGAGTAATAGCACCAGTTTCAATGCAAATAGCCGTTAATTGACCACCCCACAAACAGCCTGTATCCAACGAAATCACATTATTACGTTGGCTTAAACCCAACGCCGACCAATGTCCGCAAAATATTTTTGTCGTTTGCGATTGCCGATCAGGCACATCAAACCAAGGCATGTAATCTTCTGGCACGTTTTGCAACTCACCTTTAAAAGCAAATTCCATTTCGCCATTCGATTGGCAAATACGCATTCGCGTCATTGCGTTGGCGATCACACGTAATCTATCCATCCCCATTAAATCGTCTTGCCAAGTATTCGGTGTATTGCCGTACATATGCGTTAAAAAATCACGGTAATTAAACGCTTGCAATGCCGTTTGTACCTCAAGCGCATAAATGAGGGCTTGTTTAATGGTCCACTGCGGTAATAAGCCAGCATGCACGACTGCATAACTTTGTTGATGCGCGTCAAAATCCACCAACATTAATGGTTGATGACGTAACCAAGTAAGCAACTCGTCACAATCAGGCGCATTTATAATGGCTTGTAGTGTATCGCTTTTATGGGCTTTTTTTAACTGATGCGCCACTGCTAAGGCATGTAAATCATGATTGCCTAACACCACTTTGACGCATGACTGATGTTGAAAACACCAGCGCAAAACTTCTAGAGAACCAGAACCACGGTTGATTAGATCACCCACCAACCTTAGCTGATCGGTTTTTGGATTAAATTTTAGTCGATTGAGTAGCGCACTAAAAGCATGATAACAGCCTTGTATATCGCCAATTGCGTAAGTTGCCATAGGTTTGATTATAGGGGTTTCATGCAGACTAAATCGTTTTACAAACAAAAAAGCCGCTTAAATAATATAAGCGGCTTTGATTCATACCAAATACATAACACTAAAAATGGCTCAATAATTATCCTATTGGATGATTAACTGGCAAAATTAACTGGCTGCTGGTACGGGCTCTGCCGCGCAGGCGCTGGTGCATTTTCACCAGCAGGAGCAGCGTCAGCAGCTGGTGCAGGATCAGCTTTTGGCGCCTCAAATTTTGCGCCAGATGCATTAGCCATATGGGCAACCGCATTTGCGACTTCACCATCCGTTAAATCAGGATTACCGCCACGCGCTGGCATATTACGAATTCCTTCAATCGCATGTTTGACCAATGTTTCATAGCCTTGTGCAATACGTGGTGCCCACTGCTCTTTATTACCAATCATTGGCGCAGCCATCAAACCAGCCGCATGACACATCGCACAAACGGCTTTAGTTACTTCTTCACCACTTTTATTCACATGCGGACCAGTACTTGCCGCTGCAACTTCCACTTCGGCCACTGGCTTAATTGACTCATCGACTTTAGCAACTTCGGCAGTTTCAGCCGCTGCGGTAGCCGGTGTGTGTGCAGGCTTACCAAAAAAATACGCTAATAATGAAATTATTAAAGTAAACGCTAAAATAGTACCTGGAATAGCAATGATTAATTGCCAAAAACTAGAACCTGAATATCCTTCATCATGCTTACTCATTGCAGTTAGTTCCTAAATATTAAAAAATTAAACT